>Ga0318528_10000118_pt1 | contig 19250 bp, 18 predicted proteins | sample GRESIP052b4f26_FD_202500 | JGI IMG/M metagenome (GOLD analysis project Ga0318528, IMG submission 202500) | Tropical soil microbial communities from Luquillo Experimental Forest, Puerto Rico - GRE.SIPMG.052b4f26 | ecosystem: Environmental > Terrestrial > Soil > Tropical forest > Bulk soil...
GATCGGCAACCTGATGCTGATCATCATCAACCTGCCGCTGGTCGGCATCTGGGTGCGTCTGTTGCGGGTGCCGTACCGGCTGATGTTTCCCTCGATCGTGGTGTTCTGCGCGATCGGTATTTACTCAATCAATAACGCACCGATGGACGTCATCCTCGCCGGCATCTTCGGCCTGATCGGCTACTGGCTGGTCAAGCACGATTTCGAACCGGCGCCGCTTCTGCTCGGGATGGTGCTTGGGCGGCTGATGGAGGAAAACCTGCGGCGCGCCATGTTGATCTCGCGGGGCGACTGGACGGTGTTCATCACCCGTCCGCTGTCGGCCGTGTTGATGGCGGCTGCGGCTGCGCTCCTGGTGCTCGCCGTGCTGCCGACCTTGCGCAAAAAGCGCGACGAGGTGTTTGCGGAATCCGAGGGCTGAGCTGGCTTGCGGCGCTTCGGGGCGGGGAGGGAACACGGGTTCCGCTCCCCGTCGTTTTCGGCATGACTGGGAAAAGCGGGAACCGGTTTTTCCGAAAAGATCCTGCGTAAACAATAGCTAAGCGCATTGCGCTTTAGCGGGGATCAACACATTTTTCCGGGTATAATTGGGTTATCAGGCCGAATCGGCGTGTCGATCAGCGCCTCCGGCCGTTAAATACGCCTTCTTTCAACGGGCGCGACGCAATGAACCAGTATCACGACCTGCTCGAACGCATCCTCGCCGACGGGGTGGAGAAGCACGACCGCACAGGCACCGGCACGTTGTCGATCTTCGGTCATCAGATGCGGTTTCCGCTTTCGGCCGGCTTCCCGATGCTGACCACGAAGCGCCTGCCGCTGAAGGCGATCGTGCACGAGCTGTTGTGGTTCCTCAAAGGCGACACCAACATCAAATATCTGAAGGACAACGGCGTCACGATCTGGGACGAGTGGGCTGACGAGAACGGCAATCTCGGCCCGGTCTATGGCTCGCAGTGGCGGTCCTGGCCCGCGCCGGACGGCCGCCACATCGACCAGATCACGAACGTCGTGGAGATGATCAAGCGCAACCCGGATTCGCGGCGGCTGATCGTCAGCGCGTGGAACCCGGCCGACGTCGATAAGATGGCCCTGCCGCCGTGCCACTGCCTGTTCCAGTTCTATGTCGGAGGCGGCAAATTGTCGTGTCAGCTCTATCAGCGCTCGGCCGACGTGTTTCTCGGCGTGCCCTTCAACATCGCCTCCTACGCGCTGCTGACGATGATGGTTGCGCAGGTGACGGGCCTCAAGCCCGGCGATTTCGTGCACTCGCTCGGCGATGCGCATCTCTATTCCAACCATCTCGATCAGGCGCGGCTGCAATTGACCCGGCCGACCCGCGCGCTACCGACCATGAAAATCAATCCCGAGGTGAAGGACATCTTTTCCTTCCGCTACGAGGATTTTGTGCTGGAGGGCTACGACCCGCATCCGCATATCAAGGCCGAAGTCGCGGTGTGAGGGAGGTCGATGTCACTGCACATCCGTCGCGCCCGGCCGACCGAGACCGGACTTGTTCTGTCCCTGATCCGCGAACTCGCCGAGTACGAGAAACTGCTGCACGAGGTCGAAGCCACCGAAGCGATGATCGACGCCGCGTTGTTCGGCGACAACCCGCTTCTGTTCTGCGAGATCGCCGAATGGGATGGCGAGCCCGCAGGTTTCGCCGTCTGGTTCGTCAATTTCTCCACTTTCAGCGGCCGCTCGGGGATCTATCTCGAAGATCTGTTCGTCCGCCCGGCGTATCGCGGCAAGGGCATCGGCAAGGCGCTGCTCGCCTATCTTGCGAAGCTCTGCGTGGAGAAGGGCTGGGCGCGCCTGCAATGGTCGGTGCTCGACTGGAATACGCCGTCGATCGCGTTCTACAAATCGCTCGGCGCCGTCATGATGGATGAGTGGACGGTGTGCCGGGTCAACGGTCCGGCGCTCGCGGCACTTGCGAAAGCCGCGCCCTGATGGAGATCGTTCTCATCGTCGCGGTCGCCGACAACGGCGTGATCGGCGCCGCCGGGACGATCCCGTGGCGTTTGAAATCCGACATGCAGCGCTTCAAGGCGATCACCATCGGCAAGCCGGTCGTGATGGGGCGCAAGACATTTCAGTCGCTGCGCCGGCCGCTTGCCCGCCGCACCAACATCGTGCTCACGCGCGACGAAGATTTTCGCGCACCCGGCGTTGTGGTGACCACCTCGCTTCCGGCCGCCTGCGCGGTGGCTCGGGCCGATGCCCTGCGGCGCTCCGTCGCAGAAATCGCCGTGATCGGCGGCGCGGACATCTATGCGCTGTTCATGGACATTGCCGACCGCCTCGAAATCACCGAAGTCCACGCGTCGCCCTCTGGCGACACGCGCTTTGCGGGTGTCGATACGGCACGATGGCAGGAGGTTGCGCGCGCGCACCATTCGGCAGGCGAGGGCGACAGCGTCGATTACACCTATGTAACCTATCGCCGGCGGACCCCGCGTTAACCGCATTCGCCAATGTTTACATTGACAAATCTCCCCTCAGGCATAGCTCCTTCGAACTGGATCGGAAGGTCGCGTTGTAAGGGCAGGAAGCCTCCCTTATAAGGCCTACCGGTATTGCAGGGCGGGCGACCATATTCCCCCAAACCCTCGCACGAGGAGAGTATCGATGCCGTGGAAGAATCAGGGCGGTGGCCCCTGGGGCTCGGGTCCGAAGGGACCCTGGGGCTCCGGCCCGCAACCGGTCGGGCCGAGGCCGCCCGATCTCGAGGATCTTCTGCGCCGCGGCCAGGATCGGCTGCAGCAGCTTCTTCCCGGAGGCTATTTCTCCGGCGCCGGCATCAGCGTCATCCTGCTCATCGTCGTCGCGATCTGGCTTGCCTCCGGCTTCTACCGCGTGCAGTCCGAAGAGCTTGGCGTCGTGTTGCGCTTCGGCAAGCACGTGCGCACCGTAGGCCCGGGATTGAACTATCATTTGCCTTATCCGATCGAGACCGTGCTGCTGCCGAAGGCGCTGCGCGTCTCCACCATCTCGATCGGCATGACGCTGATCGACGATCCGACGCGGCGCGGGCGCACCATGCGTGACGTCCCGGAAGAGAGCCTGATGCTCACCGGCGACGAGAACATCGTCGACGTCGATTTCACCGTGCTGTGGCGCATCAAGCCGAACGGCGCCGCCGACTATCTCTTCAATATCCAGAATCCCGAGGGCACCGTGAAGGCCGTGGCCGAAAGCGCGATGCGCGAAGTGATCGGCCGCTCCAACATCCAGCCGATCCTCACCGGCGCTCGCACCACCACCGAGCAGGCGGTGCAGGAACTGATGCAACGAACGCTCGACAATTACGGCTCGGGAATCCAGATCACCCAGGTCCAGATGCAGAAGGTCGACCCGCCGGCGCAGGTCATCGATTCGTTCCGCGACGTGCAGGCGGCGCGCGCCGATCTCGAGCGGTTGCAGAACGAAGCGCAGACTTATGCCAACCGCGTCGTTCCTGATGCGCGCGGGCGCGCGGCGCAGGTCATCCAGGCCGCCGAAGGCTACAAGCAGCAGGCGATTGCCGAGGCGAGAGGCCAGAGCGCGCGTTTCCTCAAGGTCTATGAGGAATACAACAAGGCCAAGGATGTCACCCGCGAACGCATCTATCTGGAAACGATGGAACGCATCCTCGGCGGTGCGGACAAGCTCGTCTTTGACGGCAACTCGTCGGCGCAAGGGGTTGTGCCCTATCTGCCGCTCAACGAATTGAGCCCGCGGCGCCAGCCGCAGGCCACCACCGGCCAGCAGCAGAGCGGAGGCACGCGATGAGGTCTCCCGTCACAGGCATCGTTGCGCTGATCCTGCTGCTTCTCGTCGCGATCGTCGTCTACAGCTCGCTCTTCGCCGTGCAGCAGACCGAGCAGGCGCTCGTGGTGCGGTTCGGCAGGCCGGTCGACATCGCCACCGAGCCCGGTCTGCACGTCAAAGCGCCGTTCATCGACACCGTCATTCCCGTCGACAAGCGCATCCTCGATCTCGAAAATCCCTCGCAGGAGGTGATCGCTTCGGACCAGAAGCGGCTGGTGGTGGACGCCTTCGCCCGCTACCGCATCAAGAACCCGTTGAAATTCTATCAAAGCGTCGGCTCGGTCCAGGCCGCCAACCTGCAGCTCACCACGCTGCTGAATGCAGCACTGCGGCGCGTGCTCGGCGAGGTGACCTTCATCCAGGTGGTGCGCGACGAGCGCGAAGCCCTGATGGGGCGGATCCGCGATCAACTGGATCACGAGGCCGACGGCTACGGCATTCAGGTGGTCGACGTCCGCATCCGACGCGCGGACCTGCCGGAGCAGAACAGCCAGGCGGTCTATCAGCGTATGCAGACCGAGCGGCAGCGCGAGGCCGCCGAGTTCCGCGCGCAAGGCGGCCAAAAGGCTCAGGAGATCCGTTCCAACGCCGACCGCGAGGCCACGGTGATTGTCGCCGAAGCCAACTCGAAGGGCGAGCAGACCCGCGGTGAGGGCGATGCCGAACGCAACCGGCTGTTTGCCGAAGCCTACACCAAGGATCCGGACTTCTTCGCCTTCTACCGCTCGATGACGGCCTATGAGAACGGATTGAAGGCCTCCGATACCCGCTTCCTGCTCAAACCGGATTCCGACTTCTTCCGTTTCTTCGGCAGTCCCGCGGGCAAGGGCGGAGCGCCCGCTGCCGCGGCGGCGGCGCCGGCAGGGACGACGGCCGGGGCAGCTCCGGCGTCGAAGCCGTAACGTCCCGCTCCGGGCCTTGAGAGTTGACGGGGCGACCCATTTGGTTCACCCCGTCTGAAACCAGAAAACAATACACGGGAGGTACTGGTGCCCGCTTTTCGAAGTTCGTGCTTTGCCGCCGCGACTACGTTTCACGAACTTCGTAAGGTCATCGGCCGCATGCCGTGCGGGAACTTCAAATCGGCGGCACGCGTTCGATGAGGTCGATCGCGTTTGCGGATTTCCTCATCGGTGTGGGCATCCTGTTCGTAATCGAAGGGCTGATGTTCGCAGCCAGTCCTGCGTGGATGCGTCGGGCAATGAAAAGCGCGCTGGCGACACCCGACAATATCCTGCGCGGGGTCGGCATCGGGTCGGCGGTCGCAGGATTGATCCTGATTTGGGTAGTTCGGCACCGGATTTGGTGATTCTCATTCGAGGGCGCGAGTGAATCCGAGCTTTCGGGATTGCGGGTCTGGTGTTTGCGCACCATCGCGAACATAGGTCAGGAGATCACCGCGATCGTGAGAGGTTACAGTGCCGCGGATTTGAAGTTCCTGAAGCGCAGGCCGCTGATACGATCGCGAACTCAAATCGTAAGCGGCACCGGAATTATACTGCCCTTTGCTTTCCGAAGTTTCGCGGAGAGAGGGCGCGATGGTGTACGAACTTTGGAAAGCGGGCACTAGCGTCGGCTTTTTGCCTCATTAAATAGCGACTGATGGCGCTGGAATCCGTGAGTTGGACTGCTTGCACCGCCGCCCCATCAGGCGCACTGTGGACGCCGAAAATCAATCTTTGCCTGGAGAGAAGCTGATATGACCGCTGCGACAACAGCCCTGAGCCATCGCCTGCGCCCCCTCGTGGCCGCGATCTGCCTTGGCGCGGTTACCTTGTTCGCGGCGGCGCCGGCGTACGCGCGCGGACCCGAAGGCATCGCCGACGTCGCCGAGAAGGTGATCGACGCCGTGGTCAACATCTCGACCTCGCAGACCGTCGAGGCCAAAAGCGACGGCCGCGGCGCGGTCCCGCAATTGCCGCCGGGTTCGCCGTTCGAGGAATTTTTCGACGATTTCTTCAAGAACCGCAGGGGCGGCAAGGGCGGCGACCGCAACAACGACCTGCAACCGCACAAGACCAACTCGCTCGGCTCCGGCTTCATCATCGACACCTCGGGCATCGTCGTCACCAACAACCACGTCATTGCCGATGCAGACGAGATCAACGTCATCATGAACGACGGCACCAAGATCAAGGCGGAGATCGTCGGCATCGACAAGAAGACCGATCTTGCGGTGTTGAAGTTCAAGCCGCCGAAGCCGTTGACTGCGGTGAAATTCGGCGATTCCGACAAGCTCAGGTTAGGCGACTGGGTGATTGCGATCGGCAATCCGTTCAGTCTCGGCGGTACGGTGACTGCGGGCATCGTCTCGGCGAAGAACCGCGACATCTCCTCGGGCCCTTATGACAGCTACATTCAGACTGACGCCGCGATCAACCGCGGCAATTCCGGCGGCCCTCTGTTCAACCTCGATGGCGAAGTGATCGGCGTCAATACGCTGATCATCTCGCCCTCCGGCGGCTCGATCGGCATCGGTTTTGCCGTGCCGTCGAAGACGGTGGCGGGCGTGGTTTCGCAACTCCAGCAGTTCGGAGAGCTGCGTCGCGGCTGGCTCGGCGTGCGCATCCAGACCGTCACCGACGAGATCGCCGAGAGCCTCAATATCAAGCCGGCGCGCGGCGCGCTGATCGCGGGTGTCGAAGACAAGGGACCGGCCAAGCCCGCAGGGATCGAGCCCGGCGACGTCGTGATCAAGTTCGACGGCAAGGACATCAAGGAGCCGAAGGACCTGTCGCGCGTAGTGGCCGATACCGCGGTTGGCAAGGAGGTCGACGTCGTCATCATCCGTAAAGGTGCCGAGGAGACCCGCAAGGTCACGCTCGGGCGGCTCGAAGACAACGAAAAGGCTCAACTCGCCGCTGCGAAATCCAAGGACGAGCCGGCCGACAAGCCGGTGACGCAGAAGGCGCTCGGGCTCGATCTCGCCGCGCTGAGCAAGGACTTGCGCAACAAGTACAAGATCAAGGACAGCGTCAAGGGCGTGCTTATCACGGGCGTCGACGGCACCTCGGATGCCGCCGAGAAGCGGCTGTCGGCCGGCGACGTCATCGTCGAGGTGGCACAGGAGGCGGTTTCAAGCGCCGCCGACATCAAGAAGCGCGTCGAGCAATTGAAGAAGGACGGCAAGAAGTCGGTCTTGCTGCTTGTCTCCAATGGCGACGGCGAACTGCGCTTCGTCGCGCTGAGCGTGCAGTGACTCGTCCGTCATCGCCCGCTTTCGCGGGTGATGACGCGAGACTCACGACACAAACTCCTGCCGCGTGTATCCCTGCGTATAGAGCAATGCGGTGAGGTCGCCATGATCGATGCGCGCGGCGGCGGTTGCTGCCACGGTCGGCTTGGCGTGGTAGGCGACGCCGAGGCCGGCGTTCTGGATCATGCCGAGGTCGTTGGCGCCGTCGCCGACGACCAGCGTATCGATGTCGTCGAGGTCGAAGTCTTCGGTAAGTTCGATCAGCGTCGCAAGCTTGGTCGCGCGGCCCAGGATCGGCTCCTTGACCTCGCCGGTGAACTTGCCGTCGCGCACGATCAACTCATTGGCGCGGCTTTCCTGGAAGCCGATCTTCGCCGCGATCGGGCGCGTGAACACGGTAAATCCGCCCGATATCAGGCAGGTGTAGGCGCCATGCGCGCGCATGGTCATCACCAGTTCGCGGCCGCCGGGGGTCAGCGTGATGCGCTTTGCCAGCACCTCGTCGACCACACTGACGGGCAGGTCCTTCAACAGCGCGACGCGCTCGCGCAGCGCGGGCTCGAATTCGATCTCGCCGTGCATCGCCCGTTCGGTGATCTCCGCGACACGGTCCTTCAGCCCGACAAAGGCGGCCAACTCGTCGATGCATTCCTGGCCGATCATGGTGGAATCCATGTCCGCCAGAAAAAGCTTCTTGCGCCGGGCCGTGCGAGGCTGCACCACGATATCGATCGGCAGGTCGCCGCGTGAGGCGCGCAGCCGGGCTTCGATGGTACGGATGTCGTCCTTGCTTTTGAGATCGCTTTCGAAGGGAATGTCGATGGCGACCTCGTCGAACAGCCATTGCGGCCGCCCGGCCGCCGGCAAGACGGCGAGCGCGCCCTCGACGACCGTCGAATCGAGCGCGGGGTTATCGGGATTGCAGATCAGGGTCGCGACGAGAGACATCAGGTGACTTCGCAAGAACCGGGCATCAAGGCCGTGCTTATCGCAGGGCCGACCGCAAGCGGCAAGTCGGCCCTGGCGCTGGAATTGGCGGAAAAGCGCGGCGGCGTCGTGATCAATGCGGATTCCATGCAGGTCTACCGTGATCTTCGCGTGCTCACGGCGCGGCCGACGGCAGCGGAGGAGGCACGCGTCCCGCATCGGCTCTATGGCCACGTCGATGCGGCCGTAAACTATTCTGCGGGACATTTCCTTGCGGACGCGGCCGCCGTGCTTGCCGAGGCGCGCGAGCAAGGGCGGCTGCCGATCTTTGTCGGCGGGACGGGACTCTATTTCAAGGCGCTGACGCAGGGACTTTCGGCCGTGCCGCCGATTCCACCTGATGTGCGCGAGGCGGTACGCGCGCGGCTCGATCACGACGGCGTGGAGGCGCTGCATGCGGAGTTGTCGCGGCGCGATCCGCTCTCGGCTGCACGGCTCAAGCCGCGCGACCGCACCCGCATCGCCCGTGCGCTCGAAGTGGTGGAAGCGACCGGGCGGTCGATCACCGACTGGCATCGGGAAGGGCTTCCGCCTCTGCTGCCGACGGGTGCGTTTCACGCACTGTTTCTCGCGCCCGAGCGAGATGCGCTCTATCAGCGGATAGATGCGCGTTTCGATGCGATGCTGACCGGCGGCGCGCTGCCGGAGGTCGGGCGCCTTGCGGGCCGTCGGCTCGATCCACTGTTGCCCGCCGTGAAAGCCCACGGCGTGCGGCCCTTGATCCGCCACCTCAAAGGCGAGATCACGCTCGCGGAGGCCACCGCAATCGGCCGCGCCGATACCCGCCACTATGCCAAGCGGCAGTTCACCTGGTTCCGCCATCAATTGCCGGAGTTTGACTGGGTAAAGCCGGAGGCGGTGAGGGGATGGCTTGAAGAAAAATCAAGACCTTAAACCCTGCCGTCGCGCATCCGCGTTGATCGCTCCCGGCCAGCAGGGATGACCGGGGTCAAAGCCGGCCATGACGCGCTTCGAGAGCAGTTGCGAAAAATTGACTCTCGCCGAACGGCCGGAAGCCCGCTAAAGTAGTCAAATCGTAACCCCTGTTGGCCGTTTCGCTTGACTTTGAGCTTTCGGTCGCTATGGTTCGCGCAACCTTTGGGAAGTCTGACCCGGCAAATGCGTAATATTATTACCAAACTGCTTATTGTGGTCGTACCCAGGCGCATCGCCGGGGATGGCTGAACGCCATCCAAATTCAGGCGGTGCGCATGGGGCCTCTTCGGGCCCTTTTTTATTTTCCGAATCCAGACCGAGACCAAGACCAAGACGAACAAGCCGCTGGCAACAGCGCCATCCGGAGAAAGCCATGAGCAAGACAAGTCACGATCCGAACCAGATGACGGGAGCCGCGATGATCGTGCGCGCGCTCGTCGATCACGGCGTGAAGCACATTTTCGGCTATCCGGGCGGCGCGGTGCTGCCGATCTATGACGAAATCTTCCAGCAGAGCGACATCGAGCACATTCTGGTCCGCCACGAGCAGGGCGCCGGCCACGCGGCCGAAGGCTACGCGCGCTCGACCGGCAAGACGGGCGTCGTGCTGGTGACCTCGGGCCCCGGCGCAACCAACATGGTGACCCCGCTGACCGATGCGCTGATGGATTCCATTCCGCTGGTCTGCATCACGGGCCAGGTGCCGACGCATCTGATCGGCAATGATGCGTTCCAGGAGTGCGACACGGTGGGTATCACGCGGCCCTCCACCAAGCACAACTGGCTGGTGCGCAACGTCAACGACCTCGCAAAAGTGCTGCATGAGGCCTTCTATGTCGCAACCAGCGGCCGTCCCGGTCCCGTCGTGGTCGATGTGCCAAAGGACGTGCAGTTCGCGGTCGGCACCTATCATCCGCCGCGCAAGTCCGACGTCCATGTCTCCTACGCGCCGCGGGTGAAGGGCGATGCGGGGCAGATCCGCAAAGCCGTGGCGCTCCTGGCCGCCGCCAGGCGGCCGGTGATCTATTCCGGCGGCGGCGTCATCAATTCGGGTCGTGAAGCCTCGAAACTGCTGCGCGAACTGGTCGAGGTGACCGGTTTTCCGATCACGTCCACATTGATGGGGCTGGGCGCCTACCCGGCGTCGGGCAAGAACTGGCTCGGCATGCTCGGCATGCACGGCACCTACGAAGCCAACATGGCGATGCACGACTGCGACGTGATGCTGTGCGTCGGCGCGCGCTTCGACGACCGCATCACCGGACGAACCGACGCGTTCTCGCCGGGTTCGAAGAAGATCCACATCGATATCGATCCGTCCTCGATCAACAAGAACATCCGGGTCGACGTGCCGATCATCGGCGACGTCGCCAACGTGTTGGGCGACCTTTTGCAGGTGTTCAAGTCGGAGGCGAAGAAGCCCGACGTCAAGGCCTGGTGGGCCGAGATCGCCAAGTGGCGCGCACGCAATTCGCTGTACTACAAGAAAAACAACGAGGTCATCCTGCCGCAATACGCGATCCAGAGCCTGTTCGAGGCGACGCGCGGCAAGGACGTCTACATCACGACCGAGGTCGGCCAGCATCAGATGTGGGCCGCGCAGTTCTTCGGTTTCGAAGAGCCGCACCGCTGGATGACCTCTGGCGGGCTCGGCACCATGGGTTACGGCCTGCCGTCGGCGGTCGGCGTGCAGGTCGCCCATCCCGACAGCCTCGTCATCGACATTGCAGGCGACGCCTCGGTGCAGATGACGATTCAGGAGATGTCGACTGCGGTTCAGTACGAGCTGCCGATCAAGATCTTCATCCTGAACAACCAGTACATGGGCATGGTGCGGCAGTGGCAGCAGCTTCTGCACGGCAACCGGCTGTCGCACTCCTACACCGAAGCCTTGCCGGATTTCGTCAAGCTTGCGGAAGCCTACGGTTGCGTCGGACTGAGGGCGGTGAAACCCGCCGATCTCGACGGCGCGATCAAGGAGATGATTTCGGTGAAGCGCCCGGTGCTGTTCGATTGCCGCGTGGCGGCGATGGAAAACTGTTTCCCGATGATTCCGTCGGGCAAGGCGCACAATGAGATGCTGCTGCCGGAGCAGGCAACCGACGACGCGACCGCATCCGCCTTTGCCGGCGGCAAGGCGTTGGTGTGAGGGGCAGCCGATGTTCGATCGCGGGGAACTCGAACGGGCGCTGGAGGTCGTCCACGCGGCGATGCCGCCGACGCCGGCGCATGCCTGGCCGCTCCTGGCCGAACGGCTCGGTACGCCTGTCGTCGTCAAGCATGAGAACCACACGCCCATCGGAGCCTTCAAGGTGCGCGGCGGCTTGGTCTATCTCGAGCGGCTGAAGCGCGAGCGGCCGAACACGCCGGGCATTATTTCGGCCACGCGCGGCAATCATGGCCAGAGCCTCGCGTTTGCGGCGAGCCGACACGGCGTGCCGGCGGTGATCTACGTGCCGCGCGGCAATTCGGTCGAGAAGAACCGCGCGATGAAAGGTTTTGGCGCCGAATTGGTCGAGCACGGCGAGGATTTCCAGGCCGCGCGCGAAGAGGCCGAACGCCGCGCGCAATTCGCAGGCCTCCATATGGTGCCGTCGTTCCACCCGGATCTGGTGCTGGGAGTTGCGACCTACGCGCTGGAATTGCTGCGCAGGCATGGCGACCTCGACGTACTCTACGTGCCGATCGGGCAGGGTTCCGGCATTTGCGGATGTATTCTCGTGCGCGATCTCCTGGGTCTTCGCACCGAGATCGTCGGCGTGCAGTCGACGCTTGCACCATCCTACGCGTTGTCGTTCGCGGCCGGCGCGGTCGTGACGACCGAAACCTCCAACACGCTCGCTGACGGCATGGCCACCCGCATCCCGGATCAGGATGCGCTCTCGATCATCCGCAAGGGCGCCTCCCGCATCGTGCAGGTCACCGACGAAGAGGTTGCCTCTGCCATGCGCGCCTACTGGACCGACACGCACAATCTCGCCGAAGGCGCCGGCGCTGCGGCGCTCGCGGCCGCGCTGCAGGAGCGGAGCAGACTTCGCGGCAAGCGCGTCGGGCTGATCCTGTCCGGCGGCAACATCGATTTCGATTTGTTCCGGAGATGGGTGATGGCGGACAACGCCGTCGCAGAAAGAATGGCAGTGTGATGAGGCAGTCATCGCATCACGGATACAGCCGTCATGGCCGGGCCTTTCCCATGACGGCGGAGATGATCGGGGGACGACAATGAGCCAGCCTGCATCGGCCTATTTCATCGAAGATCGCCACGATCCGAACGAGACGCATACGCTCTCCGTTCTGGTCCAGAACGAGCCCGGCGTGCTCGCGCGCGTGATCGGGCTGTTCTCCGGCCGCGGCTACAACATCGAAAGTCTTACGGTCTCGGAGACCGAGAGCCAGAAACATCTTTCCCGCATCACCATCGTCACGACGGGGACGCCCATGGTGATCGAGCAGATCAAGCATCAGCTCGACCGCATGGTCCCGGTCTACCGCGTGGTCGACATGACACTGACCGGGCGCTCGATCGAACGGGAGCTCGCCATGGTGAAGGTGCGCGGCTCGGGCGAGCATCGCGTCGAGGCCCTGCGTCTTGCGGACGCATTTCGCGCGCGGGTGATCGACGCCACCAGCGAAAGCTTCGTGTTCGAGATCACCGGCAACACGGCCAAGATCAACCAGTTCATCGACCTGATGCGCCCGCTCGGCCTGATCGAAGTCTCCCGAACCGGCGTCGCCGCGATCGGACGCGGGCCAGAGGGGATGTGACCATGCTGGCGCGCGACTGGTATTACAACGAGCGCCGGCGGATCGGACTCGATAGTACGATCGCCTCGATCTACGATCGCCGCGACAACAGTGACCTCCGCGCCCGCGAAGCGCTGAGCATGCTCGGCGTGCGAGCGGGATGGCGCGTGGCCGATATCGGCTGCGGCAACGGGGTGCTGGCGACCGAGGCCGCGCTGATGGGCGCCGAGGTCGACGCCGTCGATATCTCGCCCGCGATGCTGGCGCTTGCCGAGGTCTATGCCCGCGACCGCAGGGCGGTCATTCGCGCGCAGCCGGCGGGGCTGCTCAGTTTCGCCTACGAACCCAACTCCTATGATTTGATCGTGAGCGAGTTCACGCTGCATCATCTGCCGGATTTCTGGAAGGCGGTGGCGCTGGCGCGGATCTTTGCCGCGCTCAAGCCCGGCGCCAGCTTCTATCTGCGCGACATCGTGTTCGTCAGCATGCCCGACGGCTCCGAGCGCGACGTGGACGAGTGGGCGGACTTCAACATCAAGAACCACGATTTCGAGCGCGACAGCGTCGTCACCCACATGCGCGACGAATATTCCACCTTCGGCTGGGTGATCGAGCGCATGCTGACCGAAGTCGGCTTTATCCTGGTGTCGGCGGATTATCACGCTCCCCTTCACGGCACGTATCTCTTGCAGAAACCGAGGGCAGACGGACAAGGCTGCGTGTTGTGAGAATGGGCTCCTCCCCGCATGCGGGGGAGCTTAGGGAGTTTGGAATGAAACCCGCCGACGTCTGCATCGCCGTCCTGGTGGCAGTCATCTGGGGGCTTGCCTTTGTCGCAAGCCGGATCGCGCTCGACGAGTTCTCGCCCGCGCTGATGACCGCGCTGCGTTTTGGCATCGCCGCGGTGCCGTGCCTGTTCGTGGGCAAACCGAAAGTCTCATGGCCGCTTCTGATTGCAATCAGCTTCACGCTGTTCCTCGGCCAGTTCCTGGCGCAGGCCTATGGCATCGCCGGCGGCGTGCCGGTTGGGCTTACCAGCGTGGTCGTGCAATCGCAGGCCCTGTTCACCATCGCCTTTGCCGCGGTGGCCTTCCGCGAATGGCCGACGCCGATGCAGACCGTCGGCATCGGCATCGCGGCATTCGGGCTTTTGCTGATCTGCGGCACGGTCGGTTACGATTTCAGCGTCGGCGCCTTCGCGATTCTGATGATCTCGCCGATCAGCTTTGCGGTCGGAAACCTGTTGTTGCGGCGGGCGAAAGGCGTGCCGATGTTCGACCTGTTCGCCTGGCTGTGCCTGACCGCGGCGGTCCCGCTTGTTGCACTGGCGCTTGTTGCCGACGGAGCCGGGCCGACCTTTCATGCCCTTGCGCACATGTCGCTGACCGGGCTCATCTGCATGCTCTGCCTCGGCGGCATCTCCACCTGCATCGCCTATTGGCTGTGGGGACGGCTCTTGCGGGATTATCCGGCCGCTCAGGTCGTGCCGTTTGCGCTGCTCGTGCCGTTCGTTGGTGCGGCCGCCTCGAGCATCGTGTTCCGCGAGACCTTCGGAACCCTGAGGCTCGCCGGCATGGTCACCGTGGTCGGCGGTATCGCCGTCATGCTGCTGGCGAAGCGTCCGCAACCGCTAGTGGCTCGATTCTAACGGTTGCATCCAATCGGGGAGGCACGTTTGTGAATGTTGGAATGGAAGGGCCACGAGCAAATCATTGTGGCCAGTTGAGCTTTGGATTTGAGGTTCGCATCTGGGAATCGTGGCGGATCATAGCGAACGTCAAATCCGCTTCGAAGATCGCGTGAGAAAGCCATGTCGCATCAGCTCCTTTTCGCCTTCGTCGTGTTTGCCATCGTCATGTTCTTCACACCCGGGCCGAACAACATCATGGTGCTGTCGTCAGGGCTCACTTTCGGCTTCCGCCGCACCTTGCCGCATATCGCCGGCATCACGTTCGGATTCGCCTTCATGGTCGCGGCGGTGGGTTTCGGGTTCGGCACCATCTTCGTCGCCTATCCGGTGCTGCAGACCGTCCTGAAATATGCCGGTGCCGCCTATCTGGTCTATTTGGCCTTCGCCATCGCGGTCTCCGGACCGCCCAAGCCGGGCGAGGAAGGGAAACGTGGCCCCATGACGTTTTGGGGCGCGGCCATGTTCCAGTGGGTCAACGTCAAGGGCTGGGTAATGGTAATTGGCACCATCACCGCCTACGCGGCGATTGCCCGCTTCCCCCTCAATATCGCGATCCAGACCGTGCTGTGCCTGGCGCTCGGCGTGGTGGCGACCTCGGTCTGGACACTGTTCGGCAGCGCGCTGAGACCGATCCTGAAGTCGGAACGGGCGGTGCGCGCCTTCAACGTGATCATGGCGCTTTTGCTGCTCGCTTCGCTCTATCCCGTCTTCATGGACGCATGATGCTGCTGGTGTCCCTCGGGCGAACTGGCCGCCATGCGAGAAGAGGGTTTCCAACGATGACAAAAATGCTCTAGACAACGCCGGAAATTTGCCAAGCCACCCCCAAATTCTTTCATTTTCGGCCGATTGGGCCACTCAGCGAGGAAACGACTATGCGTGTTTATTACGATCGCGACGCCGATTTGAACCTGATCAAGGGCAAGAAGGTCGTCATCGTCGGCTATGGCAGCCAGGGCCACGCCCATGCGCTGAACCTGAAGGATTCCGGCGTGAAGGATGTGGCAATCGCGCTGCGCAAGGGATCGGGCTCGGCGAAGAAGGCGGAAGCCGCCGGCTTCAAGGTGTTCGACGTCGCCGAAGGCGCCAAGTGGGCCGATCTGGTGATGATGCTGACGCCTGACGAACTGCAGGGCGACATCTATCGCGAGCATCTGCACGACAACATGAAGAAGGGCGCGGCGCTCGTGTTCGCCCACGGCCTGAATGTCCATTTCAATTTGCTCGAGCCGCGCGCCGACCTCGACGTGCTGATGATCGCACCGAAGGGACCGGGCCACACCGTGCGCTCGGAATATCAGCGCGGCGGCGGCGTGCCCTGCCTGATCGCGATTGCCCGGGATGTCTCCGGCAACGCCCACGATCTCGGCTTGAGCTACGCATCGGCGATCGGCGGCGGCCGCGCCGGCATCATCGAGACCACCTTCAAGGAGGAGTGCGAGACCGACCTGTTCGGCGAGCAAGTGGTGCTCTGCGGCGGCCTGGTCGAGTTGATCAAGGGCGGTTACGAGACGTTGGTGGAGGCCGGCTATGCCCCCGAGATGGCTTATTTCGAGTGCCTGCACGAGGTGAAGCTGATCGTCGATCTGATCTATGAGGGCGGCATCGCCAACATGAACTATTCGATCTCCAACACCGCCGAATTTGGCGAATACGTCACCGGCCCGCGCATCATCACCGACGAGACCAAGAAGGAGATGAAGCGGGTTCTGGCTGACATCCAGTCCGGCCGCTTCGCCCGCGACTGGATGCTGGAGAACAAGGTCAACCAGACCTCGTTCAAGGCGACCCGCGCCAAGCTCGCCGCGCACCCGATCGAGGAGATCGGCGCAAAGCTCCGCGACATGATGCCGTGGATCAAGAAGGGCGCGCTCGTCGACAAGACGAAGAACTAATTTAGCTCGGCTTACCCTCTCCCCTTGTGGACCTGCATGGGGAGAGGGTCGTCTTGGCCGGAGCGATTTCGCGCTGACCTTGCCGGCCCGAAAAGCCAAGCCATCTCAGCCGGGAAGAGCGGCAACCTCTCAAGCTCTCTCATCGCCGCTAAAAGCTGTCGGAAGGCGAGAGACCGCGCACACGTCAGTCCTGAGACTGATTCCCCAGTTTCGTCTCGCAACAATCGCCGGCGCGCTCGATTGCTGCGCTGCAGGAGAACGCGATCGGGCGATACCTCGCTGCTTTCGGCGAAGGTCGCTGCCTGCTATCGTCCGCATTCAATCAGAAAAAGACGAAGAGGAAACCGTCCGATAGCGCCGTCACGCTCGGCCCGCAGGGGAGGTAACTCATGCAGCGCGTGCTCAGGGAAATTCTCGGGACACTTGCACTTGCCGCAATTGTCGTCGCCGCGAGCGTGGACTTTGCTGCCGCGCAGAAGAAATACGACACCGGCGTCACCGACACCGACATCAAGATCGGCAACATCATGCCGTATAGCGGGCCGGCGTCGGCCTACGGCATCATCGGCAAGACGATGAGCGCCTATTTCCGCATGATCAACGACAACGGCGGCGTCAACGGCCGCCGGATCAACTTCATCACCTACGACGATGCCTACAGCCCTCCGAAGACGGTGGAGCAGGCGCGCAAGCTGGTGGAGAGCGACGAGGTCTTCCTGATCTTTGCGCCGCTGGGGACCGCGAGCAATGCCGCGATCCAGAAATACATGAACAACATGCGGGTGCCGCAACTGTTCGTCGCGACGGGCGCCTCGCGCTGGGGCGATCCCGAGCACTTCCCGTGGACCATAGGCTGGCAGCCGAACTACCGGGCGGAGGCGCGTGTCTATGCGACCTACATCCTGCAGCATTATCCGAACGCCAAGCTGGGCTTGCTCTATCAGAACGACGACTTCGGCAAGGACTATGTTCTCGGCCTGAAGGACGTGCTGCGCGACAAATACGAGCGCATAGTCGTTGCCAGCATTTCCTACGAGGTCTCCAACCCCACCGTCGATTCCCAGGTCGTGGCCATCAGAACCGCCAACCCCGATATCTTCATCAATATCGCCACCCCGAAATTTGCGGCGCAGGCCATCAGGAAGCTGGCCGAGCTCGACTGGCATCCCGTCCACATCATGACCAACGTCTCGGCTTCCGTTGGCGCCGTCCTGAAACCGGCCGGGCTCGACAACTCCAAGGGCATTCTGAGTGCCGGCTATCAGATGGACGTCACCGATCCGCAGTGGGACAGCTATCCGGGCATGCAGCGGTTCCGCGCCTTCATGGCGAAATACTATCCCGAAGCCGACAAATCCGAGTCCGGTCCGCTTACGGCCTTCAATGTCTCATCCGCCTTGGTCGAGGTGCTGAAGCGCTGCGGCAACAATCTCACCCGCGAGAACGTGATGAAGGTGGTCGCCAGCATGGATTTCGAGATGGACACCTACATTCCCGGAATCCGCATCAAGACCTCGCCGACCGATTTCTACCCGATCGAGCAGGTGCAGATGATGCGATTCACCGGCGAGAAGTGGCAGTTGTTCGGCCCGATCATCGACGGTCACGCGGAGTAGCATTTTCGCCTGGATTCGCCTGCGGTCGGCAAGGCGGGAGAGGGGGGAGGAGGTCGCATTGCGGTTCCTTCGTCGCGTCTCTACATCAATCTGCGTGACCAGCGAGAGGGAAAGCGAACAATGCGAACTGTCGTCATCACGGGCGCCTCGACCGGCATCGGTCACGCGACGGCGAAGCTGTTGCTCGACAAGGGATTCAAGGTCTTCGGCAGCGTCCGCAAACAGGCTGACGCGGAGCGGCTGAGAGGCGAGTTCGGCGCCAGTTTCGCTCCGCTGCTGTTCGATGTCACCGACGAGGCCGCGGTGCTGGCGGCAGCGCGCGAAGTCCGCGCCGCGCTCAACGGCGAGACGCTTGCGGGCCTCGTCAACAATGCCGGAATCGCGGTCTCGGGTCCGGTGCTGGAGCTGTCGGCCGACGAATTCCGTCGTCAGATGGACGTCAACGTCATCGGTCCGATCATCGCGACGCAGGCGTTCGGGCCGTTGCTCGGCACCGATGCCGCGCTGAAGGGGCCGAGAGGGCGGATCGTGATGATCTCTTCGGTGGCCGGGAAGAACGGCAATCCGCTGACCCCGGCCTACGCGGCGTCGAAACATGCCATCGAAGGCCTGTCGGAAAGCCTGCGGCGCGAGCTGATGCTGTTCGGCATCGATGTCATCATCATCGCGCCGGGTCCGGTGAAGACGCCGATCTGGAGCAAGGGTCAGGACGACGTCGACATGTCGAATTACAAGAACTCGCCCTACCTGCCCGCGCTGCAGAAAGTCAGTGCCTACATGAAGCATCTCGAAACGATCGGCCTGCCGCCGGAAAGGATTGCCGAGCGTGTCTACGACGCCCTGACCCTCGCGCATCCCAAGGTGCGCTATCAGATCGCGCCCGACCGGGTGCGCCACCTGATGACGGCCTACCTGCCCAAGCGCATGATGGACAGGATCATCGCCAAGCGCCTCGGGCTGCTCCCGCAGGCAAGCGCCTGAATTGACCGGCGCCATCTCGACCGAGCGGTCATCGTCGCGCACCTGCAGCCGGGTCGGACCTTTCATCTGACCGGTGACTGAAGCTGCGTCTCTGCGGCAGCGTCCAACCAGGCGCCGGGCGTTCGGCCGCATTGTGGGGACGCTAGAGCTCGTCATGGCCGGGCTTGTCCCGGCCATGACGATGAGAAAGTCGAGTGCAGGCTACCCCGCGCCGACCGCCTTCTTCCGACAGCCGAGATGCACCGCGCAGGTGCAGCCCGGCGGGTGCGAAGCGAGATCGGCCGATGCCCGATCATTGGCGGGCACCGCAGCCGGCGCCACCGCGCGGCCGCCTCCCTCCTGGCTGTCTGAAATTTGAATCTGTAGCGCTTTAGCGGGGAGCCGGGGAC
>Ga0318528_10000139_pt1 | contig 18529 bp, 13 predicted proteins | sample GRESIP052b4f26_FD_202500 | JGI IMG/M metagenome (GOLD analysis project Ga0318528, IMG submission 202500) | Tropical soil microbial communities from Luquillo Experimental Forest, Puerto Rico - GRE.SIPMG.052b4f26 | ecosystem: Environmental > Terrestrial > Soil > Tropical forest > Bulk soil...
TGGCCGGACCCGTCGACGACGACGGGGCGGTGGCCGAGGCCCTGACGTTGTTGCGGGCGTCGCCCGGGATGGCCAAGGCCAAGCACTTCCTGGTGGAGTATGCGGCGCAGGCACGCCAGGAGCTGGCACTTTTGCCCGATGGCCCCGGCCGGCGGGCGCTAGAAACGCTGGTCGAATACACCGTCAGCCGGCACGGCTAGCGGTCTAAAGAACCCGGCGGAACCCGCAGGGGTGTCCGGGGCGTTCAATAGCAGTAGCCAACAATGAACGGCTGTTCTTGAGCGGTCCGAGGAGGACACCGGATGACCTGGCATCCCCATGCCAACAGGTTGAAGACCTTCGCCCTGTTGGTCGGTATGTCCGCGTTGATCGTGGTTGTCGGTGCGCTGTTCGGTCGGACCGCGCTGCTTTTTGCCGCACTCTTCGCGGTTGGCATGAACGTCTACGTCTACTTCAACAGCGACAAGCTGGCGCTGCGTGCGATGCACGCGCAGCCGGTGTCCGAGGTGCAGGCGCCGGCGATGTACCGGATCGTGCGCGAGCTGGCCACCTGCGCACACCAGCCGATGCCCAGGCTGTACATCAGCGACACCAACGCGCCCAATGCGTTCGCCACCGGCCGCAACCCGCGCAACGCCGCGGTGTGCTGCACCACCGGTATCCTTGGGATTCTCAACGAGCGCGAGCTGCGCGCCGTCCTGGGGCACGAGCTTTCGCACGTCTACAACCGAGACATCCTGATCTCCTGTGTGGCCGGGGCGTTGGCGGGGGTGATTACCGCGCTGGCCAACATGGCGATGTGGCTCGGCTTCGGCGGCGGCAACCGCGATGGCGGCAATTTCTTTGCGGTGCTGTTGGTTTCGCTGCTGGGCCCGATTGCCGCGACGGTCGTGCGGCTCGCGGTGTCTCGGTCGCGCGAGTACCAGGCGGACGAATCGGGCGCCGTGCTGACCGGCGACCCGCTGGCCTTGGCGTCGGCCCTGCGCAAGATTTCCGGCGGGGTAGAGGCGGCCCCGCTGCCGCCGGAGCCGCAGTTGGCCAGCCAGGCGCACCTGATGATCGCCAACCCGTTCCGTGCGGGCGAGCGGATGGGATCGATGTTCTCGACTCACCCGCCGATCGAGGACCGCATCCGCCGGCTGGAGGCGATGGCGCGGGGGTAAATCAGGCCGGGCCGCCCAGCCCCGCTTGAGATTGATAGCGCATGTGCTATCAAATCTGGCGATAGCCGATACCCCTGGAGCGTCGCTTGGTTCTGGGGATGGGTGAGTCACGAATTGGATAGTGCATGTGCTATCAAATCCGCCGTGAACCGCCGCCCAATCTTCAAGAATACGTCGGTTCGTGTATCGAGTTTCTGTTCGTCAGACGGAAAGCGCCGATGAGGCCCTCACTTCGCCCACACCACTCACGGAACGCAGTGGGTGGTTCAGAAGCTCAGCGCGGCAATCAGGCGGCCTCGGGACTTTCGGATTCGACTAGTCCGCGGGCGCGCCGACGTCCGAGGTGGCCCGTCTCGGGCATCCCGCGGAGCCGAACGGCGCCGCCCGTGGCCTCGTGCTGGCTCTGCCAGTCGCTGATCGCCTGGTGTGCGGCGTGATCGAGATAGTGGACCGAAATCTCCACGGTAACAACCGTTCCGGCGGGCACGGACGTCAGCACGCGCGTCAGCCTGGGCAGGGCGAGAAAGGTGCATGCCGCCCCCTCGACGCCCACATGCCATTCGTCACCGACAGGGTTGGCCTCCACCCTGGGGCGGATCACCCGCCATCCGGTCAACGCGATCGCCACCGCGAGCCCGATCAGCACGCCATGCAGCAGATTGAGGAAGATGACGGCGACCGCGGTCACCAGGTAGACCGCCAGATCCCCGTGCCTCATAGCGGTTTCAATGTGGGCCGGCTTGAGCAGCTGAATTCCGATGACGATCAACAGGCCGGCAAGCGCGGCGGCCGGGATTTCTTCGACCAACTCCGCGAATGGAACCGTGAACAGCAGGATCCAGACACCGTGCAGTACTGCTGAGGCGCGGGATTCCGCGCCGGCGTTGACATTGGTTGAGCTGCGGACGATTACACCGGTGATCGGCAGACCGCCGATGGTTCCCGACACGATGTTTGCGGCACCCTGACCGATCAACTCGCGGTTGTAGTCGGTGCGTGGCCCGGTGTGCATCCTGTCGACCGAAACCGCCGACAGTAGGCTCTCGATGCTGGCGATGAGAGCGACCGTGATTACGCCGATTGCGACCGCACCCCAGTTACCGTCCGGAATATCGGGCAGTTGCAAGGCATCCAGCGGCGACCCATCGAGATCGATCCGCCTCACTTGGAACGGGAAGGACACCGAGATGACGGTCACAGCCACAATGGCGACCAGTGGTCCTGGAACAAAGCGCAACCGATCCGGAACCCAACGCCACGCGATCAGGATGACGATCACCAGCACGCCCAGGAGGACCCCGGGCCGATGCGCACCGATGATTTGCCCCGGCAGACCAATCAGGTTGTGCCAGGCCGTGCTCTTGGACTTCCCGCCCAGCAATACGTGCGCCTGTTGCAGTGCGATGGTAATTCCGATGCCCGCCAGCATCGCATGCACGACGACGGGTGAGATCGCCAGTGCAGCCCGCGCAACACGGCTGAGCCCCAACAGAACCTGCAGCACGCCCGCGGAAACTGTGATCAAACACGTTACGCCCCAACCGAAATTGGAGACGAGATCGGCTACGACGACCGTCAGGCCGGCCGCGGGACCGCTGACCTGCAGCGGTGATCCGCCGATGGCTCCGGCGATGATCCCCCCGACGATCGCGGCGATCAGGCCGGCGAGCACCGGGGCGTTCGACGCGATCGCAATCCCCACCGATAGCGGGAGTGCGACCAGGAAAACCACGAGCGACGAAGGCAAGTCGTGCAGAATAATCGGTCGTATCCTTTGCATCGGTCGCTTCCCTCGTTAGGTCTTAGCGGGGGATGTTCCGATATTCGCCCCGTAGCACGCATCGTTGCGTCGGCGTAGCTTGTTGGCGCACAAACGATTACAATCGCGGCAGTGCGCAGGTCAAAACCTGACCGGCTACCTCGTTCGACGGTATTGTTCGGGCAAAGCGTGGGTCAAGCTGAAACGCCGGGCGCATATCGAATGCAAATGTTGTGGTAACTAACCCGGATTACTCAGAACCCCGAACCGTAGACCTCGTGCCCTGGGACCTCGGCGATCAAACCGTGATAGGCCTGTTCGACGGTCGAGCCGTGGTTGATCACCGCGTCGACTTCGCGGGCGATAGGCATGTTGAGGCCGAACTCGTCGGCGAATTCCATGACCACGCTTGCAGCTTTGACACCCTCGGCGACCTGGTTCATCGATGCGATGATCTCGTCGATCGGCTTGCCCGCGCCGAGTTGTTCACCGACGTGGCGGTTGCGGCTGCGCTGACTGGTGCAGGTGACGATGAGGTCGCCCAGCCCGGCCAGCCCGGGGAAGGTTTCGCTGTTTCCGCCGATCGCCACGCCCAGCTTCGTCATCTCGCGCAGCGCGCGTGCGATTATCAGTGCGCGGGTGTTTTCTCCGATGCCCAGCGAGTAACCCATCCCGACGGCGATGGCGAAGACGTTTTTCAGCGCGCCGGCCATCTCGACCCCGACGACGTCATCGGTGGTGTACACGCGGAAGCGCCGCGTGCGGAACAATCCCGAAAGCCGGGTCGCCAGATGCTGATCGGGCATCGCCAGCACCGCCGCGGCGGCGTAACCCTCGGCGACCTCGCGGGCGATGTTCGGCCCCGCCAGGATGCCTGCCGGATGACCGGGCAGCACCTCCTCGATGATCTGCGACATCCGCATGTTGGTGCCCTGCTCGAGCCCCTTGACCAGCGACACGACCGGCACCCACGGCCTCAGTTCCCTGGCCAGTTCGGTGAGCACACCACGGAAACCATGCGAGGGCACGCCCATGACGACGACGTCGGCGCTGTTGGCGGCCTCGGCGAAGTCGCTGGTGGCGCGAAGCGTGTCGCTCAGGACGACATCGTTGCCGAGATAGCGGCTGTTGCGGTGATGCTCATTGATGTCCGTGGCGGTCTCCGCGGAACGCACCCACTGCAGGGTCGGCCCGCGCCGCGCACAGATTGAGGCCACCGTGGTTCCCCAGGAACCGCCACCGAGGACAACGACCTTGGGTTCGCGCTTCTCAGCTGCCATGGCGATCAGCGTATTGCCGACATCGGGGATTTAGAAGCAGTTCACCAACTGCGGCGCTGCGTGCCCGACGGGTGTAGTCGAAACCAATGACCTCCGGCCATGGGACTTCGGTCCCTACCCCCGGCATGCGCGCTGCCGGATCGTCGAAGGCAGGTTTTCAATACTGAGGAGGGAGCATGCCGAGAGGCGCGGGCCTGCCACGCGTGAGGCAGGTGCCTCGCTACGGCCGCGCGTTGGCTTTCGTATCGGCGGCCGCTCTAGGGGTGTTGGCCGGGCCACCGGGTATCGCGTCTGCTGACGGTCGTCCGCAGGTCAACCCCGAGGAAAGGGCCGCGGCCATGATACGGCCGGCCGTTATGTACCTCGGGGGCCAAAGCTACGGCCTGGTCCGGCTGCCCAACGGCCAGATCCTGTCGCAATTCGGCCACGGTTCGAGCATGCCCTTCATCGCGACCTGGGGCTGCACCGGTTTCGTCATCAATCCCGACGGTTGGGTGGCGACCGCGGGTCACTGCGTCGATCCGCAGACCGGGAAGGAGCTAATACTCAAGCGGGCTGCCAACGAGTACATCGCTGAATTCCCGGACGCGCCCGAAGCGCGGGATCCGGCCGCGGCCTTTGACTGGCTTCGGAAGAACGCGAGGGTGGAAGGCGACACCGCCGATCGCGGGCCCGAGGTCGGCCTCACGCTGTTGTACGGCACCGGGACAAAGGTCGCCGGCAAGATCCCGGCCAGCGTCGTGGATTTCCGGCCCCTCGGCAAAGGCGACGTCGCTCTTCTCAAGGTAGAAAAGCACAACCTGCCGTCGTCCGAACTGGCTACCGACGCCGACGTCAGTATCGGTACATCGGTTCTGGCGGTGGGTTTCTCGCAGAGCACCGAAAACATCACCGGGCCTTCGCTGGACCCGACGAACAAGAGCGGCAAGGTCAGCAAAAAGTCGATGATGGGGTCCGTCCCTGAGTATGAAGTCGATGCCCCGGTCACCGAAGGCATGAGTGGCGGCCCGACCGTCGAGCTCAACGGCAAGGTGATCGGTGTCAACAGCTTTGCCCCCGTCGGCGAATCGCAGGCGTTCAATTTCATCTCGCCCGCCGACGGCCTGGCCGCGATATTGGCGAGCAAGGGTGTCAAGGCGACGCTCGGCCCTGCCGACATGCACTACCGCAAAGGCCTCAACCATTACTACGCCGGCCAATACACCGAAGCGATCGACGATTTCGACCAAACCTTGTCGATGTCACCCGACTATCCCGGGCTCGCGGATCTCAGAACGAGCGCAGCCAACCTGCGGCAGCAGCACGGTGATTTCTCGGTGCTCAGTGGCGCAAACCTCTTGTGGTACATCGCGGGTGGCGTCGTACTGGCGCTTGCCGTGGCCGCGGCTGTGACCTTCCTGGTGGTGAAAAGCCGCTGGCGCATTTTGGCCCCGGCCGGAGTTCCCGCCGCCCAACCTCTCCGCCTGGTTCCCGCGCAACAGTCGGCGGCCACCGAACCACACTTCTGCGCGAATTGCGGAGCGGAACACCACCCCGCCGAAAAGTTCTGCCCGAACTGCGGCAAGCAAATACCTTTTGGGGAATCCGCGTAACCCGTTAACCTGCCAAAGGCGCCCGATCGGCAACCCGACCGAACATCATCGCCTCCTCGACGCGGTCGAACCGGTAGTCGATGGCGTCGGCAAAGTAGTTCTGCCGCACATTCCACGGCCGCTTCGTGCCCGATTTGGGCAGCGCGTGCAGCGCGCGCAGCACATAACCGGCCTGGAGGTCCCATGACGGCTTTTCCGGTATATCGCCGTCGCCACGGTGTGGGTAGGCGTGCGAGTAGCCATGAGAAGCCATGTGCGCCAGCAGTTTTGCCGTGGACCGGGCGGTAATGTCTGCCCGCAGCGTCCACGACGCGTTGGTGTAGCCCACGCACCAGAACAGGTTGGGCACATCCGCGAGCATGTGCGCCTTGTAGACAAAGCGGTCGCAGGGGTCGATCTCGACACCGTCCAGGCTGATCGCTGCCCCGCCGAGCGCCTGCAGCTGCAGGCCGGTGGCGGTGACGATGATGTCGGCGTCGAGGTGCGCGCCGGATTCGAGCGCGATACCGGTCGTGTCGAAATGGTCGATGTGGTCGGTGACCACCTCGGCGCGGCCCGCGGTGATCGCGGTGAACAGGTCGGCATCGGGGATCAGGCACATCCGCTGGTCCCAAGGGTTGTACCGCGGCTTGAAATGGGTGTCGACGTCGTAGCCGTCGGGCAGGTTGCTGATCGCCATGCGTCGCGCCAGCCACTTCACCAACCCTGGTGTCTTGCGGGACAAGAACCAGATCATTGCTTCCAGAAATGCGTTGTGCATCCGGATGACCAAGTGGGAGACCTTGCGGGGCAACACTTTACGGACAACGGCGGCGACCCTGCTGTACTTGGAGGCCGACATCACGTAGGTCGGCGAGCGCTGCAGCATCGTCACCTTTTCGGCCCGGTCAGTCAGCGACGGGATCAGCGTGATCGCGGTGGCCCCGCTGCCGATCACGACGATCTTCTTGCTGGCGTAGTCGAGGTCTTCCGGCCAGTGCTGCGGATGTAAGACGGTGCCGCCGAACTGCTCGATGCCCGGGAAGTCGGGGGTGTAGCCGTCGTCGTAGTCGTAGTAGCCGCTGCCGAAGAACACGAATCGACTGCGGTAATGCTTGCGCGCGCCGTCTTGCTCGACGGTGACAGTCCAGGTGTCGGTGGACGAGTCCCAGTCCGCCGAGCGGACATAGCTGTTGAACCGGATGTGGCGGTCGATGCCGTACTTGTGCGCGGTCGCGATCAGGTACTCGCGGATGTGCTCGCCGTCGGCTACGTTTTCCTTCCCGGTCCACGGCTCGAACGGAAAGGACAGCGTGAAAATGCTGCTGTCCGAGCGCACCCCGGGATACCGGAACAAATCCCACGTACCGCCGATCTGCGCGCGCCGCTCCAGGATGGTGTAGGTCAGGCCAGGGTTGCGCTCGGTGATCCGATAGGCCGCGTCGATGCCGGAGATGCCGGCGCCGACGATGACGACGTCGACATCGACGTCGATGTCTTCCTGGATAGTCACGCTCTCCACATTAGGCACCCACCGGTTGGTCGGTTACAACGGCTTCAAGAGCACGTCGACATGCAGCGGTGCGCACAGGTCGATCAGCCACGTCTGATCGGCGGGGCTGGCGAAGATGCGCGCGTGGGAAAAGTCCTGGGCGAGAGCCCCCTTTGTCCCGCCGCACTTGTCGCCGAACAAGACGTACGCCTTGGCGTTGTTGCACAGTCGCGACATCCACACCATGCCGTCGACTCCGATCCGGTGGGCGGCTTCGGCCCATCTCACCGTGTCCGCGTAGGTGGACGAGGGGCTCGACGTGACATCCTCGGGGCCGACCTTGAGGCGTCGTAACTCCAGGCCGTGTAGGACAGCGAGGCGCAGGTCGCGAGTCACTTTGAGGCGGGCGAGTGCTTTGCGGGAGTAATCGTCATAGGGCAGGAGACCCCCTTCGACCGGGATGTCGTGCAGCAGGGTCTCGGCGACGGCCGCCTCCTCGGTGTCGGCGGCGTACATGATCGGCACCACCGGCTTGCCGAAGAAGCCGAATCGGGTCGGGGCGCCCACGCCGGGGTTGAACTCGGTGGGCTTGCGGCTCGACGTGAAGACGCGGTACAGCAGGTGCCCCGCGGACAGGGTGTCGATGGCCGGCTTGAACGGAGTCGGCGGCCCTTTCACCACGAAACGGCCAGTGCATCCCCCGCCACTGCGACCACTCGGTCCGGATCCTCGGTGAGGTGGTCTACGGGTCGATCCCCGTCGAGGTAAGTCGTCGGCGAGCACAGCCACTGCACAAGACCCGCCTCCGACCACTCGTTGGCCTCCGCGGTCTCGCGCAGGCGGCTTATCACGGCGAGGGGTTGCCCGTCCGATCCGAACTGGAAGCCCGGATATGCGAGATGGTTGCCCTGGCGCACGGCAAGCAGCTGGTTGTTGCGGTGTGCGGTGGTGGCGAGATTGCGCGGAGCACGTGACCGCGACCCCATCCGTTGGCCGGCTTCGGTGCTGGTCAGCATGCCGAACTCGGCGTCGATTCGCGCGTAGAGGTTGTGTTCCGCTTGTACGGCTCGGGCAATAGCGGGCTCGGTGTACACGGCAACCGATGCAAGGGCAGCGCCCACGGCTCGAGCACTCTCGCGCACCCGCTGCGTTGCGGCGACTAGTTCCTCGACAGTGGTCATGGCAGCCATTCTACATGCGTTTCATGCACTTATAAGAACTGCATGAATCGCATGTCGCTACCGGTAGTTGACGAACTGCAGCGCCACGTCCAGGTCGGCCTTCTTCAGCATCGCGATGACGGCCTGCAGATCGTCACGCTTTTTGCTGGTCACGCGGACCTCGTCGCCCTGGATCTGGGTCTTGACGTTCTTGGGTCCCTCGTCGCGGATGAGCTTGGTGATCTTCTTGGCGTTCTCGCTGCTGATGCCCTGCTTGATGGCGCCGGTGACCTTGTAGGTCTTGCCCGACGGCTGCGGCTCGCCGGCGTCGAAGGCCTTCATGGAGATGTCGCGGCGGATCAGCTTCTCCTTGAAGACGTCGACGGCGGCTTTCACGCGCTCCTCGGTCGACGACGTCAGCTCGACCGCCTCGTCGCCCTTCCACGCGATCTTGGTGTCGGTGCCGCGGAAGTCGAAGCGTGTCGCGAGCTCCTTGGCCGCCTGGTTCAGCGCGTTGTCGACCTCTTGGTGGTCGACCTTGCTGACGATGTCGAACGATGAATCCGCCATCCGATCCGTCCCTTCATCGGGTGATAGCCGTTTGTGCCCTGTCTACCCGTTCGTTGTAACCTGTCTGGCGGCAGGTTGCCCGAGCGGCCAATGGGAGCGGACTGTAAATCCGTCGCGAAAGCTTCACAGGTTCGAATCCTGTACCTGCCACCAACAGGTCAGAGGCTGTTTGGTCTCTGGCTACGTGTTCGAACACGTCTGAGTTGTCACGGTTTGTCACAACTCGCGCGAAACTCGCTGCACACGGGCACGTCCAGGACGCTGGAATTGGTCTAGGTCAAGGTGTCGTGCGAACCCGGTCGCGCTCGGTGATGCGGTCGCATAGCCGGGGTTCTCAGGAACGTCGCGACTCGCCTACGACGCTGTTGAAGCTCCGCGCGGCGAGCGTCAGGGCCTCGGGCTGTGAGTGCACGTACGTGGCCATTGTGAAGGCCTTCGAAGCGTGCCCGAGCCAAGCAGAAATCACCGCGATCGGCACATCTTGCAGGTGCATCAGCGTCCCGCAGGTGTGCCGCGCGTCGTGGAACCGAATGTGACGGACCCCGGCGGCCTTGAGCGTCCGCGCCCACCGCGATGTGAGCGCGTGCGGACTCAGCGCCGCGCCGCACTCGTCCACGACGACGTATCCGCTCGCGTCGTATTCCTCGCCAAGTGCCAGGCGGTCGGCGGCCTGGATGGCCCGGGCGGCCCGCAACGCGGCGGCCAGGTGGTCAGGTATCGGGAGGGTGCGGCGACTTGCGCGGGATTTTGGGGTGTCCTCGACGAGGTGCTTACCAAACCGGAGCCGCGTCGACGAGATCTGGAGCGTCCGCGCGGCCAGGTCTATGTCGCTCCACCGCAGGCCCGCCACTTCGCCGCGGCGTAGCCCGGTAAGTGCAAGCTGCCAGGCGATCGCGTAGCGGTCGCCGTCGATGTGAGCGAGAACCGCTTGGAGCTCTGATGGGGTGAATGTGTCTGGAGGCTTCGGATCCGCGGGGATGCGGTCGATCAGCTCGGCGACGTTACGCACCACGTGCCCCTGCCGCATCTGGTCCCTCAGCACGGCCGTGAGTAGGCCCAGCATGTAGTTCACCGACCGCGGTGACCATGACTTACGCGACTTGCCCGTGGGAGAGGCTAGGCCGCCGGCACGCAGGGCTGTGACGAGATCGTCGAGGTGCCGCTTGCTCAGTTTTTGCACTTCGACCTCACCGAGTTCGGCGAGTGCGGGCGCCAGGTTCACCCGATGTCCGTGCAGCGTCGAAGGTTTGAGTCCGTGCTTGGAAGCGAGCCAGTCCTCGAACGCTTGGGTGAGCGTGATCTTCGATGGATGCACATAGGTGCCCTTGGCGACATCGCCACGCACGGCATCGAGCGCCGCTCGGGCCTCTCGCTCGGTCTTGTACCGCTTCCGCAGCTGCTTGCGCTTACCGTCGACCACGCCCACGTCGACGGTGAGTTGATAGCGGATAACGGGGCGGCCGCCATCGCGGGCGGCGAGTTCGACCCGCTTGATCTGAGGCGGCAGCTGGCGACGTTCAGCCATGGCGATCTACCTAATCTGCGTTCGGTGGCGGGATCACGAAGCCGCCTTGGTGTGGGCAGCGATGAAACGCTCGATCTCTGTGGACGCCACCCGGCGCGATCCGCCGATCTGGACCCATGCCAGCTGGCCCGCGTCGAAAAGACGATAGATAGAAGAACGCGAGATACTCAGTGCTTCAGCCGCTTCCACGATGGTGAGAAGCCGCCGTTGGGTGGGAAATCTGGGTTCAGGTGTGTCGGGACCGGTCACCGCGTACCCCGGAATATCTGTATGTCATGTGCTCCGCCTCGTGTTATGGGCCTTCCATCACTGTAATTCGCTTTACCGACTGCTCCTGCACAAATTTCCAGGGGCTCACCGAGCTCGTGACGATGGTGCACGAGGGCGGCCCGCGCTCGACGCTTGCGGCCGCGCGGACCGTCGGCGCGCCGCAACACCTCACCACCTACACCCTGTCCTCGATCGCCCCATCTTTACTATCATCTCAACTCGTTCCACAATGTCCCATCTCATTTTTCCTAAAACCACGGCACCACAACTTATTTCACCGCATCCCAACTTCCATGCTTCTCCAAAATCCTTCTGGCACATTGGCACAAGTGGTGCAATACTGATTTGGGGCGCGCTAGACGCGCCCCAAATCCCAGCCACTACAGAAGGTTTCGCCTGTTGAGATCGTGAGGTGGTCACCGGTGCTGACGATCTCCCGGCTCTCGCGGTGGAGCATCAACTACTACAACAACACCGCCAATGCGGCCCAGGCCGCGGCCATGGATCGCCAAGCCGCCGGCGGCGGGCTCGGCGAGTACTACTCCGAACGCGACACCCGGATCCCGACCTGGATCATGGCCGGCGACGCGGCGACGGTGGGTGAGCTGACCGGGCTGGATGCTGCCGCGGTGCAGGGCGGGTTCGCTGACACCGCGGTGGCGGCCCGCTGGCTCGATAACGGGATCGCCCCCAACGGGGCGAGCGGACGGGTATACACCACGGGCTCCGTGCACGGTTTCGACCTGACCTTCGCCGCCCCCAAGAGCGTGTCGCTGCTGCGCGCCCTGACTGATGACATCGGCGAAAAGACCATACTGGCCGCCCATCACAAGGGCATCGACGCGGCCATGACCTACCTGCACCAACACGCCGGCTACACCCGGGTGCATAACCCGGCGACCGGGAACAAGGACCTGCAGCGACTGCCGGGGCTGGTGGGAATCGCCTACCAGCACGAGACCTCGCGGTGCGGGGATCCGCACCTGCACACCCACGTCATCGTGCCCAACCGGCAAGCCCGCGCCGACGGCACGCTGGTGTCGATCGACTCCAAGTCGCTCTACCACGAAGCCAAGGCCGCCGGGGTGATCTATCAGGCCGTGGTGCGCCATGAGCTGCATGCCGCCATCGGGGCGGAGTGGGCCGCCGTCGACGGGTCCACCGGGATGGCCGAGATCGCCGCCGTCAGCAAGACGTGTCTTAAGGCGTGGTCGCGGCGCTCCACCCGGCTGCGCCAATGGGCGCACAACCATCTGGTGGTCGTCGATGGTGAGCCGAGCGCGCAGCAGCTGGCGGCCGCGCAGAAAGCCACCCGCCCGGCCAAGCCGGAATCCCAATCGTGGGCCGCGCTCCAACAGGACTGGCGCGCCGATGCGCGCGGTCTGGAATACGACCGCGCCGCGCACTTTGAGGCGCGCACCGCGCGCCGCGGCGCGCCGCGCATGCTGACCGACCGCGCGCGGCTGGCGCGCATGGTGGCGCGCATCGACAAGCCCGCGTTTACCCGCGCCGACCTGGTTGAGCTGGTGGGCGCGCTGCTGCCGGTGGACGCGCCCGGTGATCCGCGCGCGCTGATCGAGCAGATCACCGACATGGTCGGGGTGCGCATCAGCGCCACACGAGACGCGCACCACCGCGAGGGTCATGAGCTGTTCACCGTGGATGCGGTGATCGCCGAAGAGACGCGCATCTTCGACATGGTTGATGCGGTCGACAACCGCGCGCGGCTGGATGTGCGCGCCGCGGACCTCGATGATCTGTCCGCGGACCAGGCGCGCGCCATCGCTGGCATCGCGGCCTCGCCGTATCTGGTGCAGCCGCTGCAAGCCCCGGCCGGCGCGGGCAAAACGCACTCGCTGCAGGCGCTGGGCGCCGGCGCGCACCGCGCCAACAAAGAAGTCCTCCTCCTTGCGCCGACCGGTAAGGCGGTCGATGAGGCGATGCGCGACGAAGCGGGGGACCGCGGTCTGACTGTGGCCAAAGCGCTGCACCTCATCGAGGACAACGAGCTTCGGGTCGATCGGCGCACCGTGATCGTCGTCGATGAAGCCTCCATGGTCGGCACCCCCCAGCTGGGACGGCTGCTCGAAGCGAGCACGGCCGGGCGCGCCAAGATCGTTCTGGTCGGCGACGCCTACCAGCTGGCCCCGGTCAAAGCCCGCGGCGGCATGTTCGAGCAGCTCTGTGAGGACCTGCCCTGGTCGCAGCGCCTGGGTGAGGTGTGGCGGATGCGCGACCCCGCAGAGCGCGATGCCTCACTAGCGCTGCGCTCCGCACGCGGCAACCGGCTGCGCAAAGCCATCGGCTGGTATCGCAACCACGATCGCCTGCACACCGGAGATCAGGTCGCGATGGCCGCCGACGCCACCACCGCCTACCTCACAGCGCGCGCCGAAGGCAAAGACGTCGCGATCCTCTGCGAGACCTGGGAGATCGCCGACGCCATCAACCAGCGCCTCCACGACCACTTCACCGACCCTGACGCTCCCAGCGTGCCGGTGGCCCGCGATCAGCACGTCCGCGCCGGTGATCTCGTCCTGAGCCGCCGCAACGACGCCACCTTGACCGTCCAACCCGGTACGCAGCATCGCCGCGGTGAGCGCATCGATCAGGTCCGCAACGGCAACCGCTGGCGCGTTCTCGGCGTCGACGTCACGAACAAACGGATTGCCGCCGAGCGGCTCACCGATCAGGCCCGGGTCGTCTTCGAGGGCGACTACCTGCGCGAGCACATCACCCTCGGCTACGCCGGCACCGTGGCTTCCGCCCAGGGCGTGACCATCGGCCGCTCGAACCAATACGGCGTGTGCTGGACGATCCTGTCCGATCGCGCCAGCCGGGCCATGGCCTATGTCGGCATGACCCGCGGCCGCGACGAAAACCACCTTGCCATCTATCCAGCAGTCACCAACGAAGCCCACCACCACGACACGGAGACGGGCATTCACCGGATGCACCGCGGCACCAAACACGCCGCGGCCCACGCCCTGCACGCGATCCTGACCGTCAACGACGACCGCGCGGCCACCATGCACACCGTGGCTGCACGCACCGACCGCGAGCTGCTGCCCACCATCGTTGCGGCCTTACTGGACCGCAACGACCAGCGATGCGCTGAGCGCGCGCAGGCCTGGCGGCGGCACACCGCGCAAGACCGCGCCCGCGACGCCGCGTTCGAACGCATCGCCGCCACCACACAACAGGCCGCTCACCGCGCACGCAGCCGCGGCCGGGGGTACGGACTCGAACTCTAGGTCCAGCGAACGGGCCTGCGTCACAGGAGCCTTCGCCAAAATATCTGGGCGATCAACCCTGCTTTTCTGGCGACTGAGAGGTTAGGGGAGGTGCAGCACCCGGACTGGCAGGCCAGAAGCGTTGGCCAGTCGGCCATCATCAGAAAGCAGGTCGGCGCCAAGGTGCTCGGCGAGCGCCACCTACAGCGCGTCAGCGAAGGTGACGTTTGCCCGTAACCGCCACGCGTCGGCGAACAACCCGCGCACTTGGGTGACGCGCAACGGCCAGCCCATCAGCGCGTCGATGGCCTGATCGATCTGCGCGGGCGTCAGGATGCGGTTCAAGTCCCATCTTCGCAGCACCGCCCCACCCTCCACGAAGAACAGCTCCGGCACCCAAGGCACCGCGTCGGCGGGCAACAACGCTCGTAGCGCTCGCCCGCGAAGCGTATCGGCGGCCAGTTCGACGCCAGCGGAGGCGTCGATGACGACCGGGTTCACACCTCGCCAGTGGCGCGCGCTTCGGCGAGGGTGTCAGCTGCCCGCACCCCGGGATCAACCGGTTTCCCCGCCTGACGACGATCAAGCCACGCGGCGAAAGACTCCGGCGTGATCTCGTCATCGGGGTTGAGGACGACCACAGCCGGGTCGGACGGGGTATCAGGGAAGCCAGCCACGAACTCCACTCTATCGACCTGCACGAATGTGGCGACCCTGTGTGGGCAGCAGACACCCGGACAACGGTCGGAAAAGGACATGCCGTGCGCGCTTGATGGATGTCAGCGGTTGTCCATAAACAGTGTCGGGTGTGGCGCTCACTGGGATAGCTGACTCAAGGGCAGAGCTATTCGGGCTCGAGTACGCGCACCGACGCGCCGGGCGGCATGCCGGTTTGAAACACATTGGTGGAGGCCACAACTCCGCCTCAAAACCGGAACGTCGGTCCGATCGGCGGACTCACCGTGCTCCCGGCCGTGCTCCCGGCCTCGGGTGGTGAGGGTTTTCTGTACTGAGATCAAGCACTTACACATATCCATCGCAACTGATTCATCCGCCGCCTTCTTCGACGAGCCTCTGCGACGCAGCGCCGCCGACCACCCCGACCGAACAGCGCATTTTGTGTCACACTGTATCAATATTGTCAGTGCCCGGTCGCATCCATCAACATCAGTGGTCTGAGTCACCGCGAGCTGCCTGTCCTGTGGTTGTGCCCCGGCTGCCGGCGCGAGGGCGGTCGGCTTTGCCACAACAGTGCGGTGGTTTGTCATGCCGCCGACGCCCCTGGCGCGTATGTCGTCGAGCGCTGGCGCGCTGGCCTGCCGATACGCGCCACGATCTCGATGAGTTCTTCGACGGTCTTGGCCGAGCCGAACTGCGAGCCGGCCATTCGCGAGATCGTCTCCTCCATGAGCGTGCCTCCGAGGTCGTTGGCGCCGCCGTTGAGCATCACCTGCGTGCGCTCGACGCCCAGCTTGACCCAGCTTGTCTGGATGTTGGAGATCCTGCCGTGCAACATGATTCGCGCCAGCGCGTGCACGGCGCGGTTGTCGCGGTGCGTTGGCCCCGGGCGTGCGCCACCGGCTAGATACAGCGGGCTGCTCTGGTGCACGAACGGCAGCGGCACGAACTCGGTGAACCCACCGGTCTGATCCTGAATGCGGCGCAACACATTAAGATGGCCGACCCAGTGATGCGGCGCATCGACGTGGCCGTACATCATTGTCGATGACGAACGCAGCCCCACGTCGTGGGCGGTGGTGACGACGTCGATCCACATCGACGTCGGTAGCTTGCCCTTGGTCAGCACCCAGCGCACCTCGTCGTCGAGGATCTCGGCGGCCGTACCGGGGATGGTGTCCAGGCCGGCCTCCCGGAGACTGGTCAACCATTCCCTAATCGACAGCCCGCTCTTGGTCATGCCGTTGGCGATCTCCATCGGAGAAAACGCGTGCACATGCATCGACGGCACGCGGGCCTTGACCGCTCGCACCAGATCGGCGTAGCCCGTCACCGGTAGTTCGGGGTCGATACCACCCTGCATGCACACCTCGGTCGCACCGGCGACGTGGGCGTCCCATGCCCGGTAGGCCACCTCGGCCGTCGACAGTGAGTACGCGTCAGCGTCGCCCTTGCGTTGGGCGAACGCGCAGAACCGGCACCCCGTGTAGCAGATGTTGGTGAAATTGATGTTGCGGTTGACGACGAATGTCACGTCGTCGCCGACCGCGTCCTTGCGCAGTGAATCAGCCAGTGCAGCAACGGCGTCCAGCGCAGGGCCATCGGCGGTGGCCAGCGCCAGATACTCGTCGTCGCTGCAGCCGGCAGGATCGCGCTCGGCCTTGCGCAGCGCCGCCAACACCTCGGTGCTGATACGTTCGGGCGCCCGCGCCGTCAGTTCGTGTACCTTCTCGCGGATCGACTCCCAGTCCCCGAATGCGCTGCCCAGATCGCTGCGGGCCTCCGTCAGACGGCCCCCGGAATCGATCGCCGCGTGCAGGTCCGTGCGACCCAATGACTCTGACGCCTCCTGGGGCTCCTGCCATGGCCGCCCGACCGGCTTGACGTCGGCCGCCAAGCCAGTTTCGGGGTCAGCCAGCGCGTCGACGTGCCCGCGCACCCGCGGATCGATCCACGCCGCGCCCGCCTGCACGTAGGTCGGCTGTGCGGTCAGCCGCTGCACCAAGTCGTAGCCGGCCTCGGCGGTCACGGCCTCGAGCTCGTCGAGTGCCGGCCATGGCCGCTCCGGATTCACATGGTCCGGCGTCAACGGCGACACCCCGCCCCAGTCGTCCACCCCGGCGCCGATCAACGCCAAGGACTCGGCGCGCGACACCAGGTTCGGCGGCGCCTGGATACGCATCTTGGGACCCATCACCAACCGGGTGACCGCCACCGTCGCCACGAAGTCCTCGAAGCCGGCGTCTGGCACCGCGGCCATCGCGGTGTGGTCCTTGGCCCGGAAATTCTGCACGATCACTTCCTGGACGTGCCCGAATTCCTTGTGCGACTGGCGAATCGCATGGATGGTCTCGGCGCGCTCGGCAAGCGTCTCCCCGACGCCGACCAGCAGCCCGGTGGTGAACGGAATCGACAACCGACCGGCATCGGCCAGCGTCCGCAGTCGCACCTCGGGATCCTTGTCGGGGCTGCCGTAGTGCGCCAGACCCTTGGTCTCGAGCAGCCGCCGAGACGTCGTCTCCAGCATCATGCCCATCGACGGTGCAACCGGCTTGAGCCGAGACAGCTCCGACCACGACATGACGCCCGGGTTCAGATGCGGCAGCAGCCCGGTCTCCTCCAGCACCCGGATCGCCATCGCGCGCACATAGTCCAGCGTGGAGTCATAGCCGCGCGCGTCGAGCCACTGCCGCGCCTCGTCCCACCGCGCCTCCGGGCGGTCGCCGAGCGTGAACAACGCCTCCTTGCAACCAAATTCGGCGCCGCGGCTGGCAACGTCGAGAACCTCGTCGGGCTCCATGTACATGCCCGTGCCCGCGGCGCGCAGCTTACCCGGCACCGTGACGAAGGTGCAGTAGCGGCAGGTGTCACGGCACAGATGCGTGACGGGAATGAACACCTTGCGCGAGTAGCTGACGTGCAACCGTCCATTGGCGCCAGGCCGGCCCGCGGATTCCAGCCCCGCATCGCGCACCCGCGCCGCGCTGGCGCACAGATCGCTCAAATTGGCGCCACGGGCGGTCATCGCGATCGCGGCCTCGTCGACGTTCAGCGCGACACCGTCGCGGGCCCGCCGCAACACCCGTCGCAGGGCGGCAGAGCTGGGCCCACCGGACTTCGGAGGGACCACCGGGCTAGGCAGATCGGTCGATGACGAGACAGCGGATCTCTCGGACGTTGACCGTCGCGGCGGTGTACCAGTAGCGTTGGAAGCGCGTGACGCCTCTGCAGGCGACGGCCGCGCGCTTCCCGAACGGGTGGCGGTGCCCCCGCGTTGGCACTGAGACATGCAGTCACTCATAGGATTTCAGAGCTGCCATCAGGTCCGGCGCCAGGTCTGCGTAGCCGGAGATCGGCGCGGCGTTGGTCAGCAGCACGTGCGTCGCACCAGCCTTCATATATGTTGACGATCGACGCGCCCTTGGGCTTGCGCAGCTCGGGGATCGCGTAGTGCTTCATCCAGAAAAGGCCGTCGAGTCCGGGGGTCATGACGTTCCTCTAGCTTTCGGTGGTTAGTGCCTCGAGCGTGTTGTCGGACTTCTGGGTTAGCGTGCCGCCCTTGTCGTCGGTTGCACCGGTAATGTGGTCGGTCGGTGCAGCATTGTTCACCAGGATGTCCAGGCCACCGAACTACCCTTTCCCGCACACCGGGCACCCCATCGATCATCATGTCGCCGGACCATCGTCCGTGGACCCAGATAAGGCTGGGCGCTGGCACGCCAGCTCGTGGTAGTAGCCGTAATCGGGGGAACCGCGCCGAGCCGCGGACTTGGCGGCCTCGAACGCAGCCCACCGCAGCTCGGGTGAGCCCTGCCGCGACAGATGCCC
>Ga0318528_10000145_pt1 | contig 18225 bp, 18 predicted proteins | sample GRESIP052b4f26_FD_202500 | JGI IMG/M metagenome (GOLD analysis project Ga0318528, IMG submission 202500) | Tropical soil microbial communities from Luquillo Experimental Forest, Puerto Rico - GRE.SIPMG.052b4f26 | ecosystem: Environmental > Terrestrial > Soil > Tropical forest > Bulk soil...
TTCGTAGTCTGATGCTCAAATCAATCTCAGGCGCTCTTTGATTGTGCTCGCCGCACTCGCTCCAGCATCTCCTCGACCTCACGTTTGGCCTGCGCGAGCTTCTGTGCATCGCGGGCGCGCAGCACCACATTCGTGTTGGCCCCGTGCTGCGGATCGAAAAACAGATAGCTGCCGATCGCGACCTCGGGATTGGCTTTGGCGATCTCACCGAGCTGCAGCCCTCGCGCGTATCGGCGCGCACCGTTTCTGAGAACATGCGAACGCCGATCTTGAGCTTAGGCGCCACCTCATCGAGCATCGCCTGCATGATCGAGGTCACGCCCGCCATCACAATCACATTGCCGATCCAGAAGCCAGGCGCCCCCGACACCTTGTTGAGAATGAGATCCGCGCCCTTGGGAATGCGCGTCATGCGCAGTGCCTCGTTGATCTCGGTGCCGGTCGTCTTCACCCATTCGTGCAGGATGGCGAGCGCGCGCGGATCGCGATCGATCGGCACACGGTCCTTGGTGCGGCCGGACAGGATCTTGCCGCCGATCACCAGGAGCGCGGCCGTGACAACCTCTTTGGAAGCGGACGAGTCGGCGGTTGGCATAATCACCAGCGAGATGTTTAAGGGGCAAGACTCCTGGAGCTCCACGCCTGATCAACGCCGGGCGTCGGCCCTTCGGACGGCTGGCCGTTTTATCGGCCTATTGTGGGCGGGGGGTGGTTCGAAAAAAAGAAGGTGCCCATCGGTCGGGCGCGGCGGCGGCCGACCTTTGCAACACTCTACAATTCTCACGATTTGAACGTTTTCTACTTCAAGTTGTATTTTTAGAGTTCCATGAAAGGTTCTAACTTTAGGACCTTTTGGAGCCAAAAGACGCAAAATCGGGGCCTTTTCAGCCGCCCGCCCAGGCCGGTTCCGCCCCCCTCGCTCTCGCCAATTCGCCGGTTCCGGGGCATGATGGCGGCGCCCTCCAGGAGGCTGCCCCGATGCCCCGAAAATCCGCTGCCCAGCTTGCCGCCGAAGAAGCGTCAGCATCACTGCCCGGTGGGAAGCTCGACCGACCGGATCCGCCTCCGGACATGCTTGAGGTCGCAGCTATGATCTGGCGCGACACCGTCGCTTCGATGAAGCCGCGACACTTCTCCCGTGAGACCTGGCCGCTGCTCACCCGTTATTGCAATGCGATGGCGTTGTGTAATCAGCTTGAGGTCGAGCTGACTCGCGTCAGCATTCAGGCGCCTGAGCACGGAGAGATCCTGAAGAAGCTCAATTGCGCCGCCGCCCTCGGGCTCACCTACGCCCGCGCGCTCCGGCTCACACCGAAGTCTAATGTCGAGACCCGCGGCAACACGCGCGATCCGCATCGCCTCATGGGGCGGCGGCTGTGGGAGCCGGACTACCAGCCTGGCGCCACGCTGCGCCGGCTCTGGGGCAAGGATGACAAGACCAAGCCGAGCTGAGCCATGACAGATACTGTTGTCGCCTTCCCGAACACCCCGTCACCGCCGCTGCACCTCTCGCCGAAAGAGGCCGAGGTCTGGCGCGCGGTCATGGCGTCGCAGAAGGCCGGACATTTCGGCCCCGAGATTTTCCCGGTGCTGGAGGCGTACTGCACGACCGCGCTGATCTGTGATCGCATGGCGGCGCGATTACGCATCGACGAGAGCAACGACCGGCTGCTCGCGAGCTACGACGAGGCGACGGCTTCGCTGCTGCGCCTCGCGCAGGCGCTGGGGCTGCTGCCCGCGGACGAGCGGGAAGCGATGGTTGGCTGATGCCGGTCAAGCTCACCGATAATCAGCTCCGCGAAATCCAACTCGCCGCCCAGATAGTGCCCTACGACTTGCGATCGCGCTTCCTCGAAAAGGTGATGAGCGAACTGCGCGGCAAGGATCTCGGTGATGGCCTCGTCCATCGCATTGCCTACGAGGTGGCGCGCTCGATCACGTGGGACAGTGAGCGGACAGCGGTGGTGGGTTAGGCGGCGAGTTTTTCAAACCTAGCACTGCTAAGGTTTGATCGCCCGACACGAAGCAGTTTCGGAAATTTTGGGTCGCACAGACGGCTGCCGGTGACTGCCTTAATTGAGGGTCACCTCGGTCCGGCTCATCAAAACAAACGCACCAGCGGGCTCCGCACGGGGTCGATCTCGGAGGGTCAGCGGAAATTCTTAAGTGTTTCCGGTGGCGGTCCGGCTCGGTGGAAAAAACTCGAGTTTTTCGGCGAGGTGCGTTTTCCGCTTGATTTCGCGGTCGTGGTTAGGTTCGATGTGAAAGCGCCCCCGGCGGAAGTTGCAGCAACCGCCGGGGACTTGGCGCAGTAAACCGGTATCAGCGGTTCACCATGCCCGCTTTCCCCTATAGCACACTTGATGCTGGCTTCGCCGACGCGGGGCTGATGATCGTCGTCATCGGTACGGTGCTGATCGCGCTCACTGCCCACGTCTTGGCGGCGATCGGCTGGCTGCGGAGGCCGCGGCCATGACCTCGGAAGAGTTTCTGGAAGAGCGCAGGCAGGTCGCTCGCGAATATCTCGATAAGGGCGATACGCGGAGCGCCATCTTTGTGATGTTTGCTTACGCGCAACAGGCCGGCATGGACCGCGACGACTGTGTGCGGCTGACGCAGCGCGCCCTCACCAGCATGAGCAATGACATCGAAAAGGTGCGCCGGTTCGTCGAGAGCTGGCGTGTCGTCAATCTTGACCTTCAGTAACGGGCCTGCCCATGCCGAAGAATACGCCAGCCCAGCACTTCCGCGATCTCTTCAACCGCTGGACATCCGGCTCGACAGAGCACGAATGCGCTCAAGGCGAAAAGGCCGCGGACGCGTGGTTGAAACGGAACAGTAAAACCCGCCTCGATATTCCGAAGATCCTGGCTCAGGCCGTTGCCGATGACGCCGCGCAACAGCCGCCGCCGCCGTCCGATCCGCGCGACGTGCAGAAGCATCCGTATGAGGACCCGCAGTTCACGCCGGTCGGATTGGTGCACGGCATCACCGGAAAGTATCTGACGATGACGCCGCACGTTCACGTCATCTACACGCTCTTCATCGTCGCCACGCACGTCTATCGCCAATTCGACATTGCTGCGCGCCTAGCGCTGGTCAGCGAGCGGCCGGACAGCGGCAAGAGCGAGGCGTTAAAGGTCGCTAAAACCCTGATGCTGAGACCCAATCCGGAAGCGCTCAGCACGGGGGCGGCAATCATCGACTTCATCGTCGAGGGTCCGGGCACAATTGGGCTCGACGAACTCGATCTCGTCGATGCGGAGGCACGACAGCGCATATTGATGCTCTGGAATTTGGGGCACGACCGCGCGCTGGCGAAGCGCGGCCTGAAGGTGGATGGGAAGCGAAAGGTAGTCGACTTTTACGCGCCAATGATGGCCGCAGGCCTCGGCTCGTTCCTGGCGGATGCGCAGCTGACGCGGACGTTCGTTCTCGAAATGCACAGGTACACCGCAGAGACAAAGCCGGAGCGGAAGTTCAGGGCTAGCGATACTGCGGACCTCGACCAAGTCTATGCGTTCCTTCGGCAGTGGGCCCCGAAGGTGAAGCTCAATCTCAATCCGGCGATGCCGCCGGGAGTAATCGCCCGCGACGCCGACAACGCATGCAGCTTGCTCGCGGTTGCCGAAGCCTGCGGGACGAAGTGGAAGCAGCGTGCCCACGAAGCGATCCTGTTCCTGTTGGAGAAGGCGAGGCTAGAGCAGCCATACCTCCGCATAATCCGGCACGGCCTCGCGATCTTCGACGCGCTCGGGATCAAGCAGATCAGGAGCACCCAGTTCAACAAAGAACTCAAGCGCCTCGATTTCTCCGATGCAGACTGGACGCGATACCGCGGCATCAGCGGCCTCGACCAAGCGTATCCGCTCACGATGAACGATCAGGTCAAATTGCTGGGAATGGGCGGCATCGCAGCGAGGAAGTGCACGCCGCCAGGGGAGAAACAATTCCGCGGCTACACGCTCGCGCAATTCGAGGAGGCCGACCGCATACACGGCGCGTCGAGTGGCGCCGCCGCACCGCGTCTGCGTCTGATCACCCCCACGTCCGAATGAGGCGTCCCAGCCGTCCCACGCGTCCTTCACACACTGTGAACGGCGGCGCGCCGCGGGACATGTGGGACGCTTGGGACGGCCTACTTGGGGACGGGAGACGGGATGCTCGAGCGCAGCAATCCGGCCCATGCGTCAGGGCATATCGGCGTCGAGAAATGCGGGGCGGAAGTCACCGGCAGCTCGACCTGGTGGAACGCGCTCGCTCGATGCTCGTGTCCCCACTGAAACGCCCACTCCAGTCGGCGGGTGAAGCGGGCGTCCATCTTCTGCAATCGCTTTCGGCTCCACGTGAACTGTTCATCGCCGGGCTGCGCTATTGCGGTCTTGCTGTGCTTGTGTGGCGGGCGACCGAGCGGTCTGCCGTTGCCTGTGGACATCGACGCCCCCGGCGACACGGAGTTGATTCGGAAGGGATCCGGACCCTACGCCCGCAGGCGGGGAATTAGCCAGAAGCGGACGGTGGTGGTATGACGAGCGGTCGCTCGTCACTCCCTGGTGCGAGCGGCTAGTGGACCGGCAGGCGCGCACGCGCCCGTCCCTGAGAACGGCCCGGCGAGTCTGAACCACTCGCGCCGGGCCGATCTCATTTTCAGCTCACCGGCCGCAGCAGCGCCTTCTCCGCCGCGGCGAGCTCGGCGCTGTCGTCCTTGCGCGGGAACAGGTGACCGTAGGTGTCCATCGTCATCGCGATGGTGGCGTGCCCCATGCGTTCCTGCACCATCTTGGGCGACAGCTCCAATCCGCCGTCAACCTTCCGGTTGATGCACCACGAGGCGAAGAAGTGGCGCATGGCATGCAGGCCCGGGTACTTCGCCTCGCCGCGGTCGTTGACGACGCCGGCCGCGACCTGGGCAGGCCCCCACCCGCGCGTGGCGATGTTGCCGTGGTCTTCGATCTGGCCGGCGCCGTTGGGGAACATCAGATCCTGCGCCCCCTTCGGACAGGCGAGCTTCCACTCCCGCAACGCGTTCGTGACTAGCGGCAGCAGCGGGATGGTGCGCCGACCGGCGTACGACTTGGGCGGCCCGATCTTGCGCCAGCGGTCGGCGCGCTGGCGGATGTTGAGTGCGCCGCGCTTGAGGTCGGCGTCGGTCCAGCGCAGCCCGCGCAGCTCTGAGCCGCGCAGGCCGGCGAAGATCGCGATCAGCAGGAGAGGGCGCCAGCGGCCCGTCAGGAGGGCAACGATGCGGCGGATTTCATCGAGGGTGGGGATGTCGATCCCGACCTCGAGCCTGCGCTTGTGGCGGCCCTCGGCGTGGGCCGTGCGATCGCGTCGGCGCGCGCGCCGCGAGGCGCGCAGGGCGTGCACCACGTTCTGGGCGACCAGGCCGCTCTCCTGGGCGTCGGCGAGGATCGATCCGAGCGAGTTGAGCACCTTGCGCACCATCACTGGGGAACGATCGATCCGCAGCCGGTTCTCGAAGTCGCGCGCCGCGGGGACCGTCAGCTGCGCCAGCCGGACGGTGCCGATGAGCGGTGCGATGTGGAGATTGAGGTGGCGCTGGTACTGCTCCAGCGTGCTGCGCTCGAGCCGGGCGCCCTCGGCCTCCTTGATCCAGCGCTCGCCGGCGGCGGCGATGGTGATGCTGCGGCTCTCAGCGGTGTGGATGCCGGCGCCGACGTCGACGGCGACCTTGGCGTGATACGCATCGGCGTCGCGCTTACGCTCGAAGCTCTTGAGCCGGCGCTTGCCATCAGCATCGGTGTAGTTGACGACCCACGCCTCGCCCTGTGAGCCGTCGGCGTTGGTCCAGTTTCGTCTGCGAACGGACATCGGTTTCTCCGGATAGTTCGACTGCGTACGACTGCGTGCGACTATGATCGCGCGACAATGGTGCTACAATTGGGGTATTTCTCACGTGAAATCAATATGCCACGCGGGCTTGGCGATCCTGCCGTCGGGCCGCTTGAGCGCCGCGATCCGCTCCATCTCCTCATCGGTCAGCGCAAAGTCGAACACGTTGAGGTTCTCCGCCATGCGCTTGGCGTTCGACGAGCGCGGGATCGCAACGATGTTGCCCTGCTGGATCAGCCAGCGCAGCGCGATTTGGGCGGGCGGCCGCCCCTTGTCGGCCGCAATCTCGGCAAGCGCCGGGTCGCGCAACAGACGCCCGCGGCCGAGCGGGCAGTAGGCGGTGAAGATCAGGCCGCGCTCGCGGCACGCCGCCGTGAGCTTGGTCTGGTCGAGATGGGCGTGATATTCGGCCTGCAGGTTGACCAGCGGCTCCGGACAGAGCCGGATCGCTTCGTCGAGCATGGCGATATTGAAATTCGCGACCCCGATATGGCGGGCAAGTCCTTGCCGTTTGGCCTTGGCGAGCGCGGGCATGGGCTCGCTGAGCGGGATCTCCGGGTTCGGCCAATGCACGAGCAGGAGATCGACGAAGTCGACGCCGAGAGTCTTCAGGCTCTGCTCGACCGAGCGCGCGAAATCGTCGGCGCGCAGGTATTCGTGCGATACCTTGGTGGTGAGGAAAATCTCGTTGCGCGGCAGGCCGGAGGCGCGGATGCCTTCGCCGACGCCGCGCTCGGTGCCGTATTTCCAAGCGGTGTCGATATGACGGTAGCCGAGCCTGAGCGCGCTTGCGACGATCTCGCCGCAATCGCCCAAGGAGGAGGTGCCAAAGCCGATGGCGGGCATCTCGGCGCCGTACGCGGACAATGTGGGGATCGCGGGGGAAGCCATTGACGGGTGCGTGAGAATGATTGGGGAGCGCACTCTACGACCCGCCCGCCACTGGTCAACCGCGCTCGCGCCGAGGCGTAGCGCCCCACCGCTTACTTCATGGTTTCAGCGTCGAAGCGTGAGCACCAAGCGGGGGGCCGTCGCCAACAAAAACCCCGCCTTGGCAGGCGGGGTTCGGAATTGTCCGAGTTAGAGGTAGAGAGAGCCGATGGCTCTTGGCAAATTTCTCACGCCGGGATGCGCGCCTCGTCGTCCGAGGGCTCGCGCAGCACGTACCCGCGGCCCCAGACCGTCTCGATGTAGTTCTTGCCGTTCGAGGCGTTGGCGAGTTTCTTGCGCAGCTTGCAGATGAAGACGTCGATGATCTTGAGCTCGGGCTCGTCCATGCCGCCGTAGAGGTGGTTGAGAAACATCTCCTTGGTCAGCGTCGTGCCTTTGCGCAGGCTCAGGAGCTCCAGCATCTGGTACTCCTTGCCGGTGAGATGCACGCGCGCGCCGTTCACTTCCACCGTCTTGGTGTCGAGATTGACCACCAGATCGCCGGTCTGGATCACCGACTGAGCGTGGCCTTTGGAGCGGCGCACGATGGCGTGGATGCGCGCCACCAGCTCGTCCTTGTGAAATGGCTTGGTCATGTAGTCGTCGGCGCCGAAGCCGAGACCTCTGACCTTGTCCTCGATGCCGGCCAGCCCGGTGAGGATCAGAATGGGGGTCTTCACCTTGGAGACGCGCAACGTGCGCAGCACCTCGAAGCCGGACATGTCCGGGAGATTCAGGTCGAGCAGGATGATGTCGTAGTCGTAGAGTTTGCCGAGATCGACGCCCTCTTCGCCCAGATCGGTGGTGTAGACGTTGAAGCTCTCGGATTTGAGCATCAGCTCAATCGATTGAGCCGTGGCACTGTCATCCTCAATCAGCAATACGCGCATGCCAGTTCCCTTCCTCGCCGCTTCGGGCTCAGGTCGGCACGCCGCAGCGGCGGCCCTCGAAAACGCCTTGGGACGAACCGAGTCGGAACATTAACGACGCGTGGTTAACAAACCTCGTTCCAACGTGCGCGTGCCCACTCCGGGGAACTCGGGCGAATCGCCCTAAGATACTGCACGGGAGCGATTTTTTTTCCAAGCGTCATCTCATGTCTGACTTTAAGAGTCGGCTCTAATCGATCCAGAGACTTCTGCCCCTCCGTCCCGGCCGGACGACGGGCCCCCTGACGTCCCACAAACGGTGACCTAATGATTAACGACGCGGGTAAACACGAAGTTAAGAACCGGCGCAGGATCAGCAGCAGGCCGCGCCGGCCGGCTCAGCGGCGACGCGGTGACCGGCGTGCACCAATCGCGCAATGCCCCTTCCAAAGGTAAAGGAAGCGGTAACCAGGCTTGGGCAAGCATATCAACGCGTTGCTCAAAAGCCTGAGGTGGCGAGGAAACCGAAAACTAACGTTGTCCCGCCACACTGCGCGCTGGCTTGGGTCAGTTCGCCCAAGGGGAGGGACCGCGTCTTGTTCGATGCGGTGCCCAGGCCGGGGCTTCGGGGGAGCACGAGTCGATGAAGTCACGCGAAACACTCATTCGCCTGAAGAAGTTTCAGGTCGAGGAGAGGCGCCGCAGGGTCGCCCAGATCGAAGGCATGATCAGCGAGTTCGAGCGCATCAGCGGCGATCTCGAGCGCGACATCAAGATCGAGCAGGATCGCTCCGGGATTCACGATCCCGGTCATTTCGCCTATCCGACCTACGCCAAGGCGGCGATGCAGCGGCGCGACAACCTCAAGCGCTCGGCCGACGACCTGAAAGTCCAGCTCGAAGACGCCAAAGCGGCTCTCGGCGAGGCCTTCGAGGAGATGAAGAAGGTCGAGCTGCTCGGCGAGCGCGACCAGATGCGCGAGCGGGCCGAGGACGACGTCGACGAGCAGGCCGAGGTCGACGCCACCGGCATGATGCGCAACAGCGCGAGCGCGTGACACGCCAGCCCTAGTCGACCCGGGGTGTCAGGCTCTCTGCTCCCGCCGCCGGCCCCGGCGGTTCGTCCCGGCGACTCACGTCTCGACGGAAGGCGTCTCCGGCGGTCATAATCGCGCTTGGGGCGGTCTTGCCTCGTTACCGCAGGTTCGCTCCAGCCCGTTCGCAAGAAGTGCTTTTGACGCAATGTCGACGCCGGTTGAAATCACCTGGCTGCTCGCGGCCGTCACCAAGGGTGACGCGGTTGCGTTCGAGCGGCTCTATGGGGCGACCTGCGCCAAGCTCTATGGCGTGGTGCTGCGTATTCTGCGGCGCCACGACCTCGCCGCCGACGTCATGGAGGAGGCCTATCTGCAGATCTGGCGCGGTGCCGGCGAGTTCGATCCCGCCCATTCGACGCCGCTCGCTTGGATGGTGGCGATTGCCCGACGGTTGGCGATCGATATGGCGCGGGGGCCGCAGCCGGCCGCGGGCGACAGCGAGCCGGAAATCATCGACGAAGATGAGGGCCCCGGCAGCGTGCCCCGCCACCAGCTGACCGACGATCTCAAACGGCTGCTCACCTGCATCGGACGACTCGAACCGGACCGCCAACGCATGCTGCTGCTCGCCTATTACGGTGCTTTCAGCCGCGAACAGCTCGCGGCCAAGCTCGACATGCCGGTCGATCTGCTCAGGGCGTCGCTGCGGCGCAGCCTGCTCGAGATCGAGCAGTGTCTCAAGTCATGAGCGAACTCGACTACACCGATGCGCTTGCGGCCGAATACGTGCTCGGCACGCTCGACCTCGAGGAGCGCACGCAGGCGCGGACGTTGCTGGACGCCGACCAAGCATTCGCCGCCAACGTGGAGCTGTGGGAGCGCCGGTTCGGTGAATTGTACCTCATGGTCGAGCCGGTCGAGCCGGAGGCCAAGATTTGGGCGCGCATCAAGGCCAAAATGCTCGAGGTCCAACAGAAAAGCCGAATGCCGGAGGCGGAAATCCCGCCGCCCGCGGCCGCCGCCGCGACAACGGCTGAACCACCAAGCTTGGATGCGATCGAAGCCGCGATATCGCAAGCGGCAACGACCCTAACTTCAGAAGCGTCCTCGGCGGCAGGCACAGAGGCGACGCCGGCGCCAACGTCGGAGGCGATGCATACGCCCGCCGCGGAAGCGGCCCCCGCGCCAACTTCGGAAGCGAGCCCCACGCCCGCTTCGGAAGCGATCCCTCCGCCAGCTCCGGAAGCGACTTCAGCGCCGATTTCGGAGGTGGCACCGACGCTGGACCCCACCCCGGCGCCGACATCAGCCGCCGAGCCCATATCAGCGGTCGAGCCGACACCCGGTACGCCCGTCGTGCCACCGCCCGCCGCTGCTGCGGTCCAAGCGCCGAGCGAGGCGCGCGTGCCGGCAGTCGAGCCAGCGGCGGTGCTAGTGGCTCACCGGCGGATGCGGCGCTGGCGCGCATTCGCGCTCCTGATGACGCTCGCGGTCGCAGCCGTGGCCGCACTGCTCGCCGCGTGGAGATTCGCGCCTGATCGCGTGCCGCCAATGCTGCAGCCGGTCGAGCTGATGCGCCAGATGGGTGTTGCGCTCCCCACGGCCTCCCCGCCGCGAAGGCCCGCGCCCCCCGGTTCCCAATTCGATGAATGACCCGCGGCGGGCGGCGGCTTGCCGAAAATTTCTTCCGAGCGTGTCCCGGCTGCCACACTCCCGCTGCCACGCTCCGGCTGCCACACGAGGCCACGGCGCTCGCCGACGCGTCCTGGCGCAGCCCAAAAGAAAAGCGCGCCGGAGGGCGCGCAAAGTACGGGGGTTGAGAAGACGTAAGACCGTCAGCGGATCGCGCGCGCCTCGCTGGTCGACGCGGTCACCGGCTTGCCGGCTTTGATCACGGTGGCTTCCTGCCGGCCATCGCCCTGGCTGGCGTCGGTGACGCGCGCGGCAACGCCAAGGCCGGCGACCAGCGTCGCGCAGACGAGGGCCATCGCCACCACCTTCAGGTGGGTCATGCGGTCGGCCGTAAACATCGAGAAATTGTTCATCACACGCTCCCCCAAACTCTCCCCGTCATTGGTCGCGGCGAGGCGATGGAAGGTTCATGGGCTGTCTGCAGAAAAAAGTAGGACGGTCCGGGTCCTTCCCAAGGCCCCTTCACGAAACCTTGAAAACGCGTGATTCCAATAGGTTAACGTGGTAAGGCGCGGCCGCGGCTGGCAGCCCTGCGGGTCTGCGGCACCTGGCCGGAAACGGGCAGCCAATCCGCGAAACCCCGCATGAATTCAAAGGGTTGGTCGTCATGGCGGGGTCGAGCGCAGTTCAACATTCCTCGGCGAGGAGAATGCCGCCGTCTCGATCTCCCCTGCAACTGCAAGGAGTGGGTGTCGACCAACTTCGCGCGCGATCGTGAGCCGCCGCTCCGTCCATGCCGCGACTGGCGAGTCGGCGAAGCCCCTCAAGCTTCGTATTTGAAGGAGAGCGACACGCGAGTGCGAAATGCGGCGACCTTGCCGTTTTCCAACTTCATGTCCATTTGCGTCACTTCGGCCACGCGCAGGTCGCGCAGCGACCCGGCTGCCGTTTCCACCGCGCTGCGACCCGCGTCCTCCCACGATTTGTCGCTGACACCGACGACTTCGACGATCTTGTAGACCGCATCCGCTTGCTTCTTCGCCATGGCATCCTCCGCAGGCTCGATTGCGCTCGCTCTCGAGGGGCGCGCGGCGATGGTAACAGCATCCGCGGTTCGAACCTACGGCTTGACGCCGCTCCCTCGCCGATCGAGCGGCGCGAATGCCAGCGGCGCGAGCCGTCTGCACTCATCCGGAATCAGCATTGGAAACGGCGAAAAAGAACGATCGTGCCCGCGCGCGCATGGGCGGGCGCATCGCGCTGCCGCGCATTCGACGGTGGGTCGTGTTCAACACCTCATCCATCGGACGCGATGGCTCGCGCGCCCGGCGGCACGCGACTGCGCTCAGGGAAGGTGTGTGCTTAGGGGGAGAGCGCGACGTGGCTGTCGCTCAGGAGCGTCTCTTCTTGGCGCCGCCTTCGAACAGGGCGCGGCAGGCGGGGCTGAGGTAGCGGCGGTAATGGGCCATGCACGCCCTGACACGATCGATGTCCGGGATGTACTGCTGGCAGAGCCGCATCGCATCCGGTTCGCAGGCCGCGCGTTGCTCCGGCGTCCACTGCTGCGCGGCGGCAGGCCCAGACGCGAACGTGAGCGCGAGGCCCACGAGCGCGGTAGGGAGCGCGGCGGCGGCCACGATCGGCCAGAGCTTCGCCTGTGCGATACGAATTTCCATTATCGACCCTCCAGTTGGTGTTCTGCCCCGGTATCTACTGTCAATCCAACGGGCATGGCAAGCAGCCATGCTGCGGGGCAGCGGTTAGGAGACCGCGGCTGTCGCGTGATGCAAAAACTCAATACCGATGGCTGATGGGCAGCTCCTCGGCCGGGAACAGCGTGATCACGCGGCAACCCTTGTCGGTCACCACGACCTCCTCTTCGATGCGCGCGGCGGAGTACCCGTCGCCCGCCGGGCAATAGGTCTCGAGCGCGAACACCATGCCCTCCTTGATTTCGGTCGGATGATCGAGCGAGACCACGCGTGAAATGATCGGCCGCTCGTGCAGCGCAAGCCCGAGCCCGTGCCCGAATTGCAGGCCGAAGGCCGACATTTCGTCGGGGAAGCCGAAGTCTGGCGCCTTGGGCCACACCTTGCAGATCTGATCGGTGGTGACCCCCGGCTTGATCAGGGCGATCGCCTTGTCGAGCCAATCGCGCGCCTTCTTGTAGGCGTCGTGCTGCACCGGCGTCGCCCGCCCGACATTGAAGGTGCGGTAGTAGCAGGTGCGGTAGCCCATGAACGACTGCAGGATGTCGAAGAACGCCTGATCGCCGGGGCGCAGCATGCGGTCGGTGAAATTGTGCGGGTGTGGATTGCAGCGCTCGCCCGAGATCGCGTTGATCGCCTCCACGTCGTCGGAGCCGTGGCGGTAGAGGAATTCGTTGACCTTGGCGACGATGTCGTTCTCGCGCACCCCGGGCTTGAGCTCTTCGTTGATGAGATGGTAAGCGCCGTCGACCATCGCGGCGGCGCGGTTGAGCAGGGCGATCTCGTCGATGTTCTTGAGCTCGCGCGCCTCCAGCATCACCTGCTGACCGTCCTTGATCTTGAGCCCCGCTTTCTCCAGCTCGAACATCATCGGCGGCTCGATGATGTCGACGCCGACCGGCATTTTGTGGACGCCGGCCTCCTTGAGCAGCGAGGCAATCTCCTTGGCGTGGCGCTCCATCAGTCCGAACGCCGGATTGACGGTGCCGCGCAGACCGATGAGGCCGGCTTTGCAGTCCTCGGGCTTGAGCCAAGGGGTGTAGAGCTTGTGGTGCACGGCGGCGGAGCCGAAGTCCCACAGGATGGGGTCGCGGTCGCGGGCGAGCAGCGCCCAGCGGCAGAGCTTGTCGCGCTCCCACTCGCCGATCTTGGTCGAGGTGATGTAGCGGATGTTGTTGACGTCGAAGACGAGCAGCGCGCCAAGCTCGGATTTTTCCAGCGCCTGCTTGACGCGGCTCAGCCGATAGCGGTGGAGCCGGCGGTAATCGACCCGTTCCTCGAAGTCGACCCCCATGGTGCCGAGCGCCGGCAACGCCCGGCCCCAGTTGTAACGCGGGTTGATATCGTCAGCGCTGATCTTGCGGACCGTCTCGTCCATGGGAGTCTCTCCTGCGCGTTCTTGTTTTGGAGGCGGCGCCTGCGGGCGCCCAGGCCGCGATTATAGCAAGCTTTTCATTGCGGCAGTCATCGTCGGCTTGCATAATTCATCGCCGAGAGGAAGCCGCCCGCCGGCGGACGATAAGATTTGAGGAAGCGCGCCATGGCCGATGCCGCCGCGAAGCTCGCGCCGACGGTCGATGCGCGTGCCGCCATCGACGCGATCCCGCGCAACTACAACTTCGCCGCCGACATCATCGAGCGCAACCTCAAGGCCGGGCGCGCCGACAAGCCGGTTTTTATCGATCCGCGCGGAAGCTGGACCTATGGCCAGCTCGCCGGGCGGGTGGACCGCTTCGGCCACGTGCTGCGCTCGCTCGGGGTCCGGCGCGAGGAGCGTATCCTGCTCGCGCTCCTCGACACGATCGACTGGCCCACCGCCTTCCTCGGGGCCATCAAGGCCGGCGTGGTGCCCATTCCGGTCAATACGCTAATGACCGAGGACGACTACCGCTTCATGCTCGCCGACAGCCGCGCCAAGGCCCTCGTGGTGTCGGAGGCGCTGTTTGCGAAATTCGCCAAGCTGATCGGATCGAGCGCGGATTTAATGCACGTGATCGTCTCGGGCGAGAACGCATGCGGGCATCGCCGTTTCGAGGATTTGCTCGCGAGCGCGCAGGCGGAGCCCTACACCGCGCCCACCACGCGCGACGACATGTGCTTTTGGCTCTATACCTCGGGCTCGACCGGCAGGCCCAAGGCGGCAGTGCACGTGCACGCCAATCTGCGGCTCACCTCCGACCTCTATGCTGGCGGCGTGTTGGGTCTCGACGAAAACGACGTCTGCTACTCGGTGGCGAAGCTCTTTTTCGCCTACGGGCTCGGCAACGCCATGACCTTCCCGATGGCGGTCGGCGCGACCACCATTCTCTCGCCCGACCGCCCGACGCCCGAGACGGTCGCCGCGATCCTGCGCCGGCATGCGGTGACGGTCTTTTATGCCGTGCCGACATTCTATGCCGCCTTCCTCGCCAACCCCGGCGCACCCAAGCGCGCCGAATTGAAGCTGAGATACTGCGTCTCCGCGGGTGAGGCCTTGCCGCCCGACGTTGGACGGCGCTGGCAGGAACGCTACGGCGTCGACGTGCTCGACGGCATCGGCTCCACGGAGATGCTGCACATCTTCCTTTCGAATTATCCGGGCGAGGTGAAGTACGGCACGACCGGCAAGCCGGTACCGGGCTACGACGTTCGCCTCGTCGACGACGACGGCAACGTGATCACACGCAGCGGCGAAATGGGCGAGCTTCAGGTGCGCGGGCCGACCGCCGCGGTCATGTATTGGAACGACCGCGAGAGGACGCGCGAGACCTTCCTGGGCGAATGGACGCGCTCCGGCGACAAATACCTGCAAGATGAGGACGGCCATTACGTCTATTGCGGGCGGCGTGACGACATGCTCAAGGTCGGCGGCATCTATGTCTCGCCGTTCGAGGTCGAAGGCGCGCTCTGCACCCATCCCGACGTGTTGGAGGCCGCGGTCGTCGCCTGGCCGGACGAGGACGCGCTGATCAAGCCCAAGGCCTTCGTGGTGCTCAAGTCGCCCGACAGGACCTGCGAGGAGCTGGCGCATGCACTGCAGGAGCACGTCAAGACGACGTTGGCGCCTTACAAATATCCGCGCTGGATCGAGTTTCGCGCCGAGCTCCCCAAGACCGCCACCGGCAAGATCCAGCGCTTCAAGCTGCGCGCCGAGCGCGTGACGCGTTAGCGGTCGGCATGAGTGCCAATGGGATTTGGTACGCGTTGACCTGACCGGCAGCATGCAATATATTGCATGAACTATAGTGCCGATCAACGAGGCGACCGATCGTGCCACCCATAAAGGCGAAAACGAAGGCGAAGCGGCCCGCGGCCGCGCCGGAGCGCGAGGATCACCGCGCGTTCGTCGCCGCCATCGGCCGGCTCCTCCGGCTCGCACGCGCCAAGCGCGGCATGACGCGCCGCCAGCTCGCGCACGCCTCCGGCGCCTCCGAGCGCTATCTCGCGCAAATCGAGGGTGGAGCGGGCAACCCGTCGGTGATCATGCTCGCATCGATCGCGCAAGCGCTCGACGTTCCGATCATCGAATTGCTCCCGCGCAGCAACGGGCGTACCGCGGCGATGGCTCAGATTCTCGATGTGCTCGCGCGCACGCCACGCGCCGAGCTTCCCGCGCTCGCCGAGCTGATCGAAAGCCGCGCCGCGCGGGGTGCGGCGATCGACCGTGGCCGGCGGATCGCGCTGGTCGGGCTGCGCGGCGCCGGCAAATCGACGCTGGGTCGCAGGCTCGCGGACGCGCTCGGCTGCCCCTTCATCGAGCTCGACCGCCTGGTCGAACAGGACTACGGCGCGCGCATTCCCGACTTGATCGAGATGGCAGGGCTTGCAACCTTCCGCCGCTACGAGCGCGCTTGCCTCGAGCGCGTCATCGCCGAGCACGACACGGCCGTGATCGCCACCGCCGGCGGCATCGTGTCGGACTCCGAAACCTATGCGCTGCTTCTGCGCCGCACTCACACCGTGTGGATCAAGGCGCGGCCCGACGAGCACATGAGGCGGGTGATGGCGCAGGGCGATTTCCGCCCCATGGCGCAGAACCGCGAGGCCATGGCCGATCTTGTTGCCATCCTCGATGCGCGGCGGGCGGACTACGCGCGCGCCCAGGCCGAGCTCGATACCTCGGGCGACACCGTGGAGCAGAGCTGCGCGAAACTCGCCCGCATCGTCGCGAGTTATGCCGACGGAGGCAGATCGTGACGCTCGCTGATCAAGGCATGCTCGAGCTCGGCGAGATGCGGCTCGAATACCGCATGATCGGCCCGCGCCCAGATGCGGCGCCGACCCTCGTGTTGCTGCACGAGGGGCTCGGCTGCGTTGCAGGCTGGGGTAGTTTTGCGCAGGAGCTCGCGGCAGCAACGGGCGCCGGGGTTTTCGCCTACTCGCGCGCCGGCTACGGCCGCTCGTCGCCGGGGAAATTGCCGCGTCCGGTCTCGTTCATGCATGACGAGGCGCGCGACGTGCTTCCTCGCGTGCTCGCCGCGATCGCCTTCCGCCGCGGCCTTCTCGTCGGCCACAGCGACGGGGCATCGATCGCCGCGATTTACGCCGGCAGCATCCAGGACCACCGCGTGCGCGGGCTCGCGCTGATGGCGCCGCATTTCTTCACCGAGGACATGGGCATCGCCGAGATCGCGCGCACCCGGGCGGCTTTCGAGGCGGGACCGCTGCGCGCCAAGCTCGCGCGATGGCATGCCGATCCGGACAACGCGTTCCACAGCTGGTGCGGCCCCTGGCTCGATCCCGAGTTCCGCAAGTGGGATCTCAGCGATGCGCTCGCCCATATCCGCGTGCCGATCCTGATCGTGCAGGGCGAGAACGACCAATATGGCACCATGCGGCAGATCGAGGTGGCGCAGCAGGAGTGCTATTGCCCGGTCGATGTCGCGCTGCTGCCGAATACGCGGCACGCGCCGCACCGCGAGGCGCCCGAGGCGACCTTGCGTGCCATCTCCGGCTTCGTGAACCGGCTGCTGCGCGAGCATCACGAGGGCGAGATCCCCGCCCACGCCGAAGTCGAGCCTGCCCGAGTCGCCACAGGCGGCAGACGTCGGAAACAGCCGACCTCGGCTCGCTGAATGACGTCGTGAGGACATCCATGGCCGACGCAGAACGCAAATTGAACAACGGCAAGAGCCGCATCGATTTCCAGACCGATCAGTCGAAATATCGCCACTGGAAGCTCACGGTCGACGGCGACGTCGCCACGCTGCTGATGGACGTCGACGAGAGGGGCACGCTGTTCGAAGGCTACGAGCTCAAGCTCAACTCCTACGACCTCGGCGTCGACATCGAGCTGGCGGACGCCATCGAGCGGCTGCGCTTCGAGCATCCGCAGGTGAAGGTCATTCTGCTGCGCTCGGGCAAGCCGCGGGTGTTCTGCGCCGGCGCCAATATCCGCATGCTCGCCGGTGCCACGCACGCCCACAAGGTCAATTTCTGCAAGTTCACCAACGAGACGCGCAACGGCATCGAGGACGCGAGCGAGGCTTCGGGCCTGTTCACCATTTGCGTGATCAACGGCACCGCCGCGGGCGGCGGCTACGAGCTGGCGCTCGCAGCCGATCACATCATGCTGATCGACGACGGTTCCTCGGCGGTCTCGCTGCCGGAGCTGCCGCTGCTTGCCGTGCTCCCCGGCACCGGCGGGCTCACCCGCGTCACCGACAAACGCAAGGTGCGCCGCGATCGCGCCGACGTGTTCTGCACCACGGAGGAGGGCATCAAAGGCAAGCGCGCCGTGGACTGGCGGCTCGTCGACGAGGTGGTGCCGGGCTCCAAGCTCGAAGCGGCGGTGGCCGAGCGCGCGCGGGAATTCGCCGCGAAGTCGCAACGTCCGGCCGCCGGCAAAGGCATCGTGCTCACGCCGCTCAGGCGCGAGCGCTCCGCCGACGGCGTCGAGTACGGCACGATCTCCGTCGAATTTGAGCGGCCCTCCCGGCTTGCGACCATTGCGTTGCGCGGTCCGGACGCGCCGCCACCCGCCTCCGCCGAGGCCATGGCCGATCAGGGCGCGGAGTTCTGGTCGCTCAAGCTCGCGCGCGAGCTCGACGATGCGATCCTCGACATCCGCGCCAACGAATTCGACGTCGCCGCGATCGTCTTCAAATCGTCAGGCGACCCGGCGCAAGTGCTCGCCTACGATCAATTCCTCGACGCCAACAAGGACCACTGGCTCGCGCGCGAGATCAGAGGCTTTTGGAAGCGCGCGCTCAAGCGC
>Ga0318528_10000168_pt1 | contig 17583 bp, 17 predicted proteins | sample GRESIP052b4f26_FD_202500 | JGI IMG/M metagenome (GOLD analysis project Ga0318528, IMG submission 202500) | Tropical soil microbial communities from Luquillo Experimental Forest, Puerto Rico - GRE.SIPMG.052b4f26 | ecosystem: Environmental > Terrestrial > Soil > Tropical forest > Bulk soil...
GGGCGGCTGTTCACTGGCCGGCTAATTGCGGTAATTCTCTTACTCGCTGCCGTCGTCGCCGGAGTTTGGCTTCAACGCGCGCCGCTGCTGCGTGGGGCGGCCAACCTCTGGATCGTTTCCGATCGGGTGACCCAGTCGGATGTGGTTGCCGTCGTCGGTGGTGATTTTGAAGGGCGGCCCTTCGTAGCGGCCGAGCTCTACAAAAAAGGTCTCGTCTCTAAGGTACTCGTCTCTCAGGTCGCAGAGACGCGCCCCAGCGAAATCGGCACCATTATTCCAGGGCACAGCGAACTCAACCGCAGGGTGCTTCTAACGCTTGGGGTTCCGGACGCTGCGATTGGAATGTTCGGGCAGGCAAACAGAAACACGAACGATGAAGCAGTTGCTCTGAGGGATTGGGCCGATCGGCATGGTGTTTCGCGGATCGTCATCCCGACCGAAATATTTGCGGCTCGCCGGGTGCGATGGATTTTCAATCGTGAATTTGCTGGAAGCTCCGTGCATCTCGAGATTCCCTCGTTTGAACCGCGGCACTACACTCGCACAGAATGGTGGAAGACGGAGGCGGGCATGATTGCATTCCAGAATGAAGTTCTCAAATATTTCTATTACCGCCTCAAATATTGAACAGGCTCATGGTTGCCTCAAGGGCGCGAAGACCTTCTCGCAAACCAAGCCATAGTTGATATGTGCGGCATTGCAGGCATCTACGCCTACCATTCGTCTGCGAGATCAGTGGATCGAGACGAACTCGTTCGCATGCGCGACTACATGGCCTCGCGCGGTCCGGACGGCAGCGGAGAGTGGTACTCCGCCGATGGTCGCGTCGGCTTCGGGCATCGGCGGCTCTCGATTATTGATCTGTCGTCGCGCGGCGCCCAACCGATGCAGACTGCAGATGGCAGGCTGGTCGTTACTTTCAACGGTGAGATCTACAACTATCGCGAGTTGCGGTCCGGCCTGGAGGCGAAGGGCTACGCATTCCGGAGCAATTCGGATACCGAGGTCCTGCTGCACCTCTATGCTGAGTTAGGCCACGAGATGCTCCGCGAGCTACGGGGCATGTTCGCGTTCGGTATATGGGATTGCCAAGAGCAGCAACTGCTGTTGGCGCGTGATCCATATGGGATCAAGCCGCTGTACTATGCGCACGATGGGTCGACATTGCGCTTTGCTTCGCAGGTCAAGGCGCTCATGGCGGGCCGCGGCGTTTCGAGAGATCCCGATCCCGCCGGGTGGATCGGGTTCTACCTATTTGGCAGCGTGCCAGAGCCCTTTACCACGTATCGCGAGGTGCGCGCGCTTCCGGCCGGATCATTTCTACGCGTCGATCAACACGGATTGGGCGCGCCGATTCAATATTATTCGATTGCGGGAACCTACCACCAAGCGCAAGAACGACCGCGCTCGGCTGCAGCGAAGGAAGAGATCAAATCTTTGGTTCGGGAAGCGCTTCTGGACAGCGTGCGTCACCACCTCGTCGCCGATGTCCCGGTGGGCGCTTTCCTATCCGGAGGGGTGGATTCCGGCGCCCTCGTTGGTTTGATGTGTGAAGCCGGGCAGCAAGATATTCAGACGGTGACCTTGGCGTTTGATGAGCTCCGCGGCACGCGTGAGGACGAGGCACCTGAGGCCACAGCGGTCGCGAGCTTCTACGCGACGCGGCACACGACTCGCGTCGTCGGCGAGAACGAGTTTCGATCCGACCTGCCAACTATCATCGAGGCGATGGATCAGCCGACAGTTGATGGCGTCAACACCTGGTTCGTGAGTAAGGCGGCGCATGAACTCGGCCTCAAGGTTGCCCTGTCCGGTCTCGGTGGTGACGAGCTCTTCGGCGGTTATTCCTCTTTTCGCGACATTCCAACTTGGGTGCGTTGGATGGCCGCGCCATCATCAATCCCCTTCCTGGCTCAAGCAGTGCGCCGCGCTTTTCGCAGGCTGTATGGGGAGAAATTAGGAGTGAGTCCCAAAGTTGCCGGACTCGTTGAATTCGGGGGGAGCTATCCGGGCGCTTATCTCTTGCGGCGAGGTATATTCATGCCGTGGGAGTTACCTGAAGTGCTCGGTCCCGATCTTGCTCGGGAGGGCCTTAAGCGACTCGATCCGATCAACCATATCGCCTGCACGCTGGCGCCCGATCCTGTGGAGCCATTCGCGCGGGTGGCCACCCTTGAATCGTCCTTGTACATGCGTAATCAGCTGCTGCGCGATACAGACTGGGCAAGCATGGCGCATCCCCTGGAGGTTCGTGTGCCGCTCGTGGATAGCGTGCTCTTAACGAAACTCGCGGGCATGAGGCTCGGCATAGGTCAGCAGAGCATCAAGTCTCTATTAGCGGAAGCGCCCAAGCAGCGGGCGCCGTCCGGCACGATCCAACGCCGGAAGACCGGATTTGTCGTACCCATTGCCAAGTGGATCGACCGGCAGCACCAATCTCTCATCTCGGAGTGGAAGCGCGTTCCCTTGTTGCGATCTCCTCGATGTCACTGGTCGCGACGTTGGGCGTATTCCATCGCATGTGGGGTTTGAGCCGTGCGGTTTCTCGCTATCGTACCGGAAGCATTTGGCGGATTTGGCGGAATTGCCGTGTACAATCGCGATTTGCTGACCGCACTTGCTGAATTGCAGCTATGTGAGAAGGTGACGGTGCTGCCGCGTCTCATCCGTCAAGCGCCGGCGACGCTCCCGGTTCGAATCGAACTGCTTGAGAAAGCTGCCAACAGCAGCTTGCGTTACTTGTGTGAGTTGGTGCGCGTGCTGTTCAAGCGCGAGCGGTATGACGTTGTTCTCTGCGGACACATCAATCTGCTGCCGTTAGCCGAGATCGCAAGTCGCCTCTTGGGCGCGAAACACGTCTTATTGATCTATGGGATCGACGCGTGGACCCCCACTGGCAGACGACTAAGCGATCGGTTGGTGGCGTGCACGGATTTAGTCATTTCGATCAGCCGATTCACCAAGCAACGCTTCCTGTCCTGGAGCCCCGTCCACGATAGCCAAGTCCATTTGTTGCCGAACGCAATTCATTTGGAGAAATATGGGATCGGTGAAAAGCCTCACTATCTCGAGCAACGTTACGGGCTGGGAGGCAAGAAAGTACTGATGACATTAGGACGCTTGCAACAGAGCGAACAGCAAAAGGGTATAGACGAGATGCTAGAGATTCTTCCGGCGGTCCTGCCCGAGGAGAAGAATCTAAGCTACCTGATTGCAGGCGACGGCGACGACAAGCAACGCTTGGAACGAAAGGCGGCGTCGCTCGGGCTCAGCAGGCACGTGGTGTTCGCGGGGCGTGTTCGTGAAGCGGAAAAGGCCGACCACTATCGTCTTGCCGACGTTTTTGTCATGCCCGGGCGGCAGGAAGGATTTGGGTTTGTCTATCTAGAGGCAATGGCTTCTGGAATACCTGTGGTCGCCAGCAGCTTGGACGGCAGCCGCGAGGCGGTGCTCAACGGAGAGCTTGGTGAGCTCGCTGATCCGGACGATCGCGAAGCGCTGAAGGCGGCCATCCGCCGGGCTCTGCGCCGCCCGCGGCAGATACCCGATGGGCTTGATTTTTTCTCCTACGAAAGGTTTCGTGGGCGCCTGCAACACATCATAGGCGGCCTGAGGGTCGAAAGTGCTTCCGCCGCATGAAAACGGCATTGATCTGCGGCGTAAGGACGGTGCCTATCTCGCCAAACTGCTGCTTGAAAAGGGTTACCGTGTGGTCGGCACGTGACCAGCAAGGGCGATGCACGGAAAGCATGCTTAGCTCGAATGGAAATCGAGCTACACCATGCCCGATGTGGTGCGGATGATGGTGCAGGCTGAGTTGAACGAGGGTACGGCCGGCTCGAAGCCAAGGTGAAGGTACGCGGCCCTGTCGAACTGGGTTATCTTTGGCTGCCGCATGCCTGAAAGCGAGAAAGTCGCGGTCGGGAAATCTTCACCAGGGATGAGGGCTGACGCGTTGCTCTGGAGAATCGGAAGCCCTGTCCGTTAGCGCAACTGATCTCGCTGGGGCTCCGCCAACCAAGGCGGGGGAGTCGCCGCAGTCTGCCCTCGCAGCTGCCGTTAGCGAGCGTCTCACCGTGCTCGAGCCCGGCCGCACGGAGCGCAACTACTGGCGCGACCTCTGGCACTACCGTGAGCTGTTTGCCATCCTCGCATGGCGCGACGTCTCGGTCCGTTACAAGCAGACGGTCATCGGCGTGGCCTGGGCGCTCATCCGCCCCTTTATCGCTACTGTGGTTTTCACGATCGTTTTTGGCCACCTGGCAAGACTGCCGAGTGAAGGTGAGGCGCCTTACCCCATCATGGTGTTCGCGGGCCTCATGCCCTGGCTCCTGTTCGCCGGCGTGCTGGGCGACGCCTCGAGCAGCCTTCTCGGCAATGCGACTCTGATCTCGAAAGTCTATTTTCCACGTCTCGTCATCCCAACCGCAGCGGCCGTGGTGGCGCTGGTCGACTTTGCCATTAATTTGTCCCTGCTGGCGCTGATCATGGCGTGGTATGGCTTCTTGCCAGGTAGGCAGGTCGTTTTCCTGCCCGCCTTCGTGCTGCTCGCGATCCTGGCGAGTCTTGGGCCGGCGCTCTGGATCACCGCTCTCAATGTCAAGTACCGGGATTTCCGCTTCGTCGTGCCCTTCATTATCCAGCTCGGGCTCTACGTTTCACCAGTGGGATTCCCAAGCTCATTGGTTCCTGAAGAATGGCGCCTGCTTTATAGCCTCAATCCGATGGTGGGCGTTATCGACGGCTTCCGCTGGTGCCTGCTTGGTGGCTACAACCCGCTCTATTGGCCGGGCTTCCTTATGAGCTTGGGCGTCGTTGCCTTCTTTCTCTGGTTCGGTATCCGCTATTTCCGCGCAACCGAACGGACCTTCGCGGATATGGTGTAAGCCGTGAGCGACGTCGTCATCCGCGCCGAGGGCCTTGGCAAGAAATACCTGATCGGCCATCACGCTCAGCGCGCGAGCTACACCACCTTGCGTGACGTAATTGGTAGCTCGGCGGGGAGCTTCGCGCGTTCGGTCAGCGGCATGGTGCGCGGCTGGCAGCTTGTCGCCGGCGATGTAACCGAGGAGTTCTGGGCGCTCAGAGACGTAAACTTCGAAATAAAGCGAGGCGAGATCTTTGGGATTATTGGTCCCAACGGCGCCGGCAAGTCCACACTGTTGAAAATATTATCCCGCATTACGGAGCCGACCACGGGCCGAGCTGCGATCAAGGGTCGGGTCGCGAGCCTGCTCGAAGTCGGAACCGGGTTCCACCCCGAGCTTACGGGTCGCGAGAACATTTACCTGAACGGCGCCATCCTCGGCATGAGCCGAGCCGAGATTCGGGAGAAATTCGACAAGATTGTCGCTTTTGCTGAGGTGGAGAAATTCGTTGATACCCCGGTCAAGCGCTATTCGAGCGGAATGTACGTGCGCCTCGCTTTTGCGGTCGCAGCTCATCTCGAGCCCGAAATCCTTATCGTCGATGAAGTTCTCGCGGTCGGCGATGTCGAATTCCAGAAGAAGTGCCTTGGCAAGATGCAGGATGTGGCGGGGCAGGACCGTACCATATTGTTCGTCAGTCATAACATGGCGGCTGTCGCTGCTCTGACGCATACGGCTATCGTCCTGCACGCGGGCCGTGTCGCGCTCATCGGGCCGACCGCAGAGGCCATGAAGACCTACAGCGCGCTTGCGGCCGCGAGCACAAGTTCAAGGAACCGCGAGTCCTGGGGGCGCGGTCAGCATACGTGCGTGCGAGCAGCCCGACTGCTCAATGACGACGGGGTGCCAACCGACCAATACATCGCGGGCATGCCATTTAAGGTCGAGATCGAGGTCGAGACGGATGGTAGCCGCAGCCTCTCGTGCGAGTTGCTGATAGTCGATCAGGCCAACACCAGGATCGCTTTGGCAGCGCTCCATAACTTCGAAGGCTCGACATTGCCGGCCGTGCGTGGTGTCTATCGCCTGGTAATGTCGTTTGCACCGTTGCATCTGGCGGCTGGCCGGTATGCCATTGATGTCCTGACGTCAATCGTCAATCAAAAGTGGGACCATCACGTCGAAGCCGCAATATTGTTCGAAGTTCTGTTCTCTAATCCAGCTGGATTGCCGTGGAGCTTTCAGCATTCGGCTGGGCTGGGCGCAGTGGCACTGCCGTTTGCGAGACCGACGGTAATCGAACGTATCCATGTGGAAACGGCGGCCGCTCACGGTCTTGCACAGGACGCTCCTTCCATCGGTACACGTCGAACTGTGCAACGCGTGCTCGGCTGATCATAAGCAGAGCCTTGAAATGAGATTTGCGCGGCGGTTTTGGTCAGGCCTAGTGCCATGGAGCTGAAGGGGTACGTAGATTATTACCGATTTCCTGAACGTCGACGGGGTATGGTCGATTATTCGCTTATCTTGACGCGCATTGGGACGAAGATCTGCCGCTCGCCGAAAAGCTCGAAATTGTATTCAGCTGGGACTCAGACGCCATCGTTATGATCGACGACTTCCAAGTACCCGACGATCCGGGGTACGCCTATGACGACTACGGGCCCGGCAAGGCACTGACGCCCGACTTAGTCGACCCGGCATGTCGCCGGCTGCGTAATCTTGGCATCAAAGGTTCGATGGGCGGCGTCTTTATTATCTTCAGGCCTACTGCGCCGCATATGATGACCACCGTGTTGAAGACGCCATCTTGTTCGAGGTTCTGTTTTCTAACAGCCGGACTGTCGTGGAACATTCACAGTCCCAAGGCCTGGGCGCAGTGGCGCTACCGTTTGGGAGCCCGACGGTAATCGAACGTATTCATGATGGAATGGCGACCGTCCCGAACTGATCGCGCTGGGGAACAACACGAGAGGAGTTGACCGCTCTGTCGAGGATCTGCTCGTCGCCACCGTTACGGCACGGATTTGTTTTGCGTACACCGTGTTCGACGTCCAGATGATCCGATCCTCTCGGATCGTAATGATCGAACGCTTTGATTTCCTCTGGGTCAAATTTGGAGTCCTTCACCGGGTATCACGTCGTGGACAGCGAGGCATTCCTGCCTTGATCGGACCGGGAAGAGCCTGGAGATCTGGGCAATAATACCGCATGGCTTTAAATCCCCGTTGAATGAAGGTTGCTCGCGGCCCGATACTGCGCGGAGCGCGGTTCTCGCTATCGTTTTGACTTGATGAGAGGCTGCGTCTCAAGCGCGTCATGCGGCACGCAAGGTCGCCCCTCGTGGGTTGTCGGATCGTCACCGAGGATGCTAGGTCGCCAGAGGTTCGCTTTGTTGTATGCAATAGGTTTCTCAAAAAAGGCTCAAAATCGAGATGATTTTTGATGCTCCGTTGGCTAATCTGTTCCAAGACACACATCTCGCGTCTATTCTGAATCGCAATCCTATCGTTTGTATCGACGTCGGATCCCGTGACGGGTTTGAACAGGATCTGCTCCCGATTGCTTTCGGTGTCGATGGTATCGCATTCGAACCTGATCCAATAGCGTTTGAAGCGCTCCGATGCCAATGCGCGGTTCCTTGGCGGTCAATGCGCCATCTAAACATCGCGCTCGCGGGCGGTGCGGGTGAGCGGATGCTCAATGTTCCCATTCATCCCGGCTCCGCTTCTCTTCTCGAGCATGATCTTTCGATCGGTCAGCGATTTAACAAAACGGAGTTTTTTGAGGCGAGATCGAAAACTAAAGTGTCTACGCTAGCGCTTGATGACGTCCTGGCCGCCGTCGGCTCGATCTCTCCGGCTTACATAAAACTGGACATCGAGGGGCTGGAAATAGAGGTGCTCCAGGGCGCCTCGCGCGCTCTTAGTCAAACAGTCGCGCTAAAGATTGAAGTGTCGTTTCTGCCCTTTCGGCGAGGGCAGCCCCTTGCGGCTGATGTGGACTTGCATGTTCGACAGAGAGGCTTCGAGCTCGTAGATCTCCTCAATCCTGTGTATTGGCGCATTTTTGATCCGGCCTCCCAGGCTCAGCACGGCTTCTCAATTCCTTATTCACGAGGTCAATTAGCGCATGGGGATTACCTGTTTTTTAGGGCCGTCGAGACGCTCGATAATGATGTGAAGAGGTTCGAGGCTGCCGTCCTTGCGATGAACTATGGCTTTTTTGACCATGCTGCGGCCATCATGCGGCGCCCAGAGATGAGCAGGTGGTTGCGCAAAGAGGGAATCGCGAACCCAGTCGAAGTGGTTGCCGAGGTGTCGGCTAAGTTTAAGCGCGCCGTCCGTGCTCACAAGCGCCACGGACCTCACGCTCTCCTTCAAAGATGGCGTCGAGATTTGCGGATTGGTCCGCGGTTGAGACGTGCGCTCGGCGTTGAGAAGCCAGGCGACAGCCAGGCTCTCGAATGTTGATGCCGTTGAATGGCGAGTATGCTTGCATATTGCGAGAATTGGGATTAGCGGAATTGAAGCGGCGCATCGACTCCATTAGCATCGATATATCAAGGGGCCGCGTTGCAAGGCACGCGGGAACAAAGTTGGGCAGGTGTCCAACGCTCCGCTGAGCAATGTGCCACCTTCTCATCCTCCTGCCATCAGCCCACATCCGTGTGTCGAGACGATCGTTCATGAGCTTTGCGCGGAGCTGCCGAAACGTCGCGTTAGGCCTCGCAACTGAAGATCGCGTCCGTCTGGGCTTGAACGGCGCATCGCCGAATGACCCGACGCAGTAGCCGCATGCGAGGCCATGAGCCAATAGGCTCGCGCGATTGGCGGCCCTGGGCATAGGCGGGACTCCGGAACGGCAAAGGCTAGGCGCTCCAATGCAAATACCCAGCCGACGTGCGTACGGACATGATCATCTGGGTCGCGGCCAACCTGCTGCTGCTCGCGGGACTCGCATACTACACCATTCAGGCGAATTGGCTGGACCGAGATCGGCAAACTCTGGCAGCAGGAGGAAATGCGCGCTCTCGCCAGAGCTGATCGTGCTTGAGGACAACACTGGAGGAGCCGAGCGCCGCGTCGAGGATCTGCTCGTCACGGCCGGTTACCGCAAGGATTTTGTCTGGACCCATAACGTGTTCTACGTCAAGGCGTCCGGCCCTCGCCATGTCAGATGGTGAGGAACAAGCGAAAAGGCACGCCGTGATTTCCTCCAGATCGCATCCGGAGTGCTTTATTGGCATCACGTCATGGAACAGCGAAGGGTTCCTCGGTCATTGCATCGATGAGGTTTTTAGGACCACGCGCAGGCGGGCGCGCGTGGTCTTGCTCGACAACGTCTCGACGGACCGTTCCGTAGAGGTGGCGAGGGCACGCGGAGCCGAGGTGATCGTCAGGAAGTGCAGTCAGCCGCAGGCGCTCAACGCACTGCTGACGATGTCGCGGAGCCACTACACGCTGCTGATTCATTCTGACGTGATTTTACTCCACGACGACTGGCTCGACCTGTGCGCGGCCAAGATCTCGGGCAACGTGGCGCTGGTCTCTCCGGAGGACATCGGGTGCGGCCCCTTTACGCGCCCCTGGGGCAAGGGGATGCCAGAGGGCTCGTTCCTGTTCTTCGACACGCGCAGCGCCAAGTCCGCTCGCAAGGTGTTCTGGCGGCAGCGTTTCAAGATGAAATTGCCGTACCGCGCCTTCGACTTCTTCGGCGAGCACATCACCTACAATGTGCCGACAACGCTCGCTGCGCACGGCTACACCTGGCGCATGATGAGGGTGCACACATCGACCCGCGAGCCCGAACCGGTCTACACCCCTAATTTCAAGCCGAAATACTGGGGCGAGACGTTTAGCCACCTGCGCTACGGCCTCGGCAACTTCTATAGCCTCAATGGCCAGGTCACACACTATCACAACTGGTTCGATCGCGTTGGTCTGGGATCCCACGATTTCGATCCGACCTCCACGGAAAGCATTCCACCCGAGGGTGGAATTCCCAAGGCATACCTTCAGATATGCTCGCGCCGCTTCCTGGACGATCTGAGGGCCGGCGATCTCAGAGTTCCCAAGATTTCGACGGCGGCGCAAGCGCGGGCACCATGAAAAAGGTCCTGATCGTCACGCCTTCCGCCTACCTGGCCGGTGGCGTCGAGACGATTATCCATGATCTCTGCAGGGAGCTGCCGCAGCTCGGCTGGTGTTCAGAGCTGGGGCTCGCTGCGGGAGAGCGGTTCCATATCGTCTCGCGCTACCGAACCGCCTATCCCGGGGTGACGGTGCATCCAATTTTGCCCCGATTTCCGACGCGACGCGCCAGAGTCGAGGCCATCGTGTCGGTTGCACGCAATGTCGGACCCGACGTCGTCGTGGCCGCCCGCATTGCCGACGCCTACGAGGCAGTTGCAAGGCTCAAACTTGCCGGCAGAGCGCCGCGCTTGGGCGTCATGGTGCGAGGCCTGGAGGCGCAGTACGTGCACGACGTTTCCGCCTACCGACCATTCATCGACGCCTGCTTCGTGGACGGGCGGCTCATCGAGCAGGCGTGCATCGAGCTCGCCGGTATGGACAGAGATCGCGTCTTCAATTTGCCGGGCGGGGTGCATCCGCCGGTCCTGCCAGCAGGGCCAAGGGTGCCCGGAGAAGTGCTGCGGATCGGCTACGTCGGACGTCTCGCCCAGGCCGACAAACGCGTGTTGGATCTGATTCCACTGGTCGAACGGCTCGAACAGGCGGATCTTCCATTTATGCTCTCCGTGACCGGAGACGGACCAGAAGAGGCGGCGCTGAAGGGCGCACTGGATACGCCTGCTCGCCGCTCGCGCATTCGGTTCCTCGCCTGGCAAACGCACGAAGCGCTCTATCGTGATGTGTTCCCGCAACTCGACTGCCTGTTAAACTTCTCGCCCACAGAGGGCGTCACTATCGCGCCGCGCGAGGGTCTCGTTCACGGCGTCGTTCCGGTGCTGTCGCGCTTTCCTGGGCTTGTCGCCGAAGGCGTGTTCCGAGACGGTAATAACACCCTGACGTTCGAGGTCGGGAACATGGATGCCGCGGCGCGCCACGTGATTGCTTTGCATCGTGAGCCCGGATTGCTCGCGCGGTTGTCGGCTGCGGCGATCGTTTCGCAGAAGGGGCGCTATCTGTTCGAGGCCTCGATGAGGGACTGGGCCGATGCCTTCGACGCCTGCCTGCGTGCGCCGCCCAGGTGCGGGCGTCGCCTGCCCGTCGACGACGAGCCGAGGCCGCGCCTGGAGCGGATGGGACTTCCCGGCGCGGTAGCCGACCGGCTGCGCAGCTGGTCGAGACGCATCCCGCAGCCGCGCGAGCCGGGCGACGAGTGGCCTCATGGACGCTTCCGCGTGCCAGCAGCTGCGGGAGACCGACTGGAAGCTCTTCAACGCGTTTGCGACGACGCAGCGGAAACCCGGAGCACTGCTGCCGCTCCGATGATGGAGCCGTAGGGCACACTCGTGCTGTCGGTCTGCGTCTGCACCTACAATCGGGCGCAGAGCCTCGCTCGCACGCTCGATACGTTGGTGGCGCAGATCGGCGTCAACTGGGCAAATGTCGAGGTGGTCGTCATCGACAACAACTGCACCGACGATACAGCGGATGTTGTCGCGGCCGCTGCGGCGCGGCTGCCGGTCCGGCGCGTGATCGAGCAGGCGCAGGGTCTTGCCAATGCGCGAAACCGGGCGCTGGCCGTCTCGCGCGGCCGGTGGATTATCTTCACCGACGACGATGTCTTGCTGGAACGGGACTGGCTCCGGTCCTACACAGAAGCGTTCGACGCATTTCCCAAAGCGAGCTTTGCCGCCGGTCGCATCGTTCCGCTCTGGAAACAAGGGCGCCCGGGCTGGTTCAAGGGCGAGCGCCTGGATCTGATGAATGGCGTGCTTGGATGGTATGACATAGGCACCGACGTGCGAGCCATGACGCTCGCCGATCCGGAGCCGTTCGGGGCGAATTTTGCAGTGCGCCGAGCGCTCGTCGAAAGTATCGGTGTATTTGAACCAAGCCTCGGCATGCACGGCAAGAAGCTTGGGCGAGGTGAAGAGACGGAATTCTTCATCCGCGCGAAGGCGGCCGGCGCCAAAGGCATCTATGTCGGGCGCGCGCTCTGTCACCATCCGGTTGAAGCGGATAGGCTCTCTCTCCCGGCCCTCTATCGTTACGGTGTGGTTAGTGGACGCGCCTACCGGGTGATCATGAACCCGCGGGAATCGGGGTCGAGGCTGAAAGGGGCCGCGTTCCTCGCCAGAGGCATGCTGCAACTTCTGAAAGGGCGCGGGGACCGCTTCCGTCAATGCGTGATCAATGCGGGGATTCAGGCAGGACTGATTTCGCACGAATGAGGTCCTCGGAGTGAACCTGAGAATGCTGGCCCGCATCCAATCCAAGCTCGCCCGCTCACTCATCTCGTTGGGTGACAGAGAGAGGCACGAGGCGATGCTTCGCAGTGTTCTCGAGGACGCCGTCTCCAACGGACCCGAGATGGCCGCCGTGGCGATGGGCGGCAAAACGAGGGAGGTCGAGATCTTCACCGCCTTGCACCCGTTGATGACAAGGCACCGGATCAACTACTGCATCGACGTCGGCGGTCATTCCGGGCAGTTCGGCGCCGGGCTCTACGGCTATCTCGGCTTCCGCGGAGCCTGCGTCTCGTTCGAGCCGGTCGGCAGCTTTCACGAGACGATGACGGCGCGAGCCCGGCGGCATCCTGGCTGGCGCACCGTCAGTGCAGCAGTCGCTGCTGCCAAGCACGGACCTCCTTGACGGGCTCGCGCCTGATGCTCGGCTGGCAGGCTGGCAGGAACCCATTCGCCTCGTTCGCCTCGACGAGCATCTTCGCGACGATCTCGAGAACGCGGGTCACCGGATCCTCGTTAAGGCGGACACCCAGGGCTCGGAGCTCGCCGTTCTCCGATCGCTGGGCGCCCATATCGGCAAGGTCTCTCTACTCGTCGTCGAGTGCGCCGCGCAGGCTCTCTGTGATGGACAGCCCCTCTTCGAGGACGTCCTGCGGTGGTTGCGCGAGCGAGGCTTTTCGCCGGCCTACGTGATAAACAACTTCGGCGTGGACGGTGTACTACGATTACGACGTCATCTTCGTGCGTTCGCCCGGACGCTGAGGGAGGGACAGGACAACAGGAAGAGCATGTGCGGCATCGGCGGATGGATCGGTGAAGGCGGGGGCCGGCTCAACGAGCCTCACCTTGCCACGATGATGGCTGCGATGCGCCATCGCGGGCCCGACGACGGCGGCACCTGGATTGCCGCGGACGGCAATGTTGCGCTGGGCCACAATCGCCTCAGCATCATCGATCTCTCCCCCGGCGGCCATCAGCCGATGATAAATCCCAACAACGGTGATGTACTAACGTTCAATGGTGAGATCTACAATTTCCGTGAATTGCGGCGACACCTTGAGGCGAAAGGCTACCAGTTCCGTTCGCAATCGGACACTGAGGTGTTGCTTTTTGCATTCGCGGCCTGGGGTACCGAATGCGTACGCTATATCCGCGGCATGTTCGCATTCGCGGTTTGGTGCCCGGCAGAGCGCGCTCTGTTTCTATTTCGGGATCCGATGGGGATCAAGCCGCTCTACTATTGGAGGTCGCAAGCGCGCGGAATCGTGTTCGCGTCGGAACTTAAGGGCTTGCTGGGGTTTCCGGGGTTTCAACCGTCACTTGATCACCGCGCGATCGGTCAGTTTCTGGAATTCGGGTATACGTTTGAGGATGACCGCACCATCCTGAACGGCGTGCATAAGCTGCCGCCAGGCCATTTCTTGCGCGTGCGCGCGGATGAGAAACCGGAGCTCGAGCGCTACTTCTGTCCGCAAGTCGCAAGTGACCAAACCTCCGAGCGGGGCGAGTTCGAGGAGGAGCTCCACGCCACCCTCGAGGAGGTCATAGCGCAACATCTGATCGCCGACGTGCCAGTTGGTCTGCTTCTCTCGGGAGGACTGGATTCAAGCCTCATCTCCGCACTTGCCGCCCGCAAGACGGCGGTGCGCACGTTCAGCATGGGCTTTGCCCAATCGAATCTCGACGAGCGGGCGCACGCCCGCCGGGTTGCCCGGCACATCGGCTCAGAGCATGAGGAAATTCTGATTACTCCTCGGGAGGTGAGTGACGGGCTCGAGAGCACGATCGCCTGCTTCGACGACTTGTTCGCGGATTGGGGAACGATTTCAACGCGCCTGCTGTACAAAAAGTGCAGTGAACGCGGCATCAAGGTTGTGTTGGTAGGCGAGGGCGCTGACGAGCTATTCGGCGGCTACGACGTGTTCCGATCGAGCGAATCGCAGGCTCCTGCCGATTGGTGGCTTTTTCAGCTGTACCGACACTACTGTGGTCGGCGCTATGGGCGTTACTTTGGCGCTTTTCGCGCATTGATGCGAGACTATCTGAACTCCGTCAACGGGGATCGCTTCGGCGCCGTTCGATTGTTCGAGACACGCAACCAGCTGCCGAACAACTATGTGATGAAGGTGGACAAGGCGAGCATGTCGGTGAGCGTTGAGGCGCGCGTGCCCTACCTCGACCAGAGGGTGGCTGAGATCGCATACCAAATTCCTAAAAGCCGGCTCTTGGCCGATGGAATGGAGAAGAATGTGCTGCGGCGCGTCGCCCGCCGTTTCCGATTGCTGCCGGAGGAGACGCTTGCTCGCCCGAAGCTTGGCGGCAGCATGGCCGCATCCTGGCTGGACGAGCAGCCGGATTTCCGCAGGTTTGCCAAAGATATCATCCTTGCCCGGGGCGGATGGACCGAAGCCTTGGGTTTGAAACAAGCGATGGTGGATTACTTCGTCAATAACCGTGCAGGTTATAATTTCCCACGCGCCGTCAGCATCTTCCGCAATCTCGCCTGGCGGCTATTGATTCTTGAGATGTGGTCGAGCGCATACCGGGTCGCGCCTGATGTTGGTTGAAGGCCTGGTCAGCACCATTATCCCTGTCCACAACCGGCCCTTGCTCTTGCGGGAGGCGGTTGCGAGTGTACTTGTCCAGACCTACCGGCCGATTGAGATCGTCATTGTCGACGACGGCTCGACTGACGATACGGCCCAGTCAATCGCAGCCCTCGCAGCAGGGTACCCCAGCATTGTTCGCCACCTGCGTATTCCGAATGGCGGCCCAGGGGCCGCACGCGAGGCTGGTCGGGTAATCGCGAATGGCGAATTTATCCAGTATCTCGACAGCGATGATCTACTGCTACCGCACAAGTTCGAGCTGCAGGTTCGTGGGCTACGCGCGCGTCCGGAATGCGACGTCGCTTATGGGAGGACACGCTTTTATATGATTGGCGAGTCGCCCGGCAACATGTCATGGAAGCGCACGGGCGAACGAATCGAAACAATGTTTCCCTCGTTTCTGCAGTCGCGTTGGTGGGACACCTCGACCCCGCTCTACAGGCGCGAAGTGACGGATTTGGCGGGTCCATGGACTGAGCTGAGGAACGAGGAGGATTGGGAGTACGACTGCCGCATTGCCAGCAAGTGGGGGCGCTTGCATTATTGCGATGCGTTTATTTCCGACACACGGGTAACCTTCGAATCTCAGCTGAGTACAGCCGGCTCTAGTGATCCGGAGAAGCTCAGACATCGTGCTGCTGCACACAGGCTAATTTTGGAACATGCGCTTGCGGCGGGAATTCCTCACGAGACCACCGAGATGCGACATTTTTCGCGCGAACTTTTTCTATTAGCCCGTCAGTGTGGTGCAGCGGGACTTGCCGATGAAGCGCGGATCTTGTTTGGACTCGCGCGGCAGGCCTCGGGAAGCCAGCGGAGTCGCGGCATTGACTTTCTTCTGTACGGTGTAGGAGCTCGGCTCGTAGGATGGCGTGCGATGGGCAGCCTCACCTGCGGCTTGGATCGCCTTAGGGTATGAACACGTATCCCGAAGTATCGATAGTGATGAGCGTTTACAATGGTGCTTCGCGTCTTGCTGCGACCCTAGACAGCATCTTGACGCAAGAGGGAGTGGCACTTGAATTCATAGTCGTGAATGATGGCTCAACTGACACATCGGGGCGTATCTTGAACGATTACGCGTCGCGCGACAGTCGACTGCGTATTATTCATCAGGAAAATACCGGGTTAACACGCGCCCTCATCCGCGGATGTGATGCTGCTCGCGGCGAGTTCATCGCTAGGCAAGATGCGGGGGATGTTTCTCTTCCGGGTCGGCTCGCTCGCCAGCGCGTCATTCTTGATGCCGAACCTGCTGTGGTCATGGTGTCTTGTGCAACGCGCTTTGTGGGTCCGTCCGATGAGGAACTATACATGGTTGCACAGTTGAGTGAGGAATTGGAGAAAGGCCTGAGGCAGCTTACTATTGAAAAGGTGCGCGGTCCTTCGCACCATGGCAGCACGATGTTCCGCCGCTCGACTTATGAGCAGGTCGGTGGGTATAGAGCTGCTTTCCCTGTCGCGCAGGACCTCGACCTCTGGATGCGAGTTTCGGAGGTGGGTCGCTGCGTCGCCACACCTGAGATGCTGTATCAGGCGAAGCTGGCCCCTGGCTCGATCAGTGCCATACGGCGCGACGAGCAGCTTCGGGCTGCCCATTCCATTCTGGCTTGCGCTGCGGCGCGCCGTGCTGGCAAAAGCGAAGCGGAGCATCTGAGCCGCTGGCAAATCGAGCTGGCCGGGGTAGGGCCCCGTGCGGCTGGCGGCCGCAGACGCTCCGCGGACAGCGAGCACGCTCGGTTCTACTATTCCATTGCCGGCCTCCTAAGGCAAAATCGCCCTGAGTGTTCTCGGTTCTACTACTGGAAATCTATCCGCTGCTGGGTGCTTTACGCACCCGCGTGGGCGGGCCTAGTACGACTAATGATATCCAGATGAAGCGGCCAACGCGCGACCCATCCTGGAGTCCGGAAGTCGAGGTACTCTACCGCCACGATATGCAGGAGATTTGGGATCAGACAATCAACCCACATATTTGGAACCAATATCACAATCAATTAGATCTCTACCTAGGACTAGCCGGAGGTGCTGACGGAGAAAGATCAAAAAAAATTCTTGATGCAGGATGCGCACAGGGAACATTGGCGCTTCTACTGGCCGAAAGAGGTCACGACGTAGTTGCATTAGACTTGCGTCCTGGCTTTCTCGAATACGCGCAAAGCCGTTACACCCATGGCCGGATCCGATTCGTAGCTGGGAACGCGTTGGAGTGCGAATTGGATGAGCGTTTCGATCTTGTGTTTGCCAATCAGATTGTCGAGCACATAATTTACCCAGAGCAATTGATCAGGAGGCTCAAAGGTTTACTGAACTCGAAGGGTAAGCTTGTCGTAACGACCCCCAACTGGCATTACTTACGAAACTCGCTGCCTAGCTTTGAAGAGCTCGGGGATGCTAGTCAGTTTGAACATCTCCAATTCACTGCCGATGGCGACGGACATTTTTTTGCCTATAAGGTCGCGGAGTTGGAGCATATTTTTGCGAATGCGGGCTTCGAAATCGTTGAGCGTTATGTGTTCGAGTCGCCCTTCGTTTCGGGACACTTAAAGTTACGTCATCTCCATCGGGTGGTTCCCTTGAGCGCGCTACAAGCATTGGATCGCGTAACATTGGCGTCGCCATTGGCCCGGTATTTAGCTCACCAGCTTATGATTGTGGGCAAGCATATATGAACTCGTGGCAGCATCATCTTTACTATTCTGCAGATCGTGTTCGCGCATGGCGGGGT
>Ga0318528_10000178_pt1 | contig 17326 bp, 22 predicted proteins | sample GRESIP052b4f26_FD_202500 | JGI IMG/M metagenome (GOLD analysis project Ga0318528, IMG submission 202500) | Tropical soil microbial communities from Luquillo Experimental Forest, Puerto Rico - GRE.SIPMG.052b4f26 | ecosystem: Environmental > Terrestrial > Soil > Tropical forest > Bulk soil...
TCGACGATGTCATCCTCTATGGCGCGATAGAGGCGAGTTGGTCTGGATTAGGTTAGAAGAGCACGTTTGGAGGTCTTGCTCTTTGTCGTAGATCAAAATCGCACTGCGCTCAGGCTGTTGCCAAGAGAGTAAGAAGAGGACTCGGACGCGCTACCGCTGTTTGATCATTTGGGACAACTCGTCCGACCAGGACTTGGTCTGATCGCCAAGCCCGCCCTGCTCCAGTTTGTCTAACAGCCCGCCCAATCCGCCGAGTAGTCCACCGGCATCGCTAGTGTCCGTCGTCGGTCGCGCGGTCTGTCCTGCGCCGCCTCCGGTTAGAACATTCGAACCCAGCAATGCACCGACATATCAAAAATGAAAACTGCGCCCCGCAAGGACTGCGGGGCGCTCTAAAATGGCAATGAGCGACAACAGGTGAATTAAGGAAGCCTTCGAGATTAGTCGAAGCCACGGGCGCCGCTTATTCTTCGTCCTCTTCAGACCGCTGTTCCGCGGCATTACTTACTTCATGGAGGACAAAGAGCGTAAGGAACGCCATCCGTTGTTTCTGATCTTGGCTGAGAGTCTTATATAGCGGCGCCCACGCACCGGCGAGCTTCTTGAGGTCGGCTGAGCGTTGAGCCAAGGCATCGGCCCGCCGTTGCAAAAAATCGATAGGATCACGGTCGCGCAAGACTTCGATTGGATTGCCCTCACGCAGTTCAGCCACCCGTTTTGCCATGTCGGCGATACGGGCTTGCCGATCCTTCGCTCTGGTGCGAATAGCGTCCTCGATCGCCGGCCAGTACTTTTCCTGCTCAGGCGTCAACTGCAAGGCAGCCTTGACGATATTAACCCGCATATCTGTCAACTTGCCCAAGTCAGCTGCACTTAATGGTGCAGCATTGGCAGGCGTCTGCGCGTAGGCGACCGGAGATGCGGTAACGAAGACTGCGGTTATTCCGGCAGCTAGTATCCTCAACATCGTGACCTCCTAACCCACCCAGGGACCCACGCAGGCGATAGCCACAAACGGCGTGTTTATTCTTTGATTTGAGTCAAAGAGCCAGACAGTAACTAAGGCCACTGCTTAAGCAGAAGTGCCTAGGGGGAGTTCGCCGCAGTTCCCAGGCAAGGCATCACAAGATTTTGGACACGACACCAGAATGAAAAGGGTGTCGTTCTTATGCTTTCGGGACCGCAGATCGGTTTCCAAGCTCTGAGTGGTATGACCATAGCTTTGAAATAAGCCGAAACGATTGTCCGCCTCTTTACTTCACCCTAGCTCGATCGCTCGCTCGCGCTTTCCTCCAGCAGTTTGGCGGAGAGTTATGCAAAAGCGCTTGAGTATAACGGCGCAGCCGTCCGGCGGAAGTGTTTGGCCAACGCTCTAGGCTGGCTTAGGCAACTTTCTGGGGTGGTTTCTGCTCCGGCTGACCGATCTGCATATCGGATAGGCGCTCGGCCTGCGCAGCACGCTCAAGCCAAACTCGACCTAGGCTGGCATATTGCTCGCGCACGCTGTCATCTGAAGCTGCGCGTGCCCAACCAAAACATTCCTCAGCCCATTTCCGGTAGTCGGTGGCCGTCGCCATACTTCGCCCCTAGCTTGAATAACCGTAGGCAATGAAGCGAATGTTAAAATTGATTTCTGTTGTGGATTAGGCAGCGCTCCCTCGTCGACCTCCGGTTGGCGGTCGGGATTGTTGCGACATTACCTAGCATCATCGTGCCCATTATCGTTCCGTTCGCCCGGTTCAGTGTTCGGTATGGAAAACGCTGAATCGCATCCAAATCGCAATTCTAGCAAAGGGACAAACACATGGGACACAGACTAACCATCGCTCTAATTTTCCTCAACGCAATGGGGCTATTCGCTTGCCTGATCTTAATTGCCGCGAACGGCAACCAGACACCCGACGTTGCAATACATTTCACCCGGGCGATTCAGTCCTCGCTTCGAATGTTTGTCCTTGGAGTTGGCTTGCCGCTAGTCGCTTGGGAAATTGCTGCATCAGAATTTGACCGATCTAATGCCACAGTGAAATCACTGGAGTCCTGGGCGACGGATCTTTTGGTCATTGTTTCGTGGGCATTGTTTTTCATCGCTGCGTGGCGACTTCCGAGCTTGATCATTAATGGCTTGAGGGCTTGAGGCCTCGAGCCTTGCTAGCCGTTTTTGAACCATTTGCGATATCGCCAGTCGTCGCGGTGGTCGTGACTTCAATGCACTTGTCGTTACGGATCGGTTTCGGGCATTTGACCTGGATCAAATTCAAGGCCGCCACGTATGAACTATCATGTTAACTTCTGCGAGACGGGCCAAGATACTGCCCTGCCGCCCGGTCGAACGTCACGCTGAAGCGGTGGATGCTTCAACATCAACAAGGAATCTTGTCATGATGACACATCACATCGCGCTATATGCGGTACGCTTCTCAGCGTCGGTGCAATGCAAAGCAATTCGGCCAAACCAACAAGGCGAATAATGCCAACGGCGGTCTAAAATGGATCCAAAGGGGCGGCGGCTACTACAGCGAATGCGTCAAGCGTCTAAAGGGCCAAGCGTAGTCACATTTGTGCAGTCAGTAAGAGGAAGCAAGCTATGCCGAGCAAATTTGCAGAGATGACCTCGCGCAATTTCAGTCCCAAGTTGGCTCCCGAGCTTTCGGATGAGGCGCGTAAAGCAGTGAACGCCGCGTTTGACGCGATGTCGACTTGGCGTACCGAGACTGTCGACAACTTTGAAATAGTCATCGACAAGATGGCTGCGGCTGCACGAGCGCTCGGATGGCCGCAGCAAATCGTCGATGCCACCCATGCGCAAATGCAAGATGTCATCAAAATGCAGATCCAAACGATAGATCGAATGATGGACACTTGGGAGGAACAGATCAAATCACCGAGCTCGTCATCGGCAATACTATCGAAGCTGCAGTCCATCTCCAGCTTTGGCCCGGCGGGCAGTTGGCCCAGCGCTACCGTAGCGCAAATGGCAGCTTTCAATCCCTTCGGGCTATATATGCAAATCGCGCAACAGTGGCAAAAGACTTGGTCAGACGCGATGGGCGTTTGGGCCAATGCCAACAAGCCAATCAGCTGGCGCACTTAATCGTGACGACTGGGATTTATTACTCAAGCCTCGTAGGTCTTCATGCTCATCAAGGGAGGCAAACATGGATGAAGATCGCATTGCTGGTACCGCCAGAAAGCTCGGTGGCAAAATCCAGGAAGACGTGGGCCGTTTTGCTGGCGATACCCAAACTCAAATAAAGGGAGTGGCAAATCAGGCGGCTGGTACCGCTCAAGACTTATATGGGCAGGCCGCCGACGCCGCCCGAGATACTGCCACAACGTTCGACAAGTGGCTCCGCAACACCATCGAAACTCAGCCATATACGACCGCTATAGTTGCTCTCGGTATTGGATGGCTGTTGGGACGGATGCACCGGCCACTCTGACGGCGTTCCGGATTTATTGTGCGGGAGTCTGCCCTTGGGCTCTTAGGCTAGGCCGAGCGGCACCCCATCACCCGACATCAACGCGAATCGTGCCTAGTGCTGTCTGCTTTCGCGGGTGAAGGGGATATGTCAACCGCGCCGCGCCGCGCTTTCCTGCCCGCCATTGCCGACGATGGCGTTCCAGTATCGATCGGTCTCGTCTTGATCGTCAGTCGCGATCTGGAAGGAGAAGGCTTCGTTATGTTTGAACGCCGGACCGCAGTTGAGGCCGACACAAGGGACGCCGGCAACCGTGAATTCGGCGACCAGTACATCACCCGTTTTGCCGGACGGGTAGTCGCTGGGCGCACGGTGGATGGCGCCAACCGCGCTGTCGGGGAAGATTGCGGCGTAAAAGCGGGCGGCCGCCTCGGCGTCCTTATCGTACCAGAGGCAAATCGTGTTCTTTGCCAATAGCGAGTCCCTTCGGTTTGAAGCGCGCTGTAAGTTAGCTGACATAGCATTGCGTGACGTACCTCCAGGGCAGTCGGAATCGAACTCCAAATTGTCTCGTTGCCATGTCCGCTTCGTGCCAGAAGCAGACACTGTGACCCATTTTGGTGTCCAAGCGGCGGGAACGCGTTACGGCTTCGGCGAGAGTTGCTAGGCGGGCTCAAGGGGCTTTGGCGGCGAGGCAGCCTTAGCGGCAATCTCCGCTAATCGAGACCAAGGACGGTGCGGTAGTTGGGAGTTTCCATATGGCGCGCCAGTTCTACGCACTGAACGGCGAAGTGCCGATACGACATCACACCTTTCCACTATATGCGTCCCCCAACTCCTCGCTCCTATGTGGCATCCGACCTAGAACTTCTGTTGCAATTTCGGACTGGGGCTCTTGTTGCCGTTGTCGTTGCGTCCTTCAATATTCCGCGCGTGTTCCAAGATTTCGGTGGCCAGGTCCGTAAGCAGGCAGGCGTAATCGGGCCGACCTTCACAGCGCGAGCGGGTTCCCAAATCCAACAATCGACTAGTGCGCTGTCGCATTTTCGCGACATCGCCGACCTGCGCCATTTTGGCGATGGATACATCTTTTGACACAGTGTCCAAAAAAACAGTCGTAGGCGGAAACGGTTCCAACCCGCGTGCTTTTGGTGGCTGCTGGTGCTGCTTTACAACAATGCGGCCTGCAGCCGATGGAACTTTGGCCTGGCCTTGCAGGCTGCCGACGCAGCACAGATGAGAGAGGGCGACGTCTTAGGTTCCTGCCTCATGACTCATATGCATCAGGAACGACCCTCCGCGGCACGAGGTTTGCCCCGAATGGAAACGCCTGCTCAATATCGTGAATATGCCGCGGAATGTTACCGCCTGGCCTCTGCAGCTAAGACGGACGAGCATCGCAAAATGTTGCGAGAAATTGCTCGCGCCTGGGCGAAAGTGGCGGAAGAGGCAGAAGAGGCAAAGGCGCACAGGGTTAGGCTAACTTAATGCATCCCCTTGAATAACGGTGCAAACACACTGAAAAGTGGGCCACGGTGACGCGGACGATCTGATGAGGCCGCGTTTATCACCGGGCGTGGACGCGCAAAGGAACTATCACCGGGATGGATGTAGCCGCCATCGCTGGCCTTCCTGGCGGCGAGCGCAGCGGTCTCAGTGACATCAAGCACATCCCTGACATCAAGCACATCCCATTGACAGATCCTGTAATTGTTACTCCGCACAATCAGATCGAGATGGACGTGACTATTATGGTAGGCATCGGCACCATTACCCAGTACGGTCGAAAAACGAGCACAAGCACTGCTGTAACTTCTCGCGCAGCGACTTGGCGACGTTGGCGTCAGTCAGCTCAATGGCAGCACCGTTGGCAAATTTGAACGCGCGCACGTCGAGTGCGTTGGCGTGGCCATGCTCGCCGATCTTCGCATTCGCTACGCCGTTACGGAGGCGGCAGTCGTACGAGTCCAGAGTCACGACGCCGCGCAGCGACTTCCCGAGGGTGGTGATGGTTGGCGCCACATCGTTGCGTACCCAGTGCGCCACTGCCCCCGCCATGGGGCAGCGCAGTATCGCCGTGGGGGAAAAATTGACTCGATGATTGTTTGGCAGGAGCACCGCACCCAGTTCGACCACATCCGTTGCGGTGCAGTCACCGAGGCCTGTAATTGGTGGCAAAGGTTTAAAAGCGGCAATTTCAGCAAGTCGTGACTGACACGGCGACACGACCTCTTCTGCGCCGACGGTTGACGGATCCTCGGGAACATCAACGGTCGTGCGCGCGGCAGTGGGATTACATCTGCCATCACAATCACAGTTGTGGCGAGTAGGAACGCTATAGTTCCGAAAACCTTCACGTAAATGAGCCGAGTCGCTGAAGACAAAAATGAAATGTCGAACTGCGTCGGGACGTTCCATGAGCAAGATCCAGCCATCGGAGCACAGCGGCGTGAGCCGGTGGCGGACTACGGCACAGCGATATCAAGCGGCGAATGTCCGCTTTGGGTCAATAACGGACATCGAACTGAGTTGAGGGAATGTCTGCTTTACCCCCAGAAGCAGACATCGCTGAGCACAGCGGCAACGTCCGCTTTGTGCCAAAAGCAGACATTCCCTGCACGGCGCGGCGACGACCGTGGTTGATCGTGATCAAGGTATTTGCTTGCCAAAAACACAACAATAACACGCAGAGTAAGGTGCGACCCGTGGGTATGATTGTGAAGGCGGAAGGTCCGAGGGGCCGCGCGAAGATACATCCCGACGACCCGAGACACGCATTGGGCCTGGTCCATTATCTGCGAACTATCGGCTACACCGCTTGGATTGAGGACACATACGGCAATCAGATCGAGGAAACAGCCCTGAAAGGTGGCGATTAAGTTAGGCACCCTGCCGAATGACAGTAATCGACTATTAGGGATATAGGATCGAGGAAAGTGTGGTCGTAGCGCCCGTGGATCTGAAAACAGCTCAGTGACGAGACTGGGCTGAAGGGGGCGGGTCATGCCGCTCGCGTAGTCGCTGGGCGCTCGCCGCTGAGAACATGATTAGCTCCCATTGGTCGCGGATCTCGTCGAAGAGGAGGATATACACGCTACTGTCACCTCCTCTGACTTTGACGTAGCGATAGCCGGGTCCGTACCACTGATCGATGATCTCGATGATGTCGATCCGACGCTCGCCCCGATAAAGACTTCGAGGCGCCGCTCGGAGGTCCGCATGATGTTCAACTTGGATACGCATGCTTTGATTCAGGGGATTCGGGGGCGAGACTCGGTGCTCACCCAACTATGCCCAATGTAGTCTAATTGTCCGCCGTCTAGCATCTGCGCCGTGATCCAGCCCGAGGTTTGCCTCGAATGGCCGATAACGGCCGACAATGTAAAATTTAATCACAGATCTGCCGTCTCGATGAATGGAGATTAAATGAGCATCTCACGCGGAATTCAGCGTTGTTCGTGCAGATTTCACTTTAGCAAGGCCGGCGAAGGGGTCGCCGGTCCTTAAACGAGGGAAACCATGAGCGCTTTACGCCAAGCCGTTGCTTTCACTATTACGTTCGCCCTTGTCGGCAGCAGCATTACCGCCGCTTTTGCTGAAACGCAGTGGGAGCGCAATCACCCGCGCCGCGATCAGGTCAACGATCGCCTATCGAACCAAAATCGCCGCATCAATAAAGAATTGAAAGAAGGCGAGATCACAAAGCAGCAGGCCAACCAGCTTCATCGTGAAGACCGCGCCATTCGCCAAGACGAGCGGACCATGGCCAAATTCAACAACGGCCATATCACCAAGGGTGAGCAAAAGACTCTCAATCAGCAGGAGAACGCCGTCAGCGGCCAGATCGGCCGGTAGTTTGACGTCACGCCTATTAAATATCGACGACTGTTCAGAGTGAGGGCCGCTTTGTTGGGCGGCCCTTTTTTATATTCGGTCTTGCGGAAACGGCACCAATGCCACCGCGTTCCAGGGCGGTGGAAACCCTGCGCGCCGTCACTTGCTCAACGTATGAACTCTAAGCAGCGCGCTTTACCAGCCGCAGAACGATCAACAGGATGACCGCGCCGATAAAGGCGTTGATGATCGCAGCAATGAAGCCGCCGCCGATTACAATGCCGATCTGCGGGAGTAGCCAGCCAGCGATCAAGCCGCCGACAATACCGACGATTATGTCGCCGATCAGGCCGTAGCCGCCGCCTTTGACCACCATACCGGCAAGCCAACCAGCAATGGCGCCGACGATCAGCCAAATGATAAGTGCTTGTGCGTCCATGTTTCCCCCATTTCTGTTTGCCCGGAAAAGAGCCATTCAGTCACGGCTTTTTTATATCCGATTCCTCGACGGACCAGGCGGCGGGAAGCGGCGGGCGGGACAAAACCAGAATCGTTTTCCACCCGACTGTGTAAGCTTTGGGTCATAAGCGGACATCAAAGAGCCTCCACCCGATGTCCGCTCTACTCCCAAAAGCAGACATTCACAGGTGCGACCGGAATGTCCGTTAAATGCCAAATAACGGACATCAGCCACCTTCACTCAATCACCTCGTCCGCACGACTAACCAGTGCTGGTGGTAACTCAATGCCAAGCGATTGTGCGGCTTTCAGATTGACGAGGAACTCAAAGCGCGTTGGTAACTCGAGCGGCAGGTCAGCCGGCCGGGCTCCACGCAGGATTCGGGCGACAAGGTCACCGGCCCGTTCGCCAATCTCGCTTTGTTTTGGCCCATATGACATTAAACCGCCCTCGCGAACTACTGAGCCAACTTCAAAGATCGTAGGTAGTCGATTGGCATTGGCAAACTCAACGACGTGCTTACGGTTGAGCATCGTCAAGGCGTCAGAGACCATAAGAATAGCTTGGGGTAGTTCGCGCTGCATTTCAGCGAACGCGTGATCAAAATCGTCTGGCTCGCGGACACCTAAAGCTTGTACCTTTACTCCGAGAACCCCTGCTGCGCTTTGCGCCGACTGATATCGCAATGTCATACCTAGATCATCGGCGTTCCATAGCATCGCGACACGCTGCAGGTTCGGCACCGCATCCCTAAGTATTTCAAGCCGCTTCGCGCTAAGATCGGTCGACAATTCAGTTACACCGGTAAGGTTACCGCCAGGCCGTGCTAGCCCATCCACTAGACCCGTCGCCACTGGATCGCCCGCACCTGTAACAACGACTGGTATGGCCTTGGTTGAATTCTTGGCCGCCAACGCGGGCGGATAACCGAAGGTGACAATGACGTCGACGTTAGCGGCAGCCAGTTCGTTAACTAGACCAGCAAGTCGCCCACGCTGACCATCAGCCGAGCGCTGCTCGAAAATAAGATTGCGACCCTCAACGAACCCTTGTGCCGTAAGCGAAGAGACTAGATTCTTCCGCCTCTCGTCCGTCGCGCCAACTATGACCCCATTAGTGAGTAATCCAACGCGATAGATCTTTCCGGATTGCTGTGCACGGCCCTTCCTTGACCATGCAATGGCCGCGCCGCCAACAAGCAGGACGAACTCGCGCCGCTTCATTCGATCACCTCGTCGGCGCGCACTAGCAGTGATGGCGGCACGTCCAGACCGAGGGCCTTTGCAGTCTTGAGATTGACGACCGTCTTGTAATTGGTCGGTGCCTGCATTGGTAACTCCGCAGGTTTTGTGCCGCGCAAAATGCGATCGACATAGGAGGCTGCTTGCCGAAACACGTCCACTTGCTCGATCCCGTAGGACAACCGGGCATTACGCCCATCCGACCAATTTAGCCGCTCGAGCTCTTGTTTGAATGCGATCAAAGACGCCTGCATCTCCGGGTCGTTTTCTAGGCCATTGATCAGCACGCCAATAAGTCGAGTGCGGCCCGATTGCTGCGCCCACGCAGTGATCGGCGATGCAATGGATGAACCGACTATTGCTTGAATGAAATCGCGTCGCCTCATTGCCTGCCCCGAGGCTTAGGACAGCCTATCGTAGCGGTTAGAACCGGCACACCGGAAGGGGCTACCCATGTCCGCTTTGGGCCAAAAGGCGAAGTCCGCGCACATTTAGGCAATGTCCGCTTTACGCCCAAGAGCGAACATTGATTCAGTACGCCGAGATGTCCGCTTTGTGCCAAAAGCGGACATTCGAAGGAGCGTTTCCATCCGCGTTGACGCTGGTTTTCACAAACAAGCAGACATTGTGACGTGCCCCGTCTTGTACAACCCGATGGCTCGGGCGGCTGCTGGCGACAGGTCGATGTCTCTACCTCGGACCCACGGGCCGCGGTCGTTGATGCGAACCGTGATGCATCCGTTGTGGCAAACGCGTATCTGGGTGCCGAACGGCAGCCTGCGATGGGCAGCTGTCATTGCTGCACAATTTAGTCGTTCTCCACTCGCGGTCCTGTGGCCACACAGCCCGTCACTTCCGCCATAGATGCTCGCTACCTCCGCATGCGCAGTGGTGACCGAAAATAGCAGCACAACCGCAGCCATACGGTTACAACAAACCAGCCCCATCAATGCGGCCTCCCCCGTGCAATTACCCCCGTCGAATCGAATCGAGATCTTTAAATCAAAAAGGGTGTGGCATAAATTGGATCAACAAAGGTCATAAATTCGGCAAGCTATTAAAGCGACAACATTTTACTTTTCTTTCAAGTCAGGTGCAGCTAAAAGGCTGCGCTTTGACCCGGAGGAGAAACAATGTCTAAAACAAATGGAACACGGCGCGCGTGGACATCTGAACAAGTCCGTACGTTAAAGACGCTCGCTCGAAAGAAGACGCCTGCTGGAAAGATTGCTCGCGCGTTGAAGAGGACGGAGGGCGCAACGCGGCAGAAGGCTTTTAGCCTCGGGGTGTCTTTGGAATCGCGCTTTTAAAATCAAATTAGCCCGGCCTAACGCCCCAATTTCTCTCACGTCCGCTTTGGGTCAATAACGGACATCGATGCAAGTTGGAGGAATGTCCGCTTTACCCCCAAAAAGCGGACATGATCGATCGCATAGAGAATTCCGCTTCGTGCCAACACCGACACCGGGCAGTCTTATTCGATCACTTCATCGGGTGCGCTGCTAGAGCTGCGGCGACGGCCAAGCTCCGATGGACATTGCTAATGCGATCCAAGACGCAACTCCTGCGCGGATACTCCTCGATGGGGAAGCAAAGTATATGCACGCCCATCAGTCATTAGGATCATAACGAAATTTCAATAACATACGTGTTCGCATCTTTATTCTGACTGGCGCGCCAGCGCGCGGTGCATGCCTGAACAAGGTCGAGCATCTTCGGTGAGCAGATGGGAGATTCGCGTGGAGCAGAAGCAGGCGCATAAGTCCTTCCACTTTCGCGCCAAAACCACGTGGAGCGCCGCGCGGCGCGCTGTGCTCTCGGCCCCGGGCAAGCCGAACGTCGTCGTCGGCAGCCCACCTGAGTTTAGAGGCGAACCGGCTCACTGGGCGCCAGAAGAACTACTCGTTGCCTCGCTCAATACCTGCACGATGCTGACGTTCATCACGCTCGCTCAGGCCCGCGGCGTGACGCTCGCCGGATACGAGAGCGACGCCGACGGGCTGCTTGAGAACGCGGACGGCACCTACTGGATCACCGAAGTGACGCTCCGGCCGCGTGTCACATTAAAGAGCGACGCTGAGCTCGATGCCGCGCGCAAGGCCATGGATAACGTTGAAGCGCACTGCTTTATCGCCAACTCAATCAAAGCCAAAATCACGCTCATCCCGGAGTTCGTTGTCGCGCGCCCATAGCTCAACTGAACAAGGCATGCGAAGGCAGAACCAGGGGGTCGAAACCCTTCGGGCGCGCCGATAATTTTCCGCGGTGTTCCAGCACCTTGCAGATAGCTTAGAGCAAGCGGATCGATCGCCGTTCTTCGCAGTTGTGGGAATAACTGACCGCGGCTCGCATATAGGCTTTGCTGGAATTGCCGGAGATGCACCATGCCTGTGACCATGCATGTGACAATGTCGACAACAACACACGCCGCCCAAGACTATCTGCCCACGCTTGCGCGGCTTTTGATGTGCAGCCTGTTCATCTGGGACGGCGTGCTACAGCTGCGCGATCCAGCCGGCACGGTGCAGTATTTCACGAGCCTCAATATTCCGGCGCCGCAGATCGCGGTCTGGGTCTCGATCGCCGTTCATCTCCTCGGCGGCATCGCCATCCTGGTCGGCTTCATGACCCGCTGGGCCGCGGCCGTACTGCTCCTGCTCTGTCTCGGCACGGCGTTCGGCGTGCATCTGCCCGCCGCCGACATGGACAACATGATGAATTTCTACAAGAACCTCGTCATGGCCGGCGGCTTTCTCTACGTGCTCGCGCATGGTCCGGGTGCGTTGAGTTTCGACAAGGCGACGGCAGGTGCCTGAACGCGGCCGGCGTCACGTCACTCGTCATTGCGAGCGAAGCGAAGCTATCCAGAACTAAGACTGGATTGCTTCATCGCTTTGCTCCTCGCAATGACGATCTAAAACTCTTCGACCGCCCGCAAAAGCCGCTCGATGTCCTCCGGTCGGGACAGGCGGTGGTCGCCGTCCTTGATCAGCGTGAGCACGACATCGTCGCAAGCAAACCGCGCCACTAAAGTCTTGGCATGTTGCCAGGGCACGTCGGGGTCCTGCACGCCCTGCAGGACGCGCACCGGGCAACCGGTCTCGATCATGCCGCCGAGCAACAGATGCTTTCGGCCTTCCTCGATCAATTGCCGGGTGACGAGATAGGGCTCGGGCGAATATTGCGACGGCCGCGCCCACACGCCTTTTTCCGCAAGTTCCTGCTTGATCTCCGGCGTGAAGCGCTTCCACATCAGCTCTTCGGTGAAATCCACGGCCGGTGCGATCAGGACGAGACCGGCGACGTTGCCTGCGACGTTGGCTGAACGCTCTTGCTTGCGGCTGCGCAGCGCGCGCACCAGGAGCAGCGCCAGCCAGCCGCCCATCGACGAGCCGATTATGACCTGCGGCCCGCGGCAGCAGGCCTCGAACACGGCGAGACTTTCCTTTAGCCAGCGCCCGATCGTGCCGTCGGTGAAGGCGCCGCCGGATTCGCCGTGGCCGGAATAATCGAACCGCACGCAAGCGCGGCCCTGGCGCGTCGCCCAATCCGCCAGCTCCTGCGCCTTCGTTCCCTGCATGTCGGACTTGTAGCCGCCGAGCCAGAACAAACCAGGCGCGGCGCCGCCGTGTTGGCGCACGGCAATCGCGCGTTGTTCGGTCCCTTCGCCAACGGCGAGGAATTTCAGGCCGTTATCGATCATAGTGCGTCCGCAAATAAGCCCGACTTCGAGCCGGCGCAAAATAATCAAAGGCAGCCGATCGACCAAGTCCGAACCAAGTCTGGACCAAGTCTCGACCAAGTCTCGCGCAAATCGGCACCCGCATTGGCGTTGACTTGAAGCGAAAAACTCCCGATCTTGAGGGTTCGCCGTTCGGCGTGCCGTCGATTCGTAAACGATAGGGCGCGCGCTCGAACGGCGGTGGAGCAACAGCAAAGGAGAGCGTACCCATTCGTCGCCCGATTAGAACGCCGCAGCCCGCCGCCAAGGAGGGGCCGCGCATCAACGAGGAGATCCGCGTCCGCGAGGTTCAACTCATCGACAAGGACGGAAGCAACAAAGGCGTCACTGAGATTAACGCAGCGCTTGCGATGGCGCAGGAAGCCGGGCTCGATCTGGTCGAGATCGCCCCGAATTCGGTTCCGCCGGTCTGCAAAATTCTCGACTACGGCAAATACAAATATCAGGCGCAAAAGAAGGCCGCCGAGGCGCGGAAGAAGCAGAAGGTCGTCGAAATCAAAGAGATCAAGCTGCGGCCGATGATCGACGACCACGATTACGATGTGAAAATGCGCTCGATCCATCGGTTCTTCGAGGAAGGCGATAAAGTTAAAGTCACATTGCGGTTCCGCGGCCGCGAAATGGCGCACCAGGAGCTTGGTTACAAGTTGCTCGACCGCGTCAAGGACGATACCGCCAAGATCGCCAAGATCGAACAGGAGCCGCGGTTTGAAGGCCGCCAGGTGGTGATGGTTCTGGCGCCGCGCTAAACTGGCGCCGAGATTGGAATTTCGAAGGAATTGAAGTTCGGTGGAGCGCGCACTCGCGTGCGCTTCATCGCGTTTGCAACTGGCCGTCTCGTCACAATCAACGGGAGGATACGATCATGCCGATATTCATCATCGCCATGAACTGGACCGAACAGGGAATTCGCAACGTTAAAGACGCGCCCAAGCGCGCCGCCCAAGCGCGCGAAATCGCCAAAAAGTTCGGCGTTGAAATCAAGCAGACCTACCTGACCAACGGCGAGTTCGATCTGATCAGCATCATCGAGACGCCTAGCGGCGACAACATCGCCAAGTTCTGCATGCAGGTCGGCGCGTTGGGCAATGTGCGCACCCGCACCATGCGGGCATGGCCGGAGAGCGAATATCACAAGCTCATTTCAGAGCTGTCATAAGCAATTCCCCCGGCGGGAAGGGTTGGGTGAGGGGATCAGTGCGCTACGACGCGTGCGGTTCGCGCCGCAGTCCGCTGTTATTGCCGCGAAATTTGCAAATCTGAATTGGCTCTGTCATAACCCGCGCGCCCGCCGCCCGGCTGATCAAGGGCTGCCGTGGCGGCGGCCAAGTGCTCATCAGCATGATCCCCGAAAAATGGATCCTAGTTTTCGGAAAAGATCGTGCTGAAATGCAAATCAAACGCGCACACATCACGCGCACAACGCTTGCGATCGCGTTTGCGGTCGCCGCTGCCGGTCACGCCGGCGGCTTCAATCAGGAGAGCCAAATGCCCAAGATGAAGACCAAATCGGGCGCTAAAAAGCGCTTCAAGGTGACCGGTTCCGGCAAGGTCCTCTATCAGCAGTCGCGCAAGCGCCACGGGATGATCAAACGGACCAAAAAGCAGATCCGCCAGTTGCGCGGCACCAACGTGGTGTTCAAGACTGACGGCGAGAAGATCAAGAAATACTTCCTGCCGAACGGCTGATTGTTCGCGCGTCCTGCCCGCAAGCGGCAAAATCGAGCAAGCGCGTTTTTTCGTGAAAGGAGATCGATCATGGCTCGCGTCAAGCGCGGCGTCACCGCCCATGCCAAGCACAAGAAGATGCTCAAGGCCGCCAAGGGCTATTACGGGCGCCGCAAGAACACGATTCGCATCGCCAAACAGGCGGTAGAGAAGGCGAACCAATACGCCTATCGCGACCGCAAGCGGCGCAAGCGCACTTTCCGCGCACTGTGGATCCAGCGCCTTAACGCCGCGGTGCGTCCGTTCGGCTTGAACTACAGCCGCTTCATTGCCGGCCTTGCCAAAGCGGGCATCGCGGTCGACCGTAAGGTGCTTTCCGATCTCGCCATTCGCGAGCCGGCAGCATTTGAGGCGATTGTCGGCCGTGCCAAATCGGCGCTCGCATAACGGAGGACAGAGGTCGGACAACGGAGGACAGATGATGACGCTTAACGATCGTCCGTCGTCTGTCATCTGTCGTCCGTCCTCCGCATCATGATCGACCGGGCCTATGTACAGCGCATGGCGCGCTACAATCGCTGGCAGAACGAAAATTTGTACGGCGTCGCCGACCGGCTATCCGCCGCGGAGCGACAGCGCGAGCGTGGCGCTTTTTTCGGTTCGGTCCACAAGACGCTGAGCCATCTCTTGTGGGGCGACCAGACCTGGATGAACCGCTTCGCCGTTACGCCGAAGCCGCCCGGCGGCATTGCCGAATCCGTCTCGCTCTATCCCGATTGGGAAGATTTGAAATCGCACCGCGCGGATTTCGACCGGATCATCATCGACTGGGCGGCAACGATCAAGCCGGGCTGGCTCGCCGCCGAGCAGACCTACTTCTCCGGCGCGATCGGCCGCGAAGTGACCAAGCCGCGCTGGGTCCTGGTCACGCATATGTTCAATCACCAGACCCATCATCGCGGCCAGGTGCATTGCATGCTGACGGCGGCCGGCGGGCGGCCCTCCGATACCGATCTGCCATTCATGCCGGAGTGAGCGATGACCGATCTCGCCCAGCTTGAAAACGAAATTCTTGCCGAGATCACCGCGGCAACCGACGAGCCTTCACTCGAAGCGGTGCGCGTCACGGCCTTGGGCAAGAACGGCACGATCACGGCGCTCCTTAAGACGCTCGGCACCCTGCCGCCGGAACGGCGCAAGAGCGAAGGGCCGCTCATCAACGGCATGAAGGATCGCGTCAATGCCGCGCTCGCCGCGCGCCGCGATGGATTTAAAGCCGCGGCGCTCGAGGCGCGGCTCAATACCGAGAGCGTCGACGTCACCTTGCCGGTGCGCGAAGCGCCCTTCGAGATCGGGCGCGTGCACCCGATCACGCAGGTGATCGACGAATTGACCGCGATCTTCGCCGATATGGGTTTTGCCATCGCCGAAGGTCCCGACATCGAGACCGACGATTACAATTTCACCAGGCTGAATTTCCCGAAAGAGCATCCGGCGCGCGCCATGCACGATACTTTCTTCTTCAATCCGAAAACGGACGGCACGCGGCTCCTCCTGCGCACGCATACCTCGCCAGTGCAGGTGCGCACCATGCTCAATCAGAAACCGCCAATCCGCGTCATCATTCCCGGCCGCACCTATCGCTGCGACAGCGATCAGACGCACACGCCGATGTTTCATCAGGTCGAGGGCCTCGTCATCGACAAGACCTCGCATCTTGGCCACATGAAATGGATCCTCGAAGAATTCTTCAAAGCGTTCTTCGAGGTCGATCGCGTCGGCATGCGATTTCGACCGTCGTTCTTTCCGTTCACCGAGCCTTCGCTCGAAGTCGACATCCAATATCGCCGCGACAAGGGCGAAATTCGCTTCGGCGAGGGCGACGATTGGATGGAGATTCTCGGTTGCGGCATGGTGCATCCAAACGTGCTGCGCAACTGCGGCCTTGATCCGGACGAGTACCAGGGGTTTGCCTGGGGCATGGGGATCGATCGCATCGCCATGCTGAAATACGGCATGCCGGATCTGCGCGCCTTCTTCGAGGCTGACGTGCGCTGGCTCTCGCACTACGGCTTCCGCCCGCTCGATTGGCCGACGCTTGCCGGAGGGCTCAGTCCGTGAGGCATCGCTCATGATGAAGCTCACCTTCGGCTGGCTCCAAGAGCATCTGGCGACCGATCGCTCGCTCGAAGAGGTCGCCGACAAGCTCACCAATATCGGGCTTGAGGTCGAGCGCATCGAGGACAAGGCGAAACTGTTTGCGCCGTTCGTCGTTGCGCGCGTCATCGAAGCAAAACCGCACCCCAATGCGGACCGGCTGCGCGTCTGCATGGTCGATGCCGGCGACGGCACGCCGATCCAGGTCGTGTGCGGCGCGCCGAACGCGCGCACGGGCATGAAAGGCGTGTTCGCCCCGCCCGGCGCGTTCATTCCCGGCAAGAACATCACGCTCGGCATCGGCAAGATCCGCGACGTCGAGAGTCGCGGCATGCTGGTATCGGAGTTCGAGCTGCAAATCTCCGACGATCACGAGGGTATTATCGAGCTGCCGGACGATGCGCCGGTTGGCGCGCCCTATGCCAAATATGCCGGGCTCGACGACCCGATGATCGAAATCAACCTGACGCCGAACCGTGGCGACGGCACCGGCGTCCACGGCATTGCACGCGACCTAGCAGCCGCCGGCATGGGCAAGCTCAACGACGCGCCGGTGCCGGCGCTCAAAGGGCAGTTTCCCTGTCCGGTCAAAGTGACGCTCGATTTCGGCGCGACGCCGCCGCCGCTGTGCCCGGCCTTTGCGTTACGGCTTGTGCGCGGCGTGAAAAACGGCCTGTCGCCGGACTGGCTGCAACGCCGGCTGACCGCGATCGGGCTGCGCCCGATCAACACGCTGGTCGACATCACGAACTTCGTCACCTATGACCGCGGCCGGCCGCTGCACGTCTTCGATGCCGCGAAA
>Ga0318528_10000180_pt1 | contig 17310 bp, 17 predicted proteins | sample GRESIP052b4f26_FD_202500 | JGI IMG/M metagenome (GOLD analysis project Ga0318528, IMG submission 202500) | Tropical soil microbial communities from Luquillo Experimental Forest, Puerto Rico - GRE.SIPMG.052b4f26 | ecosystem: Environmental > Terrestrial > Soil > Tropical forest > Bulk soil...
ACGTCGTTGTGCGCCTGCGGCCAGAACCAGCCCGATTTGAGCTGCCAGCCATCGACGATGTCGCCGACGAGATAGATGGTATCCGCGTCGTAGAAGCGCAGGAAATCGAGCAGCGTTTCGGCCTGACAGCCTTTTGTACCGAGATGGATATCGGACAGAAACAGCGTCCGAACGTGCACGAGTGCGTCGGTCGTGCGCTCAACCATCAGCGATTCCGCCGGGCATCATGAGGCCTTGTCGCCGATTCCTGTTGCGGTTCGATGACGTTCATGCCGCCGAGCTGCGGTGCGCAACGCGCATGGGAGTACCGCGCCAGACGAACTCGTTGCCGGCCCAAGCGGCGAGCCATAACACGGGAAGCAGCAGATCGCGCAGCAGCAACAGCGCAACCGACCGCGCGGAAAGGTGCCAGCCGGCGGCATGGGCGAGCACCGCCTCGGCGAGATACCAGGCGAACAGAAAAGCCCCCAGCACGCTCGTCACCGGCCAGTCCATGGCCGCCGCCAGCAGCGCGCAGGCGATCAGCGGCGGAACCGCCCCCGCCAACATCTCGACCGCGAAAAAGCCTTTGAACGTGTCGCGTCGAAGCCGCGCCCAGCGCAGCTGTCGCCGCCACACGTCGGCGGCGCTGCGGCGCCCGAGCGGCTGCTCGAACGGGCGATCAACAATGCGCACCCGCAATCCCTGCCGGCGCACCAGCTTGGTCGATGCGGCATCCTCGGCCATCTCGCCGGCGAGCGCACGAATGCCGCCTGCGCGCTCAAGGATTTCCCTGCGCCACAGCATCGACTTGCCCTGCGCGAAGCCAATCCCGATGCTGTCGGCGAAGCACTGCCAGCGCGCCTGGTGGGAATTGAGGAAGGCGCACTCAAGCTCCGCCCAGACGCCTTCGGGCGCGCTGCCGATCGGCGGCGAGCACACCAGACCGGCGGCCGCATCCCACCCGGAGAGCAATCGCCAGACATAGTCGGGCGGCATGAGCACGTTGCTGTCGGCCATGACGATCCAGTCGTGGCGCGCCGCCTCCCAGCCCTTGACGATGTTGTTGAGCTTGGGATTTGCGCTGACCTGATCGTTCCCGACCAGCAGGCGCGCCGGCACGTTCGGATGCGTCGCGATCAAGCGCTGCACCAGCGCGAGCGCCGGGTCGCCGGCATGGGCAACGCAGAAGGTGATCTCGTACTCGGGGTATTCGAGATGGAATGCCGATGCCAGGGTCTCGTGTGAGAAGTTTTCAATTCCACACACCGGCCGCACGATCGTCACGCCTTCCGCTTGTCGCGTCGGCGCGGCACCGGCGTCGCGCATGCGATGTCGTGCAATGACAACGACGACGCTCGCAAAATGCATCACGGTGGCGAGCGCGCAAAAGCTGCCTGTCAGGACGGTCAGCGTCGTCATCGATTCGAATCTAAGACCGGGCGATGACGCTTGAATGACAGCTTGTTGGAACATCCGATTCGTCGCCTACCCGGCAACGCAGCTGGTCGTCACCGGGATTACGTCTTTCTCCGCTAGCGTGCGCCGCGAATCGAATCATGCGCACGCACATGCGATCTTTTTGGTTCCACCGGGCACGGCTCCGTCCTTCCGGACACGCGCCGATGCCGTTACTCCAGTGCCTGTCATGATCGCATGGCTCGCGCTCCTGCTTGCCGGCCTGCTCGAAGTGGTGTGGGCGCTGACGCTCAAATTGTCTGACGGCTTGACCAGATTCTGGCCGACGCTCGCCATGCTGCTGGCAATCGTTTCAAGCTTTGCGCTGCTCGGGTATTCGCTGAAATCCGTGCCGTTCGGAACCGCCTATGCGCTGTGGACCGGGATCGGGGCGGCGGGAAGCATGATTGCCGGTATGCTGGTGTTCGGTGAATCCGCCGATGCCTTCCGCATCGGCTGTCTCACGCTCATCATCGCCGGCATGGTCGGCCTCAAGCTCGCCTCCTGATATTGCTCCGGGCGCGCGGCACACGAGTCATCAAATCATCGCACGAATGTCGATCCGCTGTTAGACGGCGCCGGCAACTTCCACCGTGATTCGCGGTGGAGGCCGGATGACCGTTTTGACGCGCATCGGCAAGCCGGTGACGCGGCGGCGCATCTTGACGGGTGCCGTATCTGCGGCCGCAACAATCACGACCAGCGCCCTCGCGAGGCCCTATCTGAGCCGGGCGTCGGACCGGCCCGCCATCACCCATGGCGTCCAGTCCGGCGACGTGTCGGTTGATGGAGGCGTCGTCTGGGCGCGCGCCGACCGGCCTGCCCGCATGCTGGTCGAGGTCTCAACGACGGACAGCTTCCGCGCCATTCGAACCTCGCAGTTCGTCGATGCGCTGCCCGAGACCGATTGCACCGCCAAGCTGCTGCTGGAAGACCTGCCGCCCGGCCAGGACATCTTTTATCGCATCGCCTTTGAGAACCATTCATTCCCGACTCTGGTCGGCGAATCGCAGGTCGGACATTTCCACACGGCGCCCGCCGGCCGGCGGGATATCTCGTTCGTCTGGTCCGGCGATACCGCGGGCCAGGGCTGGGGGATCGACGTCGGGCGGGGCGGCATGCGCGCCTATGCGACCATGCTGCAGGCGCGTCCGGATTTTTTCATCCATTCCGGCGACAGCATCTATGCCGATTGCCCAATCCCCGCCCGCCAGGGTCTGCCGAACGGCGAGATCTGGAGCAACATCGTCACCGAGGAAAAATCCAAGGTCGCCGAGACGCTGGGCGAGTTCCGGGGCAACTACAAGTACAACCTGCTTGATGCAAACGTCCTGGCCTTCAATGCGCAGGTCCCGATCCTGGCCCAGTGGGACGACCATGAAATCACCAACGACTGGTGTCCGGGCGAGGAGCTTTCCGGCGAAGACTATGCGCAGAGCAGCTTGCTCGAGCTCGTGGCGCGCGGCAATCGCGCCTTTCACGAGTTCATGCCGATGCGCAGCACCATGGCGGAGCCCGGGAGAGTCTATCGCAGGATCGCGTATGGCCCTCTGCTCGACGTGTTTCTGCTCGACATGCGCTCCTACCGGACCTCGACGAGCCCGAGCGCCGACCATGCGCGCATTTTCGGCGCCGTCCAGCTCGCCTGGCTCAAGCGGGAGTTGCTGAATTCGCGCGCAACCTGGAAGGTGATCGCCGCGGACCTGCCGATCGGCGTGGTCAGCACGGATGCGGTCGCGCTCGGCGACGGCCCCCCGCGCGGGCGCGAGGTCGAGCTGGCCGACCTCTTATCCTTCATCAAGCATGCCATGATCCGCAACACGGTCTGGATCACGGCCGACATGCATTATACGGCCGCAAACTATTACGATCCGAACCGGGCGGTGTTCCAGGACTTCGACCCGTTCTGGGAGTTTATCTCGGGCCCGCTGCACGCCGGCACCTGGAGCCCGGGGCAACTCGATAACACGTTCGGGCCGCGTGCGGCCTATCAGAAGGGGGCCGGCAAGACGCAGGGCGACAATCTCGCGCCCTGCTTCGGCCTGCAATTCTTCGGCCACGTTGCAATCGACGGCGACACCGAAGTCATGACAGTGACGCTCAAGGACGTCGACAACCGGAACCTGTGGTCGACCCGGATCGAGCCTGCGCTCGGCCTGATCTAGTGCCCCGATTTTGAAATTCGAATTATATGCCGCGTCATTCCGGGTCGAGGCCCGAAGGGCCGAGAGCCCGGAATCTACTAATCAATGGCATAGGTTACTGGATTCCGGGCTCGCCGCTACGCGGCGCCTCAGAATGACAAGTTTCACGGAAACGATCAACTAGCTGCTCATGGCCGCGGCGATCTGCGGGGTGATATCGGCCTTCGGGCGGTCTTGCCAGAGCGTCTGACCCTGCACCATGTAATAGACCGCCTCGGCGATGTTGGTAGCATGATCGCCCATGCGCTCGATGTTTTTCGTGCAGAAGACGAGATGCACGCCGAAGGTGACGATGCCGGGGTCCTCCATCATGTAGGTGAGCAGCTCGCGGAACAAGGACGTGTACAGCCGGTCGACGTCCTGATCGCGTGCCCACACATCGACGGCTTTTGCCGCGTCGCGGTCGGCGAAGCTGTCCAGGACGTCGCGCAGCTGGCCCAGCATCAGGGTCGTCATGTGCCGCACGCCGCCCATCGGCCGCCGCGGCATTTGCTCCCGGTTGATCTCGCCAACGCGCTTGCCGATGTTCTTTGCCAGGTCGCCGATGCGCTCGAGCTCGTTGGCAATCCGCAGCATCCCGACCACCTGCCGCAGATCAACGGCCACCGGCTGACGCCGCGCGATGGTCTCGACCGCGCTTTCCTCGATGGTGCGCTGCATGGCGTCGATCGTCGCATCGGCGGCGACGACCCTGCGTCCGCCTTCCGGGTCGCGGTGGGTAAGGGCGCCGATTGCGTCCACCACCTGCTTCTCGACCAGTCCGCCCATCTCCGCGATCATGCGCGAGAGCGCGCGCAGCTCCTCGTCGAATGCCGTCGCGGTGTGTCCGGGGGTGGCCATGAACGAGGTCCGTTCGCTTCGATGCAGCAGGCGAGCCGATGCACGGCCGCTTCTTTATGATGATTCGATGTCGCCGTGATGACGATGCGGCCTGCGGGATTCGCTGCCCCGCAGCACTCGGATTACATCGATCGACGACGCGCAAATACCACTTGCACGCGACCCGGCAGGCTTACCGCAGAGTGCTGCGCGCGACCGCCGTCAATCCGTCCCGGTCGCCTGCTCGAAGCGGTCGTTGAGCGCGTAGCCCGCGCCGCGCACGGTGCGAATCGGGTCGCTCTCGGAATCCCGGTTGAGCGCCCGGCGCAACCGGCCGATGTGGACGTCCACGGTGCGCTCGTCGATGTAGATGTCGCGCCCCCACACGCCGTCGAGCAGCTGCTCGCGCGAGAATACGCGGCCGGGCCGCTCCATCAGATATTCGAGCAGCCGGTATTCGGTCGGGCCCAGCTCGATCGCCCGCCCGGCGCGCGATACGCGGCGTTTCTCCCTGTCCATCTCGAGGTCGCCGAAGCTCAGCACGTCGCTCACCTTCTCCGGAGCCGCGCGCCGCAGCAGGGCGTTGACGCGCGCAATGAGCTCGGGAACCGAGAACGGCTTGACGATGTAATCGTCGGCGCCGGTCGCCAGCCCGCGCACCCGCTCGCTCTCCTCGCCGCGCGCCGTCAATATGATGATCGGGATCTGCCGCGTTTGCGCCCGCGCGCGCAGCCGGCGGCAGATTTCGATGCCGGAGAGCCCCGGCAGCATCCAGTCCAGTATCACGAGATCCGGCGGGTTTTCCCGCAGCTTGATCTCGGCCTCGTCGCCGCGCGCGGCCGTATCGACGTTGTAGCGCGCCGCCTCCAGGTTGTAGCGCAGCAGCATCGTCAGCGCTGCCTCGTCCTCGACCAGCAGGATGCGCGGCATGATCATGGCTGCGGTTCCCTATCGCTGCTCCGCCACCATGGCCGCAAAGCTGGTGGTGTCTCCCTTGGGGCGCTGCTCCGTGATGTTGCGGCCTTCGATGATGTAGTACACGGTCTCGGCGATGTTGGTCGCGTGATCGCCCATGCGCTCGATGTTCTTGGCGCAGAACATCAGGTGCAGGCAGTAGGTGATGTTGCGGGGGTCTTCCATCATGTAGGTGAGCAGCTCGCGGAACAGCGATGTGCACGCGGAATCGACTTCCTCGTCGCCGTTCCAGACCGCGAGCGCCGGATCGAGATCGCGGTTGGCGTAGCTGTCGAGCACCTGGCGAATCCGCCCCAGCACCAGCTCGCCCATGCGCTCGACGCCGAGCATCAGGTTGGCAGGGTGCAGGTCCTCGGAGAGCGGAACGACCCGCTTGCCGATGTTCTTGGCGAGATCGCCCATCCGCTCCAGATCGTTGGCGATCCGCACCGCCCCGATGATCTCGCGCAGGTCGATCGCCATCGGCTGGCGGCGCGCGATGGTGAGGACGGCCTTCTCCTCGATCTCGTGCTGCAGGGCGTCGATGCCGGTATCAACCGCGATCGCGCGCTGCGCCAGATCGGAGTCGCGGTTGCCAAGAGCGTCAAATGCATTGGCGATCTGCTTCTCGACCTCGTGGCCCATCTGCGCCACCATGCCGGTGATCTCGCGCAGGTCGGTGTCGAACGCCTTTGTGGTGTGGTCCGTCATGGGAACAGCATCCTGGGTATTGACCGTCATCCGAACCGCCCCGTGATGTAGTCCTGCGTGCGGCGGTCGCGCGGCGCGGTGAACATCTTGCTGGTGGTATCGAACTCGACGAGCTCGCCGAGATACATGAAGGCGGTAAAATCGGACACCCGCGCGGCCTGCTGCATGTTGTGGGTGACGATGGCGATGGTGTAATCGTCCTTGAGCTCGTCGATCAGCTCCTCGATCTTGGCGGTCGAGATCGGGTCGAGCGCCGAGCAGGGCTCATCGAACAGGATCACCTCCGGCTTCACCGCCACGGTGCGCGCGATGCACAGCCGCTGCTGCTGGCCGCCGGACAGGCTCAGGCCGTTGGCATTGAGCTTGTCCTTCACTTCCTCCCACAGCGCGGCGCGGCGCAGCGAGTTTTCCACCCGGCCGTCGAGCTCGGATTTCGGCATTCTCTCGTACAGCCGCACGCCGAAGGCGATGTTCTCGTAGATCGACATCGGGAACGGCGTCGGCTTCTGAAACACCATGCCGATGCGGGCGCGCAGCAGATTGAGATCCTGGCTGGGCGCCAGGATGTTCTCGCCGTCGAACCACAGCTCGCCTTCGGCGCGCTGGTTCGGATAGAGATCATACATGCGGTTGAGCACGCGCAGCAGCGTGGACTTGCCGCACCCGGACGGGCCGATGAAGGCCGTGACCTTTCCCTGGTAGAGCGCCAGCGAGATGTCGTTGAGCGCTTTGGCGCCACCGTAAAAGAAGCTAAGCGAGCGGATGGATATTTTTTCCGTCAGGCCGGCGGCGTCGGCGGAAGCATGGGTGACGGTGGGCGTCGCAACCGAGGGGATACTCATGTCTCTTTTCTCGATGCTGCCAGCGCGCGCGCGGTGATGCTGAGCGCGAGCACGGTCAGGGTGATGATCAGCGCGCCGGTCCAGGCGAGCTTTTGCCAGTCGGCGTAGGGCGAGAGGGCGAACTGGAAGATGACCACCGGCAGGCTCGCCATCGGAGCGTTGAGATCGAGGCTCCAGAACTGGTTGTTGAGCGCCGTAAAAAGCAGCGGCGCGGTTTCGCCGCTGATGCGCGCAACCGCGAGCAGCACGCCGGTGAGCATGCCGGCGCGGGCAGCGCGGTAGCACACCTGCCTGATCACCACCGCGCGCGGCATGCCGAGCGCGGTCGCCGCCTCGCGCAGCGGATTCGCCACCAGGAGCAGCATGTCCTCGGTGGTGCGCACCACGACCGGGATGACGATCACCGCAAGCGCGACGGCGCCCGCCAGCCCGGAGAAATGGCCCATCGGGGCCACCATCACCTCGTAGATGAAGAGCCCCACGACAATCGAGGGCGCGCTCAGCAGGATGTCGTTGATGAACCGCACCACCGTCGTGAGCCGGTCGTAGCGGCCGTACTCGGCCATGTAGGTGCCCGCCAGAATGCCGATCGGGGTGCCGATGACCACCGCCAGGACGGTGAGGATGAGGCTGCCGGCGATCGGGTTGAGCAGCCCGCCGGCGGAACCCGGCGGCGGGGTCATTTCCGTGAACACGGCGAACGAAAGTCCGCTGAACCCCTGCCAGAGCAGAGCGCCCAGGATCAGCACCAGCCATCCCAGCCCGAACAGCGTCGCCGCCAGCGAAAGGGCCATGGCGATCTGGTTGCGCAGGCGGCGTGCGGAATACAGGCGGTTCATGGCGCTATCCGATCCTGCGCTCGATCTGCAGCAGCATGAAGCGGGCGGCAGCCAGCACAATGAAGGTGATGACAAACAGAATGAGGCCGAGCGCAATCAACGAGGAGGTGTAGAGGTCGCCGACCGCCTCGGTGAACTCGTTGGCGATGGTCGCGGAGATCGTCGTCCCCGGCGCCAGGAGCGAAGCCGATACCCGGTGGGCGTTGCCGATGACGAACGTCACGGCCATGGTCTCGCCCAGCGCCCGCCCCAGGCCCAGCATGATGCCGCCGATGACGCCGACGCGCGCATACGGCAGCACGACATGGCGGACCACCTCCCATGTCGTGCATCCGATCCCGTAGGCGGCCTCCTTGAGCACTGGCGGCACCGATTCGAATACGTCGCGGGAGATCGAGGTGATGAACGGCAGCACCATGATGGCGAGCACCAGCCCGGCGGTGAGCACGCCGATGCCGTAGGGCGGTCCTGCGAACAGCGAGGAGAGAACGGGGATATCGCCGAACACCGCGATGAGAAACGGCTGCAGGGTCTGCTGCAGGAAGGGGGCGAACATGAACAGCCCCCAGATGCCGTAGATGATGCTCGGAATGCCGGCGAGCAGCTCGATGGCGATGCCGATGGGCCGTCGCAGCCACATCGGGCACAGCTCGGTGAGGAACACCGCGATCATGAGCCCGACCGGGACCGCAATGAGCATCGAGATGAAAGCAGTGACCAGGGTGCCGTAGATCGGCGCCAGCGCGCCGAACCGCTCGGTGACGGGATTCCAGCGCTCCTCGATCAGAAAGTTGAGCCCGAAGGCGCGCAGCGCCGGCACCGAGCCCTGGATGAGCGAGAGAATGACGGCGCCCAGGATGATCAGCACCGCAATGGCGGCCGTGCGCGTGAGCACGCGAAAGCCGAGGTCTCCCAGCCGCAGCCGCGCGATCGCCCGGCCGCGGGTCGAAGAGGCAAGGGCTGCTGCGTTCTCGGCTGGCAAGGCAATGTCGGCCACCGCTCGCCTCCTGGTTACTTGGAATTACGCAAACGGCAACTGCTTCGTGACTAGGGCAGGCGCGGGTCTTGCTGTGCCCTCTCACTGCCTGCGGGGGCTTCCGCCAACTCGGAGGTGCCGAACTCGGTAAGCCCGAGTTCGGCTGAGAAGGGGCAAGCCTCAGTGCGAGTAGATCGGCTTTCCGCCGGCGTCCTTGATCTCGCTGGCCCAGACTTTCTCGATCTCCGAAACCACGTTCTTGGGCATCGGCACATAGGCAAGATCCTCGGCCATCTTGTCGCCTTTGGCGTAGGCCCACGCGAAGAACTTGAGCGCCTCGGCCGCGGCCGCGGGGTCCTTCGGCTGCTTGTGAATGAGGATGAAGGTCGCGCCCGCAATCGGCCACGAGCCGGCGCCGGGCTCGTCGGTAAGGATGACATGGAAGCCATCCGCCTTGTCCCATTTGGCGCTGCCGGCCGCGGCCTGAAATGCCGCCGAGCTCGGCTCGACCGTCTTGCCGTCCTTGTTGATCATGTTGACCGTGGTCAACGTGTTCTGCTTGGCGTAGATATATTCCACATATCCGATCGAGCCCTTCGTGTTCTGCACGTTGTTGGCAACGCCCTCGTTGCCCTTGGCCCCGATGCCGACCGGCCATTCGACGGACGTGTTGGCACCCACCTTGCTCTTCCAGTCGGCGCTGACCTTCGAGAGGTAATCGCTCCAGATGAAGGTGGTGCCGGAACCGTCGGAGCGGTGGACGACGACGATCGCCTGCGCGGGCAGCTTCGCATTCGGGTTGAGCTTGGCAATCGCCGGATCGTTCCAGGTCTTGATGTCGCCGAGATAGATCTTGGCAAGCGTCGGCCCATCGAGCTTGAGCTCACCGGGCTTGATGCCCTCGAGGTTGACCACCGGAACAGCGCCGCCGATGACGGTCGGGAACTGGATGAGGCCATCCTTGTTGAGCGCATCGAGTGCAAGCGGCATGTCGGAAGCGCCGAAGGTGACTGTCTTGGCCTGGATCTGCTTGATGCCGCCGCCGGACCCGATTGACTGGTAGTTCAGCCCTGTTCCGGTCTCTTTCTTGTAGGCATCCGCCCATTTTGCATAGATCGGATAAGGGAATGTCGCTCCGGCGCCGGAGATATCCATGGCCGCGGAGGGGAGGAGACCCCCCGCGACCATGAGTCCGGCGAGCGCGATGGCGTGAATGTGTTTCAAGACTCTCTCCTGTCAAGTGAGCCGGAAGACGCCGATGCCGCGCTTTCCGGCGGCATCGATTGGCGGCCCGATGGTTGGGTTGCGTTGCACCAGCGCCCGGGTGCCGGTGGAATGGTATGGGGGTAATGACCCAGGGCGAGGTGCGTGCGTTCTACTGCCGCCATGTCATCGGTCTATGAAGGTTGGATGACAGCTGTGTGACACCCTGCGCCGATGGGCACGCTCCGTTCGGACCTGCAAGATCGCTCCCGCCGCGAACCAGCGCAAGGCTCGCAAAGAAGCCGGCTGGAAAGCGACTCGACGCAACACTTACGCACTTTCCAGCCGGCCAATCCTGACGGAGCCGGCTATGCGGCGGGTCACGGCTCCGGCAGACAACAGGGCGGAGCGCAAAACAGATCCAGACGCCCGCACAACATCCATAGATTGTTTCCGTATCGGTTTGATGACCATGCCGCGAAGGAAGCCTTTATCCACGCATTTCACAGGGACGAGAAAACGGCATGACAACGGTATGACGCGCGCGTGCCGAGCGCGCGATGCGCCGCCTTTACGTCCGCATTCCGCAATGCTCTACAAACGATCACGATCAACCCTGCAAGGCCGGGACGTGCCGAAATGAATGCGGCGTGGAAATGGTCGATCTCGTTTGTGCTGACAACGCTGGCCGTGGTTGTCTCCTATCATTGGCTCGATCGCCCGATTGCGCACTTCGCCCATGACCGGCTCAAGCAATACAATCTGTTCGAGCATCTCACCTATATCCCCGAGATCGTCACGCCGATCGTGCTGCTTGCGTTTGTGTTTATAGGGGTCTACGCGCTGCTCGGCCGCCCGCTCACGAAGCTGCACATGGTCGCCGTGCTTTGCGCTGCGGGCGTTGCGGTGACGGAAGCCATCAAGTTCCAGCTGAAATTCGCGTTCGGGCGCACCTGGCCGGAAACATGGGTGCGCAACAACCCGTCCTTCATTCGCGACAACGTCTACGGCTTCTTTCCCTTCCATGGCAATCCGGGATTCGCGGCGTTTCCTTCCGGCCATACGGCTGCTGTCTGCGCGGTGATGTCGGTCCTGTGGATCTGCTATCCGCGGTTTCGGCTCCTCTATGCCGCCGCCATTGCCGCCGTCGGCGTCGGCCTCGTGGGCGCGAACTTTCATTTCCTCGGCGACGTGATCGCCGGTGGCTTTCTCGGCATCTCGGTCGGATGGCTCACGGTGGCGATCTGGGAAATCGGCCGGCGCGGTGTGCGCGCACGCAAAGACCGACCGCAGCCGAAGCCGGAAATTGCCGACTTCGGCCGCGATCAGGTTGCGAGCGAAGCGCGCGGGAGTGCCGCCAAACCAGCTGTGACAGCCCCGCTCTGAGGGCGGATGTGTCCCGGCCGCCACAGCCGCGGCGGCCTAGCATGCTATAAGCTTCCGGTGGATCGTTTCCGCAACCGGGGGCGACATGAGGAAGCTGCTGCAGTCAACCGCGGCGTTTGCTGTCATCGCCGGCCCTGCCATTGGACCTGCGATGGCCGCCGATCTTGCCGCGCGTCCAGTCCTCAGGACGCCGGTGCCGATTGCGTCATGGACCGGGCTCTACGTCGGCATCGACAGCGGCGGCAGCATCGGCGTGAGCTCGAGCACGGATTCCGCGCAGTTTACGACGCCGAACGTGGGAGCCAGCAGCGGCGGCGCAACTCCGCTTTTCAACGACTCCTTCCGGCACGCACCGACCGGTTGGATCGTCGGCGGCCAGCTCGGTTACAATTACCAGATATCGTCCCTGGTCCTCGGCATCGAAGCCGACTGGCAATGGTCGGGACAGAAGGACACCGCAAACACCGGCTGCAGCTCCGGTTCGACTCCTTCCTTTTTCATGCTCGGAGGATCGCTTTTCGGCCAGTGCCTGGCGGATGAGCAAAAGCTGACCAACTTCGGCACCGCGCGCGCCCGCGGTGGCGTCCTCGTCGACGACTCGCTCTGGTACGTCACCGGCGGCGCCGCGTGGGCGACCGTCAAGGAGAGCTACGCGTTAGCGACCAGCTGCAGCCCGTGCGCAGCAGCTGCGCAGCCCGGCGCGATCCTGCCCACCGCCGCGGCCTTCTCGCACACCAAAGGCGGATGGACGGTGGGCGGCGGCGTCGAGACCAGGCTCGGCGGCAGCGGATGGTCGGCGAAGCTTGAATATCTCTATGTGGATCTCGGAACCGTCACGGACGGGTTCGGCCTTGCCGCCAATCCGAGCTTCTTCGCGCCGGCCATTGCGGCAGCGTCCAGCGGGTCGGTCGCCGTCAGCTCGCACGTCACGGACCATGTCGTGCGCGTCGGCCTGAACTACCGGATCTTCTGACCCGCGTCTCCTTGCGGCTTGTCGCGCGGTCCGTCCTCGGCAATTCCAAATGCGAAAGAGCCCCGGGGATACCGGGGCTCTCCGACTTTCGATGGTTCGCGGTTGAGAAGTTGCGCAGCGCTCAGAAACTGCCGGGGCCGAACTTGAAGTTGAGGCCCGCCTTCACGACGTTTACGTTTTCCTTGATGCCGGTGCCGGTCAGCGCAACGCCGCACGCCACAGCCCCACAGACCAGCGCGCCGGAATTGCTGTTGTTGAAGCCGTAATAGTCGTATTCTACGAAGCCGGTGAGCCAGTTCAGGAACGCATATTCGCCGCCGACGCCGACGGTCCAGCCGCTCTGCGTCGAGCTCGCCGTTGCGATCGCAACTCCCGCGTTCTGCAGGGTGTACGAGGTCTGCAGCCAAGCGCCGCCGGCCTTAACGTAGGCGAGGAAGCGATCCCAGGAATAGCCGACCCGCCCGGTGACCGATCCCAGCGACTTGAGCTGCGTCTGATCGGTAAACGCGAATCCCCCCGGAAGGAACGCGGCATTGGCCAACGCGGTAAGCGCTGGATTGGCGCTGGTACTGTTGATGCTCGTCCAGTCGTAATCGCCCTGGATGCCGAACACCCAGGCGCCGACCTGATAATTGCAGCCGCCTTGCAGGCCGCCGAGCCCGCCGCTTGCGGTGTTGTTGCCGAAGTCTCCGAACACCGTGTCGTTCCAGTCGTTGCGGGCCCAGATGCCGCCGGCATTGCCGCCGACATAGCAGCCGGTCCAGGTAAACAGCGGGACGATCACCGGCCGCGGCGCGTAGACCGGTGCCGGCCGCGCCAGGTCGGCCGCCCCGGCCGATCCGCCAAGGAGCGCGGACAGGGCGACGCCCGCGAGCAGAAACTTCTTCATCCGATCCTCCATTTGGCCGCGTGCTACACGTTTCCCCTGCGGCCCTGGCCGGGACATTACACCGATGAGGTAGCCAATTATGTGACGTCGCGGCCACACCGGTGCATTTATGATTATTCGACGAAGCGGCGGGTGCCGCACGAGATCGCGTACAGCGCGTATTTCCGCGCGCATTTTGCCGGTAATTCGCCATTAATCATGTCGGCGCAGGCGCGCGCTGCTGTGTTACCGCGGCAACGGTAAAGCGCGAACTTGGCCGCGCATGACAGAGCCGCATCTGCGCGCGGGCGGCTGGAATAGCATGCGCCTGACGATCAGCTCGTCTCGACCGCCAGCGCAGCGCGCAATGCCGGCTCCCGCAGCAGGCCCTCGAAATAGGCGATCGTCCACTTCAATCCTTCTGCCAGCGGCGTGCGCGGGTTCCAGCCCAGCACCGCCTTGGCGCTGGAGATATCCGGGCGGCGCTGGCGCGGATCGTCCTGCGGCAGCGGCTTGTGCACCACGCGCGAGGCCGATCCTGTGAGGTCGATCACGGTCGCGGCCAGGGTCGCGATCGAGAACTCCTCCGGGTTGCCGATATTGATGGGGCCGGTGACCTCGTCCTGCGTCTTCATCAGCCGCATGAGGCCGTCAATGAGGTCGTCGACGTAGCAGAATGCGCGCGTCTGCGTGCCGTCGCCGTACACCGTGATGTCGCGCCCGAGCAGCGCCTGCACGATGAAGTTCGAGACCACCCGCCCGTCGTTGGGGTGCATGCGCGGGCCATAGGTGTTGAAGATGCGCGCCACCTTGATGCGCAGCCGGTGCTGGCGCCAGTAGTCGAAGAACAGCGTCTCGGCGCAGCGCTTGCCTTCGTCGTAGCACGAGCGAAACCCGATCGGATTGACGCGGCCCCAGTACGCCTCGCTCTGCGGATGGACATCCGGGTCGCCGTAGACTTCCGAGGTCGACGCCTGCAGGATCCTCGCGCGCAGACGCTTGGCGAGGCCCAGCATGTTGATGGCGCCGTGCACGCTGGTCTTGGTCGTCTGCACGGGGTCGTGCTGGTAGTGCACCGGGGAGGCCGGGCAGGCGAGATTGTAGATCTCGTCGACCTCGACATAGAGCGGAAAGGTCACGTCGTGGCGCATGAGGTCGAAGTGCTTGTGGTCGACGAGATGCTCGATGTTGCGCCGCGCGCCGGTGAAGAAATTGTCGACGCACAGCACGTTGGCGCCCTCGCGCAGCAGCCGTTCGCACAGATGCGAGCCGAGAAATCCAGCGCCCCCGGTAATCAGCACGCGCGTTTCAAGATGCATTCTTTATCTTCTCCTGCTGCTGACGAGGGGGCAAAGCGCATGTCTCAATGAGAGGAACTTTTTTGTTGAAATTGCTTAACAAGGTGCGGTCCCACAAGATTCATTTTGCATCCCCGTCCGGGTATTCCGCGAACGGAAAGTAGTCGGGCAGCCCGGCGAGGCGCGGAAGGGCGCGGTCCCGGTCGGTGAGGACAGCGGTGGCGGCCGTAACCGGCCAGGCAACGCCGATAGCGGGATCGTCCCAGGCGAGCCCACGCTCGCAGGCGGGATCATAATAGGCGCTCACCTGGTAGATCACCTCGCTGTCGGGCTCGAGGGTGCAATAGCCGTGCGCAAAGCCGACGGGCACGTAGAGCTGTCGCCAGTTCTCGGCGCTGAGCACGACCGCCGCGTGGCGACCGAAGCTCGGCGAGCCGCGCCGGATGTCCACGCTGACGTCGAGAATGCTCCCGCGCGGACAGCGGATCAGCTTTGCCTGCGCGCTTTGCCCGATCTGGAAATGCAGCCCGCGCACCGTGCCGGCGGCGCGCGACAGCACATGGTTTTCCTGCACGAAGCGCGCGTTGATACCGGCGTGGCGCAAGGCGTCCTCGCGCCGGACCTCGGAGAAGAAGCCGCGCGCGTCGCGATGGCGGCGCGGCGAGAGCACCCGCACGCCGGCAAGCCCCGCCGCGGCAACCTCAAGCGAAGTCGCGAGCACGGTCATTGCATCATCGCGCCGATCTTTTCCGCAACCGCGCGCGGCAAGCGCAGGGTGGCGCGCACGATCGCGTCGATCTCTTCTCCCGGCGCGCCTTCGACCATCAGGTTTCGCTTCGCGCACGCGGCAAGAAAGTCGGCATCCTCGAGCATCGCGGCAAACGCGCTCCGCAGCGCCGCGATCCGCTCCGGCGGCACGCCCGGCGTGGTGAGAATGGAGCGGCCGATCTCGCCGGTGCCGGCGGCCGCGTGCAGCACGTTGCGGCCCTCTTCGGACTGCGCCAGCTCGGGCAGGGTCGGCACGTGCGGCAGCAGACGATGGCGCTTGAGCGCGGCCTGGTAAAGGAGGGTTGCCTCGGCGCGCGCCACCCAGCCGGCATGGCTCACCAGCATGCCGGGAAGGCCGTAGGCGCCGACGATATCCACCTCGCCTCGTTCCATCGCCAGCACGATGTCGCTCGAGCCCCCGTAGCCGCGTACAATCCTGAGCTTCGCGCCGGCATAGGCCGCAAGCGCAGCCGGGAACAGCACCGTGGTGGAGCCGCCGTCGGAGGCGCCGACAGCATATTGTCTTTGACGAACATCCTCGAACGATTTGATGCCGGTTGCCGGGAGCGCGGCGCCGACATCGATATTGGTCACCACGCGGCCGATATACGGCATGCTCGCAAGATCGAGCCTGGCATTGGCATTCGCCACGCTGTCGAGCGCCAGCGTCTGCGCGAGGCTGCCGAGCACGGTGCCGTCCCTGGGCGCGACGTCCTGGAGATATCTTGCGGCCGTGAAGCTCCCCGCTCCCGGCATGTTCTGGGTGATGATGACAGGGTTGCCGGGCAGATGCCGCGGCAGAAACTCGGCGACCAGCCGGCCGTAGATGTCGTAGCCGCCGCCCGGCCCGTATCCGATGATCATCCGCAACGTCTTGCCGCGATAAAAATCCGCGGCCGGTTGCGCCCTGATCGACAGGGGCAGCGCAGCCGCAAGCGCGGCCGCAGCAGCAAGCAGCGTCAGCCGGCCGCGGCGCGAATCTTGCGGCATTCAGCCTGGAACACGCTGTTTACGCACCACTCGGCAAGCTCGATGCCGGTCGGGAACCACAGGTTTCCGGCCTTCTTCATGTGCTGGATGATGCCGCGCAGCGCCAGCGTGCGGCCCGGCCGGCCGATGATGTAGGGATGCATGGTGAACGGGATGTATTTCGGACGCTGCGCGCTGCTCTCGCCATAGAGCTCGTCGAAATAGGCCTTCCAGGTCTCGAGCCCGTGATACGGATTGCCGTATTCGCCGTGACGATGACCAAACAGGGTGCCGTCACCGAACGGCTGGCGCGGCAGCTCGACCAGGACCCTGCCGTCCTTCTCCCACAGGAACGGCAGCTCCTCGTGAAAGCAGTTGGTGTTGAACACGAAGCCGTTGTCGATGAGGAGCTCGATGGTGCTCGTGCTCTGGGTGCACGAGCGCCAGCCGTAGCAGCGCCGTCCCGTCCGCTTCTGGATCATGGCGATGGCCTTCTTCATCACCTGATCCTCCTCCTCGCGCGGCAGGTAGCGCGCGATCTCGTGATTGTAGCCGTGGCCTTCCACCACATGGCCGTGGTCGAGGATGGCCTGCACCGCCTGCGGGAAGCGCTCGGCAATCGCGCCGCAGGTCAGAAAGGTGGCCTTGATGCTTTCTTCCTTCAGGACGCGCAGCAGCCGATAGATGGCGTGGTGGGGCCCGTATTCGCCCTGGCTCCACATCTCGTAGTTCAGGATGCCGTTCTTGTCGGGCTTGACGTCCTCGCCGCCCTGAAAGTCGAAGGTCAGAAAGACTGCGGCCCGTTCTCCCCGCGGCCAGCGGATGAGATGGTCGTAGTGGTATTCCTTGAGCATGGCTTGTCCTTCGAGGTGGCTGCTTCAGAGCGGGCTGGGCATCCTATCCGCGTGGCGTGACGCCATTCAATATCCAGGATCCTCGCATTTCGGACCCCCTTGTGTCCGGAGAATCAATTACAGGCTCTGCTGGCGGGCGGTTGTCACAAGCAACCGCCCGCCGTGGAGGTGAGACCGAATTTCCCCCAAGGTCGCGAGACCGTGGGTGA
>Ga0318528_10000182_pt1 | contig 17304 bp, 12 predicted proteins | sample GRESIP052b4f26_FD_202500 | JGI IMG/M metagenome (GOLD analysis project Ga0318528, IMG submission 202500) | Tropical soil microbial communities from Luquillo Experimental Forest, Puerto Rico - GRE.SIPMG.052b4f26 | ecosystem: Environmental > Terrestrial > Soil > Tropical forest > Bulk soil...
GTTCAGGACACGGCTAACTTACGGCATCACGCAGCTCCCGCGCTTTGCGTGGTATGTCGGCCACGGCGCTCTCATGCGCAGGCTCTCCCGCGAGGCGCAGCGGGGCGCCCCCGCGCCCGCGCGAGCGGCGCAAACGCAGCGTCCGGTTCCCGGCCGCTGGCGGCTCTATGCCGACATGGCGCGTCTGTTCCGGCAGGATCTCGCCAACGTCGAAGCCGGCATCTATCCGCTGCCCGCGGATCACGACGGCGCCTTGCCGGTCCTCATCGATCGCTCGCGCCTGTTCTTTGAGGACCTGCCGCAGGTGCATCGCCGCCGCCGGCGCGGCGGCCATCGCGAAGTGTTGAGCCCGCAGGTCGAGGGCAGGCGGCCCGATTACTACCTGCAGAATTTTCACTTCCAGTCCGGTGGCTGGATGACGCCCGAATCCGCGCAGCGCTACGACATCCAGGTCGAGGTGCTGTTCAAGGGGACGGCCAACGCGATCCGGCGCCAGGCGCTTGCGCCGCTGCATGAGCTGTTCGCCGGACGCGACCAGCGCCGCCTTGCGCTGCTCGATGTCGCCTGCGGCACCGGACGCTTTCTCGATTTCGTCAAGCAGGCGTGGCCGCGCCTGCCTGCGCTCGGACTCGACATGTCCGAGGCCTACATCGCCGAGGCGCGCGGCCATCTGCGGCGCTGGTGCTGGCTCGATCTGATGGTTGCGAACGCCGAGGCCCTTCCGCTTGCGGACGCAAGCCAGGACGCGGTGACCAGCATCTTCACGTTTCACGAGCTGCCGCCGCCGGTGCGCCGCGGCGCGTTCCGCGAATTCGCGCGCGTGCTCAAGCGCGGCGGCCGCCTGGTCGTGCTCGATTCGCTGCAGACCGGGGACGAACCCGGCTACGACGGCATGCTCGAGCTGTTTCCGCAGAACTATCACGAGCCCTACTACGCGACCTATCTGAAAGAGGATTTCGCCGCAATCGCGAAGGCAAGCGGCCTGCGGCACGTGCGCGACACCAATGCGTTCGTCTCCAAGGTGATGGTCTTCGACAAGGAATGAGCGAGCGGTCGACGCCGTGCCGCGAGCGCGGTCCGGCGTTATAGCTGCCCTCTGCCTTGCGAGAGAGGGCAGCCGGCTAGTTCAGCGCAGAAGCTCGGGTGACGGGAGCGGCGACGACGCAGCCTCATCCATCAAAACAATGAATCTCAAGCGCGCGCGCCACCGCATCGTGGCTGACTAGGAAACGCCCGACAGGGCGAATTCGCCATATGCCGGCCAAGTATAAGAAGACCATCATTTGCCTTGCCAACTCCCGTAAGCTCGCGGGTCGGTGTGTGGCCGGGAAGGAGATCGCAGGCAGCACAATCGGTGCGTGGATCAGGCCGGTCAGCAGCAGGCCGACGGGCGAGTTGTCCGAAAGAGAACGTCGCTTTCTGAATGGGCAGGACCCGAAGCTCCTTGATGTGATCGCTGTTTCCATGGTTGAGCCTCGACCTCATGCGTTCCAGACGGAGAATCATCTTATTGATGACAGATACTACTGGATCAAGCATCGCGAGGCGACCTGGGACGTCTTGAAGGCCGCGCTTGATCCGGCTGCCGGGCCGCTGTGGGACAATTCGTCATCCGGCTACAATGGATTGCATGATCGTATAGAGGAAGGCGAAGCGAACAAGCTGGTCGGCTCTCTTCGGCTGATCGAAGTGAGGAACCTCAATATCGCGGTCGCCGTTGAAGGCGCGGAGGTTGGCAATCCGCATCGCAAGGTGCGAGGACGATTTACGCACCACGGCGCTCGTTACTGTCTGGCTGTGACCGACCCCATTGCGGAAGACAGGTCTCTGGCGGGCGCGGACGGCGAATTCGACATCGGATATGCAATATTGTGCATCAGCTTGGGAGAGCCATATAAGGGCTATGCTTACAAGCTGATCGCTGGCGTGTTTCTGGAACGGCAGTGACAGCGACCGTGATCTGGACGCCAAGCGTGGAGAGCTGGTGTGGAAGCCGTCGAAGTTCTGACCATCGGACATTCCACGCATCCGTGGGAGCGCTTCGTTGCTCTGCTGCAGGGCGCGAAGGTCAATGCCGTTGCTGACGTGCGTACGTCCCCCTACTCAGGGCACACTCCCCATTTCAATCGCGACAAGCTGCATGACGAGCTTCGGAGGGAAGGAATTTCCTACGTGTTTCTTGGAAAGGAGCTTGGCGGGCAGCCCGACGAGCGCACCTTCTACTGCGAAGGGATAGCCGATTACGAGAGAATGGCGCAGGTCCCGGAGTTCAGCAAAGGATTGGATCGCGTGGTCGAGGGGGCAAAGAAGCACAACATCGCGCTCATGTGCTCCGAGCAGGATCCGCTTGACTGTCACAGATGTCTTCTGGTGGCGCGGGCGCTGCGCGATCGCGGTATTCGCGTGGGCCACATCCTGAGCGACGGCGCGCTGGTAACCCATGCCGAGATCGAGGAGAAGCTTCTTGAGCTCTCAGGTCGCAATACCGAGGATCTCTTCGCCTCGCGTGCAGAAAGACTGGCGATGGCCTATCGGGAACGCGCCCGCAAAGTTGCATTTGCGCAATCGGGCTCCGACTCAAACGGTCCGATTGCTGCGGAGTGATACGATTGTCCAACACAACGGTTTCGACCATCGGCTTCACCAAGACGACGGCCGAAGGATTTTTCGAGCGTTTGCTCAAGTCCGGCGTGAAGAGGGTCGTTGACGTGCGACTGCGCAACACCTCGCAGCTTGCCGGTTTCGCGAAATCCGACGACCTCGCGTACTTTCTCAAGAAGATAGGGGGCATCGAGTACGCGCATCAGCCGCTTCTTGCGCCCACCGATGCGATGCTCAAAGCTTACAAAAAAGAAAAGGGAGACTGGGATGCTTATGAGGCGCGTTTCATGGCTCTGATGGCGCAACGGCAGATCGAGAACCGGCTCAGGCCGGAAATGCTCGAGGGCACATGCCTCCTGTGCTCCGAGGCCACGCCGCATCACTGCCATCGGCGTCTCGTCTGCGAATACCTCAATGACAAGTGGAACGGCGCGCTGACGGTGCGCCATTTGTAGTTTTCGGAGGGCGGATCGCGAGGTACCATATGTCGGGCGGCAAACTCGCAATCGGCTGCCGCAACTGCCCCCGATGATTGCAAGGCTCCTGTGCTCGAATTTGCAAGCGAGCACGCAATTAAATGATCTGCACTTGCGAATTGGCCAAACGAACCCAACGCGCGCCTTCGCGCGATTCGATTACGTTATCGTCTTGCAAATTCAAGATGTAATTTTGCGAATTAAAGCGACGAGTTAACCCCAAACAGTGAAGGCATTGACGGGCTTAAATTTTTTCCTTTTCCCTGCAACCAGGGCTTCACCCCTCCGGCGTCCCATATCCTCCTGCGGTCGGCGTCTGGATGATCACCGCCTCGCCCGCCTCGATCACCGTCTCGTCGCAGCCCGCAAGCTTCTCCATGCGTCCATCGTTTCGCCGCACCGAGTTCTCGCCCACCTGCCCCGCCTTGCCGCCGGCAAGCGCAAACGGGCGCACGCGCCGATGGCCTGAGAGGATGGTGCAGTCCATGGTCTCCAGGAAACGGATGGTGCGGCGCACGCCGTCGCCCGCGTTCCATTTGCCGCGCCCGCCGGAATCCTTGCGGATGTGAAAGTCCTCGAGCACCACGGGATAGCGGAACTCAAGGATCTCGGGATCGGTAAGCCGCGTGTTGGTCATGTGCGTGTGCACGGCGTCGGTGCCCGGGAAGCCCGGCCCGGCGGGCGAGCCCGAGCAGATGGTCTCGTAGTACTGATATCGGGCGTTGCCGAAATTGAGATTGTTCATGGTGCCCTGCGCGGCGGAGAGCGCGCCAAGCGCGCCGAACAGACAGTTGGTAACAGCCTGCGAGGTCTCGACGTTGCCGGCGACCACGGCCGCGGGATATTGCGGCGAGAGCATGGAGCCCTTGGGGATGATGATGTTGATCGGGCGCAGGCAGCCGGCGTTCATCGGGATGTCGTCGTCGACCATGACGCGAAACACGTAGAGCACCGCGGCGCGCGTCACCGGCTCGGGCGCGTTGAAATTGGTGCCCTGCTGCGGCGAGGTGCCGGTGAAGTCGACGGTCGCCTCGCGCTTTTGCTTGTCGACCGTGATCCTCACCTTGATCCAGGTGCCCTGGTCCATCTCGTATTCGAACGCGCTGTCGTGCAGGCGGTCGATGACGCGGCGCACGCTTTCGGCGGCGTTGTCCTGCACGTGCGCCATATAGGCTTCGACCACCGGCAGCGTGAACTCGGCGACCATCTTGTGCAGTTCCTGCACGCCCTTCTCGTTGGCGGCGATCTGCGCCTTCATGTCGTTGACGTTCTGCAGCGCGTTGCGCGCCGGATATCTCGCGCCCTCGAGCAGCGCGTAGAGCTCGCGCTCGCGGAAACGGCCGCGCTCCACCAGATTGAAATTGTCGATGTAGACGCCCTCCTGCTCGATGGTGGTCGCGTTCGGCGACATCGAGCCCGGCGAAATGCCGCCGACATCGGCATGATGCCCGCGCGACGCGACCCAGAACAGAATGCGCGCCTGCGCGCGGTCGAATACCGGCGTGCACACCGTGATGTCGGGCAGATGGGTGCCACCGTTGTAGGGTGCGTTGATGACGTAGACGTCGCCGGGCGCGATGCGTCCCGCGTTCTCGCGGATCACGCTCTCGACCGCCCGGTCCATGGAGCCGAGATGCACCGGCATATGCGGCGCGTTCGCAACGAGCGTGCCGTCGGCGGCGAAGATGGCGCACGAGAAATCGAGCCGCTCCTTGATGTTGACGGAATAGGCGGTGTTCTGCAGCGACACCCCCATCTGCTCGGCAATGGACATGAAGAGATTGTTGAACACTTCGAGCATCACCGGATCGGCGGCAGTGCCGATCGCGCTCTGCCGCTTGAGCGGCACGGTGCGCTCGAGCACGAGATGGTTCTTCGCCGTGATCGCCGCCTCCCAGCCGTCCTCCACGACGACGGTCTGGTGCGGCTCGATGACGATAGCGGGCCCCGCCACCTTGTGGCCGGGCGCAAGCTCTGCGCGCAGGAAGATCGCAGCGTCGCGCCAGCTGCCGCCGCAATAAAAGCGGGTTGCCTTGGTCGGCGCGGGAAGGGGCGTCGTGGCGAGCGCGTGCACGGGCTCGGTGAACTTCGCACCCCCGCCGATCGCCTCGATGGACACCGCCTCGACCACGAGCTCCTTGCTCTCGTCAATGAAGCCGAAGCGCGCCTTGTGCGCCGCCTCGAAGGCCGACTGCATCTCTGTTTGCAGGGGCTGATGCCTCGCCCCTACGGAGGGATCGTCCGCTGCCACCGAGAACGCAGGAACCACCAGCGCGGTATCGGTGCCGGCATAGCGGATGTGCGCGCGCACGTGCACGGTCACCGCGTCGGCCGCGACGCCCTGGCCGACCACCTCCGCGCGCGCCTCCTCCGCAAGGCGCGTGCCGGTCGCAGTGACGGCGGCGAGCGCGGCGTCACCAAGCGGCTCCTCGATCGCCTGCTGGCGGGTGGCGCGGATGTCGGCAAGCCCCATCCCGTAGGCGGAAAGCAGCGAGGAGAACGGATGGATGAGGACGCGCGTCATGCCGAGCGCGTCGGCGACAAGGCAGGCGTGCTGGCCGCCCGCGCCGCCGAAGCAGTTGAGCACGTAGCGGGTCACGTCGTAGCCGCGCTGGACTGAGATCTTCTTGATGGCATTCGCCATGTTCTCGACCGCGATCTTGATGAAGCCGTCGGCGGCGGCCTCGGGTGTGCGGCCGTCGCCGATGTCGCATGCAAGCTGCGTGAACGCCGTGCGCACCGCGCCGGCGTCGAGGGGCTGATCCTGCGCGGGACCGAAGATCTTCGGAAACAACTCTGGGATAAGCTTGCCCACCATGACATTGGCGTCGGTAAGCGCGAGCGGGCCGCCGCGGCGGTAGCACATGGGGCCGGGATTGGCAGCCGCGCTGTCGGGGCCGACGCGAAAGCGCGCGCCGTCGAAATGCAGGATCGAGCCGCCGCCGGCCGCGACCGTGTGGATCAGCATCATGGGCGCGCGCATACGCACGCCTGCAATCTCGGTCTCGAACGCGCGCTCGTACTCGCCATCAAAATGCGACACGTCGGTCGAGGTGCCGCCCATGTCGAAGCCGATGAGGCGCGCAAAGCCGGCTTCGCGCCCGGTCTCGGCCATACCGACGACGCCAGCCGCGGGACCGGAGAGGATCGCGTCCTTGCCCTGGAACAGGTCGGCCATGGTGAGCCCGCCCGAGGACATCATGAACATCAGGAGCGGGGAGGGTGCCGGTGTCCGGCTTGCGTCCTCGCTGCCGGCGGGCGCGATCTCGCTCGCCACCCTCGCGACATAGCCGCGGATGATGGGCGAAAGATAGGCGTCGACCACAGTGGTATCGCCGCGCCCGACGAGCTTGATCAATGGGGAGATCTCATGGCTCACCGACACTTGCGGAAAGCCGACCGCGCGCGCGAGCGCGGCTACGTGGCGCTCGTGCTCGGGATAGCGGTAGGAATGGAGGAACACGACAGCGACCGCGTTGATGCCGCGCGCAAGCGCATCCGCGAGAATGGTATGTACCGCGTCGACGTCGACCGCGCGCTCGACCGTGCCGTCGGCGCGCACACGCTCGTCGACCTCGACCACCTCCTCGTAGAGCATCGCCGGCTTGATGATGTGGCGCGCGAAGATGTTCGGCCGCGCCTGGTAGCCGATGCGCAGCGCATCGCGGAAGCCCATGGTAATGAGAAGGAGCGTGCGCTCGCCCTTGCGCTCAAGGAGCGCATTGGTGGCAACCGTCGTGCCCATCTTGACGGCGCCGATGCGACCCCGCGGGATCGGCTCGCCGGCGGCCATGCCGAGGAGGTCGCGCATGCCCTGCACGGCGGCGTCGCGATAGGCGCCGGGATTTTCGGAAAGGAGCTTGTGGGCGACGAGCGTGTTGTCCGGACGACGCCCGATCACGTCGGTGAAGGTGCCCCCGCGATCGATCCAGAAATCCCAGCGGCCGGCAGTTGTGCCGTCAGGTCTGCCGTCCGTCGCGCTGTTGGGTGCCATCTCGCTGTTGCCAAACTGGTGGGGCCCGGCGGGGTTGCCCGCCAGGCCCCTTCAACGCATCAGCCGGCCTGTAAGCCGGGTTCTGTAGGGCGGGACGCGTGCGCCCCGCGCGGCGGCCATTCCTCTGCGACGCCGGTTGCCCGGCGCCTTGAGCAACCTACCCGGACGGCTCCGATCCGGACATCGATCCCGGGCGCAGCCTCGCGGTCGCGCCCGCGCCGTCCCTATTCGGTCTTGCTCCCGGTGGGGTTTACCGTGCCGCCTGCGTTGCCGCAGGCGCGGTGCGCTCTTACCGCACCGTTTCACCCTTGCCGCCCCCAAGGGGCGGCGGTCTGTTCTCTGTGGCACTTTCCCTAAGCTTGCGCCCGCCGGACGTTATCCGGCACCGCATGTCCATGGAGCCCGGACTTTCCTCCCGCGCCCGCCTTTCGGCGTTGGGCGCGGGCGGCCGCCCGGCCGACTGACCGGACAAGGGATGGGGGCGGAGGCCGCCAACGTCAAGCCCTGCGCGTCGGGGACGTCAGCTGGTCTCGACCGACTTATGCAGTGCATCCCGCTTGGCGAGCAGCGCGTGCAATGTCGCGGTGGTCGAAACGTCCACGACCCCATCGACCCGGGCGGGACGGAAATGGCGCTGGAAAGCAGCCACCGCATCGCGCGTGTTGCCGTCGAGATAGCCGGTTGCGGTCACGTTGTAGCCAAGTCGCGCGAGCAGGCGCTGGACTTCCTCGATCGCCGGACTGGTTTCGCCGAGCACATAGATTGGTCCATTGGACGAAATCGGAGCGGGATTGACCCACAGGCCGATCCCGGATTCGGCGAGCCGCTTCCAGGGAAATTTCTCGCCCGGATCGACCTTGCGCGCGGGTGCAACGTCGGAATGCGCAAGCACGCGGTCGGCCGGAATGTGGTGGCGTGTGGCGATGCTGCGGCACAGCGTCGTCACGGCCGCGATCTGACGCCTGGGGAAATCGGGATAGCCGTTCTCATGCCCGGGATTGGCGATCTCGATGCCTATGGAATGCGAGTTGACGTCGGCTTCGCCTGCCCACCAGGACACCCCGGCGTGCCAGGCGCGCCGCGACTCCGCCACCAGCTGAACGATGTAGCCGTCCTGGAGCACGACGTAATGGGCGGAAACATCGGAAGCCGGGCTGCAGAGGTGTCGGATCGCGGCCTCGTTGTCGCGCGTGCCGGTGTAGTGCAGGACGATCATGTCGGGCAATGCATTGCCCTTGCGCTCGCTGTGGTTCGGCGATGGCCTCACCTCTGCGACGACGCAGGAATCAGGGCGCAGTTCAGATACAAGCATAGTCATGCGCGAAAACCGGATGGACCGCGTCGGTCAGGACTGACGAAGTGAACGGAAGAACCCCGCGACTCTTCCGATTGTGCAGAAACCATTGCGCGAGACAAGGTAAAGTGGACGCGGGAGCCTTGCAGCAGGCCGATTCTATACGAGGTGTTGCCTCCTGGTCGCATTATCTTCGTACCCTCTCCCCTGAAACGGTTGACAATTAGTTAACCGCAAAACCGGCAGCCGCCTTCGGCGGGTACCACAACCGACGAACGCAAGGCGGGCACGCGGATTGCCGCGGGCGCGCATGGATAGGCTAATCCGTCCTGCTGGTGTGCGGTCGCTCGGACTTCTCAACCATTCTTTAAGCCTGCGCCGCGCTTAATAGCGTGCCGAAGAAGGTCGGTCAGGGGCTGGAAACGGAGTTATCTCAGCCGTTGACGCCCAGTCAGTCCCATGGTATCCCATGATTTCCCACATTCTATCTGGCCGGTTGGCATGGCCTGCCGGCGAGGTCTCCCCTCGCGGAGGCAGGCTGCGCAAGCAGGGTGGGGGAGTGCGGCTGGGGGGTCATGGACCGATTTGTCTCCCATTTCACCTTACGGCTCGATGCCAAGGGCCGCGTGTCCATTCCTGCCTCGTTCCGCTCGGTCCTGGCCCGCGACGGTTTCGAGGGACTTTATTGTTACCCAACCCTCGATCGCCCAGCGCTGGATGCAGGTGGCAATGCGCTGCTCGAGGAGATCGAGCGGCTGATAACGCAGTATTCGCCGTACTCGGAGGAGCGCGAGCAGTTTTCGACGGCGCTTTTTGGGACAAGCGAGGTGCTCAAGATCGATGGCGAGGGCAGGGTGGTCCTTACCGAATCCCTGAAGCAGCATGCAGCCATCGCCGACGAGGCCACCTTCGCCGGGCTTGGCCACAAGTTTCAGATCTGGGAGCCGGGACGATTCCGCGCGGAGCTTGCGGAGGCCACCGAGAAAATCCGCGCGCTCAAGAGGCAACTCGGCTCCCACGTGGCGGCGCAAACTCCGCACGGAGCACGGGAATGACGGCGAGCCGCGACAGCAGAAGCGCTGTCGCTGGCGGACCGGCTCGTCACATTCCCGTGCTCAGCCGCACGGCGGTCGACTTTCTCGGCGTGCGCGACGGCGGCGTCTATGTGGACGCTACCTTCGGTGGTGGCGGCTATAGCCGTGAGATCCTGGCGGCGGCGGATTGCGTCGTGATCGGCATTGACCGCGACCGCAACGCCGTTGTAGCTGGCGAAGACCTCGTCCGCGCCGCTAGCGGCCGCCTTGTTCTGCTGCAGCGCAATTTCTCCGAGTTGCAGGTCGCGGCGCGCAACGCCGGTCACGCTGCGGTCGACGGCGTGGTGTTTGATCTCGGGGTCTCGTCGGCGCAGCTCGATGATCCGGCGCGTGGATTTTCCTTCCGTCACGACGGCTTCCTCGACATGCGCATGGGGAGCGATGGGCCGACTGCTGCAGATCTCATAAGAGTGGTCGGCGAGCGCGATCTCGCGCGCATCATCGCGACGCTGGGCGAGGAGCGCCATGCCCGCGCCCTCGCCCGCGCGATCGTGCGCAGGCGATCTGCGGCGCCGATCCGGACTACGCGCGCGCTTGCCGAAATCATCTGCCGCATCGTGCATGGGCGTCCCGGCGCCATCCATCCGGCGACCCGGACCTTTCAGGCGTTGCGCATCTTCGTCAATGACGAGCTTGCAGAGCTCCTCGCAGGCCTCGGCGCGGCCGAGCAGATACTCAAGCCGGGGGGCCGGCTGGTGGTCGTGGCGTTCCATTCGTTGGAAGACCGCATCGTGAAATCCTTTCTTGCGGAACGCGCGACAGAGCCGAAGCAATCGCGGCATTTGCCGCCGGCGCACGTCGTCTCGCCCGCTTTCACGCTTCTGATCAAACGCCCGCTGCTGCCGGATGCCGCCGAGGTGACGGCCAATCCGCGCGCCCGCTCGGCCAAGCTTCGTGCCGCCGAACGTACCGGCGCTCCCCCTTGGCCTCGTCCTGCCGGCCCGCTGCCGAGGCTGCCGTCGCTCGCCGAGGTTATGGGGCGCGCGCAATGATGCGCATTCTCAACATCGCCGTCATTGCCGCGCTCGTGCTCGCGGCCGTCGACGTCTACAAGATCAAATTCGAATCGACGCGGGTGGCGCAGCAGATCGTCAAGCTGCGCATGGAGATCAGGCGCGAGCAGGACGCAATCGCGGCTCTGCGCGCGCAGTGGTCCAAGCTCGACAGCCCCGCCCGCATTCAGGATCTGGCGCACCGGCATCTTGCGCTCCGACCGACGGAAGCGCGGCAGTACGATCGACTCGACAATTTGCCGCAACGACCGGCCGATCCCATCCCGATCGAAGAGGCCGACCCGATCGGGACGATGATTGCCCATCCCGAAATCCCGCGCGACTCCGTTACCGGCAGCCTGCCACCGGCCAGGTAGCGTCAACGACGGTCAGATAATGCCATGGATGCGCCCGCAGCCGATCAACCCGCCTCCCTTGCCTCCCTCGAGACGGGCCCGCCCGGGCGTCGTCGCCGCAATCTGGTTCGCGAGCTGCTCTATGGCCGCAGCATCGACCGCGCGGCCAAGACGCGCGCGCGGATCGGGCTCACGATCCTCGTCTTTGCATTGGGTTATCTCGTCATCGCCGCCCGTCTCGTGATGTTCGCTGCCGCGCCCGAGACGCAAGGCGGGCGCCGTGCGATTCTGCAAGATGCCGTCGCCACCGCGCGGCCCGACATCCTCGACCGCACCGGCGAAATTCTGGCGACTGATGTGCGCACACCCTCGCTGTTCGGCGAGCCGCGACGGATCGTCGATGTGGATGAGGCATCCGAGCTGCTCACCGCGGTGATGCCCGACATCGATGCGGCCGAGTTGCGCGAGCGGCTTGCCTCCAAGCGCCGATTTGTCTGGCTCAAGCGCGAGATTACGCCCAAGCAGCGCGAACAGATTCACCGGCTCGGGCTTCCCGGCATCGGGTTCATGCCCGAGAACAAGCGAGTCTATCCGAACGGAGCCGAAGTTTCCCACGTCATTGGTCACGTCAATATCGACAACCAGGGTATCGCCGGCATCGAGAAATGGCTGGACAGCAGCGGGCTTGCGGATCTGCACCTGGTCGGGCTCGCCAGCGAGCACCTGCAAAGACCGATCGACCTCGCCATCGATCTGCGCGTGCAGCATGCGCTACGCGACGAGCTCATCGCCGCTCGCCAGAAGTTCAAGGCGATTGCTGCAGCCGGCCTGGTCACCAATGTGCGCAGCGGCGAGATCATCTCCATGGTCTCCGTCCCCGACTATGATCCGAATAATCCGCGCGAGGCGCTCGATCCCGCGCGCATCAATCGGCTGACCACGGGTGTGTTCGAGATGGGATCGACCTTCAAGGCGCTCACTCTCGCGATGGCGTTGGATTCTGGCAAGGTCACCCTGAAATCGGCGTTCGACGCGCGCTTTCCGCTCCAGTACGGCAAGTTCACAATTCATGACTACCATGCCCAAAATCGCGTTCTGACGGTGCCGGAGATCTTTACCTATTCCTCCAACATCGGCACGGCACGGATGGCGCTGAGCCTGGGCGTCGAGCATCACAAGTGGTTCCTCAGAAAGATGGGTCAGCTTGACCGCCTGCGCACCGAATTGCCGGAGAGCGCCGAGCCGCTCGTTCCCAGGAATTGGGGAGAGCTCAATACCGTGACTATTGCGTTTGGCCATGGACTTTCGGTTGCACCGCTGCAAGCCATGATGGCGATCGGCGCCCTGATGAATGGCGGCAATCTCATTCCACCGACGTTTCTCAAGCGCAGCGAGCAGGAGGCGATGGCGCTCGCCAAACGGGTCGTCAAGCCCGAGACGAGTGACAAGATGCGCTATCTGATGCGGCTCAATGTCGAGAAGGGTACCGCGACGCGCGCCGACGTGAAGGGCTACTACGTCGGCGGCAAGACCGGTACATCCGAGAAGGTGGTGGCTGGTCGCTATTCCAAGACCAAGGTGCTGACCAGCTTCACGGCAGTGCTGCCCGCCGATGCGCCGCGCTATGCGCTTCTGATCATGCTCGATGAGCCGCAGGCGCTGCCCGAGACGCACGGCTTCACCACTTCCGGCTGGAACGCGGTGCCGGTCGGAGGTGAAGTCATCAGCCGCATTGCGCCCTTGCTCGGGCTCGAGCCGCGCTTTGACCTTGCGCCTTCCGACAAGCTGATTCTCGCGAGCGCAGGCGGCCGCTAGAAGACATCGTCTTGAGGCCTGCTCCTCGATCAGTCGATCCTGTCGAGGGCAGAAAAAGCGCCGAGGGTGATGCAATACGCGCGGGAACGTGGAGGTCGGCATCCAGGCTCCGACGTTTGTATCCCTTGGCGACCCGACTACAATTGCCCCCATCTGCGTGATTGCAGCGCGCGACGGGCAACATGAAAGTCAGGGAACTTCTCCAGAATCTCGTCAGCGTCGATGCCGCAAGCGATGAACGTTTCGCCGCGCTGGCACTTAGGGGCATCAGCGGCGACAGCCGCAGCGTCAAGCCCGGTGATCTCTTTGTTGCAGTGACCGGCGCCAAAGACGATGGATTGCGGTTTGTCGATCAGGCACTTGCATCGGGCGCCGTAGCGATCATGGCGCAACGCGCGCCGCTCGCTCCGCTTCCGGAGGGGATAGCTCTCATCAAGGTGACCAATGTGCGCCGGGCACTCGCGCTCGCCGCTGGACGTTTCTTTCCTGGTCAGCCCGAAGTCATCACAGCGGTGACCGGCACCAGCGGGAAGACTTCGGTCGCTGCTTTTACGCGCCAGATCTGGTCGGCGATCGGCCTTCCGGCCGCAAGCATCGGCACGGTCGGGTTGGTCTCGCCGCAGCGGGAAATCTACGGTTCGCTGACTACGCCTGATCCCATCGCCTTGCACCGTTCATTGGATGATCTTGCGCGGGAAGGCGTGACTCACCTCGCGATTGAAGCTTCCTCGCACGGGCTCGATCAACACCGGCTCGACGGCATGCGCGTGGCGGCCGGCGGCTTCACCAATCTCAGCCGTGATCATCTCGACTATCATCCGACGCTCGAAGCCTATCTCGCCGCCAAGTTGCGGCTCTTCACCGATCTGATCGAGCCGGCCGGTGCTGCCGTGGTTGCCGTCGACCACATGTACGCCGGCGCCGTGGTCTCTGCCGCGAAGCAACGCGGCCTGCGCGTGTTGGCCGTAGGACGGCGGGGCGAGGCCATCCGCCTCGACGCGATCAGGTTTGAAGGCTTCACGCAGGTGCTCAGTGTTTTCCATGCCGGCGTCGACCACACGGTGCGCCTGCCGCTTCCCGGGGCCTTCCAGGTCGAGAATGCCCTGATTGCCGCGGGACTTGCCATCGCAACCGGGAGCGAGGCAGCGGCTGTCTTCGCGGCGCTTGCGTGCCTCAAGGGTGCCAAGGGTCGGCTTGAGCTGGTCGGCGAGCACAATGGGGCGCCAATCTTCGTCGACTATGCGCACAAGCCGGATGCGCTCGCCAAGGCGCTCGAAGCGCTGCGTCCCTATGCGACGAAGCGCCTGGTCGTGGTGTTTGGCTGCGGCGGCGACCGCGATGCGGGCAAGCGCCCGATGATGGGCGCGGTCGCCGCGCGCCTTGCCGACTGCGTCATCGTCACCGACGATAACCCTCGCAGCGAGCAACCCGCCGCCATACGTGCCGCAATACTGCAGTCCGCGACCGGCGCCGTGGAGATCGGCGACCGGCGCGAGGCGATCGATGCAACAATTGCCAAGCTGGCACGCGGTGATGTGTTGCTGATTGCCGGCAAGGGCCATGAAACCGGCCAAATCGTCGGCAAGCAGGTATTGCCGTTTAGCGACCATGACGCGGTCGCTGCTGCACTTGCCGGGAGAGTGGCATGACGGAGCGGCCGCTCTGGACCGTCGACGATATGGTTGCCGCGATGAATGCGTCGCGCGCGGGCTCGCTGCCCGGCTTCGTTTCGGGAATTTCGATCGATACCCGCACTGTCGCTGCCGGCGAAGCATTCTTCGCGATCAAGGGGGACAACCGCGACGGGCATGATTTCGTGGAAGGAGCGCATAAAGCCGGCGCCGGTCTCGCCGTGGTGGCCGCCGACAAGCGGGTCCGCTTTGCTGCCGGCGCGCCGTTGCTCGTCGTTCCTGATGTGCTTGAAGCATTGCGTGCGCTGGCGCGCGCGGCGCGGCGGCGCTCCGAGGCAGCAATCATCGCGGTGACCGGTTCAGTCGGCAAGACCGGCACCAAGGAGGCACTGCGGCTGGCGCTCGGGGCGCAGGGCGAGACTCATGCCTCGGCCGCCTCATACAACAACCATTGGGGGGTGCCGCTGTCGCTTGCGCGCTGTCCCGCGAGCGCGCGCTTTGCGATATTCGAGCTTGGCATGAATCATGCCGGCGAGATCGAGCCGCTCTCACGCCTGGTTCGACCGCAGGTCGCAATCATCACTGCGGTCGAGCCAGTGCATCTCGAGTTCTTCGATTCGCTTGAAGCCATAGCGGATGCCAAGGCCGAGATATTTTCGGGTCTCGAGGCGGTCGGCATAGCTGTGATCAACCGTGACAGCGGGCAGTTCGACCGACTGGAAAAGAACGCGCGGAGCGCCGGGGTCGAGCGCATCGTTTCTTTCGGCGAGCATGCTGCTGCCGACGTGCGGCTCGTCGCCTGCCGGCTTTATTCCGAGGGTTCCGACGTCGAGGCGCGGATTTTCGGCCACGAGCTCGGCTACCGGCTCGGCGCGCCGGGCCGCCACGTCGTGCTCAATTCGCTTGCGGTGCTTGCCGCCGTTGCCTCGGTGGGCGGCGACGCGACGCTTGCGGCACGCGCGCTCGCAGGCTTGCGCCCCGCACCCGGGCGTGGAGCGCGCGTCAAGCTCGACCTGCCGGGGGGCAAGATTTTGCTGCTCGACGAAAGCTACAACGCCAATCCCGCTTCGATGCGGGCGGCGCTCGCCTTGCTCGGACAGGCGGCGCTCGGCGAGATGCAGGGTTCCTCGCGCAGCCGGCGCATGGCGGTGCTTGGCGACATGCTGGAGCTGGGACCGAGCGGGCGCGAGCTCCATCGTGGTCTCGCGGATGCTGTCATCGCCAACGGCGTTGACCTCGTATTCTGCTGCGGTCCCCTGATGCGCGATCTGTGGGAGGCTCTTCCGGCAAGCCGTCGCGGGCGCTATGCGCAGAGCTCGGCGGAGCTGCAAACCCATGTGCTTGCCGCCGTCAGACCCGGTGATATCGTCATGGTCAAAGGATCGCTCGGGTCCCGGATGGGACTCATCGTCAAGACGCTCGAAGACCAAGTCCGCCGCGAGCCGCTCGCCCATGGCGCGCTCCGCGCTCCGATCATGAACGGCTGACTCATGCTCTATTGGCTTTCTGCATTCTCGGACGTGATCGGTCCTCTCAATGTATTGCGCTACATCACCTTCCGTACCGGCGGAGCGATGATCACGGCGCTCGTTTTCGTCTTTCTGTTCGGACCTTCCATCATCGACCATTTGCGGCTCAGGCAGGGCAAGGGCCAGCCGATCCGCAGCGATGGCCCGCAGTCGCATCTCATCACCAAGAAAGGCACCCCCACCATGGGCGGCCTGATGATGCTGTTCGGCATCATGGCATCGACCCTGCTGTGGGCAAATCCGGCCAACCGATACGTCTGGATCGTGCTGGGGGTGACCGTCTCGTTCGCGGCGATCGGTTTCTACGACGACTATCTCAAGGTCACCAAGCAGACCCATGCCGGGTTTTCCGGAAGATTTCGCCTCCTGATCGAGGCGTTGATTGCAGCGCTTGCGTGCTATTTCATCGCCGCCATCGGGCGCCAACCGTTTGCGACCTCGCTCACCTTTCCCTTTTTCAAGGAGCTGGTTATTCCGCTCGGATGGTTTTATCTGGTGTTCGGCAGCTTCATCATCGTTGGCGCCGGCAATGCCGTAAACCTGACCGACGGTCTCGACGGATTGGCGACGGTTCCGGTGATCATCGTTGCGCTCAGCTTCGGGTTCATCTCCTACCTTGTCGGCAATTCATTTTTCTCCGAGTACCTTAACATCCATTATGTCCCCGGAACGGGAGAGCTTGCCGTGCTGTGCGGGGCGGTCATCGGCGCCGGACTGGGATTTCTGTGGTTCAATGCACCGCCGGCGTCGATCTTCATGGGCGACACCGGCTCGCTGGCGCTCGGAGGCATGATCGGCACCATTGCGGTCGCAACCAAGCACGAGATCGTGCTGGCGGTGGTCGGCGGCTTGTTCGTGCTCGAGGCGGTGTCGGTGATCGTGCAGGTGGTCTCGTACAAGCTTACAGGCAGGCGCGTTTTCCGAATGGCGCCGATACACCATCATTTCGAGCAGCTCGGATGGACCGAGCCGCAGATCGTGATTCGCTTCTGGATCGTGTCCGTGGTGCTCGCGCTCGCCGGACTCTCAACGCTCAAGCTGCGGTGATCGCAGCGTGATCCCAATCACGGCTTTCGCAGGAAAGAAAGTCGCGATCTTCGGGCTGGGAGACTCGGGATTCGCGAGCGCGCGCGCGCTTTTGGCCGGCGGGTCCGAAGTGATCGCCTGGGACGACAATGCCAGTGTCATTGCGAAGGCGACGCGGGCGGGCGTGCCCACCGGGGATCTCCGCCATATCGAATGGTCGGGAATTTCGGCACTCGTGCTTGCCCCTGGCGTGCCGCTCTCCCATCCCGCACCGCATTGGCCGGTGGGCCTTGCGCGCGCATCGGCGGTAGAAGTGATCGGCGACATCGAGCTGTTTTGTCGCGAGCGGCGCCGCCAAGCTCCGCAATCTCCGTTCGTGGCGATCACCGGCACCAACGGGAAATCGACGACCACGGCGCTCGTCGCACATCTCATGCGCTGTGCGGGCCACGATACCCAGGTCGGCGGCAATATCGGCACCGCAATTCTCTCGCTC
>Ga0318528_10000184_pt1 | contig 17289 bp, 13 predicted proteins | sample GRESIP052b4f26_FD_202500 | JGI IMG/M metagenome (GOLD analysis project Ga0318528, IMG submission 202500) | Tropical soil microbial communities from Luquillo Experimental Forest, Puerto Rico - GRE.SIPMG.052b4f26 | ecosystem: Environmental > Terrestrial > Soil > Tropical forest > Bulk soil...
CCGCCGCCGGTTCAGGTCACTTCCTGTTGGCGGCGGCGCGCCGCCGCCAACAGGAAGTGACCTGAACCGGCGGCGGGGTCGCAAATCGTCAATGATAGCAACGCCCGTTCCTTCTGCTCTTTCGTTTTCGCGGCGTCGCGGCGCGCCTCCAAGACCGGGACGAGCGCGCTCTCGATCAATTCCCGCACCAGCTCCGGCGGAGTGTAATAGGAGCCGGTCTCCTTGCGCTGGCTGCCGGCGGCGAGCGCGAAGCGCCATGGGTCACGGAGCACTTGCGGGTGGCAGTCGAGAAGGCTCTCGTAGATCGAGCCGAGCTCTTCGACATCTAGCCCGGCATAGTTCACGCGCCGCTGCACGCCGGTCTTCTTCCGTCCGGGGCGCTCCTCGAAGGTGGAGAGTTGGCGGATGGCGTCGAGCAGATCGCTGTTGCGCAATGCGGTGTTGCGGTCTTCGAGATCGAAGCATGCCTCGATCCCGAACAGCTCGCCGTTCAAGGCGGTCAATGCCAGAGCCTTCGCCGCTGCTTCGTCGCGGAACAAGCGGAAGGTCGCCTTCAACCCTTCCCAGAGGTCGCCGTAATCGTCCTCCGCGGTCCGGCGTTCCGCTCGGTCGCGCAGTCGTCCGATCCCGTACCAGCGAAGATAGACCTCGTGGCGCGCCGCCTCGCCGGCCTCGGGCGTGTACAAGAGCCGGCGCTCCTCCGCGACCATCAGGAACAACAGCCGGTAGATCAGGTTCAGCAGCTCGCGATAGAGCTGGAGATCGCTGAGCCTGCTGCTATCGAGCTTTGCGCACAGTGTAACGTTCGCCGGGCGAGCGAGGAAGCCCGAGCCAAGGGTCTCCAGGGCCGCCTTGACGCCATCACGGAGGCGATCACGCACCCGACCGCCTTCGTCGATCCCCTGCTGGTACCAGGTCTCGAGAAAGCAGTCGTGCGGGTCGCCGCCTTCTGCCGGCAAACGGGAGTGATGCAACAGCCGGAAAACGAGCGCGAATTCGTTGTAAAGATTGCCGTCGAGGATAGTCTCGAGATCGATCGCCACATAGCTCGGGCGGGAGGACCGCGCGCTGTTGCGCAACACCCGCAGTTCGCGTCCGTTGGTGACGATCCCCCACAGCGCGTCGCTCTTGTTCAAGTATTCCTGCAACAGCGCGTGCGGGCTGCGCTTCTGCTCACCCCGCTCGTCGAGCTTCTGTCCGAACGCAACCGCGTGGACTGGCGTTGCATTATCTGCCTCGCCAATACGATGTGAGATCGGGAAGCTTTGTCCAGCCGCCTGCAAAGCTGCGCGCTGGAAGTGAAGCGTGTAGCCCAGCCGCTCGAACAGCGGAAAGATCCAAGCTTCCCTTGTTACGGTCACTGGGCTCGTTTGTGAAAATTCGCGACGCCTCTTGAAGCCATCCCAGGACGGCCGGAGATCCGAAAATGCCGCCTGGATCTCGGCGCTGAGACGCCCCGCTTCGAGGCTGAAGTCCTTCGGCTTCTGGCCTGCGACGGTTTCGTCGCCGAGCGCAATGCGCTCGACCAGATCGGCGGCGAGTAGGCCGCCTTCGACGATAATTCCAACCCGGCTCACTGCTGCGCTCCCGAAGGGAGCAATACGAAGCAGCCGAGGATATCGGGCGGCTCGTGCGGCGATATCCTGAGGCGCGGCGCCTTCGTGAGCTTGCGCAGCCGCTCATGTGCGGCCCGTAACGCGCCAACGCGAAGCGCCACGATTGGCGCGTACCATTCCGGGGTGCTGGTCAGGAACTGAAGCGCCCAACCGATCTGCTCGGCCTTCTCCTCAGAGCTGACATTGCTGACCGGGCGCGCCGCCGCAGCGATCTCACGGCCGGCCGTTTCGAGCGGTTCGAGCCAGTGGAGGCGACCCTCACGGCGCTCGAAGGCGGCGAGCACAACCTCCTCGGCGAATTCCTCGACCTCTTCCTCCAGTGTGTAGCGCAGGCGAAGCAGGACGAGCGCGGTGCGGAACCGAACTGAGTCGGTACGCATCGCGCCGGTGCGCGCAAACAGCGGATCCGGAGCGGTGCCGTAAGCCTGGCCGAGCACCGCCTCGCACAGTGTAGCGACCGCCGTGTGCGTGCGGCCCAGCACCGGCACCAGGTCGTGAACCGTTGTAAACGCGACCCGCGCCGGAAATTCCTTGCCCAGCGACGGGACTAGCCGTCCCCTCATGTCGCCGGGGACCAGATCGAAGACGCCCTCCTCGCGGCGAGGTGCGAGGCGACCACCGAAACGCTGCAATGCGTCGGCGACGAAGCAACGGACGGTATCCGGATCGCCGAGTACGCTGTCGGTCGCCTCGATTTCTTGCGCCACCTCGTCGGGCTTGATGCCGCGCTGTGCAAAGAAGCCACGTTCGCGCTTTTCCCGCTCCGCGGCCTCGTCCCAGGCGGCGTGCAGCCGGCTGATATCCGGAGTCGACAGCGCCAGTTCCAGCTGCCTTTCGCATGGGACCCGGGCCAACAGAACGTTGTCGACGACGGTTTCCATGACCTGTTCGGGATCGACCGGTACCGGGACAGCGATGCCGAGGCTCTTGCGGATCGTTGTCGCCTTGCGAATCAGTACGTCGAGGACGACCTGATCGACTTGGTTGTTGGTGCCGTACAGCAGCACCGTGCGGACTTCTCGCTTCGGCTGGCCGAAACGATCGACGCGCCCCTCCCGCTGCTCGAGCCGGTTGGGGTTCCACGGCAGGTCATAATGGACGACGGCGTCGAAATGCTCCTGCAGGTCGATGCCCTCGGAGAGGCAGTCGGTCGCAACGAGGACCCGCCGCAGGCTCGTAGAAAGCTCGCCGATTTTCTCCTTGCGTTCGTCGTCGCCGATATCGCCGGTGACCGCCTCGACATGCAGGTCTTTTAAATCCCGGCCAATCAAGCTTGCGCACCTGATCCGCAACATACCCAGCGGTAGGAATGAAGCGGCAGAAGACGATCGGGCGGTGACCCTCGCCGAGCAGCCGGCGGAGGATCTCGACCAGTTCTCTGAGCTTCCAATCCTCCTTCGTTCCGGCCAGCGCTATGGCGCGTTCGCCAAGGCGCTCGAGGCGCCGCCGGTCGTAGTCGATGCCGATGCGCTCGGCTTGGTCGACCGGCCCTATCGGGGCGTAATCGGCCGTCGCCCCGTCGCTGAACAGGTCGAGCACCTGGGGCCGATAAGTCTCGTCCACCCCTGCGGGGGATTCATCGTCCCCACCAGGATCGTCGCCGAGCTTGACGGCGCGATTGCCGAGCACCATCGCTGCCGCGTCGGGGCTAGACAGCAGCGAGCGCAGGATTGCAATTGCGGCCCAATGCCGGACCCGCTGCTGTGGAGCCCGGAGCCCGCGAGCGTCTTCGAGCGACTCGCGGCAGTAGTCCAGGACATCGGTGAAGAGGCTCTGATAGGCTCGAGAGAGTTCGTACCGAGCCTCCTCGGCTTTTCGTTCCGGAAATGGCGTCTCCGAGCCGAGCCACTTCTCGACATCCCGGCGCCGCCGTTGGACGAGGGAGGGAACGAGCGCCTCGCGATCGAGCGGTTCGGCCGGATCACGATCGAAGCCCGGATCGAGCAGGCCCAACAGCGAACGAAAGCTCTCCTCGATGCCGCTGTGCGGCGTCGCGGTGACGAGGACGATATGCCGGTTAGGGTCCTGGGCGAGATCCCGCAGCAGTTCGTAGCGCTGGTGTTCGGCTCCCGATGCGGTACCGCGCGGCCGCGACGAAGCGTGCGCCTCGTCGACAATGACTAGATCCGGCGCAGAGGCGAGAAAGCGGTCGCGCTGCGACTTCGATTTGACGAAATCGATGCTGGCTACAAGATTGGGGTAGTGCTGGTAGACTGAGATGTCTGGTCGGGGCAGACCTCGTTCGAGCCGACGCATCTGCGCGGGCTGCACCAGCGCGGCCTCGATCGCGAATTTCTCGCGCAGCGCGCGTTCCCACTGGTCGCAGAGATGCGCCGGGCACAGCACGGCCAGCCGCCGGGCAAGCCCGCGATCGAGGAGTTCGCGCGCGATCATCGCCGCCTCGATCGTCTTGCCGACACCAACATCGTCGGCGATCAGCAGCCGTACCGGCGACTGCCGCAACGACATGATCAAGGGGACGAACTGGTAAGGCCGGGGCACCACCGAAATGCGGCCGAGCGAGCGGAACGGCCCCGCGCCGGAGCGCAGGCTCAAGCGCGCCGCATCGAACAGGGTCATGATGCCGGTCGCGTCGCCGCCGGTGGCGGGTTCGGGATCTCCGAATCGCGCCAAGCGGACGCGCTCACCTTCGAGGGGCAGAAAGAGACCGACCTCCTCTCCCTGCGCCGTCGTCAGCGGCCGTAGCCGTAGCACCTCCGGCTCGCGCGGCGGCAGGACGATCCACTCCCGCCCTCGCGCATGCACAATGGTTCCGGCTCGGTAGCGGCTTTCCATTTGCGTCTCCCAAACGGGAACGGTAACGGCTATGAGCGAAACAGGCCAGCGTCAGCGGCCGAACATCCGGGCGCTTATGCACCCTCGCGCAAGGTTGATGAGACCCCGTCAACGGGCCGTCACGGGCGCCCGACAGCGTCGCGGTGCGATCTTCGCCCCCCGCGGCGAGCCACGCTGGCGCCGCAATCTAAGTGCAGGTTGGATGGGGCGGGCCCACACCAAACGAGGGCTCGCCGGCATTTCCCGGTTATTACCCGGTTTCGGGGCTTATCCGGGAATCTTCGGCGCAGCAAATTCCCGGCTTCGGGCCATGACAATCGCCGCAACTAGACGCCGTAAGTAATCGATAAAGACGACATTACGGGCGCTGATCGCGGGTCGATTTCGAGCCAGGACCCGTTTTTTGCGGGAATTTTCCCGGCTTAACCGGGAAACTCGACGCGCGCGGGGTCAGAGCAAGTGGCCGCTGCGAGTCGCTTTGGTGCGGAGGTAGCCCTCGTTGTGGCCGTTCGACGGGAAGACGTGCGGCACGCGCTCGGCGACGTGGATGCCGTAGCGTTCGAGCGCCGCCACCTTCTCGGGATTGTTGGTCAGCAGGCGCACCGTGCCGAACCCGAGCTGGCGCAGCATTTCGGCGGCCGGCAGATAGACGCGTTCGTCTGCGTCGAAGCCCAACTGCTCGTTGGCGTCGAGCGTGTCGAACCCGGCGTCCTGCAGCCGGTAGGCTCTGAGCTTGTTGACCAAGCCGATGCCGCGCCCCTCCTGTGCCAGATAGAGCAGCACCCCGCTGCCCGCCCGCGCGATCGCGGCGATCGCGCCGCGCAGCTGGTCGCCGCAGTCGCAGCGCAGACTGGCGAGCAGGTCACCGGTGAAGCATTCCGAATGCAGCCGCACCAGGACCGGTGCGGCAGGGTCGGGCGCGCCGATCAGGATCGCGAGATGCTCCGTACCGCCGTCGCGCGGTCGAAACGCGATCAGGCGGGCGTTCTCCGCCTCTGCGAGCGGGACGCGCGCCTCGGCGACCCGCTCCAGCCCGGCTTCTGCCGCATGGCGAAGGAACACCGCCGCGGCATTGATCACCGTGAGATCGCCGCGCCGGGCAAAGAAGGCCGCTTCGGCCGTGCCGATGCGCAGCACGAGGGCCGCCGGCAGCAGTGCTGCCAGCTTAGCCAACGTCACCGCTGCGAGCGCACCGCCCTTGGCGGGAACCGGTGCGGGACCAAATCCGGGCGGCTCGGCACCCAGCGAGGCCGCCGGGTCCGCCAGATTGCGGATCACCGCGGCTGGCATCTCGGGAGAAACCGAGATCGTTAAGGCGCCCGACAATTCCTCGCGCGGCGCCAAGCCGAGCGCCACCGCGCGCCGGCGCGTCAGCACGACGCGCGCCGGCGCGCCGGAGATCTCGCGCAGCCGCCGCAGGTTCGCCTCGTTCACCAGCTCGGCGGCTACGGCGAGCACGCTGATCAGATCGTCGCGGATCAGCACCGGCTCCCCCCGGCGCAGCGCGGTGATCGCTTCACCAAGGCTGCGGCCGGTCCTCGGCCGCGCCGCCGCGATGTCGCTATGGGCCGGCGCAACTGTTCTGGATTCGGGCATTCTCTTCTCCTCGTTGCCGCCTATCATAAGAGGTGGCGGCCATGGCGCCAGCGACTTATTGGACCCCCATCTGCGCGGTCTGGCGGACAGCAGCATGACGATGTCGGCGGCAAAGGAATAGGCGAGCAGGCCGAGCGCCAGCCCGCACATGGCCGTGGCCCAGCTCGTGGGTGTCGCCGGGGCAAGCGAACAGAGCAGTGCCAAGCTCTGCACGACCGCGATGGCCTTGCGGCGGCGATCGGCGAACGCGCAAGCCGCCGGCGGGCGGCGCAAGACCGGGAATACGCGTCCGGCGAAGAGGTAGAGATAGCGCATCGCACCGATCGCCAGCACCCAGCACGGCGCGGACGCTGCTTTCACGGCGGTTATCGCCAGCACCGCTATCGCGAACGCGTCGATCTCCATGTCGAAGCGCGCGCCGAAGGCGGAGGCCAATCCCTGGCGGCGTGCCGCCCAGCCATCGGTACCGTCGAGCAGCAGAGCGCAACCGGCAAGAGCGACGAGCATCCATCGTTCCGATGTGCCAAACGGCGCCGGATCTAATGCTCGGCTGGCGATCAGGCAGGCGACACCCGCCCGAGCCAGGGTGATCCGGTTCGCCGCGCCGAGGCGGGGATAGGGGTGATTGCCGGCGAGCAGGCGTTCAAAGGCGACGACGAGCCCGGCGAACAATGTCAGGCCGGCGATTCCGGGCAAGGTCCGCACCACGCCATCAAGGATCAGCAGCACCGTTGCCGCGAAGGCGAGCCCGAGCGCGCGGGCGAATACCAGGTGTGCTTCGCGCATCAGTGCAAGCGAAGACGACGGAAGCGAAGTGACGCGGATCGACATCGGCGAGGGTTCGGTGTATCTGGCGATCGTGCCCATTCGGAACCCGCTCAACAAGCGCCCGCGCGTCAGACTCTGCGGCGATCCGGATTATTCTGCCGATGGATGACGCGCGGGCGTTTTGGGTCGTAGCACCCGGCCGGGGCGAGATCAGAGCGCAGCGGTCGCGCTCGCTGGCATTGGGCGAGCTGTTAATCCGGGCACGCGCGAGCGCCATCAGCAGGGGCACCGAAACGCTCGTCTTTCGCGGGGAAGTGCCGCAGAGCGAATGGCAACGCATGCGTTGCCCGTTCCAAGAGGGGGAATTCCCCGCGCCCGTCAAATACGGCTATGCGGTCGCCGGCGTTGTCGACGACGGTCCCACGGAATTTTGCGGCCGCCGCGTCTTCTGCCTCCATCCCCATCAGGACCGGTTCATCGTCCCGGAGGATGCCGTTGTCGTCATCCCCGATGATGTGCCGGATCGGCGCGCGACACTCGCCGCCAACATGGAAACGGCGATAAACGGCCTATGGGACGGAGCGCCGGGTCCGGGAGACCGGATCGCCGTCGTCGGCGCCGGCGTCGTCGGCGCCCTTGTGGCCGGGCTGGCAGCACGGCTCCCCGGCACCGAAGTGGAGTTGATCGACATCGATCCGAGCCGCGCAGCGCTGGCGGCAGTGCTGGGCTGCCGTTTCGCAGCGCCGGCCCAGGCGCGCGACGAAGCCGACCTCGTAATACATGCCAGCGGAGCCCCCGACGGGCTGGCGACGGCGCTCGCCATCGCCGGTTTCGAGGCGACGGTGATCGAGATGAGCTGGTATGGGACGCGGGTCGTGCCGCTCGCGCTCGGCGGTGCCTTTCATTCGCGCCGGCTGACCCTTCGTTCATCTCAGGTAGGCACCGTTCCGGCAGGCCGCAGGGAGCGCTGGTCGCGTCGGCGCCGGCTGGCCCTGGCGCTCTCACTATTGCGCGATCCGGTCTTCGACCTGCTGCTGTGCGGCGAAACCGATTTCTCCGCCTTGCCCGAGCTGATGGCGCTTCTCGCGGCGTCATCGGCGGGCGTGCTCTGCCACACTGTGCGTTACGATTGAAGGAGGAGAGTCGAGCCATGTACAGCGTTACGGTGAGCCATCATTTGATGGTTGCCCACAGCCTCGTCGGCGCAGTTTTCGGCCCGGCGCAGCGACTGCACGGTGCGACCTATGTGGTCGAGGCCGAGCTCCGCCGCGAGGCGCTCGATGCGGACGGCATCGTTTGCGACATCGGCCGCGCGCTCGATCTGTTGCAGGCCGTGATCGGAGAACTCGATTACCGAAATCTCGACGAGCTGGCGGAATTCCGCGGGCGCAACACGACCACCGAGTTCCTCGCCGCCGAGATTCACCGCCGGTTGGCCGGGCGAGTTCGCGAGGGGGCGCTCGCGCCGACCAACGCCGCGGCAATACACAGCCTCCGCGTGGTGCTGCGCGAGAACCCGGTCGCCTGGGCTGCCTATGACGCGCCGCTCGGATGACGAAATTGTCTTTGTGGTACCGGGCCGCCTCGATCAACTGACCGGCGGATATCTGTTCGACCGGCGCATTGTCGAGGGGTTGCGGGCGCGCGGGCGGGCGGTGCGGGTCATCGAGCTGTCTGCGCAAGCGGACGGTGCGCCACTCGCCGCGCTTGCCGAGGATACCAAGACCGTCGTCGACGGCCTCGCGTTAGCCGACCACGCAAGGTTGCTGGTCGGGCAGGCGCGCCGCCTGCGGCTGATTGCATTTGTCCACGGCCCGTTGGCGCAAGAGACCGGGCTATCGCCGGCCGCCGCGAAACGCGCCGCCGAGCTCGAGGCGGGGCTGCTCTCGCGGGTTCGCGGCGTCCTGTGTCCGAGCCGCAGAACGGCCGCCGCTGTCGAGAGCTATGGCATCTCCCGTGAACGGATCGCGGTGGTCCCACCCGGCACGGCAAAGCCGGCCCGCCCACCGAGGCGACGGCGCGCATCCGTGCGAGCGCTGCTCTGCGTAGCGAACCTTGTCCCGCGCAAAGGCCACGAGCTGCTTGTCGAGGCGCTGGCCCGGATTCGCGATCTCGATTGGAGCCTCAGCTGCGTTGGATCCCTTGAGCGCGATCCGGTGACGGCGCGGGCCGTCCGGCGTTTGATTCGGACCATCGGCCTTGGCCGACGCATCACCCTTGCCGGCGAGTGTCCGCCGCAAAGCGTTGCGCGAGCTTATCGAGCGGCCGATGCTTTCGTCCTGCCGTCTTTCCACGAAGGCTACGGCATGGTCTATGCGGAAGCGATGATGCACGGCCTGCCCGTCATCGCAACGACAGCGGGGGCGATCCCCGAAACGGTTCCACCTGAGGCCGGCCTTCTCGTGCCGCCGGGCGATCCGGCAGCCCTGGCGCGGGCTTTGCGGCGCGTAATTGCACAGCCCGTGCTCGCTGCGCGGCTGGCTATGGGGTCGCGCGCCATGGGTCTTCGTCTGCCGGATTGGACGCAGGCGACGGAAACGTGGGAAAGGGCATTCGATCGCGTGGCGGCACTCGATCCGCCAGGGTGACGCCACCCGCTGGAGGCCGTCGCGCGGATCGTATAGGGTGGCTCTGCTCTCCGGGGATGAACTGGTCCGGCTTCGCGGATAACCATCGTGCCGGGACGCCTAACCGCAGGAACTATTCATGAGGGCTGGGCGTAGGATTTTGATCGTCGACGATGATGGCGCGCTGCGCCAGACTCTGGCGGAACAGCTCGAGCTGAACGAAGAGTTCGTCTGTAACGAATGCGGCACCGCAGCGCGAGCGCTGGAGATGGTCAACAGCGATCGTTTCGACACGATCGTGCTCGACGTCGGACTGCCCGACATGGATGGGCGAGAACTGTGCCGCCTGCTGCGCCGTGCGGGCGTGCAGGTGCCGATCGTGATGCTGACCGGGGCAGACAGCGAGCCCGATACGATCCTCGGACTCGAAGCCGGTGCCGACGATTATGTAACAAAGCCATTTCGGCTGAGTGTCCTGCTGGCGCGCCTGCGCGCGCATCTGCGCCAGAGCGATCAAAGCGACGCCGCGGTGTTTATGATCGGCCCGTATACCTTCCGCCCGGGCGCCAAGCTGCTGACCGATCAGAGCGGCCGCAGAAAGGTGCGATTGACCGAGAAGGAGACGGCGATCCTAAAATACCTCTATCGGGCCGGCGATCGGGCGATCGGGCGCGATACGCTTCTTGACGAAGTGTGGGGCTACAATGCCGGAGTGACCACGCACACGCTGGAGACCCATGTGTATCGCCTTCGCCAGAAGATCGAGCGCGATCCGGCGCGTGCCGAGATCTTGGTGACCGAGCCGGGCGGCTATCGTCTCGTGCCCTAGGTCGGCGTGGTGGGCAAGCGTTTAGGCAGAGCCTTGACACGCTTGGTTATCGTATTGAGCGCGGTCGAAAAGCCCTGGCGGCGCGTCGACACACGGCTGCGTGTCGTCGAGGGCCTGCTGGCCGAACAGCACGTCGAGACCCGGCACGGTCCGCTGATCTTCGTGACCACGCATCCTCAGGCGCTGCAATATCCGCGGGAGTTTGCGACGCGTGAGCCGGAAACGCTCGCCTGGATCGATGCGTTCGAGACACCCTGCCGCTTCTGGGACATCGGCGCCAATATCGGTGTCTTCTCGATCTATGCGGGCGCGCGGCCCGGCGTCGAGGTGCGCGCTTTCGAGCCGGCCGCAGCCAGCTTTGGAGCGCTCTGCCGCAACATCGAGGTGAACGGGCTCGGCGACCGCGTGCAGGCTTACTGTCTCGCCATAAGCGATCGCACCGAGCTCGGCCGGCTGAACCTGTCCGGCACGAATGCCGGCAGCGTTTTCAATGTTTTCGAGAGCAAGGATGATTGCTTCGGCAACGAGATTGCAGTGGTCTTCCGGCAGGGGATGGTCGGTTTTTCGATCGACGGCTTTCGCCGCCTGTTCGGGCTTGCCGCGCCGAACTATCTGAAGATCGACGTCGACAGTATCGAAGAGCGGATCCTCGCCGGCGCTTGCGAGACCTTGCGCGATCCGGATCTTCGATCCGTGCTGATCGAGCTCGAAGCGGCCGACACCTCGCGCAACGACCGTCTGACGGACGCTCTGACAACTGCCGGATTCCGGCTTACCCTGGGAAGCGCGATCAACCAAGGGGGCGTCGTCAACGGAATTTTCGAGCGGACCGCAGCCTGCGTTGTCGCCGAGCCGAGTGGCGAACCTTTCGTGCCCTGACGCCGGGCGATGTTGCCTGCCGGGCTCCTGATCACCAGTGGGGCGGACAGTGGTTACTTCCCGTTGCTGCGCGATACGGTCCTGTCGATCCTGGCGCAACGCCGCGACGTGGCGATCGGCATCCTAGATTTCGGGCTTGCGCCGGAGCAACGAGATTGGTTGGCCGAACGGGTAGCCCACCTAGTTCGTCCCGACTGGGACATTGACTTTCCGGGGCGCGAGCATACCCCGGAGGTGCGCAAGGCACAGCTCTCCAGACCCTTTCTGCGGCGCCATTTCCCCGGCTACGAAATCTATCTGTGGATTGACGCGGATGCGTGGCTGCAGGACTGGAAGACCGTCGAGCTCTACCTCGCAGCCGCCGGGCGCGACAAGCTCGCGATCACACCCGAGATCGATCGCGCCTATAAGCGCCACTACAAGCGGCCCAAACTTTTCGGCCGAACCCTTGGCTGGAAATGCTATCGCGAGGCCTTTGGCTGGCGAGTAGCGGATCGGCTCGGCCGCAACCCGATCGTGAACTGCGGGGTCTTTGCGCTCCATCACGACGCCCCGCATTGGGACGCCTGGGAGCGCGTCATCAGGCAGGTCGCGCAACGAACCCGGTTTTTCTACATCGAGCAAACCGCTCTCAACTACGTGATCTTCGCCGAGCGTCTCCCGGTCAACTTGCTGCCGGCCTATTGCAATTGGATGCCCGGCGACGCCGCCCCGGCGTTCGATGCGGCTGGCGGCCTGTTTGTCGAGCCCTACGCCCCACACGAAGTCATCGGCGTCATGCACCTCGCGGGCGAAGCCTCGAAATCGGAGATTTTCCGGCTGCGCCGACTGGACGGCGGGGAAGTCGAGACGTCGCTGCGGTATGGCGACACCCGCGCCCTCGTTTCACGCCATCCGCAGCCGCTCGGAAGCGAGGCGAGCGCCTTCGGCGAGCGCCTTTAGTTTCGCCCAGACGACGTCCTCGGCGACGCGGCCCATCCCGGCCGAGGTATCGAACCCGCAATCGGTGCCGGCGATGACGCGATGTGGGTCGCCGACCGCGGCAGCGACCCGCTCGAGCCGGTCGGCGACGGCCTCGGGATGCTCGACAAAGTTGGTCAAGCTGTCGATCACGCCGGCGACGATGATCTGGTCGTCGGCCAGCGGGAGCCGTTCGAACACCCGGTACTCGTGGGCGTGTCGCGGGTTGGCGAAGGGAAAGAAAAAACCCCCGACTTCGGCTTTTTGAATGATGGGCAGGATGTCGGCGAGCGGCACGTCGCAATCGTGCGGCCCCTCGTAATTGCCCCAGCAGACGTGCAGGCGTACCTTGTCGCGCGGGATGTTTTCCAGTGCCTTATTGATCGTTGCGACGACGCGCTCGACAAAGCCGAGGAAGTCGCCGAGCGGCCGGTCCTGGTATGAGAGGTGACGTTCGAGAGCGAGGTCCGGGCAATCGAGCTGTAACAGAAAGCCGCGGCGGACGATCGTCTCGTACTCCTTGCGGAGTGCCGACCCGATTGCCGTGAGGTAGGCCTCCTCGCTGTCGTAATATTCGTTTTTCATCGCCCCGGCGATAATCCCGGGCGAGGGGGCGGTCAGGAACGGCTCGATGAACCGTGTGCCGGTCTCGTCGAGCGCCGCCTGGAAATCGGCGCATTCGGCCTCGACCGCGGCAGTGCCGAGATAGCGGATCTCGCCGATCGCCTTGGGCGGGCCCATGTTGCTGACCGCCTCTCTGGCGGCGAGCTGCTGCTCCATCATTTGCCTGAAGACCGGATAGCGCAACGCGTCGGCGCGCGTCCGGCGCTGCCACGACCCGCCAAAGCCGCTCATCCGGTGGCGGATGTGGAGAAAGAACCCTTCGCGCTGTTGCTCGCCGTTGTTGCCGATATCGACACTCGCCTCGGCCTGCTTCCGCACTATCCCGCGCAGCGCCTCCCGGCCGAGATTCTCTAGCACGGCCGCATCGACCGATTCGCCGCGCGCCCGGCGCACATAGAGCCGGGTCAGTTCGGGCGGGCGCGGCAGGCTGCCGGTGTGGGTTGTCAGGATCCCTTCTTCGCTGCGGCGCATCGTCACTCCTTTCAGCTAGATAGCGGCCTTTTTTCACAGTCTACCGCGGAACCACCGCGGCACCAGCGGCGCAATCGCGAACAAGTCGCTTGTCGCGGAAGCGTCGGCTTCGTACACTACAGCTCTTCGTCGCAACAACTGAAAGGAGGTGATCCTGTGTCTAGCCACCAACCGCGGTCTTCCGCCGCCGTGACCAGGATCCCCGTCCGCACGGAGGTCCTTGCCTGAGGGCAACGGCTCGCGGCCGCGTGGGCCGCCGGTTTTCGGTGGAAGGGCCGCCCCTAGGGGCGGCCCTTCTCATTTGATGCTGCAGGGCCTACAACGTGATCGAGACCGCTTCCGGCCGAGGAGTGAAGGCCATGCCCGACGCGCTGATAACGAATTCGCCGATCATTGCCGCCTATCGCGCTGCGACCCCAGGCTCGGCGGCCGCCTCGGAGAAGGCCAGTCGCCTGTTCCCGAGCGGTGTCACTCATGATTCGCGCTATATCGAGCCCTACGGGCTCTACATCACGCGCGCACAGGGGCCGCGCAAATGGGATGTCGACGGCAATTGCTATGTCGACTACTTCGGCGGCCACGGCGCCTTGCTGCTCGGGCATTGCCACCCGAAGGTCGTGGCCGCAGTCAACCAGCAGATCGAGCGCGGCACCCATTTCGGCGCCTCGCACGAGACCGAGATCGCCTGGGCGGAATGGGTGCTGAAACTCGTCCCCTCGGCCGAGCGTGTCCGTTTCACGTCCTCCGGCACCGAGGCGACGATGATGGCGGTGCGGCTTGCCCGCGCCTTCACCGGCAAGTCGAAGTTCGTCCGCTTCAAGCATCACTTCCACGGCTGGCACGATCACATGACCTCGGGCTATGCGAGCCATTTCGACGGCAGCCCGACACCGGGCGTCCTGTCGGGGGTCACCGGCGGCCTGCTGCTGGCCGAGCAGAACGACGCCGAGGGGCTCGCGCGTCTGCTCGACGCGCACGATGACGTCGCCGCCGCAATCATCGAGCCGACCGGCGCTCATGGTGCCCAGCTGCCGATCGACCCGCCGTTCCTGACGGCGCTGCGCGAGCTGACACGGCGGCACGGCGTGGTGCTGATCTTCGATGAGGTCGTCACCGGCTTCCGCGTCTCGCCGGGCGGGGCGCAGGCCGAGTACGGCATCCGGCCCGACCTGACGACATTGGCAAAGATCCTCGCCGGCGGTTTGCCGGGGGGTGCGGTAGCCGGCCGCAAGGACATCCTCGACCTGCTCGATTTCCAGGTCACCAAGGCTGCCGACCGCGAGAAGATCTCTCATCAGGGCACCTTCAACGCCAACCCGCTCTCCGCCGCGGCAGGCGTTGCCGCACTCGAGATCGTCGGCACGACCGACGCCTGCGCCCGCGCCAACCGCTACGCCGACACGTTGCGCCGGCGGATCAACGAGGTGTTTGAGGAGGAGCACGTGCCGTGGGCGGCCTACGGCATGTTTTCGAACTTCCATTTCTTTACTAACCCCGACCACCGGGCGATCGTGCCGACCAACTTCGACCCGCTCGCGCAGCCGGCCTCTGCGCTCGCCGGCAAGAGCCAAGCGGACTTGGTGCACAAATTCCGGCTGGCGATGATGACCTACGGGGTCGATTTCAGCGGCAGCCCGGGTGGGGTGACCTCGGCGACCCATGGCGAGGCCGAGCTCGAGGACACCGTGAAGGCCCTGCGCAACACCGTGCGCATGCTGAAGCAGGAGGGCGAGATCTAGCAGAGGCCCCCGTTCAGGAAGCCTTTTATATCAATTGATTAGGCCTAAATCAGCGATGCTGAGAAACAACGAAATCGGCATCGGATATCAACGGAATCTGCACAACGTTGAGGGAGCGAAAACAACAGGTTTGGGGTCTTCGCGTCGCTCGTTGCAGGTCGTGTTGAAGCGAGCTTTTCTCTGCTACGGGGTCTTGGCGAAGGCTTCGACCTGCACGAGCAAATCGGGGTCGGCCGATGGCGGCATCGCGACGATCGTACTGTCCGGCGTGGGCGGGCCGAAATAGCGCTGGCGCAAATCGGCGTATTTGTCGAACTCGGCGGGCTGTTTGACGTAGCTGACCGTAAAGACGATGTCCTTGACGGTTGCACCCCCCGCTTCGAGGCAAGCACCGACATTCTTGCCGACCTGCTCGATCTGTTGCTGCAGGTTGCCCTTGCCGACGACGTTACCGGCCTCGTCCCGGGCGACCTGCCCGCCCACAACGACCCAATGCCCGCTATCACGTAACGCAACCTTGGTTGTCGGCGGGGAAGCAGGGCAGGGAGGCCCGACGATGGCAGGTTCTGCCCGGTCCGCAAGTGCTTGCCAGCTGGCATTAGCTCGCTTGATGTATTCCTCGGAATGTTCCCGCCATATCCCCAGCCAATATTGGTTGTGCACCAAATAAAGCTTACCGTCGACGATCGCCCAAGCCTCGGGATCGACGGTGTCCTTGTGCGCGTCCGCGTCGTTCGACACGCCCATCGCGCAATAGCCGTCGTATTGGGGTGCATACCGGTCAGGAGTCTTGCTGAACAGGTCGCGGTGCGCGTCGCTCGCAAAGCGCCAGCGCAATTTGTGCCACAAATACTCTATCTCAGCTCTGCCCTGAACCGGCTTGCCGTCGGTGAAATAAGCCACCGGGTCGTAGCCGCTGATCGACAGCTTGGGTTCCTCACCTCGCGCAGCGGGTGAGGGACCAACGCCTAACAACAACCCAGCCAGCACCGCGGACAGCTTTAGGCGCGATGGACTACCCTCCAGCATGCCCTTCCTCCCAGCGAATCTCTACAGGAACCTCGAAACTTACTATAGTGCTCATGGTCTGCGGCGAGGTCAAACGCATCAGCGATGCGCACCCTGCTCGATAACCCGCTTGGTCTTCCGGAAGAAACTGCTTCTCGTAAGCGGAAGCTCGCCGCTATTCTGCACGCTGATGTAGCCGGTTTCAGCCGGCTGATGGGCGAAGACGAGACGGGTACTCATCAAGCCCTCGGCGAACTGCGCCGCGCCGTCGACCCGTTGATCACGGCGCACGGCGGACGGATCGTCGGCACCGCAGGCGACAGCGTACTGGCGGATTTCTCGAGCGTCGTCGACGCGCTGAACTGCGCCGTCGAGATGCAGCGGGCTTCGCGCGCCATCAACGACCCGATCCCGCCCGAGCGCCGCTTGGAGTTGCGCATCGGTGTCAATCTCGGCGATGTGATTGTCGACGGCGACGACATCTTTGGCGATGGCGTCAACATCGCCGCCCGGCTCGAGGCGCTAGCTCAGCCCGGCACGGTGTGCATCTCCCAGACGGTGTTTGACCAGGTCAGGAACAAGCTCGATCTCGATTACCGTCCGCTCGGTGCGCATCGCGTTAAGAATATCGCCGAGCCGATTCGCGCCTACGCGGTGGGCCTGCCGGTCGTGGCACCTCGGCCACGGAAAGGGTGGCGGCCCCTAGCGGCAGCCGCAGGCGCTGCTGCGCTCGCCGCGGCCGGACTTTTCGCGTGGGTCTTTTATGCCGGCGTGGGCTGGGAGCGGATTGGGCTCAGCGCGGCAACGAAACCGGTGGAAGTTGCCGGCCTCGCCGCCCCGGCCCGTCTCGCCGGCCGTCCTTCGGTGGCGGCGCTGCCGTTCAAGAATCTGTCCGGTGATGCCAGCCAAGATTACTTCAGCGACGGGATCACTGAGGACGTTATTACCGCACTCGGCCGTTTTTCGAACCTGCTGGTCATCGCCAAATCTGCTAGCTTCCCGTTCAAAAGCTCGAATGCCTCTCCTGCCGAGATCGGACGACTTCTGGACGCCCGCTACCTACTCGACGGGAGTGTTCGGCGCGCCGGCGATCGCGTTCGGGTCAACGCTGAGCTGACTGAGGCCGCGACGGGGCGGAACGTCTGGTCCCAGGCTTACGATGACGAGGCTAAGGACATCTTTTCCGTACAAGAAGATATTGCCCGGCGCGTGGTCGGCGCAGCCGCTGTAAAGCTGACCCGGTTCGAGAGGGAGCGCGTTCTGACGAAGCCGACCGAAAACCTCGCCGCTTACGAATACGTTTTGCGCGCTCGGGAGTTTCTATCGCATGCGACCCGCGACAAAAACGACGAAGCGGCCACGCTCTTCCAACGCGCTATCGACCTCGATCCGAACTACGCCGCCGCCTATGCGGCGCTCGGCGGCTCGCATTTCGA
>Ga0318528_10000198_pt1 | contig 17052 bp, 18 predicted proteins | sample GRESIP052b4f26_FD_202500 | JGI IMG/M metagenome (GOLD analysis project Ga0318528, IMG submission 202500) | Tropical soil microbial communities from Luquillo Experimental Forest, Puerto Rico - GRE.SIPMG.052b4f26 | ecosystem: Environmental > Terrestrial > Soil > Tropical forest > Bulk soil...
CGGTGGATGTGTTCCGCGGCCTGTTCCCGGGAGTGGAAGGCCAAGCCGAGGCGGCCGCGCTTTCCTTCGAGCGCTCCTTCCGTGCCACGGTGGACCGGACCGGGATGTCCCCAGTACCTGGTGCGGAACAGGCCATCGGCCAGCTGCGGGACGCCGGGATCAGGGTGTGCCTGATCACCGGGCTGTCCCGGCGGCTGCTCGGCCTGGTCCTGGACACGCTCGGCCTGGAGGCGGTGGCCGATCTCACCCTCTGCCCCGAGGACGCACCGCGCGGTTTCCCGTGGCCGGATCTCGCATTCACCGCGATGCTCAGGCTCGGCGTCGAAGACGTGCAGGCCGCCGCGTTCGCGGCCAGCACCGCGAGCGGGATCCAGTGCGGCCGCCGGGCCGGGATAGGCGTGGTGGTCGGCGTGCTGACGGGGGATCACACCCGGGACAGGTTGCGCAGCGCCGGTGCAACCCAATTCATCGATGGCATCGCCCAGCTGCCCGATTTGCTGCTCGGCAAGGTAGCGGGATTGCCCGCCCCAGGCACCGCGGCGACGCCGTGGCCGGGCGACACCGCCGCTGGCCGGGTGGCCGCCGCCCGGGAACCGCCGCCGGCCAGGGTGGCCTCAGCGCAGGTACCCTTAGAGCGCCGCACTCCGGGGCTATAGCTCAGCTGGAAGAGCACCTGCTTTGCAAGCAGGGGGTCAGGGGTTCGAGTCCCCTTAGCTCCACCTGCGAAATCACTGGACGGTGATCATCGCCGCGACCCCCTGCCTGCCGTCAACTTTGGTCGCGTCATTCGAGTCGGTCTAGGCCCATCTCTGGTCGCGGGTGACCTTGCTGGCGTGATAGAAGCCCAGGATCGAAAAGACGAGCGAGAGCCCGGCACCGGCGAAGGCTGCGGTAGCGGCGTACCCGGCAATGTCGGCCATCTTCCCGAAGGCGTAGGCATTCAACAGCAGGCCGCGGGAAGTTTCACCCCGGAACATCAACTGGACCGCGGTGGCCAGCTCGGGGTCGTCGGGGCGGGCCAGCGCCTCGCCGGATAGCTCGGCGTAGGTCTTGCCGCCGCCCATGGCCTTCAGGTGGTTGGCGATGTAGTGGTCAGCGTAGACCTTCGCCTGATCACCGGTGGTGAGCTGCTGCCAGCGTACTGGCGCACGGCCTCGAACTCAGGGGCGGCCAGTTCCGGGCTGTCACTGGCTGGGAAGTAGATTTTCTGTGCCTCCAGCTGGTTGCGGACCTCGTTGATGATGTACCGCTGGGCCCAGGTCAACAGCCCGCCTGCAACCGCCAGTACGGGCACCAGCACCATGCCTTCGGCGCTGACCAGGCGGTCGAATGTTCTACGGCGCATAGCCCCTCCAGGTGATGGCCTGACTAACGGAAGCACGGGACGAGCTAGGCAAAGATCTCCCACAACCTTCTCACAGGCCGCCGGGCAACAACGGACTCAGACGGCCACGACAGCCCGCAGCACTGATCCGCAGATCAAGAGCTGCGGACGAGGAGCGCTGGTCACCGGAATCTGGCGAAAGCCCGGAACGTGGAATACATGTCAAAGGCGAGAATCAAATGCTCCATTGAGCAATGCCCAGGCGCCGAGGTGAAACACGAATACGCACAACAGTGTGGTCGCAACAGCAATACAGACCACGCCTGCATGCGTCCGACCCCTGGTCGCAAAGAGCTTCACAGCCGTAGGGCTGACATGCTCTGGTCTCCAACCGCCAGATGCGGCGGCTGGAATGTGGGTCGTTGGGGAGGGCCAACCCGCCAGCATGGGCAACGAGCCGTGCAGAATTCCAGCTACTCTCCACTGGGCAGGCCCGAGTGCGGCGCACCGTGCGTGGGAAGGCTGCCGTCGACGATGCCGGGAACGCGCGGGCGAATGGAGTCAGCCTCATGAACGTCGCGGTGCTGGGGGCAGGCGGTGGAGGACTGGCGGTCGCCTACGAGTGGGGAAGCCAGGGACACCGGGTCTCCCTGTATGCACAACGCGCTCACGATCGCCACCTGGCGCCAGTCCGCGAACGCGGTGGCATCGCGGCCGAGGGGGTGCTCGAGGGGTTTGTCCCCCTGAGCACGGTCACCTCCGACATCGCCGAGGCACTGGACGGCGTAGAGGTCATCTTCGTCGTCGGCCCCGCCTACGCCACCGAACCGTTTGGCGCCGACACCCGCGGTCACCTGCACCCCGGAGTGACCGTCGTGGTCTGCCCCAGCTCGTCCGTCGGCAGCCTCGCTTTCAAGCACGCCGCGGGGGTGGACCTGTATGACGAGAGCATCGTCGTCGGCGAGACCAGCACGCTGCCGTACGCGTCGCGGGTGTCGCTGCACGGCAGTGTGCGGATTTTCCACCGGCTCGACACCGGCTTTTCGGCCGCTGCTGCCCCGCGCAGCAATACGCCTAGGCTCCTGGGGGTCCTGCGCCAGGTGTACCGCAACGCTGAGGAAGCCGCCGGGATCTTCCAGACCACGCTTCAGAACGGCAACCCGGTCATCCACCCTGCCGTCACTTTGCTCAACGCCGCGCTCATCGAACGCACGGGCGGCGACTTCATGTTCTACGAGGAGGGGATCACCGAGGCGGTCGGCCGCCTTATAAAGGCAGTCGATGACGAGCGGCTGGCCATTGCGCGTGCCCTCGGGGTTGCCATCCTCGCCGAGCCGGATATCGGGGTGCTGCAGGGCTACATGACCGAGCCCAACTACTCCACCGGTTACTCCACCGCACCGGGCTTCCGCGGCATCAAGGCGCAGAACGAGCTACATCACCGCTATCTGACCGAAGACGTAGGCTACTCGATGGTGTTCCTCACCGACCTGGCCCGGCACCTGGCAGTGCCGACCCCCACCATGGACGCTGTAATTCACCTCGCCTCGGTCGTAGCTGGTGAGGACTTCGCCGCCAAGCGCGCCCGCACCATGGACAACATGGGCCTGTCCGGGCTGACGCGCGAACAGCTAGCGGCATTCTGACCCGGGCTGCTCACGGTTCCCAGCGGCTCAGCCAGGGCTGAGGAGGCGAGCCACATCGGCGGCGCTCCTCCAGCGGCACGATGAAGACCGCAGCGCTGCCTGGTGAGGAAGCGGGTTTCGTTGCCAGGTCAGACCAGTCCCTCCCACGCTGATCGGCGGTGCCTGGCGCACAACGCCCGTCAGGTCGTCGAGGAGGCTCCAGCTCACACGGAATTAGCCCAGCGACGATCCGGTACCGGCTCGTGATGGGGGCGGGAGGCCCCACGATGGAGAGTAGTTGGCATACCACTAACGCAAGAGGAGGGATTGACATGACGAATGCACCATCGTCACCTGACCGGCCGGGACGGCCGTGTTGCGAGGCTTGCTGGATCTTCGGCCCAGCGTTGGCGTCGAACGCACCGTGGCCGCCGCCGACGAGGCCGTGGCTCAAGGGCTGGCCGCAGCGAAGGTGTACGCGTTCGAGAGCGCCGACTATCCGGGCGCGGCGCAGTCAGACGTTTTCGACACCAACGGGACCACCGCGGTGGGGGCGTTCATTTTCGATCCCGGCAACGCCAACTCGCTGGCAACCGCGTTTACCTTCGCGGGCGGCGCTTACCGGATCCTCACCGTCCCAGGCTCTACCTCAAGCGCCGCCGCCAGTATCAATGCCGCCGGGCTGATCGTCGGGGTGTACCAGGATCTGGCCAACGTGACGCACGGCTTCGCGGACCGGGGCGGCACCTTCAGCAGCGTAGACTTCCCCGGCGCCACCTGGACTCAGGCCATGGGCGTCAACCATGCCGGGCAGATCGTGGGCAACTACGCCGACGCCGCCAGCGTAGAGCACGGATTCCTCAGCAGCGGCGGCACCTTCACGGCCATCAATTTCCCCGGGGCCACTGGGACCGTGACCACAGGGATCAACACCGCCGGCGACATCGTCGGAGGCTGGTCCGATGCCGCGGGGTCCCACGGCTTTTTGCTCCAGGCCGGGGTGTTCACTCCCATCAACTTTCCGCTCGCCACCAGCACGAGCGCCTTCGGCATCAGCGACGCCGGGGAGATAGCCGGCTATTACAGCGATACCGCCGGGAACACCCACGGCTTCGTCTACGCCGACGGGGCCTTCAGCACGGTGGACGTCGCAGGCGCCCGCACCACCCTACTGACACGGATCAAGAACGGGGGATCTATTACCGGCATCTGCTCCGACGCGGTGAACGGAATACACGGCCTCATCGGCCGCTGAGCCCAGTCGGCTCGGACCAGCCCGCGGAGATGAAACCGCTAGTTGACCACCAAGCCTGACCACAACAGCATCTGACACGGCCCGATCTCAGCGGACGTTGCTACAGCCGCTGTCCCAGATGAGCGACCATATCCGACCGCTTGTGCCTATTTTGCAAGCAGGGGGCCGGGGGTTCGAGTCCCCCTAGCTCCACCAGGCAAAACACCCCTCTTCAAGATCGCCGATCATGGTCCGCGTACGAGTCAATGCGCCCAGAACTCGTTCGGCAACGCCTCGATGTCCAGCGCGGCCGACTCACAGTACTCTGCGACGAACAAAAGCCGGGTCCCGGCCGGATCACCGCTGTCGGCCATCTGACGGATCGCGGCGGCCTGCCGCCGGGCGCGTTGCACGATGACGGCACCGAATCCCTGCCGGTCTGCGTCGTACCCGTAGGCGTCAAGCAGGAGATGAAGGCGGCGGGATCGGCCGTCGAAGTCGTGGAAGCCCAACGGCTCGACCGCGCTCGGCGGGCAGAGCGGCACCCACCACAGGGCCGAGAACGCCAGATCGAACTCTCGCGACGACGGCGCCGCCATGTCCCAGTCGCAGAAACCGACCAGCCGGTCGCCATCCACCACCGCGTTGTATGGCGCCGCATCCTGATGGCCCACGATCAAGCCCGGTCGCACCGTGCCGCCGATGCCCCACCTTTCGGCCGCCGGCGGCACGAAGCTCACCGTCGCGTCATGGAGGCGTCGCAGCCATCGGCCGACCTCGATCAGGGTCGAGTCACTATGTGCCCATGCGGGCCACGGTGTCCGGTCGCCGACCGTGTCGCCGGGCAGGTAGGTGAGCATCTCGCGGCCCTGATCATCAAAGCCCAGCGCCCGCGGAGCACCGTCGAAGCCGGCATCCTCCAGGTGCCGCAGCAATGCATGCACCGTGGACGTCCAGGGCTCGGCTGGCTTGTGGATGACGTCACCGATCAACACGGCGCCCGTGCTGTAGCCGCCTGGCAGCCTCTCTTCGGTCACACTCGTTGTGTACAGCGTTTTGACCAGAGCCGATACCGGATTTCCGTACGCGGACGAGAACAGTACCCTCGCACGCTGGCCGCCCAGGCCGCGCCTGCTCCGGCAGGTCGTCCCAAAGGTGCAGCCCGATCCCGGCCTGCACGTTGATCAGCGACAGCGTTGGCTGAATTGAGCAACGTCGTGCCCCCACGTGCCCGTAAGCACGGTCACTCGCGGCAAATCAGAGTCTGTCGCGGTCAACGCAGAATCCCAGGTGGCCTGGGGAGGTGCACTTCGCGACGCTGTGGCCACCACCTTTGCAAGCAGGTGATCGCTATGTGTAAGACCCGGGGTCTAGTCCATCCCGGCGATGACGCGAGTCATATAGAAGAGGGGAGAGCAGGACGAGGTGGCAACGGGAGCCGACGCGCCCATTGATGCACCGGCGCTACGCTTTCTGTAGATCATGCTGGTGGGAGGTGCCGGTGACGGTCGGGCCCGGGGACGAGGCAGCGGCGGGTGCGGGAGGCCACAGCCACTTGCGGGCCTCGCACGCCGACCGCGAGCAAGCGATCGATGTGCTCAAGGCCGCATTCGTGCAGGGCCGCCTGGCCAAGGACGAATTCGACCTGCGGGTCGGCCAGGTGCTCGCATCGCGGACCTACGCGGACCTGGGCGCCCTCACCGCTGACATTCCTGCTGGGCTGGTCAGTGCGCAGCCGCCGACGGTGCCAGCCTTCCCGGCACTGGGCCATGCATCGGCGGCCGCGAACCTCAAGGCGCGCGAGCGTGCGATCGTTGCGACGGCCGTGTTCGGAGGCCTTGCATGGATGATCGCCCTCTTCGCCGGGCCAATGCCAATGGCAGCGGTGCCACTTCTCGTGGGGACCGGCAGTATTTTCATCTCCTTGCTCCTGCTCGGAACCCGCCCGCGCGAGCAGCGCTCTGGTGGTCAGGTGCCTCCGCAGCGGGCAATCAGCACGGGTCCAGGAACTGGTCGCCAGGCGGCTCCTGGTGGCCCGGCGGAACACTTTCCCCCCGCCGGTAACCCCCGGCGACAGGGTAAGGCTGACGCGGCCCGACGCCCTCGTCCGCAAGTGACCATGGCCCCCGGTGGATGTTGCCCGTGCCATTAGCGTGCCATTAGCCACGGTCCGTAGCGGTATCTGACGGCTACTCACGGACAACTGGTCGGCCAGGTCAGCGTGGCCACAACGCACGAATACGTCGCTTTGCAAGCAGGGGGTCAGGGGTTCGAGTCCCCTTAGCTCCACCAGGCAAAACGTGTCCCGCCAAGTCGCAGGGTGTCGGTTGACACCACCTTGACACCAGTTCGCCTCAATTCAGGCCGTGATCTTCGCTGTCATCAGGGCCGGGCGCGGGCGCTCACCTTGGACTTGCCCGGGTGGGTCGTCAGCCGGTGACGACGGCGAGCATCGCGGCCTGGCGGTCCCGCGTCACCCAGGGTGAGAAGTGCTCGCCGCCGGGGTATATGCGCTCCTCCGTCACGCGTGCTGCCGGCGCCAGGGTCCGCCGGAGGATCGGCAACGGCGCCAAGGTGTCGCTGTCCCCGTGGAAGACGTGGATCGGTGCCCGGATCCCGGCGACGTCGAACGGCCACGGCTGGCCGGTGGCCTGGCCATCGAGCCAGTAGCCGATCGCCCCCTGCCGCGTGGCCTCCACCATGTCCTCCGACAGCGCCTCGCTTTTCTTCTCCAGCCAGCCGCGTTCGTCAGCGGGCCACGTGCTGGTGATATGCCGCAACCACGCCATCGGGTCGGCGCGCACCTCGGCCATTTCCACTTCAAACCGGGCCCGGGCACCCTCGGGGTCGCGCCATTCCTGCCGCCAGTCCTCGGCGATGTCCTCCGCCATCCCCTCCAGATCGTCCCCTGCGCTGATGCTCCCGAGAGCCGACGTCAATATCACGGCCTGCACCCGGTCAGGCAGGACAGCCGCGCACGCGAGCGCGTACTGCCCGCCCGCCGACGTGCCCTGCACCACGAAGCCCGCCATGCCCAGATGCTCGGCCACGGCCACGGCGTCTTTGATGCGAGCCAGCCGGTCCAGATCACCGAGAGGGTCCGTGGCGCCGTAGCCCGGCCTGTCGACCGCCACCGCGCACACTCCCCGCTCTTCCAGCAGGCCCAGCTCGTAACATCCCACCTCCGCCCGCGACCCGGGCGCGCCATGCAGGTAGAGCAAGACCGGGCGGGTATCCGCGCCGTACAACCGGTACCCGACCCGGCGGCCACCTCCCACCCCGCAACACATCATCAGACACCCGCACGGCAAACCCCCACAATCCCCTAACCCGGACTCGTCCTGGCACCATGCTCCTCGCAAAAGTCATAAAGCAAGAGGCTGTAGAACGGGGATGACCAAGCCGCCAAGCTGTGCGGCAACCCAGGGACTGAGGGACGCTAGCCGACTACAGAAACCTTTCAGCGGCCCTGCCACCACGAACTACAGGCCAGAAGATCAGCGATCGCCGACCGAGGCATGACACCCACATCTGACACCAACGAGCTTGGACGCAGCCAGACTGCGGTGGACCCTTGGAGTGCCGCGTTCCAGGCCATAGACGGTGCTGGACATCGTGCTCGTGTTTTGCAAGCAGGGGGTCAGGGGTTCGAGTCCCCTTAGCTCCACCTGGGAAAACACGTCGGCGCGAGCTCATTGATGGGCGATTGACACCAGTTTTGAACCAGCTCAGCGACCAGCCAGCGTCAGCCGTTCCGCACCCGCGGCCGGGGCTCAGGCCTGATCCCACCACAGCGCAGCAGATACGCCCGAACCATGGTGGTCCCCCAAATCCAGCTCACGCGCAGCAGGCTTAGCTGCCTTCCCAGACCACAGCCGGACCCACAGCTCGTCGATCGCCTCCGGCGTCAGCTTCTCGTAATCCCCATGGGCCACCGCAACCTCCCCGACCTCGGGTCAAAGAAGTGTTGCGCCTACCCCATGGGACCGCCCCGGAATCCGTGGGGCGTGTCCTACCAGCTGTGTAAGTGACGTGGCCTGACGATGAGCCGCAGGAAAGGCGGCTCGCGGAAGGACACGTGATGTCAGACACTTCAACGGTGCCCCGCAAATCCGATGCTGATCCTCCGGCCCGGCGGCCGGTGATCGACGAGGAGCTCGCGGACCAGTTGCTGGGCAAGGCCCAGGCCGAGGGCGTCGAGCTGCTGGGCCCGGACGGCTTGTTGTCTCAGGTGACCAGGGCGGTGCTGGAGCGGGCGCTGGCCGAGGAGATGACCGGCCACCTGGGCTATGAAAAGCACGACCCGGCCGGGCGGGGCAGCGGCAACAACCGCAACGGCAGCACCGGCAAGACGGTGCTGACCGATATCGGCGCGGTGGACCTGGCGGTGCCCCGGGACCGCAACGGCAGCTTTGAGCCGCAGATCGTCCGCAAGGGGCAGACCCGCCTGGAGGGGTTCAACGAGCGGATCATCGCGCTGTATGCGCGCGGGATGACGACGCGGGATATCCGCGCCCACCTGCGGGAGATCTACGGCGTCGAGGTCTCGCCGGATCTGATCTCGCGGGTCACCGACGCGGTGATCGAGGAACTCACAGAGTGGCAGGGCAGGCCGCTGGACACGGTTTACCCGGTGATCTTCATCGACGCTCTGGTGGTGAAGATCCGGGACGGGGTGGTGGCGAACCGGCCGGTCTACCTGGCGATCGGCATCGACTGCGACGGTGCCAAGCAGGTGCTGGGCCTGTGGGTCGGCCCCGCCACCGGCGAGTCAGCCAAGTTCTGGCTGACCGTGCTGAGCGAGCTGAAGTCCCGCGGGGTCGGCGATGTGTGCATTGTGTGCTGCGACGGGCTGACCGGCCTGCCCGACGCGATATCGGTGACCTGGCCGCAGGCGGTCGTGCAGCTGTGTGTAGTGCACCTGATCCGCGCCTCGCTGCGCTATGCCTCCCGCAAGTACTGGGCGCCGCTGGCCAAGGACCTGAAGCTGATCTACACGGCTCCGGACGAGGCCGCGGCGGCCGCGGCACTGGAGGACTTCGAAGACGCCTGGGGCGGCCGCTACCCGGCGATCACCAGGCTGTGGCGGGCGCACTGGGCGGAGTTCACCCCGTTCCTGGCGTTCCCGCCCGAGGTCAGGCGGGTGATCTATACGACGAACCTGATCGAGTCCATGAACAACCGGCTGCGCAAGGTCACCCGCAACCGCGGCCAGTTCCCCTCCGAGCAGGCCGCCCTCAAAGTCCTCTACCTGGCGGTCCGGAACCTGGAGGAGTTCCGCAGCCCGAACACCGGGATCCGAAGTTCGGGGTGGAAACAGGCGCTGCAGGCGTTCACCATCTACTTCGACGGCCGAATCCCGACCCCATGAAAACCGCCACGATCACTTACACAGACGGTCGGACGCTCCGTGCGCTGCTGCCTGCTGACGGGGACCGCTCGGCGGAAAGGTCGGGTTAGGGTTCAGCTACAGGCCCTAACCCGGCAGGTCGCAGGAGAACGTGCCGCGGATGTGGTTGTAGTCGAATTCAACCCGCACGATGGTGCCATCCGTGACTACGACCTGTTCGACGGAGTGGAAGGTCCCCTGCGACTCGAGAACGCCGCCGGCACTGTAGGTGTCCATGTAGTCAGTGTGGGCGAGGGGGCTGACCGTCGTCCCGGCGTTGGTGTTGAACGCGAAATGGTCGGTGAAGCCGATCAGGGTGTAACGGCCGTCGCTCCAGTCGATCCGCCCGTTAGCAACATCGGATCCCGCGATGTGGAAGCCGCCCGTCGGTATCTGGACGCTGGTGTAGGTGACCGTGTCGGTCCCGGAGATCGTCCCCGCTCCGCAGTTGTCACTTTGGACCGGGTCCGGCCCGCCGGGAATGGTGATCGACACGCGAGTGACGACCGCGGCTGCGGACGCCGACGCGGACGCCGATGCGGTCATGGCTGCGGTCGCGCTGACGGCCAGGGCGGCGAGCGGAACGAGCTTCCATAGTCTGATCATCTCGGACTCCCTACCTTGATCATCGTGCGCTTCGCGCATCCTGGGGCTCGGTGCCGTGCGTGGACTGCCACGTGAACGGCCTATCTACCATGGTCACGACTCTGTCGGCGTTTCGCTCTCCCTATTTCTAGGTAGGCGCCGGGCTGTCACCATGGGGGTTGTGGACGCGATCCAGCGGGCGGCCCGTACCGTTGCGCACGCGGGAGGACACGCCTCCGACGCGGACTTTGCCGACGAGACGCTGGCCAGCGTGGCGACGGTTTTGCCGCACGACGGCTACTGCATCTTCGGAGTGGACCCGGCGAGCGGGCTTCGCGCATTCATGCTCTCGCGGAACGGCCTCGACGGCGTCTCAGGCAGGCTGGCTTACAACGAAACCCGAGAGCGAGATGTCAACCGCTACGCCGAACTGGCGCGGTGCAGTGTCCCGGCGGGGATCCTCGGGGGAAGCGCCCGGGAACCTCCCAGCCCGCGCTTGCACGACATATTGCACCCGGCCGGGTTCCGGTCTGAGCTGCGTCTCGCGCTGCGCACCCACAGGGGCTGGTGGGGGGCGCTCTCGTTGTTCCGTGAGGGTGCCCGGCGCCCCTTCGGCGCCGACGACGCTGTCCTGGCCACACGGCTTGCACCTGCCTTGACCACCGCGGTGCGTCAGCGCCCGCTGCGTCGGCTACCCCCCGGTCCGCGGCTGCCTCCATCCGGCGTGGTCCTGCTGGACCCGAACGACACCATCGTCTCGATGAGCGAAGAGGCACGAAACTGGCTGCAGGCCCTGTGCGCCGGCGGCTCGGACGAGATGACCATGGACGACATGATGCGGGTGGTCTACGAGGTCGCCCACGCGACCCGAACCCGCGCCCGCACGGATCAGAACCTTTGCCGGATCCGCACAAGTAGCGGCGCGTGGGTCGCGCTGCAAGGGAACCGGGTCGATGCGGGCTCCGCCGACGTTGCCGTGATCCTTCAGGCCGCCAGCCTGACCCAGCTCCTGCCAGCGGTCGACGCCTGGCTCGGACTGACTCCCCGGGAAGCTCAGGTCCTGCGGCTGGTCGCCAGCGGACTGCCCGGCAAGCAAATCGCCACGCGTCTTGCCATATCTCCACAGACCGTCAACACATATCTGCGGACGATCTACCGGAAAGCCCACGTGACCGGACGGGCAGAACTCCTCGGTCAACTCACCTAGCAAACCGCGGCCCCGGTCCAGCCAGCACGAGGCAAGTGTCACTGATCTCTGAAAGCCAGAAGGTTTGCTAGCCCTTTCGCAGGAAGCGCCTGGTGGGGTTCGTCGAGATGAGGTTCATGCGGCTGGCGGCCGCGACAGCACCAACGCAACCTGCCGGGGAATGATCGCATCGGGCCTCGTGACACCTACAACCGACACCAACGCGTCGGGACGCCCTTGCATTCGCGTGGACGCCTTGAGCGCCCTATGCCAGGTCATGGACGGTGCTGGACAACTTGGCTGTGCTTTGCAAGCAGGGGGTCAGGGGTTCGAGTCCCCTTAGCTCCACCCTTAGCTCCACCATGTAAGACTCATCCGGCGCAGTCGTCACCGTGGCCATTGACACCCGAAGGTGGCCGGTCATTCTTCCACCGAGCCGTCGAACAGGGCCTGGCCGTCGCTGCCGCCCGGCGGCGGGTCAGCTGGCCGGAGTCCCCCGCTCCAGGAGAATCATGACCTGCGAGGTGCTCATGGACCACATACTCGCCACCGGGAAGCTGCTGACGACCCGCCAGCCCTCGGCCGCATAGCTGTTGAGAGCGTGCTCCAGGGTCTCTGGACTGAACTTGCCGCTCCACCGGCGGTCTTCCTTCGTCAGCACCTTATATTCCATCGGCTCTCAACCTCCTTGAGCGTCCAGCTAATGGCGATTTCTACGGTATCCCCACCCGGTCTCGGGCCAACGTCAAGCATCAGCTGGCGGGCGAATGTCAAGCGTCACCCGGCATAAGACAAGTTCGGGAATTCTGTACGGTCTTTGTGCCACATTGCCCTGTGCCAGGTGAGGTTTGACGGGTCTGTGCCACCTGATGCTTGACACTCCTGCTCATGCTTTGGGAGCTGAGCGTGGTCGAGCACAGATACCGGGCCGTGCTGAAGTCGCGGCCGGGGTGCCGGTGACCGAGGTCGCCGAGTAGCACTAGGCTGCGCTAGGCGCTCCTAGAACGGGTTCCTGGCGCCGCTGCCTTGCCGGACCGTCACTGAGGACTTCAGCAAGATCCCCGACGCGGCTGGCGTGCGGTATTGCTGCTGGGGTATCGGCTTCACCGACCGGAGACTTACCTGGCGGCCGAAGGAGACGGGACCTGGATGACCTGCCACTAAACCACTCACCGAAGTTCCTGCCGCCCATGCATCCCACCATGCGAACCGGCGCCGAGGCTCTGACTAGGGCCGCCCCGCCCTGGCTCGCGCGCTGACCTCAACCGCACGATCGGAGCTGGACATGCGTACCAGAAGCCACTGCCGCACCCCGCTCGCCGCCGTCATGGGAGGTGTGCTGGCCGGAGCCGTGGGCACCGTCTGCCTGGATGCGGTTCAGTACCTGAAGTACCGCCGCTCGGGCGGGACACTGAGCCCGCTGGCGTGGGAATTCGCGCCGGTACAGACCTGGGAGCAGGCTCCCGTCCCCGGGCAGGTCGCCAGGCGGGTCGTCGAGGGCTTCACCCAGCGGGAACTCTCCGACCATTGGGCCTTTCCCGTCAGCACCGCCATGCACTGGGCCTACGGATCGTCCGCGGCTGCGCTGTACGGCATCGTGGCCGGATCATTGCGCAGGCCGCACGCCGCGTACGGCCTGCCATTCGGCGCGGCGGTCTGGGCCGGCGGCTACGTCATCCTCCCGGAGGGCGGGCTGTACAAGCCGATCTGGGACTACGACGCGACGACCCTGGCGTGGGACCTCAGCGCCCATCTCGCCTACGGAGCGGGCACCGGAGCCGCGTTCTGGGTACTCGCCAGGATCTTGTAGCCCGCCTCAGCGGAACGCGCGTGGCCCCACGGGTCGTCCAGGACGAGCGTTAACTCCCAGTGAAGCGACAGTGTGGCGCGAACCCGGCAGCACCGGCGGCATCCACGTGGCGGCACCCAAGATCACATGCCATTAACGTGCCATTAGCATGGGTCGCCAGCGGTATCTCACGGCTAGCTACGGACAACTGCCTGCCCAGGTCAGCGCAGCCACAGCGTGCGAATACGTCGCTTTGCAAGCAGGGGGTCAGGGGTTCGAGTCCCTTAGCTCCACCAGGCGAAACGTCTCCCGCCAAGATCGCAGAGTGTCGGTTGACACCACCTTGACACCAGTTATCACGCCGGCCAGCACTGCAATCTGCCTGCAACGGCTGTGACCACGCTGTGAAACATCTTGCGGGAAGGGGAATTTGCCATGACGCACCCAAGGCACAGTTTTCTTCTCGTCCTGGCCCTCATCATGCTGCTGGCCGCCTGCGGCGGCACTGCTTCCTCAGCCGCCCCCGCTGCGACGGCAGCCGCGCTGGTTAAAGGGGAGTTTGTGGGGGATGCTGGTCACCTGGCAGGGATCGGCCTGTCGACCAATGGGCGGCAGGTGGTTGCCTACCTGTGTAACGGGAGCTATCACCGCGTGACCCTGTCACAGTGGTTCGAAGGACCGGTGACCAGCAAGGGCATTGACATCACCAACGCCCACGGAGCGCACCTGGTCGCCACGATGAGCGCCCGGGTCATTACCGGCACCGTCACGCTCAAGGACGGCCGGTCCTCGTCTTTCACCGCGCGCCTGGTTCCCAATCCGAGTATGGGCTGGGGGTTGTTCCGCAGCGAGCAAACCTTCAGCGGGGTGCGCTACCTGGGTGGCTGGATCTTCAATCCGCGGAAGTTTGCCAGTGCTCCTGCGGGATCACGGGCCACCCTTACTGCGGCGGTAGTTCCCCGCATGATCGGCCCCGAGCCTGAAGGAGGCCGCGGCGGCGTTATCGACGAGCAGACCGGGGCGCTGATCGTCAGCCCTCCGCTGGACAAGGCGAATCCCTTCCGGGTGACCGTGCCGAACGTGGGCACATTCGTGCTCACCCAGTGTCTTCAGGCGCAGTGCTGAAGACCGGCGGCTGAGCGCGTTGGCTCAGCGGGCGCGCGCGGCTGAGGTTTCTCGCAGTTCATCTTGACGCAAGGTCACGGGCGAGACGCTGCAGCCGAGGCGAGGCCCCCATTGGCCCCGTCCGCTGGACACCCGTTAACGGACGGCCCAGCGCGCTCCCGGGCAAACATGCGGCAGCTAGTTCACTGTCCCAAAGCGTGACCGCGCGATAGTGAGACGCACTGAAGTCGGGCGCACGGAATCGACGGTCATCGGCGTGCGAACCCCAGCGATTCGCGCTGTCATGGGTGGGCGGCATCGGGTCGTGCTTGGCCTGACACGGCGGAACCGCGCAGTTAAGGAGTCGTCTGCTGCGGAGCGGCCAGCCTCTTGTGCCGGTATTCACCGGGCGGGCGGCCGAACAGCCCTCTGAATGCCTTGGAAAAGGATGCTTCGTTGCCGTAGCCGACCATGTGAGCGATCTCGCGCACGCTTTTGGTTGTCGTCGCCAGGTAGCCTGCCGCGCGCCTCAGCCGCAGCTCGGTGAGGTAGGCCATGGGCGGCTGGCCGAGGACGGCGCGGAACCTGGCGTTGAACGATGTTCTGGACATCCCGGCTGACTGGGCCATGGCAGCGACGCTCCATTGGCCCTGCGGGCGGCTGCGTAGCAGCTTGACGATCCGCGCGATGCCAGGATCAGGCACGGCGGGTTGCGCGAGATGTGTCAGGCCATCGGCGGCAGCCAGATAGCTGCGCAAGGCCTCGGTCACGAAGACATCGGCGAGCTTGGCGTAGATCGCCGCTGCGCCGGGAGCCTTGGCCTGAGTTTCTTCATCCAGGAGGGCGAAGAGTGGCCCAAGCCAGCGCGTCAGGCCCGTGCTGGAATCCAGCGTCATCACAGATGGCAGGAACTCGGCAAGCTCGTCCGGCAAAGTGGGGTCTAGTTCAAAGCCGCCGCACAGCAGCCTGGTCTGCCGGCCGCCACCGCCATAGCTCAACCAGCCCGTTTCATCGACCGGATGATTGGCAAGAATCGCGTCCAGCTGCCGCACGGGCGATCCAGGCTGGTCGCTGATCGTGTGACCGTCGCCGTGTGGCAGCAGCACCAGGTCGCCGGTGGCCAGCGGTATCGGCGCGGCGTCGCCGACAGCCAGCGTTGCGCCGCCGTTCAGTATCACGTGAAACTTGGCGACCGGGGAGCGCTCGACACTAAATCCCCACGGTGCACCGAAATCCGACAGGCAGTACACGACGCTCCGGACGTTGACGTCGCGCAGCACGCCGCTAAGCCCGTCCTCTGTTGCGGGGTCGACTCTGTCCATGGCATTGCCGCTCTTAAGAACCGTCCGATCAGACTATCATTATGTCCGCTCGGACATTGCCAGAGGCCTGGCTCACGGCCACCATGGACTCGTGGCCGCGCTAGGGCGTGGTCAATCGCAGGATGTCAAGAGGAGGTCCTCGCGATGCCAAAGTTCCTTGTCACCTATCACGGCATGGGCGAACCAGCCCCGGAGCAGGCCCAACAGGCCATGGCCGCCTTCATGGCCTGGGCGTCATCGGTGGGCGGGGCGTTGGTTGATCCGGGCGCGCCGCTTGGCCCGTCCAAGACGGTCAGTTCCGGGTCTGTGTCGGACGGTCCGGCCGACGGCCCGGTGGGCGGCTACTCAATCGTGGAGGCCACCGACCTCGACAGCGCCGTGGCACTGGTTAAGAACCACCCGTTTGTCGGTCGCGGTGGATCGCTGCAGGTCAGCACCGCCACCCTGCCCGGCTGACGGCGGGCGAGAGGGCGGTTGATGCGTCTCCCGCCAATGTGACGTACGGAGCACGCGTGTGCGCGCGATCTGCGGCGGCGTGACGTCTCCGCCGTTCCAGGCGGGGGCTTCCCAGTGTCGTGGACCGCGGGATGGCCTTTGCCTGGGAAATGTAGACCGGCGGGAGCGGGGGATTAGGCGTCTGGCAGGAGGAGGTGCTGGAGGCTCGTGGCGAGCCAGGCCTGGTAGTGGTCGGCCGTCCATCCGTGGTGGATGGTGAGCAGTAGGTACAGGTCTGGGTTGGCCAGTGCTGAGTAGGTATCGGCTGCCTGATCAGCGGTGAGGCTGTCCCGGAGGGGGCCGTGGGCGCAGATGAGGCCGACCAGGATTCGCTGGAAGCGGCGGCGGCGGTCGATGTCGGCGGCGAGGGGCTTGTATAGGGCGTCGTCGGCGGCGGCCGCGTCGCGCAGCAGCGCGTATACGGGTGAGACCCGCTGGAGCATGCCCCGGGAGAGGGCCGCGGCGATCTGCAACTGCCGGCGCTGGTCGGTCTCAGCGGCGAGGGGGGCGAGCTCGGGGCGCTGGGCCAGCGGGACACCTCCGCCTTCGGTGACGGCGGCGTCCTTGACGGCGACCATGAGGTTCGCCTTGGTGCGGAAGCGTGCGTAGACGGTCTCGACGGCGACGTCGGCCGCGTCGGCGATGGCATCGATCGTGGTCGGCACGTACCCCCGGTCCAGGAACAGCCGGGTGGCCGCTTCGACGATCCGCCGATAGGTCTCCTGCGCCTTCTCTGCGCGCCGGGTGCGCTTCGCCGTGTTGACAGCCTCGCTCATAAGCGTATAGTACCGGAGCAACGATACAGTATTACTGTATCGACACATCTTCAGAGTATTTATACTGATGAACTGGGACGAAGAGAAGGGAGAGCGCCATGACCGACAACCGTCCGTGCGTGATCGTGGCGCCTGGCGCGGGCGCCGCACTCGAGCTGGGCCTGGGACGGCCGACGATCAAGATCGGGCCACCGCTCAGCACTCAGATCGGGCTGCTGGAGAG
>Ga0318528_10000210_pt1 | contig 16863 bp, 16 predicted proteins | sample GRESIP052b4f26_FD_202500 | JGI IMG/M metagenome (GOLD analysis project Ga0318528, IMG submission 202500) | Tropical soil microbial communities from Luquillo Experimental Forest, Puerto Rico - GRE.SIPMG.052b4f26 | ecosystem: Environmental > Terrestrial > Soil > Tropical forest > Bulk soil...
GATCCAGACCTCGACGGGCTCGGCCGGACGCAGCGCCAGACTCGCTTCCGCCACTCGGAACCGGCGGGAAGTGCTCACCGTCTCACCCGCTAATAGCCGCCGGACGATGTCGACAGCTTCCTCGAACGCCGAAGGGCGCGTCCGGATGTTGGCGCCCATCGCGGCGAATCGGGCTTCGCCCCAGCCGAGCCCGCATTGCATGATAAAAGGGCCTTGCGCGATAGCGGCCAGCGTACCGATCTGCTCAGCCACCAGCACCGGGTGCCACAAGGGGAGCAGGAACAGGCACCCGGCGGGGGCCTCGCCCCACTCCGCCAGAAGCCGCCCGAGCATCGGGGTATTTTGATAATACGGCGTCGGCGAGACGTGCTGATCGCCGACAAACAGGGAGTCGAGCCCGGCGCGGTGTGCCGCCGCGGCGCGCTCGATCATCCAACGCGCTCCCTGGCGCGGGTCTTTCGCGTCCGGGTGATTGCTCGTGAGCGAAATCCCAATTCTCATCGCGTCATCCTTCTCGCCGGCTCAGGCTTCGATCAGACCCACTCGTGTTGCCAACCCAAGTTAAAGCGCCCGACGCCCCCGCGCAGTGCGGAATTTGCGCTGCACAGCGGATTCTGCTTCGATGGGATGGCATGCCTGATCCTCTTGAACCAGCCCTGCCTCGAAAAATTATTCGCAACGCCGCCTGGCTCGTCGCCTGGGACGAGGCGGCGCAATCCCATTTCTATCGTCGTGATATCGATCTGGCGATCGAAGGGGAGACAATCGCCGCAATCGGCCCGGCTGGGCCGACCGACCACAGCGATGCAGTCGAGATCGACGGGCGGGGCTTTGCGATCCTGCCGGGCTTTATCGATATCCACGCGCACCTGTCCTCGGAGCCGATGCTGAAGGCCTGACCGACGAGATCGGCAGCCGCCAGCTCTATATGAGCTCGCTCTACGAATACCTGCCATTGTTCGAGGCGGACCCGGAGGGCCGCAGGGCTGCGACCGAGGTTGCGCTGTGCGAACTCATGCAAAGCGGCGTCACCACGGGATGTGACCTGTCCGCTGCGCGCGACGATTGGCTCGACACTCAGGGCGCCAGCGGGCTCCGCGTCTACGCCATGCCGACGTTTCGGTCCGGCCGCTGGTACACGCCGAACGGCCATGAGGTGCGTTATGCCTGCGACGAAAAGGCTGGGCGCGACGGGCTCGACCGCGCACTCAGACTGATCGACCGGGCGCGTCAGCACCCGTCGGGATGGCTCGATGGCGCGCCCAATCCCGCTCAGGTCGACACCTGCACCGAGGAGCTGCTGCGCGACAGCGCCGCGGCCGCCCGTGAACGCCGCCTGCCCTTACAGATTCATGCAGCGCAGAGTGTGGTCGAGTTTCAAGAAATCATGCGGCGGCACGGCAAGACGCCGATCGGATGGCTGCGCCAGGTCGGGGTGCTCGGCGACAACGCGATCATCGGCCACGCGATTTTTCTCGACCATCATTCCTGGCTGCACTGGCCCACCCGAAACGATCTCGCCGATCTTGCCGACACCGGCACCACCGTGGCGCACTGCCCGACCGTGTTTTCGCGGCGCGGCATATTGCTGGAGGATTTCGGCCGATATCGCGCCGCGGGGGTCAATCTCGGCATCGGCACAGACACCTTTCCGCAGAATTTCGTCGAGGAACTGCGCACCGCGGCAATTCTGGCGCGAATAGCCGCCGGCAATGCACATGCCGTGACCGCGGCGGACATCTTCACTGCCGCCACGATCGGCGGCGCGCGTGCGCTGGGCCGCGGTGATCTGGGGCGGATCGCGCCAGGCGCCAAGGCCGACTTCATGATGGTCGATATCACACATCCGGCGATGCAGCCGCTTTACGATCCGGTCCGCAGCATGGTCTATGCCGCCGGAGAGCGCGCCGTGCGGCATGTTTTTGTTGGCGGGCAGCAAGTCGTGCGCGATGGCAATGCGCTCGCCTTTGACTATGCCGACGCGAGTGCCAGGCTCTAAATGGCGCAGCGCCGCGCGGTCGAGAAACTACCGCGCCTGGATTGGGGCGGGCGCAGCGCCGCCGAGATCATGCGGCTGACCTTTCGTTCGGGGTGAGCTCACTGTAGGCGGTGGTGCAGCGCGCGGCCTGTAACGATGAGGGGCTCATACCTTCCCTATGCAAACAGGCGTCCTAGCGGAGGCGCAATAAGAGCTAGTGTAGCACACCATCCCGCCAGTCCTCAAACTTATCGAGCATCACGGTCTGCGGTCGTCCTTCAGTAGCGCCGACACCTGCTCGAGCGGTATGCTCTGCTGGAACAGACCGATGCGGACGATCACAGGAGAGGTATTGTGCTCGCTTTCGAAAAACGCAAGATCGGACGGAGCTCAGTTGAGGTTACGGTGCTCGGTCTCGGTTGTGCGACCCTGGGCGGCAGTCGCATCCCGGTCACCCGCGAGGAGGCACAAGCTATCGTGCGCGCGGCCTGGGAGGCGGGAGTGCGCTATTTTGATACGGCGCCGTATTATGGCTTCGGCCGGGCCGAGCGTTGCGTAGGGGATGCGCTCCGTTGCCTTCCGCGCGATAAATGGGTGCTGTCGACGAAAGCCGGGCGGCTGCTCCGGCCTCGCCACACGTGGGCTGACACTGACGAACATCGGGGCCCAATGCCGTTCGATGTCGTGTACGACTATTCCTACGACGGAATCATGCGTTCGGTCGAGGACAGTCTGCAACGGCTCGGCCTGGCAAGAATTGACATTCTCCTGGTTCACGACATCGGCTCGATGCAGCATGGCGAAGAGGCTCATCCCCGGCTGATGCGCACCTTGCTTGACGGTGGCTATCGGGCACTCGAGGAGCTGCGAACAGGCGGGGTTATTCGAGCGATCGGCATCGGGGTCAACGAGCGCGAGGTGCTGCTCGAAGCCATGGAGTGGGGCACCTGGGACGTGTTCCTTCTCGCCGGCCGCTATACCCTGCTGGAACAGGCGCCGCTTGAGGATCTGCTGCCAAAGTGCATCAAGGCCGGCACATCTATCGTCGTCGGCGGCCCGCTGAACTCCGGCATCCTCGCCGGCCGAGACACTTGGAACTATAAGACCGCCCCGCCCGAGATTGTCACCCGGGTCAATGCCATTAAGATGGTCTGCGACCGCCATCGGGTACCTCTTGCGGCAGCGGCATTGCAATTCCCGCTTGCCCATCCGGCGGTGGCGTCGATCATTCCGGGTCCGCGCAGTTGCGAGGAATTCTACGCCATCTCAAATTGCTGCAGCACCCGATCCCGACCGGGTTGTGGACGGACCTTCGCGAGGCCAGGTTGCTACACCCAGGGGCGCCGGCACAATCCTCGACATTCTGCATGTCGAGAGACGGGCCGCCGATCACTCAGCAAATATCGGGTCTAGGGACACGATAGGGACAAATCAGCTAATCCACAGGTAACCTCTCACCGCTCAGTCGATTGGTGTACCTAAATATTTCATTCTCATTGGTGCGGACGGCGGGACTCGAACCCGCACCCTCTGGCGAGGAGCAGATTTTAAGTCTGCTGCGTCTACCTTTTCGCCACGTCCGCCTTGGTCGACCCGCCCGCGCCAATTTCTATGTCAGGGCCGCAACAGACCGCTGATCGCCTGGACCTCGCGCAAGACGGGATAGGCGATCACGCTGGCGCGCTCCGCCCCGCGGCGCAGCACCCCGTCAATGTACCCTGGGTCAGCCATCAGCCGCCCCATTTCTCTGCCGATGCGGCCCAGCACCTCGACCGCAATCTCGGACAGCGCTTCCTTGAAGTAGGAGAAGTTTCGGCCGGCAAAGCGGGCAAGAGCTTCCTCCCGCGAGAGCCCTGAGAGAGCTGCAAAGATGCCGACCAGATTGTCGGCCTCCGGTCGGCGCTTGAGATCGGATAGCGTCTCGGAGATGGGTTCAGGGTCGGTCTTGGCGCGGCGGATCTTCAACGCGATCGCATCGGCGCCGTCGGTCATGTTGATGCGCGAATAATCCGAGCTGTCCGATTTCGACATCTTCTTGGTGCCTTCGCGCAGGCTCATCACCCGCGTTGCCGAGCCGAAGATCTGCGGTTCGGGCAACGGGAAGAAATCGCGTTCGTAGCGGCGGTTGAAGGCGCCGGCGATGTCACGAGCGAGTTCGAGATGCTGCTTCTGGTCTTCGCCGACCGGGACGTGCGTCGCCTTGTACACGAGGATGTCCGCCGCCATCAGGACCGGATAGGCATAAAGACCCAGTCCAGCCATCTCGCGATTTTTCGCCGCCTTCTCCTTGAACTGTGTCATGCGGTTGAGCCAGCCGAGCGGGGTCAGACAGGCGAGCAGCCAAGCCAGCTCGACATGGGCGGAAACCATGCTCTGGTTGAAGATCGTGCATCGCTCGGGGTCGATCCCCGCGGCGATGTAGGCGGCCGTCACCTCGCGCGTCGAGTCGCGCAATTCAGCGGGATCCTGCGGCTGAGTCAGCGCATGCAGGTCGACGATGCAAAAGATGCAGTCGTAATCGTGCTGCAATGCGACCCAATTGCGAATGGCGCCCAGATAATTGCCGAGGTGCAGGTTGCCGGTCGGCTGAATGCCGGAAAAGATACGATTCATCGGACCCCGAATTGGCGATCACCAGCGGCGCTGTTAGCGCTCCAAGGAGGCGCCGGTCAAGCCGGTTGCCGGCGCAGCCGTCCCATGAGATCGCGCCAATCGGCGATCCCGAAGCCGAGCGCCAGAACCGCGAAGGCGACGAGCCCGGCGCAGACCAGCCCGGCAAGCGCCCCCACTTGCAGCATGTTGTGACCCACGAGCATCGGCGCGAGTCCGACCCGCAACGCCGCCAGGACCGCACCCATACCGAGCGCTGCGGCGCCGACCCGCGGCAAGTTGCGCCGCGCGCGCCGGTCGAACCCGAAATGTCCGCGTCTGATCAAAAGAGCTAGCAGCACCAGCGCGTTGAGCCACCCGGCCATGGACGTCGCCAAGGCGATCCCAACATGTGCCAGGAGCCGCATCAGAATTAGCGTCAGACACAAATTGACCGCCATCGCCGCGACCGCAACTTTGACCGGGGTCGCCGTATCGTGGCGGGCGAAGAAGGCGGGCGCCAAGACTTTGATCAAGACAAAGGCCGGGAGGCCCGCCGCATAGGCTTCCAGCGCCGCAGCGGTTGCCGCGGTGTCGCTTGGGCCGAAGGCCCCGCGCTCAAACAGCACCGATAGGATCGGCGTCGCGAGAACCGCGAGCGCGGTCGCCGCCGGCAGGGTCAGCAGCAGCGCGAGCTCGATACCGCGGTTTTGTGTCGTTACCGCGTCGGGAAGGCGGCCGAGCCGCACTTGGCGCGACAGCGAGGGGAGAATGGCGGTGCCGACGGCGATCCCGACGACCCCCAGCGGCAACTGGTTCAGACGGTCCGCGTAATAGAGATAGGAGACCGATCCGCTTGGCAACAGCGAGGCGAGGGCCGTCGAAATCAAGAGATTGAGCTGCGTGACGCCGGCCCCGATCGTGGCCGGCGCCATAACCGCCAACGTGCGGCGCACGCCTGGTGTCAGCCGCGGCAAAGGCAGCCGCAATGCAAGCCCCGCGCGGCTGCAAGCGGCCAACAGCCACAGGAACTGCGCAAACCCGGCAGCAGTGACCGCCCAAGCCAGCGCACGTCCATGATGCCAGCCATACTGCCGCATCAGCGAGAGCGCCACGATCAAGAACAAATTCAACAGGATCGGGGTTGCGGCGGCGGCCGCGAAGCGCTCGACCGAGTTCAGCAGCCCGCCCTGAAGGGCAACCAGCGCGATGAACAGAAGGTAGGGAAAGGTGATCCGGGCGAGATCGACCGCGAGCTCGAACTTCTCGGGCTCCCGCCGGAAACCTGGGGCGATCGCGTCCATGACGGCGGGCATGAAGATCTCGCCGAGGAGAACAAAGCCGAGAAGCGCGGCGAGCAGGACGGCAAGCGCGTCCTCGGCGAAGATTCTCGCACTCTCTTGGCCGTGCTCGGCCATGGTCCCAGCGAAAAGCGGCACAAAGGCGGCGCTGAAGGCGCCCTCCGCAAACAGGCTGCGGAAGAGGTTCGGCAGACGCTGGGCCACGAAGAACGCGTCGGCCACCGGCCCCGCACCGAGGACCGCTGCCGTCAACACGTCGCGGATAAAGCCGAAGACCCGGCTTATGGCGGTGTAGGAACCGACCGTGGCAACAGAGCGCAGCAACGCCATGCCGGGCGGGTGTAGAGGAAATCGGCGGCCGAGAAAACGCCATTCATGCTCTTCGAATTAGCGGCAGGCCCTTGCTCCGCCCGAGAGTCGTGCACGAAGCGCCCCGCACTTGAGTTTTCGCAGGCGATCGGTAACCGTTTCGGCATCACAGAAGAACGGAGGCGGAGCATGGCGGGGACCAAGATGGGGGTCGTCGGATGCGGCGGCCGGATGGGGAGGATGCTGGTCGCCGAGATCGTGGCGAGCGAAGGGTGTGCGCTCGCCGGCGGCTGCGCCAAGCCGGGCACCGGCTACATCAATCAAGACATCGGTGAACTCGCCGGAGTTGGGCGGCTTGGCATCTCGGTCGGCGACAGCACTGAGAAGCTGATCCGCGATAGCGATGTTGTGATTGAATTCACGACACCGGCCGCGACCGCCACCCACGCGGCACAGGCCGCTGGATTGGGAAAGGCGATGGTGATCGGCACCACGGGCCTTTCGGTCAAGGAGAGTGACGGGGTGCGGCAGGCTTCGCGCCGAATCCCAATCGTATGGGCGCCCAATATGAGCCTCGGGATCAATTTGCTGCTGGGTCTTGTCGAGGACGTCGCCCGCCGGTTGGGTCCCGAGTGGGACGTCGAAATTATGGAGATGCACCATCGCGGCAAGGTCGACGCCCCCTCGGGCACGGCACTCGCCCTTGGCCGTGCGGTAGCGACCGCTCGCGGAGCGGCGTTCGAAGAAGTGCAGCAGCGTGGTCGGGACGGCATCACCGGTCCTCGCCGCACCGGGGACATCGGCTTTGCCGCGTTGCGCGGCGGCGATGCGGTCGGCGACCACCATGTGGTCTTTGCCGGAGTCGGCGAGCGACTCGAGTTGATCCACCGGGCGACGAGCCGGTCGATCTACGCGAAAGGCGCAGTGCAGGCAGCGCGTTGGGTCGTCGGTCGGCCGCCGGGGCTCTACGGCCTGAAGGAGGTGCTCGGTCTCTGATCCGCCGCCGCACCCGCGGGGTTGAGCGAATCTCGCCAGCGTCTGAGCCCCTCGCAAATCAACGCCGCGAGTTCGCGGCGGGCGGCCGGCGTGACGAAGTCGCCGATCACCAGGCTGCGGCCATGTGAGGCGACGAGCAGCCGGTTCGACTCGTCGTTCCGTTCCTCGAGGATCACGCGCAGCCAAAACGGCTGGAACCGCCACATCCGGCGCTCACCCTGCACGCTGACCCGCTCGACCGTAAAGGCGTCACCGGCAAGGCGGATCGTCTCGCTGCATCGGGCGCTGCGATAATTGAGGCGGAACGCGACATAGACCAAGGCGACGTCGAGCCCAAAGAACCCTATCACCGGCCAGGCGCCGATCGAGACGAACCCGATACCGACTGCGAGGCTAATCAGCCCGAGGGCAAGCATCAAAAGATGAAGGCGGCGCGGCGGCAGGCTGCGATGCGGCGACAGCACCCGCTCGAAGAAGAGGCCAGCGTCGGCAAATCCGGGGCTCGAGTGCATCGCAGCCAGAACATAGGAGCGAGAGCCCGGCTCAGTAAAGCAGCCGCACAGCGCGTCGCGAGGTTTGTCGTCGCGCGCCGTCCTCTCTACACTCGGACGTGATGCGCACTTTTTCGAAACGCGAGGTCCGGGAGTTCTACCGGCGACTGGCCGAAACGCGGCCGATCCCGCAGACCGAGCTCGAATTCATCAACCCGTTCACCCTGCTTGTCGCCGTCGTGCTGTCGGCGCAGGCGACCGACACCGGCGTCAACAAGGCGACGCCAGCACTGTTCGCGCTCGCCGACACGCCAGAGAAGATGCTGGCGCTCGGCGAGGAGCGGCTGGTGGAGCTGATCCGCACGATCGGGCTCTTCCGCACCAAGGCGAAGAACCTGATGACGCTGAGCCGCCTTCTCGTAGAGAAGCATGGCGGGACGGTTCCGCGCGACCGGGCGGCGTTGGAGGCGCTTCCCGGCGTCGGTCGCAAGACCGCGAACGTGGTCCTGAATGTCGCCTTCGGCGAACCCACGATCGCGGTCGACACGCACATCTTCCGGGTCGCCAATCGCACGGGTCTGGCGCCCGGGAATACGCCGCTCGCGGTCGAGCTCGCGCTCGAAGCCGCCACGCCCGCCGAATACAAACGCTATGCCCATCATTGGCTGATCCTGCACGGCCGATATGTGTGCAAGGCCCGTAAGCCCGAATGTCCGGACTGCGTTGTGGCCGGCCTCTGCCGTTACGGCGCCAAAACGGGCCCGGCGGAGGTGATCGCAGCGCGCGCCGCTGCCTCCGAGCGGGCGGCGCTGGCCACCCCTCCGCCCATCCGGCGTGTCGGTCGCCAAACGCCTCGTGAGGAGAAAAAATCTCAGGCAAAACCCCATCAGCGAAGATAGAGGGATAATGGCGTTTTTGCTTTGAAAAACCCGTGGCCGGCGCCGAAAAACGCTGCGCCGATCAGTCACTTAGAAAGCAAATTCCCTAAGCGGGCGAACAGGGAATTAATTTCAGGGATCAGGGAACAGGATGCCGCCAAACAGGGAGGGCACAGTGAGCGGGAACCCGGCAAAATTCCCTGATGGGAATTTCAAAATCTTGGGGGTCGTCCCACACTTCGTACACCAGATTTGGGTGGTCGACGGGAACCAGCTGATCGAGCGTGCCGCGTACGTCCGAGACAACCTGCCGTTGGCCATCACGGGCCGGACCCGTCTCATGTGTCGAAAGGGACCCTCCGGGCCGGGTGCAAAAGCTTCTTTGCCAGCTCGAGCAGCAACAAGACGGCAATGCCGCTGCCCAGCGCGACGGCGAGATCGTTGCCGTGCAATGGTCCGAAATGAAAGAGGCCCCGGGCGGGCGGCCACGCAACGATGACCGCGAGGATCGCGGCGGTCGTCACGACAACCGCCCACAGCGCCGGGTTTGACCGGCCGAATGCCGCCAAGACGGAGGCACCATGGGTGCGGTTCACCAGGACGAGGCCGAGATTCGCCGCAACCAGGGCCGCAAAGGCAAGAGCGCGGGCGTCCGGCTCGGGTAGCTCCTGGCGTAATGCCATAACGAACAGCCCGGCGACGAGCCCCAACACCAGCGCTCCCTGCAGGAGGCTCCAGACGGCAAAGCCGGCGGCGAGGAGCGGCACGGCCGGATCACGCGGCGGCCGGCGCATCGTGTCCCCCTCCTCGCCCTCGGCCTCGAACACGATCGAGCACACGGGATCGATGACCATTTCGAGAAACGCGATGTGAAGCGGCCAGAACACCAGCGGCAATCCGAACAGCAGGGGTATCAGGGCGAGCCCCGCGATCGGCACATGCACGGCGAGAATGTAGGCCATCGCCTTGCGTAGGTTGTCATAGATGCGCCGTCCCAGACGGATCGCCGTAACGATCGACGTGAAATCGTCATCGAGCAGGACGAGGGACGCAGCCTCGCGCGCGACGTCGGTCCCGCGGCCACCCATGGCGATGCCGATGTGCGCGGCCTTGAGGGCCGGAGCGTCGTTCACGCCGTCCCCGGTCATGGCAACGACCTCGCCATTGGCCTTGAGAGCATTGACGATACGCAGTTTTTGCTCGGGCATCGTCCGCGCAAAGATCGTTGCCGAGCGCACGCGCCGGGCGAGATCGGCTTCGCTCATCTGCTCAAGGTCGGCGCCGGTAACGACATCGGCGGTTTCGAGGTTCGCCCGGGCGGCAATTGCACGTGCGGTCTGCGGATAATCGCCGGTAATCATGACGACCCTTACGCCAGCAGTTCGGCATTCCTGAACCGCCTCGGGTACCGTTGGACGTAGCGGATCGGCGATCCCCACGAGGCCGAGAAACTCGAACGAAAAACTGCAGGGCGTTTTTGGCTGGGCGATATCGGGCGGTACGGACGCCCCCGCCACACCGAGAACGCGCATGCCCTCTTGCGCCATTTCGTCGATCGCGTCCTGCACTCGGGCGCGATCTGCCTCGGGGAGCCGGCAGAGCTCCGCGATAGCCTCGGGCGCTCCTTTTGCGGCTGCGACCAGCTCCTGACGGCCGGCCTCTTCCCATACATTTGTCACCGCCAGCAGGTCAGGGCGCAGCCCATATTCCCATTTGAGCGTGCGCCCGGCGTAGGGCTGCCTCTCGGGCAGGCGCGCCTCGCCAAAAGCGAGGAACGCGCGTTCCATCGGATCAAACGGCTCCCGCGCGCTGGCCAAAATGCCGTGCTCGATGAGGGTCGCAAGGCGGCCCTGGAGCTGGCTCGTTTCGTCAGGACGCCACAAGTTGCTTCCGGCGCGCAGCGCAACGATGGTCATCCGGTTCTGGGTCAGCGTGCCGGTCTTATCGGTACAAAGCACCGTTGCCGCGCCGAGCGTCTCGATCGCCGCGACGCGCCGAGTGAGGACGCGCGCACGCGAGATTCGCCACGCGCCCATCACCATGAAAACCGTCAGGACGAGCGGAAACTCTTCGGGCAGCATCGACATGCCGAGCGCGATGCCGCTCAGCGACGCCTCCAGCCACGAGCCGCGCCACAAGCCGTAGAGCAAGAACGCAAGTGCGCTGAGGCTCAGGCTCACGATGGCGAAGTTGCGGACCAGGCGGCGAGTTTGGATCCGCAGGCGCGGTGGTTCGCTTTCGATCCCTGTAATGGCGAGGCCGATCTTGCCAATCTCACTGCGCGCACCGGTCGCCGTTATCTCCGCCCGGCCATGGCCGCGAACGACGAGACTGCCCGAGTAAACGAAAGGCAGGTCATCGCCGCCCGGCCGCCCGGGCGGCGATGCTGACCGGACGGCGATCTTGCGAACGGGCACTGCCTCTCCGGTAAGCAGCGACTCGTCGCAGTGGAGATCGTGCGCCGACAGAACAAACCCCTCGGCCGGTACCCGGTCGCCTTCAGCAAGGATCACGAGGTCGCCGCGCACCACTTCGGCGCCGGCAATCCGCCTCTCGGCGCCGTCGCGAATCACGAGTGCGCGAGGACTCGTCAGGTCCCGCAAGCTTTCCAGCACCCGCTCGGTGCGAGCCTCCTGCACCACGGCAATGAGAACGGAGGTGCTCGCGAATATCGCGAGGACGATTGCTTCCGTGAGATCGCCGAGCACCAGATAGATCGCGGCGGCCCCCAGCAGCAGCGCGAACATCGGCTCGCGTAGAACTTCTACGACGATTCGACCGTAGGTACGCCGGTCCGATTGCGGGAGGGTATTAGGTCCCTCGGCCTTGAGCCGGGACGCCGCCTCTCGCTCGGAAAGGCCTCTCAAGAGAATATCGGTGGAGCCACCTGCCACCTGAGGCCGGGCCGCGTACTCCGCAGCAACCGCTGCCGCTACGCGCGGCGCGTAACTCCCGAGTTAGCTCGCCGCGCGGGCCGTCGCCACGTCGACCAAAACCTCGCCGGGCTCCGATGCCGGCTGGGCCTGGATGTCGCCCGAAATCTGGCCGCCGCACTCGATCTCGATCTGGCCGTAGCGAATCGTCCCCGAAACGCGTCCGCTTGCCTTGATCAACAGCCGCTTTCGCACGACAAGATTGCCTTCGAAGCGGCCGCGGATTTCGGCGTCCTCGATCGAGGCGGAGCCTTTGAACAGGCCGCTTTCGGCGATATCGACATCACGGCAATTCGTCAGATTGGCCTCGACGCTGCCTTCGACGAACAGCTTGTCGCAAGAAGTGATCTCGCCCGAGAGGGTGATCTCGCGGCCAACAATCAGCCTGCGCACCTCGCCTTCGCTGTGTCGCGGCTGACCAACCGGTTCGCCCGGTCTGCGCGGCATCTCCGGCGCACGGGTCACGTCAGCGGCCCGCACTAGATCGGGTGAGCGCGGCGGGATGGTCGGGGGTTTGACGGGTGCGCTCGCCGCCGGGCCGGACGGCCGGGTGGGCTTCATCGGAATGCCCAAATCGTCAGACGCATCTGCCATTTTGCGGTCCTCTGCCTCGGTTCTCTTCCGACTAAACATGGATGCGACACCCGATCGACATTGTTGAGAGGAGAATTACACTGCAGACCGGGTCAGGGGGTGCGGCTCGGCGCCCGGCAGCGCCTCGAAGACATGCAGCATAAAAGCCGTGGCGATTATAGGCGCCACGAGGTTGATCAGCGGCAAGGCGAATAAGGCTGCTATAACCACCCCCCCGAGGAAAACGCGAAGACCAAAACGGTTGCGCGCCGCCCTGGTCGCCGCGGCATCGAGCCGTCTAAGCGCGACCACCTCGAAATACTCCCGACCGAGAAGATATCCGTTCAGCGCCAGGAAGAGAAACAGATTTATCCCGGGAAGCAATAGATATGCGGGAAGCGCCAACAGGTTGAGCAGCAGTGTCAGCGCCGTCAGACGTAGCATCGCTCCCAAGGTTTCGCCGATCGGCTGCCGGCGCGGCGGGCTGGATCCGGGATAATCGAGCGCCTCGACTGCGGCGGCAACGCGTTCGAGGAAAAGGCTCATGATCAGCGTAACCACGGCCGGGAAGAAAAGCCAGCTCAGCCCCAGTACCGCTAGTCCGCCCATCAGGTCGACCAGCCAATTGAGCGGTCGCCAATCAAAGAACGTCGTGTTGTAAAGAACGCCGGCGACGGCGAGCCATAATAACGCGAAGGTCAGCACCCCAAAAGTCAGGCTCAGGGCAATGGTTCGTCGCAGCGGCGGCATCGAGAGCGCATAGAAAGCGCGGCAAAGCGCGGTGAGCATCGCTGGAGCTTGTATCCCAAGCCGCGAGCGCAGGCCAACTCGGGCTGACCAAGCAGCAGAGCCGTGGTTGTTCGACAGACGTCTCTTAAGCGTTACGGCCCCTGCTAGCCGGGGCGCCGCCGCGCAGCGTCGTCGACCGAATCGGCTGGGCCGGGTGCGAAATGCTCGGACATCAGCCCCTCGCCATTAGCCTTGCGCGGGCTGCGATTCGCTAGCCCGCGACGTCGCTGAGGGCGATGGCGATAGGTCGCGGATCCGCAGCTCGCGCTGTGGGAACGGGATTTCGATCCGCTTCTCGTTAAACGCGTCCCACAGTCCGAGAAGAACCTCCCCCTTGATGTTTGGTCACCCCGTTAATCGGGTCCTCGATCCAAAAGCGGAGAAGCATGTCGACGGCGCTGTCGCCGAATCCCATCAAATGACAAACCGGCCTTGGCGAAGCGAGCACACGATCGGTCCGCCTTGCAACCTCGACGGCAAGATCGCGCGCCACGTGCAAGTCACTGCCGTAAGCCACGCCGAACTGCACATCGAGCCGGACAAGGAGGCTGGAATAGGACCAGTTGATCACCTGGTTGGTGATCAGGTTTTCGTTCGGGATCAGGTATTCCTTGCCGTCCCGGCCGCGCACCGATGCGTAGCGTGCGCCGAGATAACCGACCGAGCCGAAGGTGCTGCCGACTTCGATCACGTCTCCCGGCTTTATCGAGCGCCCGAACAGCAGGATGATGCCGCTGACAAAATTCGATACGATTTTCTGCAGACCGAACCCGACGCCGACACCGACGGCCCCTTAACACCGCGAATGCGGTCAGGTCGATGCCGACGGCGTTGAGGCCGATCAGCAGCGCCACCGAAACAAGTGCGATCCTGATGAGGTTGGCGGACAGGACCTGCACCGAGGGGCTCAGCGCGGTTACGCGCTGAAGCCGAGTGGCGATCACGCGGGCGAGACCATGCGCGATCCACAGCAGGATTGCGACAATAAATGCCCCTTCAGCACTAGGAGCACAGAAAGCCGCAGCGTGCCGATCGTAATGGCCAAATCGTCGAGCGCGGTCTCGGTCGGTGCGAGGAGGCCCAAGATATCGAGCGCGAAGACAACCCAGGCGACAGTAGCAACTGCCCGCGCAAGGAAGGCATCGCGTAGCAGCAGCGCCGATGCCCTCAGCACGATCCACAGCCCCGTCAAGCTCGCGGCGATCCCAACCAACCGGCGTTCCCCGCCGAACTCGGCGATGCCTCGCTCGGCGATGGCAAGCAGCAGCCACGCATAACAAAACGTCGCCAGCCCGTGCAGTTCGGCCGGAATGCGGAGCGAGCGAAACTGTGCTGCAAAGCGTTGTGACAGCCGATCGCTCCACGACCGCGTCGCGGCTCGAAAACCCAACGCGAGCAGGAATGCCGCAATAATCACAACAAGCTGAAAAATCAGCGCTTCGAGGACCTCTCGCGAGACCGCGAGATCGCGCAACCGCTGCGCCCAATCCGAAACACGCACGATATCCAGAAGATCCATGGGAGCCCCTCTCGTTGTAGACGCTGTGTGCAGTGTCAAAGTCTATGTAAGATCAACGACGCAGCCGGCCGCGCAATCCTACCGACACCAGATTTCGCCCGTGCAGGGCGGTGATTGCCCCCGGCTGATTGGCTTATTGCACCTGGAGCTCGCCCAAATAGGCGTGGCGGATCAGCTCGTTTTCGCGCAACTCGGCGGCCCGGCCGCTTAGGACCACCTCGCCGGTCTGCAGCACATAGGCGCGGTCGGCGACCTGAAGCGCCATGTTGGCGTTCTGCTCGACCATGAAAATCGTGACACCCTGCTGGTTGATCGTCCGGATAATGTCGAAGACCTGCTCGACATAGGCCGGCGACAGGCCCATCGAAGGCTCGTCCATGCACAGGAGCTTGGGCCGCGCCATCAAGGCGCGGCCGATCGCGACCATTTGCTGCTCGCCGCCCGACAAGGTGCCGGCGATCTGGCGGAGTCGCTCCTTAACCCTTGGAAAGAGGGTGAAGACGCGGGCCAGATCCTCGTCGAATTCGGGACCGCGCGAACGCGTATAGGCGCCGATCTCGAGGTTTTCGTATACCGTCATGCGCGGAAAGAGCCGGCGCGCTTCGAGCACTGGGGCGATGCCGCGCCGCACCCGCTCGGCGGTGGCGACGCCGGCGAGCGAGGCTCCCTCGTAGAAGATCTCGCCCGATGTCGGCCGAACGCTCCCCATGATCGCCTTCATCGTCGTCGACTTGCCCGACGCGTTGCCACCCAACAGGCAGACGATCTCGCCCCGCTCGATGCGGTAGTCGACCGATTTCAGGACGTGAAGGTCGCCGTAATGGGTGTCGACCCCGATAAATTCAAGCATCGCAGGGCCTGTCGCTGTTACGTCGTCATTCCCGCGACGGCGGGAATCCAGAGCGGCCTCGTCACCCCCGCCTCTGCGGGGGTGACGAGAACCGCCTTTGAGCAGCGAGTTCATTTTGGTTGGGCGTCTCAGGCAAAGACCGCACTTCGGCCGAGATAAGCACGGATCACCTCTTCGTCGCGGCGCACCGCAGCGGGCGGACCCTCGGCGATCTTTTCGCCGTGGTCGAGCACGACGACCTGGTCGGCCAGCAATGCCACGACGTCGAGCTTGTGCTCGATCAACAGGATCGTCAGGCCGAACCGATTGAGGCTCTTGATCTGGTCGGCGAGCTCCGATGTCTCGGCCGGGTTCATCCCGGCCGTCGGCTCGTCGAGCATCAGCAGCTTGGGCTGCGCAGCAAGCGCCCGGGCGATCTCGGTGCGCCGCCGGTTGGCGTAGGAGAGGCTCGCGGCGGGATGCTCGGCGCGCGGCAGCAGCCGGTTGCCGAAGAGTGCGAGTATCTCGAGCGCGCGCTCGCGCGCGGCAGCTTCTTCGCCGCGGGTCGCCGGCAGCCGCAGCACAGCGCCGACCGGACCCGTGGCAAGTCCGGCATGCATGCCGATCATGACATTCTCAAGAACGCTGAGGTTCGGGAAGAGGCGGATGTTTTGGAACGTGCGAACGATACCGCGCTCGAGCACCTGATGCGGCCGCAGCCGGATGATCTCCTGACCGGCGAAACGGATCTTCCCACGGTCGGCGACAACCAGACCGGTAACCGCGTTGAACAAGGTCGACTTGCCTGAGCCGTTGGGCCCGATCACGGCGACGACCGAATGCCGGGGAACGCTCAACTCGACAGACTGCAAGGCGACGAGGCCGCCAAACCGTACGGTCAGATCCGCGATTTCGAGAAGCGCGCCCCCACCCTGCCCCGGGAACGCCGGCTTTGGCGGGCGGCCGTCCGGGGTCGCCTCGGCGAACAGCGGAGTGAACAGGAGGGGACTGCCGCTGCGCACGGGTTGCACGATCTGCTCCGCGAGGCTCAAGGGCCCCGTCCGCCGGGCGGCCGGGATCAGCCCCTCGCGGCGGTAGAGCATCATTAGCACCAGGATCAGGCCAAAGATCAGCTCGATCGACGAAGCAAGCTCGACATGCTGCAACCAATCGACGCCGATGAATCGGCCGAGCGCATGCAGCCATCCCGAGAGGTCTTCGAGAAACCACGATTGCAGGATCTGCAGCAGTAGCGCGCCGACAACGACCCCCCAAACGCTGCCGATCCCGCCGAACACGACCATAACGAGGATCATGACCGAGACCGGAAACATGAACATTTCCGGTGTCGCCGTCTGCAGTTTGGCGACATAGAAGGTGCCGGTCGCGCCGGCAAAGGCAGCGCCGATTGCAAAGGCGAGGAGCTTGTAACGGACGCGGTCGACACCCATCGCCATGGCGGCAACCTCGTCTTCGCGGATCGCCATCCAGGCGCGCCCGATCCGCGAGTCTTTAAGCCGCTGGCTCGTGAAGATCAAAAAAGCGACGAGTACTACCCCGACATAGTAGTAAGGCGTCGCATCGATCCCGAAGTCGAAACCGAAGGCCCGGGGCGCGGCAACGCCGTTGAGACCCATCGCCCCATTGGTGACCGAGGGAATGTTGCGCGCGACGATCG
>Ga0318528_10000212_pt1 | contig 16825 bp, 14 predicted proteins | sample GRESIP052b4f26_FD_202500 | JGI IMG/M metagenome (GOLD analysis project Ga0318528, IMG submission 202500) | Tropical soil microbial communities from Luquillo Experimental Forest, Puerto Rico - GRE.SIPMG.052b4f26 | ecosystem: Environmental > Terrestrial > Soil > Tropical forest > Bulk soil...
CGGGCTGGCCGTACGTGTCGCTGACGTCCTTGCTTGCCGCGCGTGGGGGTGGCCCACCGGGCCCGCACCCCGCGTCCGCAACTGCGGGCGGCGCGATGACCACACCGAACGACGGGATCACGATGGCAAGTAGAACCGACAGCGTCGCACCACGTCCGCATTGAACGCCGTTTTTTCGTTTCATTTCTGACTTCCTATCTGCAACGAAAAGGCCTGGTATGCAACACGTTAGGCCGCCGCGAGTTTTAGCACGCTGCGGCTGCCGATGTCGGTGAGGTAGACATTGCCCGCGGCGTCCACCGCTACCTTGACGGGGTGCTTGAGGCCGGTGAACGGCAGCACGGTAGGCGCATTCGCCCCGGCCGCCAACTTCAGCACCTGCATGCGGTCGGCATCGACCACGTACACATTCCCGGCCGAGTCCACCGCCACATCGACGACGCCGCGGAGCTGGGTGAAAGGCAACACCGTCTGGGTGTCCGCCCCCGCTGCTAACTTCAGCACCCCCCCGGGGTCGCCAACGTATACATTGCCGGCGGCGTCCACCGCCATTCCGCCGAGGCCGCCGCCGAGGATGGAGACGGTGATCGGCAACACCGTCGGCGCGTTCGATCCCGCCTCCGACTTCACGACGTGGACAGGCACGCAACACCCGCCCCCTGGGTACACGCCGCCGCCGTTGGTGCCGTAGGCGTTGCCGGCGGCATCCACTGCCTGCACGTAACCGTGGACGCCGAGGTGGGGAAACGGCAGCGCGGTCTGGGTGTCCGACCCGGCCGCCAGCTTCACCAGGCGGTCGTTTCCCGCGTCGACTACCCACACGGCATTTGCGGGGCCCGCCACCAGTTCGGCATGAACGAACTGCGGCAACGTCGTTTGGGTGTTCGACCCCACTGGCAATTTGATCACCCGGGTCGTCACGTCGGGGAACCCCTTGTCGTCCTTGAAGTGATGCAGGTCGGCGACGTACACGTTGCCGGCGGCGTCAACCGCCAGATCGTGGGGATCTTCGAGGCCCGTGAACGGCAGCACGGTTTGTCGGGAGGTCGGCGTTGGCGTCGGTGCCGTTGCATGCGGGGACTGCGACGTTGCGGTGCATCCGCTGACGCCGAAGGCCGCTACCGCGAGCGCAAGCAAAGCGCGCTTCATAAGTCGTTGGCGGCGTGCGGTTTTGGTCATATTGGTCTCCTACTTCTGGCCCCGGTAGGGCAGCGCATTGATGACGCCGCCGCCGTTGACCGGCGGCCCGAGCAGCACGGTTGAGGTGCCGGAAGCTGGGTTGTAGTCGATGAGTGACTGGCCGGTCCCGCACCCTGCCTTGGCTTGGAGGTCGAGGTCGTCCCCGTTGACGCCGATCACGACGACGGTGGCGCTGTTCACATTCGGGACCGAGACCTGTGACGTCGTGCCGTCGCCGTTGAGCTTGGCGAGGAAAACGACCCCGCACGCGCCTGCGGCCTGCAGGTAGGTCCCGGCCGGGAGCTGCCATGCGTTCAGGTCGCCGTAATCGGGACCATTCTTCCCGTTGTTCGGTGCGGTGAGAGCGGTCGGCGTCCCCCCGTCGATCGGCACCAGCCACAGCTGGGACCCGGCGGAGTTACGGCAGTTGGCGAGGGCGATCCTCGAGCCCGTGTCCCACCACCGCATCGGTGCGCAGTCCTTCTGCCCGGCGATCGGCAGCGCCCTGCCGACCACCCCGTCGTTGCCCATGACGGCGAGGTCGGAGGCCGTCCCCACCACCAGCCGCGTGCCGTCCGGCGTGGCGAGATACCCCCGAAAGTCCTTCCCCACCGGGTATGTCATCTGGTGGTTGCCGGCAAGGTCGACCCGTTCGAGGCCCTGCTGCGTGGTCAGCAGTACCGCCTTGCCGTCGGGGCGCGTGTAGCGAGGTCTGGTAAGGGGCTCACTGACCGTGAACGTCGTCTTCGTGCCGCTGCGCAGGTCGACCTGTGTGACGACGGTCTTGCCGTCCTCATCGGAAGAGAACAGGGCGCGTGTGCCGTCGCCCGACCAGTCGACCAAGCTCGGGCTCGGACGGTCGCCCGGCGGCGCGAACGTCGTGATCGGGTAGCGGCCACCCGCCGGGTCGACCAGGTACAGCGTTCTGGTGGCCGTCTTGTATGTCGGCGAGCCGGGGGGCGGCAACACACCGGTATGCGAGCCGGGAACCGGGCTCCACATGGCGAGCATCCAACCCGGACCGACCTGCGACCAGGGGACGGTACCGAGTGGGGCCTCGACGCCATGGGCCGCCATTGTCGGAGAAGTGTCGGGCTCGGCGTTTGGGATTGGCGGGCGGGTGATCGTCGCCGCGACCGTCGCCGTTGCCAACAGCGCGAGCGTCGTCATCTTCACGCGTCGTCCCATCAGGGTGCGGTGGCGCGAGGTCGTCGTCATATCGGTGTCCTTTGGCAAACATGTCCGGATATGGGTGCCGTGAAGGCAGGTCCTCTTGAGGCTGCGGCAAACACCTTGCGCGATTCTTGCGCGAGTCTTGTGACGGGTTAGGCTGCCAGCCAGATACTGCGTCGGTACCTGAGGAAATCAAGGGGATGGCGGTGGACTCGCGCGTCGGTACGACGTTCGGCAAGTACAGGATCACGCGCCTGCTCGGCAGGGGCGGGGGCGGGACGGTGTACGAGGCATATGACACCGGCAAAGGGCGAACTGTCGCGCTGAAGATACTCGCCGAGGAGCTTTCAAACAACGCCTCTTTTCGGACAAGGTTTCAGCGAGAGTCCCAGGCGGCGGCAGTCCTGCAGGAACCGCACGTCATTCCGATCCACGACTGGGGCGAGATCGACGGCAGCCTCTACATCGACATGCGCCTGGTGCAGGGGGAGACGCTTCTTGACCTGATCGCGGAGGGTCCCCTCGAACCCGCGCGCGCGGTGGCCATCATCGGACCGGTCGGCGACGCTCTGGATGCGGCACACGCCGCGGGATTGATCCATCGCGACGTCAAGCCGCAGAACATCATCGTCACCCCTGCCGATTTTGTGTATCTGGTCGACTTCGGAATCGCCGAGGCCAAGGGTGATGCGCGGCTGACAACGGCCGGGACTCGGATCGGCACCTTGAATTACATGGCGCCCGAACGGTTTAAAGACTCGGTAAGCACGCCCGCTGTCGATGTCTACTCGCTGGCGTGCGTGTTGTACGAGGCGCTGACTGGAGACGCGCCGTTTGACGGGGACAATCTCGAGCACCTGGTGGCGGCGCACATCGCCTCGCCACCGCCGCGCCCGAGCCTGGCGAATCCGCGCGTTCCCGCCGCGCTCGACGACGTCGTCGCACGCGGCATGGCAAAGCACCCCGACGACCGGTACGGAACGGCGGGCGCTCTGGGCCGCGCGGCACATCGCGCCCTTGGGACCGGCGGACACTCGTCGCCCGTCGCGGACGCCACTCGACCGTTTGCGGCGGACGTCTCGTCAACGACTTCGGGGCGTGCGGGCACGAGCTTTCCGAACGGTGTCACCGCAGCGGAGCCTCGTGACCGCGACTCGAGTCGACCCAGGCGCAGGTGGGTGCTGCCGACCGTGATCGCGGTGGGGGCTCTGGTTCTCGGAGGCGTCGGTGTGGTCATCGGCCTGCTCGTCCATGGACGGACCGCGCAGCAGCCGACCCCGCCCCCGCGCGCCGCGACGCCTCCACTGGTGACGGGACCCGACCTGAGTAGCCTGCATCAGTCCTGCGATCACGGCTTCACTTTGCCGAACGCCACGGGGTTCGGAACCCACGCCGGACGTGGGACTCCCGAAACGTCATGCCTTTTCGCCAACAGCGTGCTGACGTCGTACTGGGCTGAGTACGGCAACGCCAGCCCTCTACCGCGGGCGGTTTCGGCGCCGGGGGCCGTTGACTGCAAGGCCGTGCCCGGCGCGTTGTGCAACGGTTCGAACTTCCTCATGCACTGCCAGCAGTTGCCGGGAGACAGCTGGATCACCTGCATCGGTGGAAGCAGCGCGCGCGTGTACCTGTGGTGAGTGCCCTGCGCTCCCGCGGTCAGGGACCGCATTGGCCGGCCGGAAGTGCGCCTAAGTGGGCGGTCAGCCATGAGGCCATCTCGTCGAGGGCGGCCGTGCCGTCATCGAACTTCCCGGAGGCCGGCTGTGCGGCGAGCGCGACGGCGATCCTCCCGTTGGGGGCGGGCAGCACGCCCAACTGCCGTACCAGATAGCTACCGGTCGGTGATGGGCCCCAGCCGCCTTTGAACTGGGCCCCGGGTACGGTGCCGATGCCCCATCTCTGATCCGGTTGGACCCGGCCCATGAGCGCGAAGACCGGCGCGTTTGCGCTGTCGCACACCGCAACTGAGGTGAACCGCGCCTGGTCCGTCAACGACCAGTCCGTCTGCCCGAACGCGGTGAACTCCGGGCGCACTTTTTGCGACTGGACGGTCGTCGAGTCGCCCGTTTGCCTCAGGACGGCTTCGACCTTGCGCGCTGCGGTGACCGGATCTCCCAGACTCGCCCAGATCGATTCGGCTGCCGCGTTGTCGGATTCTGTGATGGCAGCGGTCATAGCGTCGGTGACTGTGGGCGGGTTCTCTTGACGCAGTGCCGCGATGATCAACGGAACCTTGATCGTTGACCAGGCGGGTCCATGTTCCCAGTCTCCCAACATGATTGGCGCCTGCCCGTTGCCCACGGCGCTGACCGCGATGCCCGCCACCGCGTGCAGCTTCGTTTCCAATCGGGCGAAGTCCGCGGCCAGCGTGGCTCCCTGCGTGGGTGGCGCCGTCTTGTATTTGCCGAGACGGTATCCGACGACCACCCCCGCCGCCAGCACGATCGTCGCAAGCACTGCGACGCCGGCAATCAGCCGGATATCCCGGCTCGAGCGTTGCGGCTTCACCTGTTGACCATAACGAGATATTCGTTAACTACCGCAAACGTCGGCTGACGCCTCACAATAGGTCTTAAAGCATTGCTGGACTGAAGGGATTGCTAACGCGATGGCCCACAGCGCTCTCCGGTTTGGGGTGTTGGGACCGTTGCAGATGAGCGCCAACGGCACCGACCTGCCCCTGGGCGCGGCAAAGCAGCGGGCGGTGCTGGCCCTGCTGCTTATCAATCGAAATCGCATCGTTCCGAGCGACTCGGTGATCGATGCGGTGTGGCAGCAGCGGCCACCGCCGGAGGCGCGGGGAAGCCTGCACGCACACATATCGAGACTCCGCCGACTGGTGAGCAGCGCTGGGGTAGATCCCGCCGCCGTCGTGGTCAGCACCGGGCCGGGGTATCGGCTCAACGTGCCCGACGAGGCTTGCGACCTCGGTCGCTTCGCGATCGAACAAAAAGCGGGACTTGAGGCTGCGGCCGCCGGCCGATTCGAGGAGGCTAGCCGCCATCTGTCGGCCGCGCTTTCCGAATGGCGTGGCCCGGTGCTCGAGGATTTGTGGGACTTTCAATTCGTCGACGCCTTCGCCGCGGCGCTGGCGGAAGACAAGCTGGTGGCACTGACAGTGCGGGCAGAGGCCGAGATAGCTTGTGGGCGAACCCATTCCATAATCAGCGAACTCGAAGCGCTGGTGGTCCAGCACCCCTACCGGGAACCGTTGTGGGCACAGCTGATAACTGCTTACTACATTGCGGAGCGCCAATACGATGCACTCGACGCGTACGGGCGGCTGAAGACCGCGCTCGCCGACGATCTCGGAATCGACCCCGGTCCCACCTTGCGAAGTCTTCACCAGCGGATCCTTCGCCAGGAGCCGCTGGACATCAAACACGCCGCTCGCGCCACGGCAAAACATGTCGTCGCGACCCTGCAGCGCCGCCCCAAAGTTGCCCAGGAGTCCGCAGTCGCACAGCTGCGCGACGCCGCCGGACGCCATTATCCGCTGCGCGGAGTCGCCACCCGGATCGGTCGCCTCGCCGACAATGACATCGTTCTCGACGACGACAGCGTCAGTCGACACCACGCGGTGATCGTCGACACCGGAAACAGCTTTGTCATCACCGATCTGCAGTCAGCCAACGGAGTCGATGTCGCGGATCGGCGGATCCGCACCAGCGAGACGCTGGCCGACGGTGACCGCATTCGCATCTGCGGCCACGAGTTCACCTTCGAAATCGGTGAAAGCTGAAGGCGTGAACCGCCCGGGTATACAAGACCTTTCAGCTGTCAACGGCGTCTGAATCCTGTCCACGTTGTTGTGAAGACTCGAGCCAGCGGCTAGTTGACGGTGCGAGCACAAACGCGACGGTGTCAGCCGCAAACACCATGATCACAACACACAATTCAAGAGGAAGAGGCAAACCCAGCCCAGGCTATGCCGCCCATAAACGCCAGAATGAAGGCGATCCTGGTGGCTAGGCTTGAGCCTCGGAACGGCCCCCTGAAACCCTGCGGTGACTGCGCGCCATCGGCTGGAGTCGTCATCTCGCCCCCTACCAGGCTGTACCTGGTGCGTCAGCTCATGTTGCAGCAAAGCGCGTGTCGAAAAGGCGCTGTGGGAGCGGTCGGAAAGTCAATTCGCGAGTTTACCCGCAACACCCGAGACCAGCCGCCGGGCTGAGTTCTCACACCAGAAAGTCCGCGGACTCGCAGGGTGATTCAGTGCCCGACAAGTAGGGGCGCAAGAACGCGACAAGGATTTTGTCAGAACTCGGCAACCCTCTCCACGAATTCTGGTCTCCCGTACGACCCAACTCACCGAACAGGAGTCCACCCCATGGTCATCTCTCACTACACCAAGCCCGTTGTCGGCACCGCCATTTCCGCCGCCACGCTCGGCCTAGCCGCCCTGCTCAGCGTCGGCACCGCCCACGCCGGCACGGCGGATGATCAATTTTTGGCCGCCCTGCACCAGCAAGGCATCAGCTTCGGCAACACGCAGTCGGCCATCAACGTCGCCCACCACGTCTGCGATGCCCTCGGCCAGGGCATGGAGCCCAGCCAGATCAGTCAGCAGCTGGCCAGCCACAACCCCGGCATCGACCGGCAGGCCGCCTTGCTCATCACGGTCGACTCGGCGCAGTCCTACTGCCCGCAATACGTCCACCGGATGGCCAACGGCGCCACGGTGGTAGGCCCGAATCACTGACGGACCTGTGAGTTCTCCCGGTAGGGGACAACCTCAGCACGTCTGTGACCCGTCGGCGCACGCATGGCCTCGAGCCCGTCTGCGGCCGTCGCGGAAATCGTGGTCCGCACCATGTAGCGCGGCTCCGACGCTGGCCAGGGCCGGCCGCGATGCAAGGTTGCGCGGTTGTCCCACATCACCACATCACCCGTGCGCCACAAGTGCAGATAGCTTTCACCGGGGGCGGTTGCCACCGCCGTCAGCTCGGCGAGCAACTTCCGCGCCGCTTTCTGCTCCATGCCCTCGATCGCGTAGGTGTGCGAGGCCATGTACAGCGCCTTGCGGTCATTGACCGGGTTCTTCCAAATAAGACGCCAGCATTGCGGCGGCAGCGCCGCCCGCTCCGCCGGGCTGGCGAGGTCGGGCGCGATCTTGCCGCGCGAATAGGCGTATTCGTGCCAGGCGAAGGAATTTTCCAGCCGCCGTTGCAACGCCGGATCGAGGCGGTCGAAGGCGAGCCGGGTGGAGACATACTCGGTCTCGCCCCCCCAGCCCGGAATGATGCGTGACGACAGCACCGAGGCGAGCGCCGGCACCCGCTTGAACGGACTGTCGGTATGCCAGAGCTGGTTCGCCTTGTTTTCCAGGGCGAGCCGGTGATCTTCCAGCACTACGTCTCCCTTATCGTCGAGAGTCTTGAGGATCACGAGGTTGGTGCCGTAGCCCTTCGAACCCACCTTGGTGACCTCGAGCGGGCCGAAGCGGCGCGAGAAGGCAAGCTGTGCTTCATCGGTGACGTTCTGGTCGCGAAAGACGAGAACCGAGTGCTCCTCGAACGCCGCGCGCACCGTCGCGTATGCGGCGTCGCTTGCCGCAACGTCGTGGATGGTCACTCCGCGCAGTTCGGCGGCAAAGCCCGGACCCAACGGCACGATTTTCATCGGCACACCCTCCATCGGATTCCGGGTTTGAGGACGACTTTCCATCAAAAACGAGCTGCCGACAAGCAAGCCGGTTCGCCGCACACGGTTTTATTTCTATGACGCAAGCGCACCTACCCGCGCGCCGGGAAACGGTCAGCCGCTCAAGCCCTGCGACACCGCCTTCGGCTGGTCGGCGGCCTTCACGTCACGCCCCGCGCCGGCCGCCATGGTGGCGGCCTCACCGCGAGCCAGGCCGACCGTCGCGACGATCACCATCGCCGCCGCCGCCGCCAGAACAAACCATTCCGGGCCGCTGGCGCCCAAAGTCTCGCCGAGCACGATGACTCCGAGCACCCCGCCCAGCACGGGTTTGGCAACGATGATCGTCGGGAAGGAGGCGGTCAGCGCGCCGGCGCGATAAGCCGATTGATGAATGATCATCCCGGCCACCCCGCAGAACACCCAGGCGTAGAACTGGGGCGTCTGCAGCAAGTGGCCGGCGTGGTGTTCGACGATGTCGACAATTCCCTTCATCAGCACCGCGAAGACCGCCAACAACGACCCGGCCACGGCCGCCAGCAGCACCGCCGCGACCGGACGATCCGACCAGATCCGGGCGCCCAGCAAACACAGCAACAACGGCGGGCCCAGGACGACGCCCACTACGAGCCAGGTCTGCCAGGACGCTTGCTCCTGGCCGCCCATCGGCTGCCCGACCGCGATGACTATCGCCAACGTCACGGTCAGCAAGACCGCCCAAGTCCACTCCCCACGGGTGATTCGATGACGGGTCAACCTCGCGTAAATGGGTAAGGCGAACAGCAGCGCCGTCACCTGCAGCGACATGACCAACAACACCGAGCCGTCGTCGAGGGCCCAAGCAAGTAGGAGATAGCTCGAGATGTCCCCGATGCCGCCCATCCACCAGCGTTTGTCGCGCAACAGCATGCCGAACAGCCTCAGGTGGCCGACCGGCTTGTCGGTGACCTCCTGCGCGGACCGCTGACGGATCACGTTGCCGATTGCGGATGCGAGCGCGGCGCACAGGGCGAGAAGCGCCGCGAGTTCCGCTTTCGACATGGGTTGACCTCCTCGCCGACGTCCGCCCGAAGCCGCCGCGCCGACACCGCTGACGTAACCAATCTAGCCGCGACCCCGTCGGGAAGGGCGCTCGAAGGGTTTGCGGCCGAGCGACCAGCGCTGTGGCGCTTCAGAGCGGAAATTTGGTGCCGGTGAGGTGTTCGGACAGCTCCCAGAGCGCGGTGGCGGTGGTTGCGCGCTTCGCAGACCAGTTGCGCCAGGTCGGCTGGGTGCGGCCATAAAGGCCGAACCTTGGGCCGACGAACGTGTTGCCCGGTAGGTCCTGCGACACCGCGTACAACGTTTGCCGGGCGCCGAAGTCGGCGTCGGTGGACACAACACGGTCGGCCGCCATTACCGCCGCGTCGGTCAGTTTGCGACCCGAGTGGCCTTGCAGGTTGGTGTGCGACCAGCCGGGATGGGCGGCCAGCGCGCAGAGATACGGCCGCGGTGTCCAGGCGCCGCTGCAGCTCGCTGGTGAACAGCAGATTGGCGAGCTTCGACTGGCCGTAGGCCAGCCACCTCGAATAAGGCCGGGACTGCCAGTTCAAGTCTTTGAGGCTGATGTAGCCGATGTTGTGCAGCAGCGAGGACACCGTGACTATCCGGTCAGTGAGCTTGGGCAGCAGCAGGTTGGTCAGCGCGAAATGACCGAGATGATTGGTGCCGATATGGCGCTCGAAGCCGTCGGCGGTCAGCGCGTAGTCGGCGGCCATGATGCCGGCGTTGTTGATCAAGACGGCGGCTTTGTCCATGTCGTCGGCGAAGCGCCGCACCGATGACAAATCCTGCAAGTCGAGTTGACGCACTTCCACGTCGCCCGTCATGCGCTCGGCGGCGGCCGCACCCTTCTCGGTGTCGCGCACGGCCAGGATGACGTGGGCACCGACACGGGCTAACTCGCGGGCGGTCACCTCGCCCAGACCGCTGTTCGCGCCGGTGACGATGGCGGTCCGCCCGATAAGCGGGGGCAGGTCTGCTGCGGTCCAGTCAGGCATTGCAGCCAGGGTAATCGGGCAAACAATGTCGAGTCTGCGCCCAGCGCGGCCGATCTCGAAGATCGCCTCCGTGTACGCAGAGTCGACGCCCCTGACGCAGACTCGATGGTCGCCGCCCAATTGCCAGCAGCCCATCGGGTGTTCGGCCAGCATGCCGCCGGTATGGTGCGGGCATGGCCAGCGGAATCCCACGCGAACGCCTCACGTCGACGGCGTCCGGATGTATTTAGGCGTCATCGTCAATCCGCTCGCCCGCAAGAATCGTGGTGCGGGGCGTCAACGCAGCGCCGAGCTGCGTCGCATTGTCGGCCCATGGGGCGAGGTGCGCGAAACCGCCTCCATCGAAGACCTCCGCAAGGTCGTGCAGGAGATCTATCCGCGAATTACCCACCTTGTGAGCGACGGCGGCGACGGGTCGCTGAACTGGTTGATCAACGAAGTCGAGCAATCTGTCACCGATCCCGAACGCTGGCCGACATTCGTGCCCACCAACGGTGGCAGTGTCAACGCCGTCGCGCGCAAGGCGCGAGTCCGCGGGCGGCCCGAGGCGATTCTGCGCGCCTTGGCGGCCGCCGCCGAGACGGATCGGCCTCCGCCCGAAGTGTTCCTGGACACTCTGGCACTCGACGGTGAGACCGCGGACGGTGCGAAGTTCCATCGGCTCTGCTTTGGGCTGGCAGCCGGGGGTGTCGGCAACAGGTTCTACGAAAAGTATTACGGCAACCACACTCATGGCCGTGCGGACGTCGTTCGAGTGATCGCCCGCTCCTTCGGCGACTACGTCACCAATAAGTTTGTCCACTCGAGCAAGCCCAACTACGCGACCAGTCTGTTCGCTCCAACGCAGGCCCGCGTCGTGATCGATGGCGAGGAGGTCCCGACGCGGACGCATACGCTGCTGCACGCCGGCGCGATCGATCTCCACATCGGCGCTGGGTTCCGGCTCTTCCCTAAAGCCGAGAAACCTGGCGCGCTGCATTTCCAAGCCGGGAACCTCAGGCCCTCGCTGATCGTCGTGCGCTTTCCCCGGGCGCTGAGAAGCGGCAAGCTCCGCGGCGATCTAATACGCGACGTCAACGGCCAAGAGATGATCATCGAGGCCGAGGACGAGCCGCTCTCGCCGATCATCGACGGCGAGCGTTTCCTCAATATCGTCAGGCTTGTGGCCCACGCCGGGCCGCGCATCCGCATCGCCCAGGTGGGATCGTCAACCGTCGCCCGGGAACGAGCGAAGACTGTGACGTGACGGAGCATCAAGCCTCAGCGCCGGGCGCGGATGCTGCGTGTGATCTGCGCGGAGAGTTCGGGGTCGTGCAGCAGCTGGTCGACGAGGGTGGCGAGGACCTCTTGTCCGGTGACGCGGGCGATTCCGAGGCGGTCGGCGGCTTCTCGCTGCCAGATGTCGAGGGCTCGGTGCTGGCCGGGTGAGAGGTCGACGGTTCGTCGTGTTCGTGGGTTGCGTGTACGTCCGATGACGACGGGGTCGGTCGACGCCGCCGCGACCGACGGTGTTAGCCGGGTGGCACCTGCGGTGTACGGGTGGGGTCTTTCGGCGGGGGTCTTGTCGCGGTCGACGGTGCCCATTCGTGGCGGCCTTCTCTCGGCAACGTATATCAGTATGTCAGTATCAGTATATCCGTAGCTTCGTGGCCTTCCGATATTGTCCCGGGGCGTTGCCGACGGCGAACCCTATTACCCGGGCGTACCGCTCGAAGGTGAATACCGGCGCGATTGCCGCCCATTAGCTCGTCGGTCGGCGATGCGTTGCTGTTGACGTAGGTTGACGCGGCGTCAGGGGATAGCAGCGCGGAGGGCGGGGGCTCTGCTGGTGGGCTGCGCAGGCCAATGACAGGAATGCGGCGCGACCTATTTTGCGCCTTGGTTCATCAGGTGCCCTCGCTATTGTGTGGGCATTCTGGACGATATAGATCACCGAATCAATGGAAGAATTTGGTGTGCAAATTCGACCAATCAGTTGAACGCAAGAAATGGCAAATTTCGGTATCGGCGCCGCAGAAGGACGCCCCCCGAGCGTGACTGGCTACGGGAACGCGGAGATCCGTACGTCAGTATTGCCATACTTCCCACTGACCTCGATGTATGGCGGGTCTAGGCTAAACTGAGGTACTGACAGCAGTATCTGCGCAGACCTCGAAGCGGCGCGTCTGGCGCATCACGAAGTAAAACACCGCACGCGCCTGGATATGTAAATTCTTGTTTGGTAGCTGTGTCGGAGCTGTGAGTTCAATGACAGCCTCTCAAAAGGGGTCAAAAGTTTTGCCTGATGGCGCTTGTCGCCGCTACCATCGGCTTTACCAATTGGGATCGAGGCTAGTTTTTCTGCTTATTTCAGTTTAAGACCTACCACCGCCCCGGAGGGGAGTGATTCCGACGTGGAGACGCTCATCGACTACCTGCAGATGTGGGAAGCGCGGCGACCGGACCAGACCCTCTTCCGGTTCGTCGATGCCGAGGGCCGGGAGCTTGAGCGCTACACCTACCGGAGCTTCAGCGAACGGACGCGTGAGCTGGCCGCCCACCTGTTTGCCGATGCCGGGCTCAGGCCCGGGGATCGAGCGCTGCTGATCTACCCGCCGAGTCTGGAGATGGTCGCGGCGTTCTTCGCCTGCGCGCGCATCGGGGTGATCGCCGTCCCCGCCAGCCCTCCTATGCCCATGGAGTTCGAAGCGGGGCTGGCCAAGCTGAGCTTCATCGCGCGGGACTGCCAGGCCAAGGCGGTGCTGTCGACCAAGCAGTTCGAGTACGACTGCCGGATGCTGCTCGGCCACCGACACGGCGCGTCGCCTTGGCTGGACGCCGTGCGGCCCTCGGAGCTGCCCTGGTTCGCGACCGATGGCACCCAGGACTTTGACGGCGCCCGCGTGGCCGACACGCCTGGCCCCGTGCTCTTCCTGCAGTACACCTCGGGCTCCACCAGCGATCCGAAGGGCGTGCTGGTAAGCCACGCCAACGTCATCGCCAACCGGTCGGCCTTCGCGGGAGACGAGGTGCTCGTCAGCTGGCTCCCGCAGCACCACGACATGGGCTTGATCTCCGCTTACTTGTTCGTGTTACTGCTGGGCGGGACCACGCATGCGATGTCACCGCTCGACTTCCTCCAGCGGCCATCGGCCTGGCTCCGGCTCATCAGTGACGTGCGCGCAACTCACACGCCGGTGCCGAACTTCGCCCTCGAGTACTGCCTACGTGAGGACAAGCTGCCGACGGCCGAGCTGGACGGGATCGACCTGAGCAGCCTGGAGAGCTTGCTCGTCGGGGCAGAGCCGCTGCGGGCCAAGACCTTCACCCGTTTCCGAGAGCGCTTCGCTCCCTACGGTTTACGGCCCGAGGCGCTGCAAGGCGGTTACGGCATGGCCGAAAACACGCTGATCGTGTCCATCCGGGGGCGCCAGATCCTGGCCCTGAACAAGCGCGCGCTGGAGAAAAATGTCGCGCGAGTGGAAAAGGCCCTGCCCGAGAACAGCAACCAGGCATCAGTGATGAGCTGCGGCAAACCCATTGAGGGGAACCTGGTCCGCATCGTCGACCCCCAGTCGCGCGAGGCCTTGGGTGAGGGCCGGGTCGGTGAGATTTGGGTGGACGGTCCGTCCAAGGGAGGCGGCTACTGGCATCGCCCCGAACTCACCGCGGAGGCGTTCGGAGCCCGCATCGCCGGCGACGAAAACCACACCTATCTACGGACCGGCGATCTCGGCTTCCTGTACGAGGGCGAGCTGTTCGTCTGCGGCCGCAGCAAGGACCTGATCATCGTCCGCGGCGTCAACTGCTACCCCTCGGACATCGAAGCGATCGTCGAGCGGTCGGACGCGCAAGTCCGCAAGGGCTGCGTCGCCGCCTTCTCAATTGAGCGCGAGGAGCAGGAAGCGCTGGTCGTGGTTGCCGAGGTGCGGGACGAGCAAGCGCTTCCGGACGCCAAGGCGCTGGCGCGATCGATCCGCAGACACGGCCACATCGATCCGCACACAATCCTGTTCGTGCCGCCGCGCAGCATTCCCAAGACCACCTCGGGGAAGATCAGGCGCGCGGAGACCCGCCGGCTATGGCTGGATGCCGAACTGCCCGTGCTCGCGACCTACTCTCACCAGACCCACGACGCGGCGAACGCAGGCACGGGCCCTCTGGACCGCTTCCGCAATCTCATCGAGAGCTACGACCTCACCGGGCAGGAGGACTGCTCCTTCGCCGATCTCGGCATGGACTCGCTCGCCTTGGCCGAGCTGCGCGCGGACCTGCAGGCCTTGCTGGAAGAGCATGGCGCGGGCGGATTGGCGGATGAGGTCGACACGCGCCTGCTGCAGCGCCTGACGGTCGCCGAATTCTTCCGGCTCATACGGGAGTTCGGTGAGGGGTCCGGGCGGCCGCTGGACGCCCTGAGGCGGACGCTGGATCAGATCTCCGCCGAGTACGAGGCGTCCGAGGCGGCGCAGATGCGCGCCGACGCGCAGCTTCCCCTGCCCGCGCTGCCGCCGGCGTGCGGGGCCGCACCGAGCCACATGCTGCTGACCGGAGCGACCGGGTTCCTGGGGCCGTTCCTGCTGACCAGCCTGCTCGGGCGGACCTCCCACACCCTCCACGCGCTGATCCGCGCCACGGACGAGGCGCACGGCCTTGACCGGATCGTCGCGTCGCTGCGCCGCGCCCAGCTCTGGTCGCCGGCTCTCGAAGCCGAGGTGCGGGCCCGGGTGCGCGTGGTCTGCGGGGACCTCGCCGAGCCGCACCTGGGAATCGGCGAGGCCGAATTCCAGCGACTGGCCGAGAGCGTCGACGCCATCATGCACAACGGCGCCCTGGTGAACTACGTCAGGACCTACGACGCCCTGCGGCCCGCCAACGTGGTCGGTACGCACGAGCTTTTGCGCCTGGCCATGACGGCGCACCGGAAGACCTTCCACCTGGTCTCCAGCACCTTCATCTACGGCTGGAGCACCGAGCCGGTAGTCGGCGAGTGGGACGCGAACGCGAAGATGAGCGGCCTGGACTTCGGCTACTCGCAGACGAAGTGGGTCGCCGAGCAGCTGGTGCTGGCAGCGCAGCGGCAAGGACTCGAGGTGCGCATCTACCGGCCCTCGCTCATCTCGCCCACCCGCGCGGGCTCTGGCAGCGAGGACGACATCTTGGTGCGGCTGACGGCGTTCATGATCGAGCACGGGCTGGCCGTCAACGCTCTCAACCAGGTCAGCCTGCTGCCGGCGGACCTGATCGCTGATCACGTCGTCGCGCTGATGGACCTACCGGCTCAGACGGGCTGCGTCTTCAACATGACCGCGGATGACTACTACAACCTCACGGATATCACCCGGGTCTTGTCCGAACGCTACGGCTACCAGTTCGCCTACCACGACATTCCGTCCTTCGTCGAGCAGGTGAACCGCCGGTGCAAGCCGCGCGATGGGCTTTATCCGCTGGTCGATTTCATGACCCGGTCGGCGGACAAGATCGCGGCGATGCGCGACAAGCGCTACGACAACACCCAGTACCAGCACGCGCGCGCGATGGCCAAGGTCCACCTGAGGGAGCCGGGCCTGACCGACACCGTCGACAATCTCGTCCGGTTTCTGCGAAGCGAGGGCCTGATCACCGAGAATCAGACCGAGAAGCGATGGATCGCCTAGCGATACAAGGGGTTTGACGAATGTTCACAGTCGATGACCAGGCAGCCGGTCCGCACGACGCCTCGCTCGACCACGAGCGGATCGTCCTTCAGGCGCGCGACGTCGAGTTCGACTGGGCGAAGCTGCCGTTCTACTACGTGCCCAACGAGCCGTTCGCCACGCATTTCTGCAACGTCCTGCACCTGCTGCTGCCGGCGGGGGAGGAGTTCATCGTCGCGGCATTCAAGGACGCGTTGCCGCTAATCAAAGACGACCAACTGCGGCCGGACGTCCATGGATTCATCAGCCAGGAGGCCATGCATTCCCAAGCGCACTCGGGTGTCCTCGCACACTTCGAGGCCAAGGGCATAGACGTGACGCCGTTTACCAATCAGATGGCCTGGCTCTTCGGCAAGCTCATCGGCGACCGGCCCAGGTGGAGCCGACGCCGACGCCAGAGCTGGTTGCTCGAGCGGGTGTCGATGGTGGCGGCGTTGGAGCACTACACCGCCATCCTGGGCGAATGGATCCTCGACACCCCGCAACTCGACGCCCTGGGCGTCGACCCCGTGATGCTGGACTTGATTCGTTGGCACGGCGCGGAAGAGGTCGAGCACAAGGCGGTCGCCTTCGACACCATGAAGCATCTGCGCGCCGGCTACTGGCGGCAGGTGCGCACACAGCTGTTGGTGACGCCGGCGCTGCTGTGGTTGTTCATGCGCGGCGTGCGATTCATGTACTCGGTCGACCCGCACCTGCCGCCGGGGACCAAACCGCGCTGGCGCGACTACTTCGACGCGGCGCGGCGGGGTTTGGTGCCCGGGCCGACCCAATTCCTCGGAGTCATCGGCGCTTACTACAAGCCGAGTTTCCATCCGTCTCAGCTGGGTGGGGTAGGGCGCGCTGTCGACTACCTGGCGAGATCGCCTGCCGCCCACGCGTCCCATTGAGCGCCATGACTCAGTCCATCACCCAAGCGTGCTTCGTCGTCACCGCGTCGGATGGCGTGGGATTGGCGGTGCACGCCTACAGCGAGATCGACAAGCGGCGCCCGACCATCCTGGCCATCCACGGCTACCCGGACAACCACCGCGTGTGGGACGGGGTCGCGGCCCAACTTGCCGACCGCTGCAACTTCGTGGCCTACGACGTACGCGGGGCGGGCGGGTCCGCGCGCCC
>Ga0318528_10000214_pt1 | contig 16804 bp, 18 predicted proteins | sample GRESIP052b4f26_FD_202500 | JGI IMG/M metagenome (GOLD analysis project Ga0318528, IMG submission 202500) | Tropical soil microbial communities from Luquillo Experimental Forest, Puerto Rico - GRE.SIPMG.052b4f26 | ecosystem: Environmental > Terrestrial > Soil > Tropical forest > Bulk soil...
CGGAACGGGAGTTCTACCGGCCGCTCAGTTTGCAGCGCATTCCCTTCTACGCGCATGGGCCTGATCTTGCGATCGACCTCGATCACCCGCGCGTCGGCGTCGAGGAGGGCAAGGCCCTGTTTACCACAAGCGGTCAACCGACCCGGTACCTGGAGAGCATCATGTACGCTTTCCAGAGCCTCAAATCGGGGATGGAGGTGACGCAGCTGTTCATTGCGAAGCTCCTCGAGCTCAAGCTCATCGAGCCGATCGACATCGAGGCGGAGTTCGACGATGGCACGACCCGCAAGTGCGTCGGCCTCTACACCATCAACCAGGAAACCGTGAGCAAACTACCGGATGCGGTCGTGCTCGAGCTCTTCCGTCGCGACTTTCTGCGGCTCATTTATTTCATGATCGCCTCGCTCAAGCAGTTTCCCATCCTCGCGCGCAGGAAGAACAACCGCATCCTCAAAGCGACCGAAGGCCTCGCGGGCGTGCGCGCATCCGCAGTCGAGTGATACCGGCCCTCGATCGTCGCGGCCCGCCCATGAGTCTCTCACCCCAGGAGATCGCCGGCCGGGACCTCACGCCCGAGCGCTTCCGCCACGAAGTGGTGCAGGGCTGCCAGCCTGCCATCCTTCGCGGCCTGGTTGAGGGCTGGCCCGCCGTGCGGGCGGCGAGCGCCTCGCCGCGCGCGCTCATGAGCTACCTGGCGGCCTTCGATTCCGGCGCACGGGTCGAGGCATTCTTCGGCGACCCGGCGATCGCCGGGAAGTACTACTACGGCGAGGATCTGAAGGGATTCAACTTCGAGCGACGCATGCTGAAGTTCACCGAGGCGATGCAGGCGATAGTCGATGCCGTCGATGACCCCGGCGAGAGATCGGTCTACGCCGGGTCCATGCCCTGCAGGGACTGTCTGCCGGGGTTTGCCGCCGGTAATCCGATGCCGCTGCTGGCGCCCGAGACCGCTCCACGGCTCTGGCTCGGTACCGCCTCCAACGTGTCGAGCCATTACGACACGTTCGACAATCTGGCCTGCGTGCTCGCGGGGCGCCGCCGTTTCACGCTCTATGCGCCGCAGCTCATCGAGAGACTGTACGTCGGGCCCATCGACCACACGATGGCCGGGGCGCCCGTGAGCCTCGCGGCCTCATCACCGGAAGACGATGACCGCTTCCCGCTCTTCCGGGAAGTCCGCGACCAGGCCTGGGTCTGCGAGCTCGGCCCCGGCGATGCGCTCTATCTGCCGAAGCTGTGGTGGCACCAGGTCGAGTCGCTCGCGCCCTTCAACGGGCTGGTCAACTACTGGTGGGACGCGTTCGCCACCGGACCGGATGCGCCCTATACGAGTCTGCTGCTCGCCATGATCACCATTGCGGAACGACCGCCCGCCGAGCGGCAGGCCTGGAAGGCGTTCTTCGATCACTACGTCTTCCGCGGCCGCGGCCACCCGCTCTCCCATCTGCCTCGCGAGCAGCATGGCCTGCTCGGGCCGCTGAAACCGGAGAACTACGGCAAGATCCGCGCGCGGGTCATGCAACTGCTGCGCGGCCGGTGATTCACCGGCAAAAGCCGCCTGCGGCGGTCGATGGAGCTCTAGCCCGGGGACGCCGCGCAGTGCTGCGCGATGAACTCCTGGTGCGGGGGCATCGTCGTCGCGCACCGAGCGACGAGGCCCCACGTCTCATCGAGGGCCTTCTGGGCTTCTTCCGGCGTCAGGCCCTCTGCCAGCGGGTCGTAGCCGCTCGGCTGCACCTCCTGGCCGGTGAGCAGGTACTGCCAACTCTGTACGGGGAAGAGCTCGTTCTCATCGCGCACGATCCGGCCGTAGCTCGAGAACAACTCGAGCCGTTCCTTCAGGCTCTCCGGGAGCTCCAGGTTGCGGCAGTGCCGCCAGAACTCGCCTTCGCGTTCGGTGCGGGCGTAGTGCACCACCAGGAAGTCGCGGACGCGCTCGAATTCGAACGCGGTCTGCCGGTTGAATCGATCGATATCCGCCTGCCGGCAGTGGCGGTCGGGAAAATAACTGAGCAGGAGCGCAATGCCGCGATAGATCAGGTGGATGCCCGTGGACTCGAGCGGCTCGAGAAAGCCCGCCGACAGGCCGATGTCGACGCAGTTCTTGTTCCACGCGAGCCGCCGGCGCCCGGTCGTGAATCGCAGCGGCAGCGGGTCGCGGAGCGCACGGCCCTCGAGGTTCGACATGAGCGTGTCGTGCGCGGTCGTGTCGTCGATGAACTGACTGCAGTAGACGTAACCATTGCCCACCCGGTGCTGCAGCGGGATGCGCCATTGCCAGCCGACGTCGCGTGCCGCGGCCAGCGTATGCGAGGAAAAGGGGCCCGTCCGCTCGCAGGCGACTGCGAATGCGCGGTCGCAGGGCAGCCACCGCGTCCAGTCCTCGTAGCCGGTCTTCAGTGCTCCTTCGATCAGCAGGCCGCGGAAACCGCTGCAGTCGATGAAAAGATCCCCTTCGATGCGCTCGCCGCTCTCCAGGGTCACTGAGTCAACGAAGCCGTCCTCGGGACGGAGCGCAACAGTCCTGACTTTGCCTTCGGTGCGGGTGACGCCACGTGCCTCCGCGTAGCTACGCAGGTAAGCGGCGAGCAGGCTCGCATCCAGATGCAGGGCATAGGTGATCGTTTGCAGGGGGGATTTCGCGAGATCGACTGGCCGCATGAACCTTGCCTGGCGCGCCGCGACTGCCTGCAGGGAATACTCCTCGAGCGGTCGCGCGTGGCCGCCCTCGCGGCGCTTGCGCCAGTACGCGTAGAACTCCACGTTCTTTTTCGGCCGGCCCGTGGGACCGAACGGATGAATGTATGAATGCCCGGGGCGCGTCCAGTCCTTGAATTCGATGCCGAGCTTGAAGGTCGCCTGGATTTTGCGAATGAGATCGTTCTCGTCGATCCCCAGCGACCCGAGAAAAGGGATGAGGGGGGGAATCGTCGACTCACCGACGCCGACGGTGCCGATCTCGGCCGATTCGATCAGCCGGATGCGGCAGTTGAGATGTCGCAGGAACTTGCTTAAGGCTGCTGCGGATATCCAGCCGGCGCTTCCGCCGCCGACGATGACGATGTTGCGGATGGGATCTACGGGCACGTTCGCAATGTTGCCACGGGCGCTAGCGTCCCGGAGCACGCTTGATGGATTTCGATGACTGGGGTCACGCTGGGCGCCGCACCGGTGTGGTAGCGCTATCGTGGTTGGAGGAGTATATGCATGGCAGCAACCGCATATCAATATGCGTTGCCACGCGGCCGGCAATTCCGGTCGGCGCGTTCTCGGGAGGGGGATAGGTTGGGCATGCGCCGCGTCGCGCTCATCGTCCTGATCGCAGGTTGTTGTATCAACGCCGCGCGTGCGCAGCCTGTGCCTCGGCTCGGGGAGTTGTTTCGCGATCACGCCGTCTTGCAGCGCGAGCGTCCGATCGCGGTGTGGGGACACGCCGCCGCTCACGAGCTCGTCACGGTGTCGCTTGCGGGCTCGTCCGTGCGCGCCCGGGCCGACGACGCGGGAGTGTGGCGCGCGACGCTGCCCGCCATGCCTGCCGGTGGCCCCTTCGTGCTCAGCGCTCGCTCGGCATCGGGTGCCGTTGCGGCGAGCGACGTTCTGCTCGGCGATGTGTTCCTCTGCTCAGGTCAATCGAACATGGAATTCCCGGTGCGGCGCGCGGACGATGCTCCGAACGAAATCGCCAATTCGGCCAATGCCGGGATTCGCATGCTTACTGTGGCTCGCGCCGCGAGCCCCGTGCCGCTCGCGAGCCTCGCCGAGTCGCCGGGCTGGCAGATCGCGGGGCCTGACACGGTAGCCGACTGGTCTGCCGCGTGCTTCTTTTTCGCGCGTGAGCTGCAGCGAACGATTCGTGTTCCCATCGGGCTGATCCACGCCTCTTTCTCAGGCTCCAACATTCGTGCCTGGATCAGCGCCGCGGGGCTTCCGGGCGGTGCCGATTACGAGCGCGGAGTAGAGCTGCTGCAGCTCTACGCGAGAGATCCCGGGCAGGCGCAGCTGCAGTTTGGCGCGCAATGGGAGCAGTGGTGGCTCGACAAGACCGGTGAGACCGCAGCGGCCGCACCCTGGAGCCTGACGCTTCCCGCAAAGGCCGAGGGCAGCTGGCGTGTCGCGCCCGCCGGGCTCGGGGACTGGCGCAGCTGGGGTGTCCCGGAGCTCGAGGGCTTCACGGGCTCTGTGTGGTTTCGGACCCGCGTCACGCTGACCGCAGAGCAGGCGAGGAGCGCAGTGGGCTTGAGCCTCGGCGCCATCAACCAGGTCGACGAGACGTGGATCAACGGCCGGGTTCTGGGCAATACGTTCGGCTACAACGCCGAGCGCTACTATCAAATTCCCGAAGGCATGCTGCAGGCGGGCGACAACCTCATCGTCGTCAATGCGTCGAGTACGTACGGGGTGGGCGGTTTGCTGGCGGGCCCCACGCCGCGCGCGCTACATCTGCGGGGCGGAGAAACGATTCCTCTCGGCGGAGAGTGGCGGTACCGCGTCGTACCGGCACGCATCGGCTACCCACCGTGGGCTCCCTGGCAGGCCGTGGGCGGGATGACGACGCACTATAACGCCATGATCGCACCGCTCGGCCGTTACGGCGTGCGCGGCGTGCTCTGGTACCAGGGAGAGTCCAACACCAATGAGCCGCAGGGCTATCAGGCGCTGCTCACGGCCCTCATGGCCGACTGGCGCAGGCAATTCGGTGCGGAGCTGCGATATCTCGTAGTGGAGCTGCCGAACTACGGCGGTCCGTCGCTACGACCGGCCGAGTCCGGCTGGGCGGCGCTGCGCGAAGGGCAACGCCGGGCGGTGGCGCAGGACTCGCACGCAGGGTTGGCCGTGACCATCGACATTGGTGAGCCGCGCAATCTGCATCCGACTGACAAGCAGGACGTGGGAGCGCGGCTCGCGCGCGCGGCGCGCCACGTGATCTATGGTGAGGCGATTGCGCCGTCCGGCCCGACTCCGCGCGCTGCCGCACGACGTGACAACCGGATCGTCGTGGGGTTTGGCGACGTTGAAGCAGGCCTGGTCGCTTACAGTCACGACAGTCCGATCGGGTTCGAGCTGTGCGGAGACACCGTCGGTAGCTGCCGGTTTGCACAGTCGCGCATCGATGGCACCGAGGTCGTACTCGGTATTCCCGAGGGTTTCTCGCCGACGCGGGTGCGTTACTGCTGGGCCGACAGTCCCGTCTGCACGCTCTTTGACCGCTCCGGTCAACCCGTGGGACCTTTCGAGATGCAGATCGACGCGCTCCAGCCTCCGACGGCTGTCCTCCCGGGCGCCGCCGTGCAGTGAGTGGCACGCGTTTGCTCCCGCACGACGGGCCGGTTCGGCCGTCGTGCGGGTGTGACGGCTGCCGCGGTCAGTTACCGCGGCGATGCGATGCTCTTGATCTCCTGTTCGCAGTAAGTTCTGACGTCTTTCTGCGGGACGTTCGGGTTGGCGGCTTGCACCTGCGTCACGCATTTGTTCATCAGGGACTGCTTATCGGCTTCACTCATGCGCGCGCTCGAGTTCACCGGTGGAGTCGTCTGCTCCTGCGGAGCAGGGCTCGTCCGCGGCTCTGCCGGGGTCGGTGGCGCTGTCTGCTGCGCGAGAGCGACGGTTGCGGTGGCAAGTGCGGCTAAAGCTGATGCTGCTCGTTTCACGGTACACCTCCTTTCGCTATGGCCGCACACTAAACACCTCCCTCCGACCGATGCTATCGGAGAGAACCTACATCGTGCGTCACACCCCGTGCCTGCGCATCGAAGCCGCGATGCCGCCGCTGTTGTCGCCAGGCAAAGACACTGTCTCCACCGATCAAATGGTGCCGAGGCGATCCTGCAGTCGCTTCCGATACCGCCGGCTCAACCGCAATCGAACCCGTGACTTCAGCACGACCTCGTACTCGCCTCCGGTCTGGAGTTCCAGCCCGCGAATCCGCTCGAGGTTCACGACGAGCGAGCGGTGAATGCGCACAAACTTCTCATCACCCAGGTCCTGCTCGAGCTCCGACAGCGACCGACGCAGGATGTGAGTGTCGCTGCCCACGTGCAGGCAGGCGTAATAGCCGGCAGCCTCGATCCAGTCGATGTCCGCGACACTCACGAACAACACCTGGCCGCGGCTTCTGACTACGAGTCGCTCTGGCGCTCGCGGTTGCGGCGGCAGGTAGTGGGCGAGCTTTTCCTTGGCACGACTCAGGGCACGACCAAAGCGCGCGTCGTCGAACGGCTTCAGCAGGTAATCGAGCGCTCCCGCCTCGAAGGCGCGCAGCGCATACTCGTCGTAGGCCGTCACGAAGATGATGGTCGGCGGCAGATCGTTACCCAACAACTCGAGTACGTCGAAGCCGCCGCACTCGGGCATCTGCACATCGAGAAACACCAGGTCAGGCTTCGATTTTCTGATCTCCTGAATGGCATCCAGGCCGGACGCACATTCGGCGACGGATCCGATGTCTGGATCACGGTTCAGCAGCACGGTCAGATTGCGCCGCGCCAATGATTCATCATCGACCACCAGAGCCCGTATCGGAGCCGGTCGTTTCACGACGGTCGCCATTCACACTTCCGTGAAAGGCAGCGTCACCAGGACTTCGACCCCGCCGGGATTGGCGCGTTGGAGTCGTAACTCGGATACGTTGCCGTGCAGGATCTGCAGACGTGTGCGGAGGTTCGCGATGCCGACACCGGTCGGCGTCGCCTGCCAGTCTGCCGGCAGGCTCGGGCCGTCATTGTAGACACTCAGGCAAAGGTTGCCGTTGTGACACGCACCGGCAACGCGCACGTTGCCACCGGCGACACGCTTGGCTATGCCGTGCTTGATGGCATTCTCCACCAGCGGCTGCAGCAGCAGGTTGGGAACCTGCGCGCACAGCAGTTCTGGCGGGATATCCACGCTTACCTGCAGACGTTCTCCAAAGCGGACCTTCTGAATCTCGAGGTAGCGCTGCAGATACTCGACTTCCTCACCTAACGCCACCTGTGATCGGTGGGAATCCTCCGAGGAGCGGCGCAGAAACTCACTGAGCCCGACGATCATACTCACCGCGGCGTCGTTTCGATGGTCGCGCACCAGGCCCGCGATGGAATTGAGCGTGTTGTACATGAAATGCGGCTCTATCTGCCGGCGCAACGCCGCGAGCTGTGACTTCGAGAGCTCCTCGTTGAGTCGCGCAGTCTCGGCGACCTGGCGGGCCATGCTCTCCCGTGCGTCTACCACGTAGGTAACGGTCAGTATCAGGGCGTATACGATCAGGAACGTGAGCACCTGAAAGGTGAGTGTCGTGGTCCAGGTGTCCACGAACGTCGGCCACTTTCGGTTGTTCCAGGGGTTGAAGATCATCTGCAGCACGGTGGACCATGTCTCGGCGACAACGCTGACGAGCACGAAAGCCGCCAGGTGTATGCAGAGGGTCCGCAAACTCATGCCACCAACCATCGGGTATCTGCGCGCCAGGCCAATCACAAATGGAGTGGCCAGCGCCCACGGAAGCCAGGACACCAGCTCGGTTCCAAAGAGCACCAGCCATACGTGGTGCCTGCCTTCCGCATGCGCCATGAGCAATGTCTGGCTGGCGTCGAATAGCGCGCCGGCTAACCAGATCGCGGCAATCCAGTGCCAACGGGTCGAGCGCCCGCCGCTGCGGACTTCGGTCATGGCGGTCACTCTACGCCAGCGCATTACCCGTGCGAAGTCAGTGATGCAGTGAATCGCCCGCTCCGTGCAGTGAGCGGTCTTCGGTTGCTCCAGTCACTGCACCTACACTGCGACCGGAGATGCCACTTGCGGCTCGACGTCCTGAGCGGGACGTAAGGTAAGGAACCAGACGATCCAGGGAGAAAGAGATGCTGACGAGCTTCACGCGCTGGTTCTTGCTCTGGTTTCTGGCGACAGTTGTTCTGTTGTGTTTGGGCCTTGGCATCAGGGTAGCGGCGGCAACCGCCACGGCCGGCGCCACGCCGGCGACCGACCCGCGGCTCGAAGTGATCGTCCTCGCGTAGCTACCGCGCTCGCAGGCGTCCGCGTACTGGCGAGAGCCAGCGCACCGGGTGAATCTCATGATCCGGAGCCCTGCCGTCCGGGGCCGGCGCCAGCGCCCCTGGGACGGCGCCGGCAGTGCATAGCGCCCCCAGCCGGTCCAGGACCAGCGCCCATCCGCGCTGGATACGGGACCTTTGCGCCGGGTCCGGCAAGCTGAGCTCGTGGGTCAAGACGAGGAGCGAGCGCGCGGCGACCGGTGCGAGCTCTACGATCACACGGTCATCGCGCTGCGCGTATTTGTCGACGAACAGGCTGAAGACGAGCCGGTACGGTCGCTGGATCTCCAGGCATTCGCCCGCGTACTCGACAGCGTCTCGGCCCCAGTGACGCACGATCCTGAATTCTCCGCCGACCCGCGCGTCGATCTCCACGCGGATCGCGTTCCCGATCCGGTCCGCGAACAGAAACGACCGCGCCTCGTCAGCATTGAGCCACGCATCGAAGATACGCCCGGGCGCGGCGCTGACCTGCCGGCTGAGGCGCACGCTGGCGGCACGCAGTGTCGGGCTCGGGGCAGGCTCGATAGCGCTCGAGAGGTTCATTTCCCGATCTCCCCTCCTGGAAAGGGCGACGTGGGGCACGCCGCACGATCCGGATGCGGTAGTCGACGCCGGAATCGTAGAATGCATTGAGGACAGGATCTGTCCGCGACTAGTCCAATACTGGCCCCGGCATGCTCAAGACTTCGGCCCGCCTGCTCCGGCTTCTTTGGCTGCTTCAGTCGCGCCGCTACTGGTCGGGCGCCGAACTCAGTGAACGCGTCGAGGTCGATGCGCGCACGGTCCGTCGCGACATCGATCGTCTGCGCGAGCTGGGCTATGCCGTCGAGGCCTCACCGGGACTCGGTGGCGGTTACCAGCTCAAGGCAGGCTCCTCGTTACCGCCGGTGCTCCTGGACGATGAGGAGGCGGTGACGGTTGCGGTCGCCGTGCGCGCTGCCGCCAGTAGCATCGGTAAGATGGAGGAGGCAGCTGTCAGGCTTCTCGCGAAGCTCGATCAGCTGCTCCCTTTGAGACTACGCAAGCGCGCGAGCGCCTTGCACTCCGTTACCATCTCTCTCGCGCGCCCGGAGGCGGCCCCGTCCATCGACGTCCTCACGCAAGTCGCCTGTGCGTGCCGCGACCACCTGAAACTTCGTCTCAACTACCGGGATCGCGCCGGCAACGTGACCTCACGAATGGTCGAGCCGATACGGCTGGCGCACACCGGGCGCCTTTGGTATCTCGTCGCCTGGGACTCCCAGCATAAAGACTGGCGCACATTTCGAGTCGATCGTGTCCAACGTCTCGCGTCGACCGGGCCGCAGTTCACGCCGCGCGACTTTCCCGGCGACATCGCTGCGTACGTGTCCCGCTCCATGCGACAGGTTCCGTATCGCTACCGCATGCGCATCAGGCTGCACGGCTCGGTGGCGGAGCTCGCAAAGCGGGTTCCGAGCTGGTGCGGAGTCCTGGAAGTGCTCGATGAAGAGAGTTGCGCTCTGAGCACCGGTGCCGACTCGATCGAAGCGCTGGCGGCGCAAGTCGTCCTGACCGGCGCCGATTTCGACATTCTCGAGGCACCCGAGTGCACCGCCGAACTGCGGGAGATCGCGGCACGACTCGAGCGGGCGACGCGTGTGACGACGCTCCGTCATATTGACGATGTCCCGTAACAACGAGCACCGGCAACTCCGGACACGCCCTCTGCAACCGCGGAACCAACCGCGTGCACCGGGCGTGTGTACAGCACGGGACTGAAAAATGCCGCCCATTGGATTGCCGTCACGACGATTGCGGCGATGAGGCTCGCAGAACGGACGCGCTTCATGATGACTCTCCTCTGGCAACAGCGCTGGATAGAACCCGCATGTAAGGATGAGCGGCTGAGGGACGCGTGGTGTCAAAAGAGCTGAAGGTTGGTTAAGCAACCTTGAAGGGCCGGCGCGGCGCCGCTGGCGTCGTTGCCCGCGTATGATGAGCGCAGCAGGGACCATTCCCCGGATCACGACCGTGCCTGTACGCGAGACCAGCCGGCGAAAGAAAGCAGCGACTCCGCCGCGATCGACGTACCGACGGACCCCGCTGGCGAGCCTGCGAGTGTTCGTTGCGGTTGCGCAGCACAAGAGCTTCACCCGCGGTGCCGACGCGCTCGGTCTTACGACGAGCGCCGCCAGCATGCAGGTGCAGGCGCTCGAGGAGTACCTGCGCGTGACCCTCTTCAGCCGCAACGGTCGCCAGGTCGAGCTGACGTCGGACGGAGAGCGGTTGCGGCCGAAGGTTGAGCAGGCGCTTGCCGATCTCGAGCGCGCGATCGACGAGGCACGTGCCGACCGCGGCGCCGGGCCATTGCGTGTGACGACGCTCGCGTTCTTCCTCGCCCAGTGGCTGCTGCCTCGACTACCGGATTTCACGGCCCAGCACCCAGGCATCGACGTACAGATCCACACGTCCGTGAAGCTCGTCGATTTCGTGAAGTCCGGCGTGGATGCCGGAATCCGTTTTGGTGCGGGGAACTGGCCCCGCTTGTACGCGCACAAACTGCTCGATGAATGGCTGGTTCCCGTGTGCACGCCGCGGCTTTTGCAGCGCCACGGGCCAATCAGCGAGGCGCGCGACCTGAGGCGCTACAACCTGCTCCACAGCCCATATGAGCCGTGGACCGCCTGGTTACTGGAAGCTGACACCGGGCAGGTGTGGCCGAATTCCGGCCCCGCATTCGACGATGCGATCGCCATCGTGCGTGCCGCCCAGGCCGGCCAGGGACTGGCGCTCGCCCGCTGGTCGCTCGTCGCCGACGAGATAACGACAGGTCGACTCGTGGTAGCGGGTCGGGCGGTGCACTCCGCTCACGCCTGGCACTTCGTGTGTCCGCCCGCTCACCTTGCGCTCGAAAAGGTCGCTGTCTTCCGGGAATGGCTGGCAACCGAAGGCGCGCGCTTCCCTTCGCCACCCGTCACACCCGCACCACGATAGCGATCCCCGCGAACGCTACCAGCAGATAGAGCGCGGCGATGCAACCGCCGGAGAGCCAGCGACCGATCGGCCGTTGTCGCGCGCTCGCACCGGAGCTGGAGATCGCGGGCACGTGCCCCGTGCAAGTGAGCGGCGCGGCGTCCGTGGTCGTCAGCCCGCGCCCATCAGCATCAGCACCGGCGGCATCAGCACCGGCGGCGCCCCGGCGGCCCTGGCGCCAGGTGGCGCGCAGACCGCCCTGCGGAGCGCGCTCCCACTGACAAAGCGCGGCAGCCGCTCGGGCGCCGTTGCGCGGTTGGACCAGCTCGCGTGCACTCATAACGTTGTTCCCTCGATTGCGACAATTCGCTGTCTCGAGGCGTGAACACCGTGGAGACGCCCGTTATTCCCGACGCTGGACTCGATGCGGGATCACGACACTTTGCTGTAGTCGTACCACACTGCTTCGATGTTATTGCCGTCAGGATCGAGCACAAAGGCGGCGTAGTAGCCCGGCCAGTAGTCGCGATAGCCAGGATCGCCGTTGTTCCTGCCCCCGGCTGCCAGCGCCGCCTCGTGGAACGCGTGCACTTCTTTCCTGCTGCGGGCCTCGAAAGCTATGTGCATCGGTACGGTCGCCTTCTGCCTGCTGATCCAGAAATCCGTGTTCTTGCCGTCGTTGAATCCCGCCGCCTCGCCATATTCCATGTTGTTGCTGTAGCCGAGTGGCGCCAGCGCCTTGCAATAAAAGGCCTTCGATTTGGGATAATTGCTTACCGCGAGCGAAGTATGGGCGATCATGGTTTGCCCCGGACGAGGTTGATCGAAGACAACACTAGCAGCTTATGCTCAGCGTGATGCTGAAGACGAGGCTTGAGCTTCACGGCGAGTCGTCGGGCAGGCCGTAGGGAGTCCGAGGTGGCTATCAACCGCCGCGTTGAGGTGCTCGTGCTCGCGGGACGCGAAGTGGCGATTTCCAACCCGGACAAGCTGCTGTTTCCGAAGGCCGGGCACGCCAAGCTCGATCTCGTGCGCTACTACGTCACCGTGTCCGGGGGAGCGCTGCGCGGCGCCGGCGGCCGTCCAAACATGCTCGTTCGCTACCCGGAGGGGATCGACGGCGAGCACTTCTACCAGAAGCGCGCGCCCGGGAGCCGGCCTCCCTGGATCGAGGTGGTCGAGCTGCGCTTTCCCTCCGGCCGGGTGGCCGAGGAGGTCGTGCCGCGTGATGTGGCGGCGCTGGCCTGGCTCGCGAACCTCGGGTGCCTCGAGCTCCATCCGCACCCGGTGCGGACCGAGGACCTCGAGCATCCGGACGAATTGCGCATCGACCTCGACCCCGTGCCGGGAATCACCTGGAGGCAAGTTCAGGAAGTCACTCTGGTGACCCGCGCCGTTCTCGAAGACTTCCATCTCGTCGGCTGGCCCAAGACCTCCGGTTCGCGCGGTATGCACATTTACGTGCGCCTCGAGCGGCGCTGGGGTTTCGACGAGTTGCGTCGCGGCGCGCTCGCGCTGGCGCGCGAAGTCGAGCGCCGTGCGCCGCAGCTCGCTACCAGCAAGTGGTGGAAGGAGGAGCGCCACGGCGTGTTCGTCGACTACAACCAGAACGCCAAAGACCGCACCGTCGCCTCGGCATACTCCGTGCGGCCGACGCCAGACGCGCGTGTCTCGGCGCCGCTTGGCTGGGGCGAGGTCGCGGACTGCAATCCGGCGGACTTTACGCTGTCTTCGATGCCCGCGCGCTTCGCGAAGCTCGGCGATCTACACGCAGCGATCGATGAGCATGCGGGCTCGCTCGCGGGCCTGCTCGAGCTCTTTGAGCGCCAGGGCCTGGGCGATGCGCCTTGGCCGCCGCATTACCGGAGACAGGCTTCGGAGCCTCCGCGCGTCCAACCCTCCCGGCGGAGACTGCCGTTGCTCGAGATTGGACGCGCCCGGCGCAAGGAGGTCGCGCTCGCGGGTCTGGAGCGCTGGAAAGCGCGCCATCCGCAGGCCGCCACACATCTCGAGCCGGCCGATGTGCTGGTCGATGCCATGCGCGGGCGCTACAGCACCTGGACCCGGATCCGCGTCAATCTGCAACACGTACCCGAAGAGCTGCGGCCGGCTCAGGAGGCGCTCGATCCGGATGAGAAGATCTTCTCGAGCTCGTAGGGCTTCGTGACTTCGAGCTGGTCGTAACGGCAGTCCTGCGGTCGCTTGTCCGGTCGCCAGCGCAGGAAAAACGCCGCGTGGCGAAAGCGATCGCCCTGCATGTGGTCGTACTTCACCTCGCAGACGCGCTCGATCCTGAGCGGTTCCCACGACAGGTCCTTGCCTGCGCTCCAGCGGCTCTGCGCACCCGGCATGCGGCTCGAGCCGGCGGCTGCACCGGCCCACTCGCGCCAGGGGTGATCACGCATCGCATCGATCCGAAGCGGCGCGAGCTCCTTCACCAGCTGCCGGCGCACAGCCACAGTGAAAGATGAGGTGACGCCGACATGCTGCAGCACCCCTCTGTCGTCGTACAAGCCGAGCAGCAGCGAGCCGACTGCGTCGTTGCCGCCCTTGTGCCAACGGAAGCCCGCCACGACACAGTCGGCCGTGCGCGCATGCTTCACCTTGATCATCGCGCGCTTGCCCGGGTGGTACGGGCCGGACTCCAGCTTCGCAATCACACCGTCCAGGCCCGCGCCTTCGAAGCGCGTGAGCCAGTCGAGCGCAAGGGATCGATCGCGTGTTACGGGTGTGAGATGCAGCGGCGGTTTCACTTTGCCGAGCAACTCCTCGAGGGCGGCACGGCGCGCCCCTTGTGGCGCCGTCATGAGATCGCGTCCCGCGACCGCGAGCACATCGAAAGCAATGAACGAAGAGGGCGTTTCTTTTGCCAGTTTCTCGACGCGCGACACCGCCGGATGCAGCCGCAGCTGCAGGGTGTCGAAATCGAGCCCGTGCGCCGTCGCTATGACGATCTCGCCATCCACTACGCAGTTCTCGGGCAGGCGATCGAGCAGAGCCTGGTGCAGCTCCGGGAAGTAGCGATCGAGCGGCCGGGCGTCGCGGCTTTGGATATACAGTGCGTCCGCGCTGCGGAACACGATCGCCCGGAAGCCGTCCCACTTCGGTTCATAGAGATAGTCGCCGGCCGGCAGCTCTTCCGCGAGCTTGGCGAGCATCGGTTCGACCGGCGGGTTCACGGGAAGCGCTGAAGATCTCTCCACGGCATTGTGCCTCTGATATGTGACTGCGCATTTTGCGCGGCACCAGTCCGACATTCCGGGCGTGGCTGGCGTGTACGCGCCTTGCGGGCGGGTTTGGCTTTATATTGCCAGCCTGGAGTGAGGGTGTAGCGCATGCCCAAGATTGACATAGCCGCCGTCCCCGTACGTCAGGGTTCCGGTTATCCGGCGCCGTTCGCTACGCCCTGCGCAGCACGCACGCGGCGGCGCTTGGGCGAGGCGGGGCGGCTTGGCGATTTCGGCGTTAACCTGATGACATTGCCGCCGGGCGGTTGGTCGAGCCAACGCCATTGGCACAGCGACGAGGACGAGTTCGTCTATGTGCTTGAAGGCGCGCTGGCGCTCGTCGAAGATGGCGGCGAGACGGTGCTGCATGCGGGTGATTGCGCAGCGTTTCCGAAAGGCACCGGCAATGGACATCACCTGATCAACAAATCCTCCGCGGTGGCCGTTTATCCGGAGGTCGGTTCGCGCAACCCGCACGACCTCACCACCTGCTCCGACATCGATATGATGAGCTCCAACGCCGACGGCCGGTTTGTGCACAAGGATGGCACGCCCTATTCCACGTCATAAGTAACCGGGCCACCGTCCCTTAGGGATGACTCGCGCTCTCGAGCAACTGCACAAGCTCGGGCGGCCCCTGACGCCGCGCTGCGGCGAGCGGTGTGTCGCCAGCGGCGTCCACGGCGTCTGCCCGGGCGCCGGCAGCGAGTAAGCGCCGCGCCATGTTCACGTCACCGCGCAGCGTCGCGACGAGAAGTGCAGTTCTTCCGCGAGCATCGGTCTGCTCGACGCTGATTCCGCTGCGCAGGAGTTGATCCACGAGTTCGAGATTTCCCGATCCGGCCGCCACGACCAACGGAGAGTTCGGCGTCACGCTGCTGCGAGCAGACGCAGCGGCATCCAGCGCCTGGGCGCGGGGGGCCTGGACACCGGGCGGCGCTGCGGCGGCCTGGGGCGCGACCGGTACGCCGGCAATCGGGTTCTCGAGCCGTCTGTCCGCGTCAAGGGCGCTCTCGCCCGGGGTGGCATTTTCGGAGACGGCGCCGGCTGCGAGTCTTGGCGCCCCCTGCAGCGAGCTCACCGCGGTACCGCTCTGCGTCCCTGGGCCTTGATCGGGCGCCGCAGCAGGGGCCTTTGCTCGCGCGTCTGGGCGCTGCCTCGAGCGCGTCGTGACCGCATTGGGAGCGGGAGCCGCGCCTTCAGGCCGATCGGCCTGCGAGGGTTCCGGGGGTTCAACGGCGAACCCCGCCGCCGGTGGACTGTGCGCGGCAACCTGCGACGATAGTTGACTGGTTTCCTGCTCAGGCACTCGCGTCGGCGCATGCAAATGCCACGCGAGCAGCGTGGCAAAACCCGCCACGACTACACTCGCGGCAGCACTGATGCGCCAGGCGAAGTCGTTGGCTGTGCGCCTACGCCGCGCAGCGCTCGCCGTACCGCGAGCTGCATGAGCGGTGGCGACGGTGCGCGCGTATGCGAAGACTGAATCGCGCACGGCCTGGCTGGGTCGCGTCGGGTCCGCAGCGCTCGCGGCCCGATAGCGTTCGGTGAGTTCGTCCGCGCGGTCGTCGTCAGGGTGCGCGTCGTTCATGCGTACTCCTGCAGCAATTGTCGCAGTTTGGACCGTGCGTAGCGCAAGCGGCTCTTGGCGGTTTCGAAGTTAGTGTTCGTGACCCGGGCGACTTCCTCCAGCGTGAGTTCCCCTTCGGCGTGCAGAAGGAATGCCTGGCGCTGCTCGGGAGGCAACTGCCCGATCGCCGCGAGCAGCGCCGCGGCGTGCTGCTGCGACTGCGCCCGTTCCGGCGGCTCGGCGCGACTGTCGCCGGCGAGTTGCTCGATGAGGCTCAACGGATCCGAGCCAGCTGCGCCGGCCGGACGCTCGTGATGCCGCGCCGCACGGAAAGCGTCGACGAGCCGGTTGTGCGCGAGCGTCAGCAGCCAGGTCGTGAAGCGTGCGCTCGGCCGATAGCCCGAGGCAGCCCGCGCCACCGCGAACCACACATCCTGCGTCAGCTCGTCGCTGATCGCGCGGTTGCCCAGATTGCGCTGCAAGTACCGCCAGACCCTGAGCTCGTGGCGTCGATACAGTTCCTCGAAAGCCCGCACCTCGCCGCCGGCGAAGCGCAGCATGAGGGCTTCATCGGTATCACCTCCATCACTCATGTACGCATTGTCGCAGTTGCCCGCGGTTACAGGCCGGCGGGTCTGGAACGAAGTGTACGAGCGAAGAACCCGGAAAGGGATCAGGGTCGCCAGCCACCGGCGCAGCGCGTGGGATGATTCCGAGCGCGAGGAGATTCTCGCGACTGTCGTAGCGGATGCGCACGATCTCGCTGGGCCGGGAGTTTGCGCGTGTGAAATCAGTGAACTCCACGTACGAGCGCTCCCGGGCGCCGTGGCCGGTCCCCAACCTGGCGGGCGGTGCCGGCTGCACCACGGCGTCCGCTCTCTGCGCCGAGCGTGCCGAGCCGTCATCGACGTCCGCTCCACCGCGAATGCCTGAGTCGGCACTACTCGCGCGGGCCGGTGGGGCCGGGGGCGCGGCCGCACCGGGGGCGATCGAGGCGGCGTGGTCCGGCGCTCGCTCCCGAAACACGGCGACGCCGATCACAC
>Ga0318528_10000217_pt1 | contig 16733 bp, 15 predicted proteins | sample GRESIP052b4f26_FD_202500 | JGI IMG/M metagenome (GOLD analysis project Ga0318528, IMG submission 202500) | Tropical soil microbial communities from Luquillo Experimental Forest, Puerto Rico - GRE.SIPMG.052b4f26 | ecosystem: Environmental > Terrestrial > Soil > Tropical forest > Bulk soil...
CCTACTCGCTCATCTACATGCTGCCACTCTCCGCCAAGATCCCGTTCAACTGGCGTGATCTCACCCCGGTTGCCGTCATCGCCCTCGATCAATTCGTGCTGTGGGTGAACACGCAACTCCCCTACAAGACGGTGAAGGAATTCGCCGACGCCGCCAAGACAGCCTCGCCGCCGTTCAAGATGGGCGGCACCGGCTCGCGCCGCGAGGACCACGTCCTCACCGTCTTTCTGGAACAGAAGACCGGCGCGAAATTCGCCTATCTGCCCTACAAGTCGGGCGGCGAGGCCGCGACGCAGCTCGTCGGCAATCACACCGCCGCCAACGTCAACAATCCGTCGGAGAATCTCGAAGTCTGGCGCGCCGGCCAGGTGCGAGCGCTGTGCGTATTCGACAAGGAGCGGATCGAATACAAGGCCAAGGTTACCAGCGACATGTCGTGGAACGACATTCCCACCTGCAAGCAAGAGGGTCTCGACGTCCAATATTTGATGCTGCGCGCCATGTTCCTTCCGGGCAAGGTGACGCCGGAGCAGACCGCGTTCTACGTCGATCTGTTCAAAAAGTTGACACAGACCGCCGAATACAAGGACTACATGGAGAAACAAGCGCTCAAGCCGATCTTCCTCACCGGCAACGAGATGGTGAAATTCCTGGAAGAGGACGATGCGCTGAACAAAAAGCTGATGACCGAGGCGGGATTTGTCGCAAACTAGCGCGCACTATCATCCCTCGCGAGAGTGAGGCATCCAGCATCCTCCAGCGCCGCAACCGAGAGCGGGAGCGGCAGCTTACCGGATCATCCGTTTCGCGGATGAATGACCGGGGCGCGCGGGAATTCTGACGAAAGACCAATGGCCACACCCGAAACTGAAATCGTCGTCGAAGACCCGACCGCGCCGTCGGATAATTCGCCGTCGGTCGTCAGCACCCGCACCGTCGATATCGTCGTTTCCCTGCTGCTGCTCGCCTTGGCGGCGCTGCTTTGCTTCGACAACTGGCGCACCGGGATCGCATGGGCCCCTGACGGCCCGCAGGCAGGCTACTTCCCGTTCTACCTTGGCATCATCCTTGCCGCCGCCAGTCTCTACGGTCTCATCACCTCGCTGGTGACCGGCGCGGGCGCCGCTCAGATATTCCTAACCCGCGACCAGTTGCGCCGGGTGATGCAAGTCTTCGTTCCCACGCTGCTGTTTTGCCTATTCACGCAGTGGCTCGGGCTTTACGTCGCAAGTTTTCTCCTGATCGCGGGCTTCATGCGGATCATCGGGCGCATCGCCCTGTGGAAGTCGGTGCTCACCGCGTTCCTATTCGCAATCATCATGTTCGTCACCTTCGACGTCGCGTTCGACGTCATCATGCCGAAAGGCCCGCTCGAAGCGGCCTTCGGCTACTAGGCCAGTGCCCCGGACCGGAAGTTCGCGCAGATCGTGCTGCAAGGGCGGTTGCGAACTTCGGGTTCAAAGGAGCGCTGGAATCTTAAAGTAGCTGGCGCCCCTTTGATTCCGAAGTTCGCATCAGAGGGTTGCGCGAAGGTGTGCGAACTTCGGAATCGGGACGCTAGTCGCGATGGAAGCCTTCGGCCTGCTGCTTCACGGCTTCACCGTCTTGCTGACGTGGAAGACTCTGGCGGTGATGATGGTCGGGCTCGTGCTCGGCATCTTCGTCGGGGTATTGCCGGGACTGGGCGGGCCGAATGGCGTCGCGATCCTGCTGCCGCTCACGTTCACGATGGATCCGACCTCGGCCATCGTGATGCTCTCCTGCATCTACTGGGGCGCTCTGTTCGGCGGCGCCATCACCTCGATCCTATTCAACATCCCGGGCGAGGCATGGTCGGTGGCGACCACCTTCGACGGCTATCCGATGGCGCAGCAGGGCAAAGCGGCCGAGGCGCTGACCGCGGCCTTTACCTCGTCGTTCATTGGTTCGCTGGCGGCCGTCCTGCTGATCACGTTTCTTGCGCCGGGCATTGCCGCGTTCGCGCTGCGGTTTGGCCCACCGGAATTCTTCGCGGTCTATCTATTGACGTTCTGCTCGTTCGTCGGCCTCGGCCGCGAGGACAAGCATAAGACCGTCATTTCCATGACGCTCGGCCTGTTGCTCGCCGGCATCGGGATGGACACGGTATCCGGCACGTTGCGCATGACTTTCGGCTGGAACGAACTCCTGCGCGGGATCAATTTCCTTGTCGCGGTCATCGGACTGTTCGGCATCAGCGAAATTCTGCTGACCATGGAAGAGCGGCTCGCTTTGCGTGGCCATGCCGCCAGCATCAGTCCGCGCGTGGTCCTCAAGGTGTGGAAGGACCTGCCGCGTTATTGGGTGACGCTGCTGCGCTCGTCGGTCATCGGATGCTGGCTGGGTATCACGCCAGGCGGGGCGATTGCCGCCTCGTTCATGGGCTACAACCTCGCCAAGCGCTTTTCCAAGGACAAGGACAGTTTTGGCAAGGGACGCATCGAAGGCGTATTCGCGCCGGAAACGGCGGCGCACGCCTCCGGGACCTCGGCGCTGCTACCGATGCTGGCGTTGGGAATTCCCGGTTCGGGCACGGCCGCAATTCTGCTCGGAGGACTGATGGTATGGGGCCTCAATCCTGGTCCACTGCTGTTCGTCGAACACAAGGACTTCGTGTGGGGGCTGATCGCGTCGATGTATCTCGGCAACATCGTCGGCTTGCTGTTGGTGCTGACAACGGTGCCCGTTTTCGCCGCCATCCTGCGTGTGCCGTTCTCCGCGATTGCGCCGATGATCGTGGTGTCCTGTGCGATCGGCGCCTACGCCATCCAGAACGCCATCTTCGACATCTGGCTGATGCTGGCTTTCGGCGTAGTCGGCTATGTGTTCAAGAAGATCGGCATTCCGCTGGCGCCGTTCACGCTCGCGTTGGTGCTGGGCAATCGCGCGGAGGATGCTTTCCGCTTGGCGATGATCGGCGCGGGTGGGGATCTGCGCGTGTTCTGGTCGAACGGGCTCGTGGGCTCCATCACCACGCTGGCGCTGATGCTGCTATTGTGGCCGCTGTTCGGTCCTTTGTTGCAGCGCGCCAAACGGCTGTGGCCCCCGGTCGGGGGCTCGCGCGCGGCCTGATTGTTTCAGCAACGCGTCTTAGTCGCGCCGGCGTCCGCGCGAATCCACGGGCGAATGTTTGAGATGAGGCGGCGCCTAACGGGGAATCCACCACGTGCTAGGCTGCACTTCGTTCGCGCCGCAGTTGACCAATCGCAGCATTTGCCAGCCGCCACAAATCGCGCTCGCCATTCTGAGCCAATCGCGCGAGATTCTCGCCTAACCGAGTGCGCATTTCCTGCGGATCTCCATGCGCGAGCTCGGGATCCGCTTTGACAAATTGCCATGACTTGTCGAAGGCGGCATTGACCAACTCAGCGATTTTAGGATCGAGGTTCGCATCCCATGCCATCGCCATCAATTCCTCCCCTTACACCTTGCTTTCCCTATCTCACGGGGAGGGATGGCAGTCCAGCACGCAATCCGATGCTGCGGTGCCAAAATATGCTGCAGCGCCCAGCGGTCGCCCTCTCATTTTCACCAGATTCGCGAGCAGGCAAGATATCGCTTTGAAACCCGCGCAGGAGCGATCGCTAAGCTCGCTCCGTGATCCTGCGCCTCGTCCAGCGCCGGTAAACCCATTCGGCCGCAAATGACGCGGCGGCGATGAGGATCAGCGCGGCAATCGCCCGGGGCTGCTCCTGGTAGGTATACAGGCAGAGGATGGCGAACATTGCGAGGCACGTGAGCAGCGAGAGCCAGACGATAATCGCGCTCGCGCCGGTCTGATTGAGTACCTTGAGGTGGCCCGCGTTCACCGCGGCATAGATCAAGAGAAAGGCGGCGCTTCCCATCATCGCGATGCCGGAAAGGTCGAAGATCAACATCACCACCACGACCAGGCCGGCCGTGAGCAGCAGCCCGCCGGTCGCGTCTTTCCATTCGGTCCGCGATAGTCCGACCGGCAGCTCGCCATCGCGGGCGATCATGTAGCAGACGTTGGCGGAGCCAAACAGCGTGGCATTGATTGCCGAGGCGGTCGAGAACAGAGCGGCGATAGCGATCAGCCGGAAACCGAATTGACCCAAGAACGGTTTGGCTGCCTCGGCGAGGGCATAGTCCTTCGACTGCTCGATTTCGTAGTCCGACAAGTTGCCGGTAACGGTCAGCGCAACGGCGAGATAGAGAGCAATCACCAGGATCACGCTAATGTAGAGAGCCCGCGGTAGCATCTTTCGGGGATCACGCATGTCGGCGGCCGCGTTGGTTATGAGCCCGAAGCCTTCGTAGCCGATGAACAACACGCCGGCTCCGAACAAGACCGACTTGGTTTCGGGCCAAAGCTCGGGCGATAGGTAGCCCGGCCTGATGAAGCACAGGCCCACGGCCGCAAACAGCACGAGGATCGCCACCTTGACCGCGACGATGAGGGTTTCCCAACGGCCCATGAACGTCGCGCCAAAGGCATTGACCAGCGTCAGCACCACCACCGGGACGACGGCCAGAGATTTCAGCAACAAGGGGGATGGCGTGGTGGTGACAAAGGTGGCGGCATAGCCGCCGAAGGCCGTCGCATACAAAGCCAGCGAAATGATATAGCCCGCCCACATGAACAGGTTCAGCCCGCCGGCGAGGACGCTATCGCCGAAGCTCTTCACCAAGAAATGCACGGCGCCGCCGGCTGAAGGGAACGTGGCTCCGAGCTTGGCATACGAATAGGTGGACAAGAGCGCCACGACCCCGCCGATAGCGAATGCCAGCCACATCGCATTGCCGGCCGCGTGCGCCACGATGCCGAGAATCGAAAAAATCCCCGCCCCCACCATCCCGCCGATACCGATCGAAACGGCAGCAATCAGGCCGATGTGTCCCGCGGGAGCGGCAGACGAGACGTTGGAAGGCTTGGCAGGAGGCATGGGTCAGCTCATGGCTCGATTTTCGAGTGAGCATAGCTGATAATGTCGCCAAGTCCGACATAATCATCGGGTTCGTTGCGGGCATAGCGATGTGGCAAAACGCGGTGAAATCGAGATGGCGCTGCGCCGGTTGGCGCCCCGAATCCCGTCTCACGAGTTTGCAGCCGTGGTCGACCACGCCGTCGACAGTCCCGGCCTGAACGTCGCCTTACCGGAAACAGCAGCGTGGTTGTCGCTGGTCGCATATGTGCGCCATATGTTCACGGACTACGATGAGCTCTTGCGCGAGGGCTACGACCAGGACAGCGCCAGGTTTTTTGTGAGCTCAGAGATCGCCGCAATCTTGGATAGCTGGGGCGTGCGTCGGCGCTTGACCTCGCAAGACTGAGATGGGGCCTGCGCAGGCGCACACCGAATTCTTGACACGCAGCGCTCATCAACTCACCGCCAGCGGCGCCAGCGCGTCGATGTCGGTGACCACATCGATGATCGCGGGACGGCCCGCTGTGAGCGCGCGCGCGATAGCCGGACCGATGTCGGCCGGCTTCTCGACCCGAATTCCGACTGCACCCATCTCCTCGGCGATGCGCGCGAAGTTGACCTTGCGGAAGGTCCACATTTCCCGCGCCTGCTCGCTCTGCGTCCCGCCATAGACGCGGTCGAAGCCGCGCTTCGACTGGTTGCCGCTCGAATTGTTGTTGACCACCGTGACGGCGTTGATGCCCCAGCGCGCGGCGGTCTCGATCTCGGCGATGTGGTACCAGAGACCCGCGTCGCCCGTGAACGTGACCACCGGCCGGTCGGGACATGCGCATTTTGCGCCCAGACCCGCCGGGAAGGCCCAGCCGAGGTGGCCGGCACTGCGCATATAACTTTGCTTAGGGCTGGTGAGATCGTACATCCCGCCCATCCACATGCCGGCGTGGCCGGTATCGACCACGACGATGCCATTATCCGGTACGTGCCGCGTGAGCTCGGCGCAGATGCGCTCGGGGCGGATGGGTACGGCGTCGGAGGTCAGCGCCGATTGGTACTTCGCCGACCATTCTTTGCAGATTTTTTGCGCGGCCTCGACCCAGGCTTTGCGTTTGCCAGCGCTGGCGCGGTCGGCCGCTGCGAGCATGCGCGCGAGCGTGACCTTGGCATCGCCGTTGACGCCAGCGAGGAGCGGATAATTGCGGCCGATTGCCTCCGGATCGATGTCGATCTGCATCGCTGGCGTGCCGATCTTCGGCACCGCCCAGAAATGCGTGGTCATGCCGCCGGTCTCGGTGCCGATGAAGCACACGAGTTCGGCGCCGTTGACCACGCGGTTGGCGCTCTCGCGCGAATAGGTGCCGACGACGCCGACCGAAAGCGGATGGTTTCCGGGTATCGCGTCCTTGCCGTTGAGGGAGGTCGCGACCGGGATCTGCAGCGCCTGCGCGAGCGCCACCAGTTCGGCGGATGCGCCCGAGGCGCGCACACCGCCGCCCGCGACGATCACGGGGCATGGCGACTCCTGCAAGTGTTTGAGCGCCGACATCACGCTTGCATCGTCGGCCATCGGACGGTACGGGGGCACGCGCGCAAACTGCGGCTCGCATAGCGGTTCCATCTCCGCCTCCTCGGCGTCGACCTGTCCTTCGTTGCCGCGGAATTGCAGATGCACCGGACCGGGCGTGCCCGAGGTGGCGACGCGAAACGCCTGCCGCACCATGTCGGGGACGCGCGCCACGTCGTCGACCGTGGCATTGAACTTGGTCACCGGCTCGAACGCCGGCACGTCGTCGATCTCCTGGTAGACTTTGCGGAACTTCGTCTTCGGGTCGCGGCCGCCGGTCATGGCGATCACCGGCGAGTGCGCCAGCCAGGCGTCGCGCAGGCCGGCCGCGAGATTAAGCGCGCCGATCACCTGCGCCGCGCAGATGCCGGGCTTGCCCGATGCGCGCGCGTAGCCGTCCGCCATATAGGCTGCGGCCTTTTCGCCATGGACGTGAAGACGCTTGATATCGGTGCGATCTTCCATCACGGCCATGGTTTTGCGCAACACCGCCGGCACGTGGAACACGTGGGTGACTCCGTAACCCTTGAGCATGTCGGCGAGGCATTCCGCCCCGCTCATTTTTCGATTGTGTCCGAGCATGGTGAACCTTTCGGGCAACAGGGGGAAACGTTTAAGTCATGGCGCAGGCGCTACGGCGGATCGTGGCGCGGGAGCGCGAGATGCCGCCCGCGATGCAGCCAGGTCACCGAAGTAAAAGCGCCGAGCCAGGATCCAAGCGCCGCAAACGCGACGTAGACGGCGTTGTCGGTATAGCTGATCACCGCAAAGGCCGACAGCATGTACCAGATCGCACTCCAGTTGGCGGCCCAGACTCGACGCCTGCTGGTCACCGCGGCGTTGAAGAACACGTAAGCCGCATCGGTCGCGGCCGTGGAGGCAGCAACACCGATAGCGATCAGCGGATTGATGGCAAGATTCATGTTTGCATCTCGGCGATGTCATTGAGGTGGTTCTGGCGGCGCCGAACTAGGGGGTGCCGTCGCTGTTCACTTGATCGCCAGCGGGTTGGTCGGCGAACCCACCGCGCCGGTGATCGGGATCGCCGGTGCAACGAACATGAACTCGTAAACCTTGTCGGCGGCGCAATCGTCGGCAAGGTCCTTCAGATAGAAAATCTCGCCCATGGTCATGCCCATGATCGGGATCGTGATCCAGTGCCAGGGCTGGTTGATGCCGCCTTCGGTGTTGTTCGGCCGCACCTCGCAGCCCCAGGTATCGCTTGCGAGCGCCGCAAGCTCGGTGCGAGCCACCCATTCGAGCGTCTCGAAGGCAAAGCCCGGCGCGTCTCCGCCGGGATAGCCGTCCCAGCTCCCGACCTTGAGGCAGCGCTCCATCTGGCCGGTGCGCACGACCACGTAGTCGCCGCGCTTGATGGTCACCCCCTGCGCTTCGGCCGTGCGGTCGAGATCCTGGCAGGTAATGCCGTAGCCATCCTCGAGCGACTCCTTGCCGAGCACGCGCGCAACGTCGAGGAAAACGCCGCGGCCCACCATCTTGTTCTTGGTCTTCTCGATGCCGCACTTCTGCGCGCCGGCCGAGGTCACTTCACGGCAATCGTAGCCGTTCCACATGTGGCTTTCATAGAAGACGTGGCCGAGCCCATCCCATTGCGTGCCGCACTGGAGCGGCATGGTCACCATGTCGTCGGCGGCGCGGATGCCGCGCTTGTCAAGCACACCGGAATAGGCATCGGTGCCGGTGCGGATCATGGTATGGATCGGATTGGTGCGCCCCATCGCCGGGTAATTGCTCTTGGCGCCCTGCGGGCCGGTGTGGTCGAAGTTGAGCGCAAGCGAGATGACCTTGCCTTTGCGCACGAGTCTCGCCGCGGCGATGATGTCTTCCGGACGCGTATAGTTGAGCGTGCCGATCTCGTCGTTCGGCCCCCACTTGCCCCAGTTCTTGTATTTCTCGGCCGCGTCGCGCAGGTCCTGGCGTGTGATTTTCTTGGACGTCATGGAGATTCCTTTTTCTGGGAGTGCTTGAAGAGCTTGCTTCCGGTGAGCTCGCGGCGCTGTGGGCAAGGTCGCGGGACTGGGTGTTTACTGCGCCGCGCGCAAGGGCGATGATAGCATCAACGAAAGGATCGAGGGAGGATGTCATGGCGGCGGCTTTGCGTGCTCTCGCCTTCATCGCCGCGCTGTTCTCGCTCGTGGCCGCTACCGGCGACTCATGGGCCCAGACGTATCCCACACGGCCGGTCCGACTGGTCGTGCCCTTTGGGGCCGGCGGTCCGACCGACGTGATCGCGCGCATCGTCGCGCAGAAATTGTCGGAGATCTGGGGGCAGCAGGTTTACACCGAAAACATTCCAGGCGCGGGCGGCAACACCGGCGTGGCCACGGTGGCACGCGCGCCGGCCGACGGCTACACGATCCTCGTGGTGAGCACGGGCTTCATGGTCAATCCGAGCATGTATGCGAAAGTTCCGTATGACCCCATCAAGGACTTTTCGCCGATCACTTTGGTCGCCGCCTCTCCCAACGTCATTTCGGTCAATCCCAGCTTTCCCGCCAAGACGCTCAAGGAGCTTGTCGATCTGGTGAAAGGGCATCCCGGCAAATACAGTTTTGCGCAGCCCTCCACCGGCTCGACGCCGCACCTCGCCGGCGAGTTGTTCAAGCAACAATATCAGCTCGACCTCGTCACCGTGCCCTTCAATAGCGCCGCGTTGGCGATCAATTCCACCATCGGAGGCCACACCCCGATCGCGTTCACGGCGCTGCCGCCGGCCATGGCAAATATCAAGGACGGCAAGTTGCGCGGGCTGGCGGTACTCAACGCCAGGCGTTCGCCGGCGCTGCCGGACGTGCCGACCAATGCGGAAGCGGGCATTCCCGATCTCGAGAGCGACACGCTGACCGGCATCGTTGCACCAGCGGGCACGCCGAAGGACATCATCGACCGCTGGCGCGGTGACATCGCGAAGGCGGTTGCTACGTCCGACGTCAAGGAGCGTTTGGAAACGTTGGGCTTCGCTCCGGTCGCCAATATACCGGATGAGTTCGGCGCGCGCATCAAGCTCGAGATCGCGAAATGGAGCAAAGTTGTCCACGACGCGAACATCAAGGCCGATTGAGCGCCGCTTCACGACTCGAGCCAGGACCGTCGCACGCCGAAAACCCGAGGGTGGAATTATCTCCCGACCGCAAAGGGAAAGCATCAAGCTAAAGGCGATCGTGCTCGGCTTCGCCGCGATTGTGATCGCAGGCGCGAGCTTTGCTCAGACATCCGGCTATCCCAATCGGCCGGTGAAGATGATCGCGCCATTCGCACCGGGCGGGCCGGTCGACGCGGTCGCGCGTGTGCTCGCGCCGAAGCTGTCGGAAGGTCTCGGCCAGCAGTTCTACGTGGAGAACCATCCCGGTGGCAGCGGCAATATCGGCACCGCGCTGGCAGCCAAGGCGCCGCCCGACGGCTATACCATCCTCGTCATCAGCAGCACGCTCGTCGTCAATCCGAGCCTGTTCGCCAAGCTCGGCTTCGACACCACGAGCGACCTCGCGCCGGTATCGCTCGTGGGCGTATCGCCGCAAGTGCTGCTCGTGCATCCCTCCGTTCCGGCGGCCAGCGTGAAGGAACTCGTCGCCTGGGTGAAAGCCAGCCCAGGCCAGTTGAGCTACGCCCATGCCGGGCTCGGGACGCCCGGCTACTTGGCCGGCGAAATGCTCAAGCAGGCCTTCGGGCTCGATCTCGTGGCCGTCTCCTTCAACGGCGGCGGGCCCGCGATCACCTCGACCATCGGCGGGCATACGCCCATCCTCTACACCTCCATTTCCACCGCCGCCGGACACATCAAGCAAGGCACGGTGCGCGCGCTCGCCGTCACCAGTGCGCGGCGCTCGCCCGCGCTGCCCGACGTGCCGACGCTGGCGGAAGCGGGTGCGCCTGGTCAGGAATCCGACATCATCCTCGGCGTGTTGGTGCCGGCCGGAACGCCGCAGGACGTCATCGATCGCCTGCATCGCGAGATCGTCAGGATCGTCGCGCTGCCGGACGTAGGGGAGCGCCTTTCCGCGCTTGGATTCGAGCCGATCGCCAGCACGCCCAAGGAATTTGCCGATCGGATCCGATGGGAAATCGACAAGTGGGCGAAGGTCATTCGCGCGGCCAACATCAAGGCGCAATGACGGTTCACAACCGGATGATTTTCAGCGCGTCTGAGGACCGGGCAACGGCCTTCCGGCGCAAGCGAGGACACTGTTATCATCCAGCCCGCCCCACGTGGGCATCGGGAATGTCGGATAGATGACTGCTGCGGATCTTCACTGTGGGCGCACCTGTGTGCTGGCTCTGGCGCTTTTCCTTGGCGCTGCCCAGACTGCCGCCGCCGATGGACTGCGCGCCGGCCAGTGGAGGACGGTTAATTCCCCTGAAATCGATGGCGTCGCGGGTCCGGTTCAACAAACCATTCGCTGTCTGACGCCGGAGGCCGTCGCCGATCTCGACAAGACGTTCAGCCCCATCAGCCGCACGACGAACTCGACCTGCGAGCGGGTCGAGCATGAAAGCACGCCGCAGCGGCTGAAATGGCGCCTGCAATGCACCGGCCAGATCGACATGGACGTGGCGGGAGAATTCACGTTTGACAGCCCCGAACACTACACGGCCATCGTTACCGCGCGCTCATTCATGCTCGGCCGCCTCATGCAATCGGTACGCACGTCGATCGAAGGACAGCGTGTGGGCGACTGCCCGTAGCCGGCTTGCGAGATGGACGGCGACTGCGCTAACTCTCGGCTGCCGATGGTTCCAATTGCGAGTGTCAGCCAAGTGAGTCACGCGTGGACGCGCTTCTTGCGCCTTGGTTGGAGGACATCATGAAGGCGTTGATGCGGTCGCGGATGTCGCTTTTCACCGCCTGTACAGCAGCGTTCGCAGGCGGGCTCGCGTTGTTGATCTCCAACGGCGAGCACGTGTCCGAAGGTGCCGGGCTGGCGTCGGCGAATGCCGCTCCGACGAACGCAGCGCTGGCCTCCGGATGGAACGATCTGGATTTCCTCCTCTGCCACACACCCTCGAAGCCTGCCGCCGCCATAACGAGCAGCATGATCGGCTGCGGCGCAGACCGAGGCGCCGCAGGCGAAAACGAACGCCGCGTCGCCCGCGCTGGCGTTTGCCGATGCCGATCCGCCGGTATGGGACGGCCTCGGCTCGCTCTCGTACAAAGTCACGACTTCGAGCCCGGCGGCGCAGGTCTATTTCGACCAAGGACTGCGGCTCACCTATGCCTTCAATCACGAGGAGGCTCAGCGCGCATTCCGTAAGGCGCAGAAGCTCGATCCCGACTGCGCCATGTGCTTCTGGGGTGAGGCGCTCGTGCTCGGCCCCAATATCAACATGCCGATGGTCGAAGAGGCGGTGGCGCCTGCCTTCGCCGCAATGCAGAAGGCGCGGGCGCTCGCCGCCAAGGCAAGCCCGCGCGAGCAGGCGCTGATTACGGCCTTGTCGGCGCGATACGTTGAAGACGCGAAGGCGGACCGGACAAAGCTCGATGCAGCCTATGCCGCCGCGATGGCCAACGTCGCGTTGCAATTCCCGGAGGACAACGAGATCGCGGTGCTGTACGCGGAATCGGTCATGGATCTCAGTCCATGGGACTACTGGCAGCGGGGCGGACGGGAACCGAACCCACAAAGCGCGCCCATCGTGCCGACTTTGGAGCGCGTGCTTGCCAGGGATCCCGATCATCCCGGCGCGATTCACTATTACATCCACGCGGTCGAGGCCTCCGACCGGCCAAAGCGCGCGGAGCCCTACGCCGACCGGTTGCGTGGCGCCGTTCCCGGTGCGGGCCACCTGGTGCACATGCCGAGCCACATCTATTACCGCGTCGGCCGTTATCTCGACGCCCTCGGCGACAACAAGACCGCGATGGCGGTGGATGAAACATACCTGGCTGCGAACGAGGTGCCGATGGGCGTCTACCGGCTGGGCTATTACCCGCACAATGTGCACTTCGTCATGGCTTCGGCGCTGATGGCGGGCGACGGGCCCTCAGGCATTACCGCAGCGGAGAAGCTGCGTGGCCTCGTCCCCGACCAGGCCGCGCTCGCCATCCCGGGCGCGCATCCGGTGAAGGCAGCGCCGTACTTCGCCCACGCCCTGTTCAGCCCGCCCGACACCATCCTCGCGCTGCCCGATCCCGGCAATACCATTCCATATGTCAAGGCGATGTGGCACTACGCGCGCGGCAAAGCATATGTGGCGCAGCGCGATCTCGGCGCGGCCACCGCCGAGGCGAACGCCATCGAAACCCTCGAGCGCACGGCCGACTTCTCGCTGCTCAAGACGGCGGGCATTCCCGCATCCGATGTGCTCAAGCTTGCGCGGAGCGTGATCGAAGGCCGCGTCGCGCTGGCGCAAGGCGACGCCAATAAGGCGATCGAGCGATTCGAGCAGGCGGCGGCATTGCAGGAGACGCTGCCCTATATGGAGCCGCCGTACTGGTATTATCCGGTGCGTCAATCGCTCGCGGTCGCGTTGATGCAGGCCGGCCGACTCGACGATGCGGAGGGTCAGTTCCGGCGCGCCCTTGCGCGTGCGCCGAATAACGGCTGGTCCTATTATGGGCTCGCCGAACTGTATAAGACGCGGGGCGACGTCGAGGCGGCGCGCAAGGCGGAAGCAGAACTCGCGAAGACCTGGGTTGGCGATCGCCAACTGCTGCAACTGTCCAAGCTGTGACGCGCATCCGCCTTTTTACCTGCGACCGGCGACATAACGACAATCGGTAGATACTTGCAGCTACTCGATTTTTGACTGGCCAGCGATCGGCGAATCGGAAACGATGACAAGGGTCGGCGTCCGCTTTCTTCGGCCGGAGCTCAACTCCTATTCGGGCTTCCGACGCACGGAGGGCAGCAATGCCCAAGATTGCAGGTTTTCTCACGCTGATTTGTGTTCTCGCTCTGTGCGGTGCAACGGCGTCGGCGCAAACCTGCGAATATGCAGGTCAAACGTTCAGTCTGGGATCGACGGTTTGCGAGTGTCCGAATCTCAGGATCGTACGCAGCGCTAACAGTGCGGGGCGGGGCGAGATCACGAGCAGAAGGCTCACTTGCAGCAAGGACCAAAGCTGGGTCAACACCAATTCTCTCTGTTTGGTTGCTTACACCTCGGCCGATCATGCCGAGGACGCATTCAGAAAATTTCAAGCGAGTTATTGCCCACGTCTTCCGGTCAATCACGCAGAATTACTAAAAGCCATCACCGAGGAGACCGAAAAGTTTTTCAGCTTGGCGCCGCGGAGCCAAGTGGTCGTAGCCGTCCAGGCCATTTGCCGCCGGTTTGCCAATTTATCTGAACATTGCCAAGCGATGATCGAGGGCCTCGCAGCGAGCGGGAATTAGATCCGTCGAATCCCGCGCGAGCGTTCCTTCTTCTCCCGCCTTCCGCAGGCTGGGCGAGCGGTGTAACATTTGATGAGCTGCCCTTTGTAACGGAACGTGCCGAAATTCCGTTCGGGTCAACAGGCAGCGATAGTGCCGTCGGCGGGCACGATCTCTTGGCAGACCGCCGCTTTTTTGGCGTCTCCATCACGCTTTCACAGTCCACGGATCGACGGCCGCTTCTGCAGCGGTCGGCAATCTTTGCGGGCAATCACACGGAGGATCGCATGCCGACGTTCATGTGTTCGCTGAGCTGGACCGAGCAAGGAATACGGGCGATCAAGGATGCTCCCAAGCGCGCCAAAGCCGCTCAAGACCTGGCCAAGAAAGTGGGAGTTGAGATCAAGGAGGTCTACCTTACGTCCGGCGACAGCGATCTCCTGGTCATCATCGATACCCCCAACGGCGACAACGCCGCGAAATTCGCGCTCGCGCTCGGCTCGAAGGGGAGCGTGCGGACCCGCACGGCCCGCATTTGGCCGCAGTCGGAATTTCACAAGTTGGTATCCCAGCTGCCGTAGCTGTCGCCGCGAAACCTATCGCGGAGGCGGCACGGATCGGCGTGACATCCTTGTCGCCAACAGGCCGCGTTGGAGCCGATCGCTGCAGCGCCTGGGCATTCGGTCGCGCCAGGAAATGTTTGCATTCGCCACCCCCATTCGTCAGTCTGCTACTGACAGGCTGCCGTCCAGATTGTGGCCGGGCTTGTTGGCAGGATCTACCTCCTTGCCGTCGCGAGAAAGAGAGACGCGGATGCCCGCCATAACGCCGGACACGGCCAGGGGAGCGCCCATGAGATTGACCAACGTGATCGCCCGCGTGCTCGCGGCCTGCGCCGGGCTTCTCTTTGCCACCGCCGCGCTGGCGCAGAGCCCGGGATATCCCGACCGGCCGGTCAAGATCATCGTGCCATTCGCGGCCGCGGGGCCGACCGACGCGGTGGCTCGGCTGATTGCGCTCAAGCTGTCGGAAAAATACGGCCAGCAGTTCTACATCGAGAACATGGCGGGGGCCGGCGGCAATCTCGGCATGGGCGCCGGCGCCAGGGCGCCGGCCGACGGCTACACGATCCTGTTCGTGTCGTCGAGCTACACCGTCAATCCGAGCCTCTACGCCAAGCCTCCTTACGATCCCGACAAGGACTTCGCGCCCGTCACCAAGGCCGCGGGTTCTCCCAACGGCCTGTTCGTGCATCCCAGCATTCCGGCCAAATCGGTGAAGGAGCTGGTGGAACTCATCAAGGCCAATCCCGGAAAGTACACCTTCGCCTCACCTGGTATCGGCACCACGCCGCATCTTTCGAGCGAGCTGTTCAAGCTCACCTTCGGACTGGATTTCGCGCTCGCGCCGTTCCCGGGCGGCGGTCCGTCGATACAGTCGGTCGTGGCTGGGCACACGCCGATGTGCTTCCAGGCGATTCCGCCCGCGACCCCGCTCGTGAAGGACGGCAAGCTGCGCGCGCTTGCGGTCACCGCGGCGACCCGCTCGCCGGCTTTGCCCGACGTGCCCACGCTCGACGAACTCGGAATCAAAAACCAAGAGGCTGAGACCATCCAGGGCGTGCTGTTGCCTGCGGGCACGCCGAAATCGATCGTCGATCTGCTGCAGACGGAAATCGCACGCATCATCAACCTGCCCGACGTGAAGGACAAGCTGCTGGCGATCGGCCTCGAACCGGATGGAATGTCGCCGGCTGCGTTCGCCGCCTACATCAAGGCCGACGTCGCCAAGTGGAAGAAGGTGATCGCCGACGCGAAGATCCCGCGGATCGGAGGATGAAGTTGGTCCGTGCATCGCTCGCCGCAACGCGCGCGCCTCCCGACACTGAGACGATACCTACTCCGACTCATCAACTGATAAATCGTCGTCCCCGCGAAAGCGGAAACCCATAACCACAGCCTCTGGAATATGGCTCCTCGCTTTCGCGAGGATGACCGCGGGCAATGTGACGCGGAGCCAATCAGCCGGATTGCGTATGAAACTGCCCTACCCCGCCAGGCGCGGCGCGGGCTCGGCCTTCCATGTCCGCGCTTCGCGCAGCGCCTGCTCGAGGCCCGCGAGGTCGAAGGGTTTGGGCAGCACGACAAAGCCTTGCTGCACGGAATCGTGGGCGCTGTCGCTGTAGCCGGTCGTCAGCAGCACCGGCATCGCCGGGTAAAGCCGGCGGACGGCATGGCCGAGCTCCAGGCCGTTCATTCCGCCCGGCATCAGGATGTCGGAGAAGACGAGATCGATCTTAGGATCGTGGGCGAGCAGTTCCAGCGCTTCGTGAGCATTGGCGACTTGTTTGACCGTGTAACCCAGTTGCTGGAAATAGGCGGTGGCGATCTCGGCGACCTCGGAACTGTCCTCGACCACCAGCACTGTGCCCGCCCGCTGCGACGCGGCTTCGGGTTCCATGCGCGCGATCGAAGGCGCGGGCAATTCGTGCGTGCGCGGCAGATAGAGCGTGATCACCGTGCCGCGACCGACCGCGCTGGTGATGGTCGCAGTGCCGCCCGACTGCTTGGCGAAGCCGTAGACTTGGCTCAGACCCAGCCCCGTGCCTTTGCCGATCTCCTTGGTGGTGAAGAACGGCTCGAACACGTGCGGCAGAATGTCGGCAGAGATGCCGCCGCCGGTATCGGCCACGCGGATAGCGACGAACTCGCCACTGAGCCCCTCCTCTGCCGCCTTGCCCTTGAGCACCACCGGCTCGGCCGTGATGCTGAGCGCCCCGCCGTTCGGCATGGCATCGCGGGCATTGACCGCGAGATTGAGCAAAGCGAGCTCGAGCTCGCTCGGGTCGACCTTGACCGCGCAGCCCTGGTCGGGAACCACGACCTCGATGGTGATGTCGTCGCGGACCGAGCGGCTGAGCATGTCCTTAAG
>Ga0318528_10000236_pt1 | contig 16327 bp, 10 predicted proteins | sample GRESIP052b4f26_FD_202500 | JGI IMG/M metagenome (GOLD analysis project Ga0318528, IMG submission 202500) | Tropical soil microbial communities from Luquillo Experimental Forest, Puerto Rico - GRE.SIPMG.052b4f26 | ecosystem: Environmental > Terrestrial > Soil > Tropical forest > Bulk soil...
ACCATGACGTCAGGAGCCTGGCGTTCAGCCCCGACGCTCGGCTGCTCGCGTCGGGCGGGGCCGACGGCACGGTGGCGCTGTGGGACGTGTCCGGCCGGCGCCTCCTGCGCCCGGCGGTGGCCGCACACCGCGAAGCGGTGTACGCATTGGCCTTCAGTCCGGACGGCCAGACGCTGGCGTCATCCGCTGTTGGCACGGCCGACTACGACGCGAACGTCAGGCTCTGGAGCGTCGCGACCGGCGGCCAACTGCTGCCTGCGCTTGGCGGACATGACGGCCCTGTGCGGGCACTGGCGTTCAACCGCGACGGCACGATGCTCGCCGCCGGCGAGTCGGAGCGTGTTGTCCTCTGGCAGGTTGACCGCCGGCAGCGTGTCGGCCAACCGCTCACCGGACATGTGGGACCGATAGAAGCGTTGGCCTTCAGCCCCGATGGGCGTTGGCTGGCATCGGGCGGGCACGACGACCGCGTGCTGTTGTGGGATCTCCGACCCGACTCCTGGCGCCGCCTCGCATGCGGCATCGCGAACCGGAGTCTCGATCGCGCTGAATGGGCTCGGCTTGTCGGCAACTACCCGTACGAGCCCGCCTGCCGCTGACCGCCCGGCCCAACGTTCCGTGTTGCAGATAATGGCCGCTCGGCTACCGAAGCGCGCGCAGCGGGTCGAGCCGGCTCGCGCGCCACGCAGGGACGTAGCTCGCGAGTACCGCGACCACGACGAGAACGAGACACACGCCACCGAACGTCGTCGGATCCGTCGCGCTCATGCCGAACAGCAGACGGGTCACGACGCGCGCGACCGCCAGAGCCCCCGTTACCCCGATGACCAGCCCGATGGCAACGAGGAGCATCGCCTGCCGCAGAACCATCGCGCGCACTCGCGATCGGTCCGCGCCGAGCGCCATGCGGACGCCGATCTCACGCGTGCGCTGCGTGACCGAATACGCCATGACGCCGTACAGCCCCACCGAGGCCAGCGTCAGCGCCAGGATGCCAAGCGCGCCAAGCAGGATCGCAGCGAGCCGGGCCGGCCACAGCGACTGGTTCAAGATCACGCGCATGGTGTAGGGACTGTTGAGCGGTACGTGCGAATCCAGCGTCCGGATCTCCCGCTGTGCCGTGCCGAGCGCCGCTGCCGGCTCTCCGCCCGTCCTGACGAACAAAACCATCGTGTCGCTGGGATCCTGTTCCAAGGGCGTGTAGGCGGCCGGCTGTGGATCCTCACCGACGGTTGTGTACTTGCTCGTCTTCGCCACGGCGATCACCTGACGATACGACGTATCCGTATAGAACCGGAAACGCTTGCCAATCGGATCTTCGTGCGGCCAGACCCGATCAGCAAACGCCTGGTTGACGATGGTGACGCGCATGGTCGACTCACGGTCGCTGTCGGCGAAGTCGCGGCCTTGCAGTAGAGGAATGCCGAGCGTGCGGAAATATCCCGGAGTCGTCACGATAGCGGTCGCAATGGTTCGCGCGGTCGTCGACTCGGGGTTATCGCCCTCCTTGATGATCGTCTTGAACAGCGAGCCCGTCAGCGGCGCCGAGCTCGCCCACGCAGTCGACTGCACGCCCGGGACCAACCCGACCCGCTCGTGAACGGTCCGAAAGAACTGGAGAGCGCGCGCCCCATCGTACCCCCCCTGACCGGGGTTTACGATGACCGCTGCAACGTGCTCGACGTCGAATCCCGGATCGATCTCATTGGCGCGCGCCAGGCTGCGCAGGAACAGACCCGCGGCCACCAGCGCGACGACCGACAGTGCGACCTGAGCAACGACCAGCGCCCGACTGAGCGCCGCGCGCCCGCGGCTGGTACCAGCGCCTTGCGTTTCTTCCTTCAATGCGTCGACCACGTCCGGGCGCGACGCACGCAGCGCCGGCATCACGCCGAAGATCACTCCCGTAGCGAGAGACACAAGGGCCGTGAATGCAAGCACGCGAGCGTCGAGCGTCAGGTCGACGAAGTTGTCGGCGAGAAACGGGGGACGCAACGACCAGATCCCATCACGTGCCGCAGCTGCGACGCCGATGCCGGCCGCCCCGCCGAGCGCCGCCAGGATGACGCTCTCGGTCAACAGCTGTCGAAAGACCCTTGCGCGGCTGGCACCGAGCGCCACACGAAGGGCGATTTCCTGGCGGCGGGCTGCAGCGCGTGCCATGAGAAGGTTCGCCACGTTCGAGCAGGCAATTAACAACACGAGCCCGACGATTGTCATTAGCACCGCGCCGCCGAGCAGGAAGATCTCGCGGATCCCTGGAAAGATCGTGGCCTGGACGAGCGGACGCAGCGCGACGCTCCGACCCTTGTTAGGCGCCGGGTACTCGCGCTCCAACATGGTCGCAATGGATTTCAGGTTCGCTTCTGCCTGTTGAATAGTGGCGCCCGGCTTCAGGCGGGCCGCGACGAAGAACAGCAGCGCGCGCCGCTCGTCGATCCACGAGCGCTCCTGCGACGGCAGCACCTCGGCGTACATCATCGAGGGCACCCACATGTCGGGACTGATGAGCGAATTGATGCCTTTGAACCCCTCGGGCGCGATGCCGATCACCGTGAATCCGGCACCGTTGAGCGGCATGACCTTGCCGACCGCGGCTGGATCGCCGCCGAGCCGCCTCTGCCAGAAACCATGGCTCAGCACCGCGACTGGCGCGCCCCCGGGCTTCGTGTCTTCGTCAGCCCCGAAGACACGGCCTTTCGCCGGCTTGACGCCAAGGACGGAAAAGTAATTGCCGGTGACCAGCTCGACAAACGCCTGCTGCGGTGAGCTGGCGGTGATAATGCTGACAGGCGTCGGCAACGAATAGCCCGCCATGTCCGGCACATACTCGCTCCGCTGCCGCATGTCCTTCAGATTGGGATACGACATCGGCTGCAGGTTGCCGAGACCGCCGATGTTGGCCTGGTCGGTCGTGTAAACCGCCACGAGATCCGACGGCCGCTCGACGGGCAGCGGAGCGAGGAAGGCGGCGTTCAGCAGCGTGAAGATCGTGGTGTTGGCGCCGACGCCGAGCGCGAGCGACAGAACCGCGACGGCCGTGAAGCCTGGGTTCTTCCGAATCGACCGCAGCGCGAAACGTATGTCCTGCCACAGCGTTTCCATGCCTGCTCCGCCTCGAACCCTTAGACGTAGACCGTCTACGGCTTGTTCCGAGGTGTATTCCCGAGCCTGAGGATTGATCGGCGGGTCACAATCGGGCGGTCAACGCGCTACGTTGGGCTGACCGGGCACGCCGGAGCGGTTGGCGGCGTGGATGAGCAGGAGGTAGTCGATCAGGCGCTGGGTGTCGACCGCTTTGCTGAAGAAGCCCGCGGCGCCGGCCCGCTCGATGGCGTGAAGCTCCTGAGTTCGCGGTTGCATCGAGAGCCCGAGAATCTGGATGAACGGGAGCTCGGCGCGAAGTCGCCGTGTCGCCTCGACGCCGTCCATGCGCGGCATCGAAATGTCCATCAGGACGACATCGGGCCGGAGCGCGTGCGCTTGATCGATCGCCTCCATTCCGTCGGAGGCGTCGCCCACGACGCGAAGCTCGGGCCGCTCCTGAAGCATCTCACGGAATACCCTTCGCACCGCGATGTGATCATCGACGATCAGAATTCTGAGAGCGGGCGCCGAGGCGGCGTCGGACGCGCTACGAAACGCCGGCCCAATCGTTCCGAGGCTGGCCAGGTCCCGTCCGACGGCGGCGTCCTGCGCGGCGCCTTGGGGCGCGGTCAAGCGGAAGCCCGTGCCCTCCCCCGGGGCGCTTTCGATGTCGAACCGGCCGCCCAGCAGGGTCAGCCGTTCGCGGATGCTGAACAGCCCCCATCCGACGTGCCCGGCCTTCGCGCGATCGACCAATCCGGCAGGATCAAACCCGACCCCACGGTCCGTTACCGTGATGGACAGCATGTCGCCCGGTTCGCGCGCCAGCTCCACCGTGACTCGATCGACGTGGGCGTGCTTGACCGCATTGAAGAGGAGCTCCCGGACCGACTCGAAGAGCAGCGTGCGGACATCCTTTCGGGGGGAATTGGCGAGTGGGTCCGCGTACACCTGAACCTTGAGCCCGTACTTGTTCAGTGTCCAGTCTGCGAGCCAGCGTAACGCGGCGGGCAGCCCCGAGCTTTCAAGGACAGGGGGAAACAGCTCGAAGCTCAAGGATCGTGCCGCGGCCATCGCCTCGTCGAGTTGGCTCTTCGCCTGCACGATCAATTCTGAGGAAGTTCCCCGCTGCTCGTCCCGCTTCATCTGCTGATCGAGGTCCAGCGCGGCAATGAGCAGCAGCTGCTGCAGACCATCGTGGAGCGTCTTGGCGAGCTGTTCGCGCGCATGCTGCTCAGCCAGCGTCAAGTCGGACGCCAGCTGGCTCAGTTGGGCCGTCCGGTGCTCCAGTTCGGCCGTTCGCTCCTGAAGCGCCGCGGCGGCCCGTCGGCGTTCAGTGATATCGGTGACGAACGCGATGGCCTGCCCACCAGTGGACGTGCTGACGTGATTCAAGCTGACTTCGATTGGAAACGTCGACCCGTCCTTCCGTTCGCCAACCAAGACAATGCCGCCGCCCATGAGACGGGGACTCGGCGAGCCGAAGTACTTCGCTCGAAGCCCCGCGTGCGCGTCACGCGAGAACTGCGGTACGAGCTGCTCGATCGATTGACCGACCAGCGCGCCGGGCGCCCAGCCAAACATGGCCTCGAGGGCACGATTCGCCGTGGCGATCATGCCCTGCGCATCGACCGAGACGATGCCCTGCGTGGCCGTCTCCAGCAGGAGCCGCAGCTCGCGATCGCGCTCCTCATCCCGTTGCGCCTGAAGCGCCTGCTCGAGCCGCCGGCGCTCCGTGATATCCATCTCAAGCCCTGTGAGCCGCGTGACCTGTCCCTTGGCATCGCGCTCCGCGCGCCCGAGGCTCTGGATCCACGACACGGTTCCGTCGGGTCGCACGATCCGGAACGCAGTGTCCCACGCGTCCCTCGTCGGGTGTAGCATCCCGTCGACCAGATCGAGCACCTTCGGGCGATCCTCCTCATGTACCCGGTTTAACCATTTGTCGAAGGCTGCCGGTTCGTCGGGAGGAAACCCGTAGAGCAGACGAAAGCCCTCGTCCCAATCGACATGATTGGCGGCGGCATCGCGTGTCCACGAGCCCGCGGCCGACGCGTCGAGCGCCAGACGCAGCCGCTGCTCGCGCTCCCGGAGCGCCGCCTCAGCGCGAGCGCGTTCGACCGCCTCCCACGTGCGCTCCGCCACGTCGCGGATGAGCGCGATCTCCGGCGGCGTCCAGAGGCGTGGTGTCACGTTATTGGCGCCGAAGGCGGCCACCAACCGACCGCTCTTCACGAGCGTTACGCCGATGAAGGCCGCGATCTGCCGCGCCTGCATGGTGACCCGCTCGGCGTCCGTGAACCTTGGATCTGTATGAAGGTCGTTCACCACGACTGTGTCGCCGCGCCGGTACGCTTCCTGCAGTGCCGCCCCAAAGGTCCCGACCTGCCCATGTCCGACAAGCGGCGCGACCTCGTGCGCGTACTCCCGGCGAATGAGGTACCCGCGGTCCTTGATTTCCGCGTAGCCTACGCGGCTCACCCCGAGATGCTCTCCCAGAAGCCGCGCCGCGGTTTCCTGCACGTCGAGCGGATCGCTCAACGGCCGGAGCGCGTCGTTCAGTCTGAGCAGGAAGGCCAGCTGCTCTTCGCTGGCGCGCAAAGCGGCTTCCGCTTTGCGCTGCTCGAGCGCCGCCCAAATGCGATCCGCGACGTCTTGAACGAGCGTGATTTCGCCGTGCGTCCACACACGCGGCGTACGACTGTGGATCCCGAACGCGGCAACGAACCGCCCGTCTTTGATCAGCAGCGGGGCGAGATAGGCGCCGATCTCCGCGGCCCTCAGGGCGTCGCGCGCTTGCGCCACTCGCGGGTCGGTTGCCGTGTCGTCAACGACCAGGACGGCGTGGCGTCTGAACCCGTCGACGATTGTGCATTCGTCGCCATCCATCTCTCCGTAGGCCACGCGGCTCGCGCCGAGATGCGTTCCGAGCGCGCGGCAAGCCTCGGCCAGAATCTTCGCGGGATCGCCGAGCGGCCGGATGGTATCGCCGAGCCTGAGCAGGAACGCATGCCGTTCTTCGCTCGCGCGCAGCGCCTCGTCCGCGCGGGCCCGCTCGGCAGCGGCCCACGCACGCTCGCCGGTCTCCTCGATCAACGCGATCTCGTCCCGTGTCCAGATCCGTCGCGTCGCGCTGTGGACGCCAAGGGCGGCCAGCCACTTGCCTTCCTTGTGTATCTTCACACCCACGAACGCCGCTACGTCGCTCGCGAGGAGATCCGCTCGCTCGGCTTCCGGGAGGCGCGAGTCCGTGAGGACGTCGTTGACAGCGATGGTCTCGCCGCGCGTATACGCATCGAGCACGGCCTGTCCAAAGGCGGCGACTCGACCTCGGGCGTCAAACGGCGTCACGCCGTCGGCATACGACCGGCTGACGATGAACTCGTCGCCGTCGATCTCTGCAGAATAGACGCGGTTGGCCCGGAGGTGTTCACCGAGTAAGCGCACGGACACGCCCTGAATCTCGTTCGGGTCGCTGAGGGGCCGCAACGCGTCGCTCAGACGCAAGAGGAACGCCCGCCACTCTGCGGTACGTGGCTCACGCGACTCGGCTCGCTCGACTGGATGGGCGGGGTCCGGAAGATCGAACGGCATGATCGACGAACCCTTGGATTGTAGCTTCTTCGCTGGAGATGGCCATGCACCTCGACCACAGCCAGCCAGGCCCCGACTACTTGCCAACGAGATGAATCAGGCTTTTTTCGTTTTCTAGACAGATGTAGTCGAGCAATTCCGTGTCCACCACGATGAAGTGATTCAGCGTGACGGTCCAGGGCGCTGTATACGCCTTCGGGTCGTCGACGGTGATGTCGATTTCAAGCTTGCCGTAGCTCACGCGTTTGAACTTCTCGGTCATCCTGGCCGCGTCGGTCATCGGGCTTCCGCTGCGATCGAGCCACAGTCCGTCCTTGAAACCAACTGTCTGCACCACCAATGTGTCCCCATCCCATCTCCCGGATGAGTAACCGTTGTACGACGGCTGCTCGATCTCCGGCAGCGGTCGGCCGTCGGTGAAAATCTGGCGATACGACGCGTTGGCTTCACTCAGAATCACCACGAGTCCGGGAACCTGCACGATCTTTCTAAACAACGGGCTCGTGTGCGATTTCACCGCGCCCCGAGGCAGGCAGTGGGTCGACGGGTCGTCCTTCCCGTTTTGCTCCATGCGCGCCTTTCGCGCCTCAGACGCCCACGGTTGATACGGCAGACCGCCTTTGAGGCTCCAGCCGATGTTGACGAACTCCTGTCCGACTTCCATGTCGGCGCAGCCGCCCGGTGGACAGGGCCGGTTGTGTTCGATGTCCCACATACCGGAGAGATCGGGTTTGCCGTCCGCGGTGCGCGGAGCGGGCGCGCTCAGATCGGGGCGACCCTCGGACGTCCTCGGAACGCCCGCTGTCGGATACTTCAGCCACTGCGCGGAAACGGTCACGGAAGTCGCGCACACGGCCGCGATGACGCCGGTGACGATCCTCATAGTTACCTCCGGTCTCAGCTGAAACGCCATCCTACACTACGCGGACGCCTGCGCGGGATGACCCCGAAGCAGCTGGACGCGTCGGCCCATCATGCGCGGTCGTCGCCCGTTGCAGGCGTCGCCACCTTTTGATCGACCCACGCGCGGATCACATCGAAGACCTGTCGACGGTTGTTCTCCAGCATCATGAAGTGGCCGTTACCGAAGACGCCGAGGTCTTTGAGCTGAAGATCCTCGGCTTCGCATCCATCTTGCTTCAGTGCGGCCACGAGCGCAGGCCCTTGCGTCCGCCCGGACTGCTCCGCGGTGACGTACACGATTGGAATGCCTCTGAGCTTCTTCGCGTCGGATGGGCCGCCGCTCCCTTCGACGCACACGATCGCCTTCACGAGAGCGGGCCGCTCGTGTGCGACGAGCCAGCCGAACGGGCCGCCGGCCGAGTGCGTCTGTAGGATCGCCGGTCCAATCTTGTCCAGCAGCTCCGCGCCGCGGCTCGCCCACAGGTGTTCGGCCAGCGTCAGATCCTGCTGAGCCGCGTTCTGGCTCGCCATCAGTTGATCGACGAGCGGATCGCCGATATCGCCGGTCCCCGTCCACTGACGGTGCGGTCCCGTAGCGGCGCGCTTCAGCTCGGCCACGACTCCCGAGTATGTCGGCTGGGGACCGATGGGGCCGAGCGCATCGGGATGATACGGCGAGCGGCCGAGACCAGGCCGGTCAATGAGGTACACCCGATAGCCTGCCTGCACGTAATAGTGTGCCCACCCGGGGCGTCGGTCACCCGGGCCCATGTAATGAAGCATCTGCCCGGTCCCGCCGTGGACGAGCACGACGGGGTACTGGCGCCGAACCTGGCTGGGGATGAGGTATTGCACGTACATCTGGCCGCTGACGATCGTCCCGTACGGCATTTGCTTGTGCTCGGTGCCGATCCAGAAGAAGCCCTGATCCGCCACCGTCATTGCCGTCGACTCTCTCGACTCTCTCTTCCTCGAGGCGCTCAGCGCTTCGGGCTGCGCGACACTCTGGCTCGCCGACGGCCGCGCGTCGCGGCGGGCGGGCGCAGGCACGCGCTTCTTGACCCAGTCGAGAATCGGGTCGAGCACTTCGCGGTTGTTCTTCTCGACCATCATCATGTGGCCGTTGCCGTGGATGCCGTAGTCCACGAGGCGCAGCTCCTCCGCCCTGCAACCGGCTTGCTTGAGGAACTCGACGGCGCCGGGATTGCCCGGCGACGCAAACGAGGCCTCCGCCGTGGCGATCGCGATCGGAATCCCAAGCAGGTTCTTGAGCTTTCTCGCCGGTTCCTCTTGCACGCGGTACGGCTGCACACCAGGCTCGCTGGGCGTCACGACCCGCGTCTTGATCTCGGAGGGGGCCGCGACTGGCGGATCGAACGTGACCGGAATCGTCGAGAGTCCCCAGATGTTCTGGCCACCGAACGGCGTGCCGCCGCCTTCGATGCAGACAATGCCCTTCACCAGGTTGGGCCGCACCTCGGCGACCAGCCAACCGAACGGCCCGCCAGCCGAGTGCGTCATGATGATCGCGGGGCCGATCTTGTCGAGCAGCATCGCGCCGCGCTGTCGCCAGACCAAGTGCGCCGTCTCGGCGCCAGTCGATACACCGCCATCGAGTGGAGGGGGCGGCAATGCCGCACCGGGGCCGCCGCGGCCGCCCACCGGTGGAGCTCCCCGCCCGCCAGGAGCAGCGCCGGCCGCAACTGTTGCGTAGCTTCCGCCCTGACACGCGACGAGCTGATCGAGCTCCGGTGATCCAACTTCGCCGGTTCCAGGCCACTGCGTGTGAAGCTTCCGATACGGCCCCACGGCAGGTCGCGCCGCGTTCGGCGGCGTGAACTGTCCCGAGATGCCCTCAAGCGTCGGGGCCTGCGGGAACGGGCCGTCCAGGTCTGGATGGAACGGCGATCGGCCATGACCCGGGCGATCGACAACGTAGACGCTGAAGCCCGACCGCAGCAGGTAGGTGACCCAGCCCGGCCGCCCGTCGGGCGTGCCCATCCAGTCGGTGCCCTGGCCGCCACCACCATGCACGAGGACGATCGGATACGGGTGGCGTATTTGCGCCGGGATCCAGTACTCGACGTACATCTGCTTGCCGTTCACAACCGTGCCGCGCGCCAGATGTGCCTGCTCGACACCGACCCAGAAGTAGCTCCATTCGGCGAGATCGAGCGCCCGGTCCGCGAGATCGCGCGCCTGGTTGGCGACGTCGAGCGCCTGGTTGGCCGCGGCGTCGCGGATGCGCCCGACGAGCTCGCTGGCGGCGGCCGAGCGCTTCACGCCCAGCAACGTTGGTGCTGAAAGGCCGACGAGTGTCGTCCGGCGGAGGAACTCCCGCCGCGTCCACGGCGTGAACGGATCGATGAACGGGCTCGCCAAGAAACGCCTCCTTTATCAGCGTGCTCGGAGCGCGGCGGCCGCAGCAGGCCGCCTCCCGTAATACGCATCGTCGAGCAGGGCGCGCACGCCGTCCTGATCGATCGGCCTCGGGTTATCGTACGGGTTACGGACGGTCAGTTGCGCGGCGAAATCGAGCCCGTCTTCAGGCATGCCGATTTCTTCGAGCGACAGGGGCGCGCCGATTGCGACGGCCAGATCGTAAAGCCCCTGTGCCGCTTCAGGTACGTGCAACGCATCAGCGATCGTGCGCATCGCCTCCGGTGCCGCTTCCGCGTTGAAGGCCGTGGCGTGCGGCAGAACGACCGCATGCAGCTCCGCGTGCGGGAGGTTGAAGGCGCCGGCCAGGGCGTGACACAACTTGTGGTGGAGGCTCATGCTGGCGATGGCGAGTGCCGATCCGGCCAGCCACGCGCCATACAGGGCGTCGGCCCGCCCGTCGAGATTCGCCGGCGCCTTGACGACGACGGGCAACGACCGCGCGAGCGCGCGGATCGCCTCCGCTGCGAGCAGCGAGCTGATCGGCGTGGCATTTGCGGCGTACAAGGCCTCGACGGCGTGGGCGATCGCGTTCATGCCGGACGATCCCGATACGCGGGGCGGGAGGCTCACGGTGAGGGCCGGGTCGTACAGGACGGTTCCGGGCCGCACTCGAACGTCGCGACCGCTGCGCTTCACGCCGCCTTCGGTCAAGCCATAGATCGGGGTCATCTCGGAGCCGGAGTAGGTGGTCGGCACGGCAACGATCGGAAGCGTGCGTTCGAGCGCGGTCGCCTTGGCCACGCCGATGGCCGACCCGCCTCCGATGGCGACCGCGCAGTCGGCGTCAACGCGCGCGGCAGCCTCGCGCGCAGCGCGTGCGTTCTCGATCGGCACGTGCATCATCGCCTCGGTGAACAGACCGGCCAGAAGAACGCCGAGGCCCCGGCCCGCTTCGTCTGCGAGCTGATGACGCCCTGGCGTCGACACGACCAGCGCGCGGGCGCCAACCCGGCGGACTTCGTCGGCCAGGCGATCGAACGTGCCCGTACCAAAGACAACGCGAGTCGATGGCTGGGTATGGACGAAGGATCGCATCGCGTCGCGAACGCTACCCGGCACGACGAGAGCATGTCAAGACAAGACGACACCTGAGACAAGCATGGGGGAAATTCTATCGAGTCTTGACAGGTGGGCGACCGCACCTTGACTGGGACAGATGAAACGAGCAATATAGGCCGCCGCCGCGCATGACCATGCGTCGATTTCCGGCGCTCATCACTTTCAGTGCGATCATCCTCGGGGCCTCGCTGGCGCGCGCCCAGATCGATTTGTCCGGCAGCTGGGCTGCCCGCTACCACGAGGACTTCGCAGAGCGAATCCCCGGCCCCGAGCTCGCCAATTTCCTCGGCCTTCCCATCAATGAGGCCGCGCGCCAGTGGGCGTTGAGCTGGGACGCTTCGCGTCTGACGCTGAGGGAACACCAGTGTCAGGTGCACAACGCCGCGTACATCTACCGCGGTCCGCTCCTCCTGCGCATCTGGGAGGAGCGGGACCCGCAAACGCAGCGGCTCGTCGCCATCAAGAACTACATCAGCACGTACGAACAGACCCGGACCATTTGGATGGACGGTCGCCCTCATCCGCCCAACTACGCCGCACATACCTGGCAGGGGTTCTCGACCGGCACGTGGGAAGGGGACATGCTGACCGTGACGACCACGCACATCAAGCAAGGGTGGCATCGTCGAAACGGCCTGCCGGCGAGCGACCTCATCACGCTCACCGAACACTTCATCCGGCACGGCGTGTATCTCACGCACATCAGCGTGGTCACCGACCCCGTCTATCTCACCGAGCCGCTCGTCAAGAGTCAGAACTTCGTGTTGAGCGACCGTCAACTTCCGGAAACCGCGTGGCTTTGGCCGTGTCAGATCGTCGACGAGGTGGCGGGGCGGCCCGACGGCGAGGTGCCACATTACCTGCCGGGCCAGAATCCGTTCGTGCATGAATTTGCCGATCAGTCCGGCATCCCGCTCGAGGCAACGATGGGCGGCGCCGAAACGATGTACCCCGAGTTCATGTTGAAACTGCGTCGGCCGGCTCCGCCGAACGCACCCAAGTAACCGCCAACCGAGCTGGAGGAACGCATGCCCATCACAGGCATTCATCACATCACCCTGTGCGCCAACGGGGCGCAGGAAGACATCGATTTCTTGACCACAGTGCTCGGCTTGCGGCTGATCAAGCAGACGATTCTGTTCGACGGAAGGTATGCCCATTACCATCTGTACTATTCGAACGCCAACGCCGAGATCGGCTCGGTGCTGACCACGTTTCCCTACCGTCGAGTGCCGGGCCGCGCGGGATCGGGACAGATTTCGGCAACGGCTTTCTCCGTGCCGAAGGGCTCGACGCCATTTTGGCTACGGCACTTGAGTCGGCACAGCGTCGACCACGGCGGTATTCAGGAACGCTTCGGACAGGCCTGCATCCGAATGCGCCACCCATCGGGGCTGTTGCTGGAGGTCCTCGAGGACGGAAATGACTCCCGTGCCGGATGGACGACCGATGAGATCGGCTCGGACGTCGCCGCGCGCGGCTTTCATGGTCCGGTGCTGTCGGTTCGCGAGGTCGCCGAACAGGAGCGGTTCCTCGTCGATGCGCTAGGCTTCCGCAAGACGGGGACCGATGGCCCGTATCATCGGTTCGAAGTCGATCGGGGCGGCGCGTCAAAGACGATCGTCTTGCATCACGAACCGGATCGCGCCGCCGGCAGCTGGGGCTTCGGCGCCGGGACCGCACATCATGTCGCGCTCGACATCGGTACCGACGACGGACTGGCCGAACAGAAGAACCTGTACGAAGAGCTTGGCTACACGGACTGCTCTGAGATCAAGGATCGCAACTACTTCCACTCTATCTACGTTCGTTCGCCGGGAGGGATCCTGACCGAATGCGCCGCGTCGGTCCCTGAGGGCTTCGCCAAGGACGAACCGGCCGATCAATTGGGCATGCAGCTGCTGCTTCCGCCGTGGTTCGAGCACCGGCGCCAGGAGATTGTGGCAATGCTCGAGCCGATTGTCGTGCCGGAGAGCAACCGCTCGGCGCCAGTGTCTGCCGCAGTAAGGCCGGTGGCTCCGCAGGCTTCCGCGGTCCCGGCGGGCGCGCCAGGCGTGACACCGTCACGGCGGACCAGCGCAACCTTCATCGGTTCAGACGCTCCGAAAAAATGAAGCGCCCAGGCGCGGTGTTCTGGGTTGCGTTCTCGGGCGTGTTGTCCATAAGCGTGGTGTCATGGGGCGCGGCGGTCGCCGCCGGCCAGGGTCGCGGCACTGCCTCCGGCGAGCGGCGCCCCGCAACCGCACGGCCGTCCTCCGCTGCGGACGCTGCGGAGGTTCACGTGCTGCCAGTCCAGGGGAATGTGTACATGCTGGTGGGCGGCGCCGGCAGCAACATCACGCTGCAAGCGGGTGACGACGGGGTGCTGCTGGTGGACGCGTCGCTCGAGTCGTTGAGCGACAACGTCCTGAAAGCCATTCGCTCGGTCTCGACCAATCCGATCCGCTACCTCATCGACACGCACGCTCACGCTGACCACGTCGGTGGCAATGCGGCGATCGCCAAGCAGGGTGCGACGATCGCGGGCGGCAACATGGGGCAGCCGTACCAGGGCGCCGCGATCATCGCTCACGAGAACGTGCTGAAGCGGATGAGCGCGCCGACCGGGGAGCAGGCGCCGTTCCCGACAGCGGCGTGGCCGACCGACACGTACTTCGCAAACAAGAAGGAGCTGTTCTTCAACGGAGAGGCGATCCAGATTCTGCACCAGCCGTCCGCGCACACCGACGGCGACAGCATCGTGTTCTTTCGACGGTCCGACGTCCTGAGTGCCGGCGACGTATTCTTGACCACGACTTACCCGGTCATCGATCTCGAGCGGGGCGGGACCATCCAGGGCGTGATCGCCGCGTTGAACACCATCCTTGACATCACGATCCCCAGGGACAAACAGGAGGGCGGCACCTACGTCGTTCCGGGACATGGCCGGCTGTGCGACGAAGCCGACGTGCTCGAGTATCGCGACATGCTGACGATCATCCGCGATCGGATCCAGGACCTCGTCAAGAAAGGCGCGACGCTCGAACAGGTCAAAGCCGCGCGCCCGACGCTCGATTATGACGGCCGCTACGGCGCCACGTCGGGTCCCTGGACGACCGGCCTGTTCATCGAGGCCGTCTACCGCAACCTGAGCGCACCAAAAACCAAGGGTCGATAGTCATGCGACATGTCGGACGGCAGCCGACCGAAGCAATCACGACGCGCGGCATGCGATGCGTGCACGTGGCCAGGCTGCTGGCGATGCTGGTCTGCGCATGCCTGCCGATCGCCATCATGGCCCAGCGTGACCAGGCGCCGCCATCCCCCGCCGGCGCGCGGTCGTCGGCGCCAATCGATCTCACAGGGTTCTGGGTCTCGGTCGTAACCGAGGACTGGCGATATCGGATGGTCACGCCGAAGAAGGGCGATTACGCCAGCGTGCCGCTCAGCGCCGAAGCGCGGCGGGTCGCGGACGCGTGGGATCCAGTCAAGGACGAGGCCAGCGGAGACGCATGCAAGTCGTACGGGATTGCCAACATCATGCGCGTCCCGGGCCGCGTGCACATCACGTGGCAGGACGACAACACGCTCAAGATCGAAACCGACGCGGGCATGCAGACGCGACTCCTGCGCTTTGGCGATGCGGCCGGCGACGATGCGCCGCAAGCCTCAGGGCGCGACTTTGGGTGGCAGGGCTATTCGGTCGCCCGTTGGGAATTTGCCGGCCCGCAGCGGCGAGGCGGTCTGGGCGCAGCGGGCCCGCCAACCGGCGGCGCGGGAGCCCCGAGCGACGGCGCTGCGCCCCGCGGCGATAGCGCGGGTGGCCGCGCGCGAGGCGGCCCGATGCCGCGCGGCGGTTCGCTCCGGGTCGTCACAACGCACATGAAAGCCGGGTATCTTCGCAAGAACGGCGTGCCGTACAGCGAGCGCGCTGTGATCACCGAGTACTTCGATCGACACACCGAGGCCAACGGCGATCAGTGGTTCACGGTGACGACGATTGTCGACGATCCGAAGTACCTGACGGAGCCGTTCATCACAAGCACCCACTTCAAGAGGGAGCCGGACGGCGCGAAGTGGCGGCCGTCGCCCTGTACCGCCAGTTGACGATTGTCAACATTCGACCTAGTTATCGTCCCCGTGAATGACGTGGAAGATGGTTCCGTTCATCGTCAAATCAGGGTTCTCCGGGGTAAAGTAGTCCACGAATCCTTTGGACACCGTGATCCCCTCGTAGGTGGACGGCGACGATCCGATAGGCAGGCGGCAGCTCACGACGAGCTTCCCCAACCCTCCATCGGAGTACTGGATCTGCAGGACAGCGAGGCCGGCCCGGGCGTCAGCGCATGGCGCGATGTCGTCGGTGATTGGCGGACATGGCAGTGTGCCCGGCGCGACGTTCCAACTCACGAGGTTCACCACCCGGTAACTTCCGCTCCCAGTTTGCGTGCCGGATTTGGAGAACGTCTTCCACGTCCCTCCGCCTTTCACGCCTTCCCCATCCGCCATGAAGGTCCCCGAGCCCGTAAACCGAATCTTGGAGAAGTCGGCCGCGTCAGCAAAAGCCTCGCCGCCAGGTTGAAGAATAAAGCCGGGGTAGTGTTGGATGTCCCAGCGAATCTTTGCCTCGTCCCCGTCGCCGTGCGCTACGCCGGAAGAGACAGAAAACACGACGGCCACGGCTCCCGCCACCGTCGCCAAACCACGCATGCTGATCACTCCAATACTCATACTGCGCCTCCCTTTCTCATGAGCGAGCGACGGGGCGTCCTGACGCGAGCAGCGCCGCCCAGCATCTTCTCTTCGCTCCGACGATCCGTCGGGCGAGTGCTTGTACCCTACGCGCGGGTCGTGAGTCAATCTGACGAAGTAGACTCGTGAACCTATGATGTCGAAACTCATCAATGCCTGGCTTCTCATGGCCGTCTGTGTGGCGATCCATGCCGCCGGGTTGAGCGCGGCGCTGCGCGTGATGCCGCGCCGCCCCGAATTCTATGAGCGATTCAGACATTGGACGTCGCTGTTCATCGGTGTTGCCGGCTGGCTGGTGCTGCTTCATCTCCTCGAGATCTCGGTCTGGGCCGCCTTCTTCCTGTGGAAGGGGGCCATGCCCGACTTGCCGACGTCGTTGTACTTCAGCGTCGTCACCTATACGACCACTGGGTATGGCGACGTCGTGTTACCGCGGGAATGGCGCCTGGTCGGTGGCGTCGAAGCCCTGACGGGTATCCTGATGTGCGGCTGGTCCACCGGCTTCTTCTTC
>Ga0318528_10000259_pt1 | contig 15910 bp, 20 predicted proteins | sample GRESIP052b4f26_FD_202500 | JGI IMG/M metagenome (GOLD analysis project Ga0318528, IMG submission 202500) | Tropical soil microbial communities from Luquillo Experimental Forest, Puerto Rico - GRE.SIPMG.052b4f26 | ecosystem: Environmental > Terrestrial > Soil > Tropical forest > Bulk soil...
TCTACCCCGATCCCGGCGGCAGCGTAAACTTTGGCGCGGAGCATTCCCAGCCGGTTGCCTCGTCGAAGATCTCTCCTGATCCCGGCGGCGGCACGGGCTGGCAACATCAGCATTACACGGCGGCCGACGGCGATAAAGCCCCCGCGCGGCAGCCATATTCGACGTCACATTTCGGCCCCGCGCCGAACTAGAGATCGTCTGGTGCGCCCGCGGGCGCGCCAAAATAATTCGCCGTTCGAGACCCGTCGGCGCGACTCCGGCGGGTCTTTTGCATCTCCAGTCAGTGCTTGATACCGATCTCTGATCGGGGGCACATTGGACCGGCACCGCTTTCGCCGGGAGGCTGCTGGTGGAGATGCAGTTTTACGACGCAGTCGAAAGGCAGGATCCGGCCGAGCGCGAGGCAGCCTTGATGGCGGCACTGCCCCGGATCATCGCATCGGCGAACGCCCGTTCGCCTGCGTATCGCCGTCTCCTCGCTGCGGTGCGTCCGGAGGATATCGTCGATCGGCAGACCTTGGCCGCGCTGCCGCTGACCCGCAAGTCCGAGTTGATCAAACTGCAGCGGCGGGTCCCTCCGTTCGGCGGGTTTGTCGCAGCACCGGTCTCGTCGCTTCGTCGAGTGTTCATGTCGCCCGGGCCGATTTACGAGCCCGAGGGCCGTCGGCCGGATTATTGGCGGTTCGCGCGAGCGCTCTTTGCCGCAGGCTTTCGTGCCGGCGATCTCGTTCACAATAGTTTCTCATACCATCTGACCCCGGCTGGCGCGATGGTGGAAAGTGGCGCCGAGGCCCTCGGCTGCCCCGTCATCCCGGCCGGCACCGGCCAGACCGAACAGCAATTGCGGATTATCTCCGATCTGCGTCCCGTCGGCTATGTCGGGACACCCTCTTTTCTCAAGGTCTTGCTCGACCGGGCGGTGAACGAGGGCAGTGATGTCACCTCGCTGCGCCGGGCACTGGTCGGGGCGGAAGCGCTGCCCTCCGCGTTGCGCGCGGAATTCCATACCCGGGGTCTCAATGTGCTGCAGTGCTACGGCACCGCGGACATCGGCATCATCTCCTACGAAACAATGGATCCAAACGGCAACGTTTGTGAAGGCATGGTGCTCGATGAGGGTATAATTCTCGAACTCGTGCTGCCCGGCAGCGGAGAGCCGGTCCCGCCGGGAGAGATCGGGGAAGTCGTCGTGACGACTTTGACCCCCGAGTATCCGCTGATCCGCTTTGCCACCGGCGATCTTTCGGCAATTCTGCCCGGACCCAGCCCTTGCGGACGAACCAATCATCGGATCAAAGGATGGCTCGGGCGCGCCGACCAGACCACCAAAGTCCGCGGGATGTTTGTGCATCCCGAACAGATCGCCGATATCTTGCGGCGGCACAAATCGATCATTCGCGCCCGCCTCGTCGTCGACCGGCCGGCTGCAGCCGACGAGATGACGCTGCTCGCCGAAATCGGTGAGCGCGCCGAGGATCCGACGCGGATTGCCGAAACCCTTCAGGCCGTTACAAAACTCCGCGGCACCGTCACACTTGTGCCGCGGGACAGCCTACCCGCCGATGGCAAGCTCATCGAGGATCGCCGAAAATTTAATTGAAATTCACCGAATAGTCACAATTTTTTCAAACCCGGGTCTCAATCGACTCCCCATATGATATGTGTAAGGTTCGTCCTTACAGGTTTGTCCCCCAAACCTCGTACTCGGTCGAAAACATCGGCCGTGGCCGCGCGGCTCCGGAATTCCCCCTCCGGAGCCGCTTTTTTGCGCGTCAATCATCACCTCATTGACCGAACCCAGCCCCGATCTGATCGCCGAGAACCTTGCCTGCCGGCGCGGCGAGCGCATGATCTTCACGGGGGTGTCGTTTCGGCTTCCAGTCGGTGGCGCCCTGGTGTTGATGGGGGCGAATGGAAGCGGCAAGACAAGTCTATTGCGAATTCTGGCGACGCTATTGCCGGCGGCGGCGGGCAGCCTTCTGTGGGGGAGCGCGTCGATCGAGGCAGACCTTATCGGATACCGGGCGCGACTGCGTTATGTCGGTCACCACGACGCCGTAAAGCCGGGCATGACGCCGCGCGAGACTTTGGTGTTCTCGGCGGCGCTGCAAGGTCTGAGCTGGCGTCTCGCCCCGCGGCTCGCCGACGCGGCGCTGGCCGCGCTGGCGCTCGACGGCGTGGCCGACTGGCCGTGCCGCTGGCTCTCGGCCGGCCAGCGGCGGCGGCTCGCACTCGCCCGCCTCCTCACGGCGCCGGCGCTGATATGGCTCCTCGATGAACCGACCACCGCGCTCGACCACGAAAGCCGACAGCGGTTCGAAACCGCGATTGCCGCGCATCGCGCGAACGGTGGGCGCGTCGCCGTGGCCAGCCATCAGGCGATCGATATTGCCGACGCCACCACAATCACGCTTGATGCATTCACTCCGTCGCCCGGCTTTGCCGTGTGCTGAGCGTGGCGGCGTTCATCGGCCTCTTCCGGCGCGATCTGCACCTCGCTGTGCGCCAAGGGGGCGATACTGGTCTCGTCCTGGGGTTCTTCGTTCTCGCTGTGATCCTGTTTCCGTTTGGCGTTGGTCCCGAACCCGCGCTCATGCAGCGCATCGGCGCGGGCATCGTCTGGGTCGCGGCGCTGCTCGCGGCGCTGTTGTCGCTCGACCGCCTGTTCGAAGCGGATTATCAGGACGGCGAACTCGATCATCTAGCCTTATCGACTTTGCCGCTCGAGCTAGCCGTGCTGGCGAAATGCGCTGCGCATTGGGTGGCTACAGGACTGCCGCTGGCGGTGATAAGCCCGTTTCTGGCGCTCCTCGTAGATCTCGATCCGCACGTAATTGGCATCGTGTTCTCGAGCCTCCTGATCGGTACGCCGGCGTTGAGCCTGATCGGCAGCGTCGCCGCCGCATTGGCTTTGGGTGCGAGGCGTCAAGGCGTCGTCTTGTCGATTCTGGTTTTGCCGCTCTATGTGCCACCGCTGATATTTGGCGCCGGTGCGGCGGAAGCGAGTGCGACCGACGCCGGCGCCCGCGCTTACCTCTTGATCCTTGGCGGGCTGAGCCTCGCGGCTCTGGCCCTTTGCCCCTGGGCGAGCGCGGCGGCGTTGCGACAAGCTCTGGAATGATCCTCTATCGAGAGCTCTCCGCGGCGCCACTTCGAAGCTGACGAAGCGCGATATCCTCACTACATCTTGGGCGTGAGATGATCAATTGGCTGGCCAATCCGGCGCGGTTCATGCGGCTGAGCGCAAAGACGCTGCCGTGGTGCGGTTGGGCGGCCGTAACCTTCCTCGTGGTAGGCCTCTACTGGTCGTTGGTCGTGGCGCCGCCGGATTACCAACAAGGCGACACCGTCCGGATCATGTATGTTCATGTTCCGGCGGCTTGGTGGGCGCTCGGCGTCTACCTGTTTGTGGCGCTGGCAAGTGCCGTTGCGCTCGTCTGGCGACACCCCCTTGCCCAAGTAGCGGCCCGGGAGGCCGCGCCGATCGGCGCGGCATTTACTTTTGTTTGCCTTGCCAGCGGGTCGCTTTGGGGGCGCCCGATGTGGGGCACATGGTGGGTTTGGGATGCACGTCTTACCTCGATGCTGATCCTTTTCTTTCTTTACCTCGGCGATATCGCACTGGCGAACGCCTTCGAGGACCCCTCGCGCGGAGGTAGGGCCGGCTCGGTCTTGGCCCTGGTCGGGGTCGTCAATCTGCCGATCATCAAGTTCTCCGTCGACTGGTGGAACACATTGCATCAACCCGCGAGCGTAATGCGGCTCGGGGGGTCCACGATCGCCTTTTCGATGCTTGCCCCGCTTCTGGTTATGGCCACCGGCTTTGGCCTGTTGTTCGTCGCACTGCTGATGCTGCGCATGAGGTCTGCCTTGAACGAGCGCAGAGCGATGGCGCTGCGGCTCAACGCTGGAGGGCCGCAGGCGCTTCGCTCGGAGCGCGAGCAGCCGGTACCAGCGCGAACGGCGCCTCAGTCATGAACGGGATTAGCGGGCTTTTGGCGATGGGTGGGTACGCGAGCTTTGTGTGGCCCGCCTATGGGATCGCGCTCGCGGTACTCGGCGGTGTCGCGGCTCAGGCCTGGCGGCGTTATCGTGCAAGCCTCCTCGCGCTCGACCGGCTGCAACAGCACCGCGCGAGCAGACGATGACCCGCAGGCAACAGAGGCTGGGCCTGCTTGCCCTCGGCATGGCCGCTCTCGCCGGAGCGACAGCGCTGGTATTGACTGCATTCAACGACAACCTCGTGTTCTTTTACGGTCCGAGCGAGCTCAAGGCAAAAAGCATCGGGGTCGATCGCCGAGTGCGTATCGGGGGGCTCGTCGAGGCGCACAGCTTGTCGCGCGCTGCCGACGGCCAAGGCATTTCGTTCCGCATCACCGATGGTTCGGCGGTTGTCGCGGTCGTCTATCAGGGTCCGCTGCCGGATCTCTTCCGCGAGGGCCAAGGTGCGGTGGCCGAGGGAAAGTTGCGTCCCGACGGTGTGTTCGCAGCCTCGACCGTGCTCGCCAAACACGACGAGAACTATATGCCGCGCGAGGTGGTCGACGTGTTGAAGAAGAGCGGCCATTGGCGGGAAGGCGCAGACCTCAAGAACGCTGCCACCCCGGACAGTGTGGCGCGTTCGCAATGACCGGCGAGAGCGATCGCCTTCCAGCCAAGGCCGGCTGACCCCGATGCCCCGTAAGCTCATATTTCTGCTCCCGGCCGCGCTGTTCGTGGCGTTGCTGGCTGCCTTCGCAGCAGGTCTGGGACACGACCCGCATCTGCTGCCGTCCGCGCTGATCGATCGCCCGGTGCCTGATTTCTCCTTGCCTACTCTCTACAAGGGTGCCGATGGCCTGACCCGCAAGGACTTAGAGGGTCGGGTGACCCTCGTGAACTTCTTCGCGTCATGGTGCGCCCCGTGCCGCGAGGAGCAACCCCAACTAATGGCGCTGGCCCATCGGCAGGGACTGACCCTGGACGGCATCGCCTATAAGGACAAACCCGAAGAGTCGCGCCGGTTTCTCGATCGCCTCGGCAATCCTTACTCCCATATCGGGATCGATAGCGACGGCACTACCGCGATCGATTTCGGAGTTTACGGTGTGCCTGAGACCTATGTTATCGATGCCAGCGGCCGCATCCGTTACCGCCATGTTGGCCCGATGACCACCGAGGACGTTAAAGACAAAATTCTGCCCGTCATCGAGCGTGTTACGGCCAACGGCAGCCCGCCCGCGATATCCGGCCGCTCGGGATAACAAAGGCGCGGAGTTACGGCTCCGGCTCGCGGTCTTCGCTAGAGACCGCTGCAAGAAAGCGAGGGAGGTCGCGCCAGCCATAGGCGATGGCCTCGACCGACGCGCCCCCCACGGGCAGCGGCCTATGACTGACCTGACGAGCTCCCAGCCGCTCGTAAAAAAAGCGGGCCGGGTTATCGCGCAATACCCAAACGATTGCGGAGCGGCGGCCCGTTGTGACGAGGCGCCGGAAAAGCGCGATCACCAGTCGTCTTCCGATGCCCTGATTTTGCCAATCCGGGGCGACGTAAAGGGTGAACACCTCGCCGGCGAAAAACCGGTCACCGCGGTTTGGCCCGCAGCTGCCGAAACCGCGGATGATGCCGCCAGCATCTACCGCGATACGGACATCACGCGGCTCCCGCAGGATTACCGCACGCCAACCGGCCTCGCGGCGCCGCTCCGACAGCCCAACCAGATAGGAAGCGGAGAGCAAACCGGCGTAGGTCGTCCGCCAGGTCTCTACATCGAGGCGGGCGATGGGACGCGCATCTGACGCTCGTGCCGGCCTTATCGTGATCTCACCCATGGTCGATATTGTGCCCGCTTTCGCCGGCCGTGGGGAGAGCGATCAGGGGTGGATCAACATCCGCCTGACGCGATCCGTTACCGCGTGGCGTTTTCGCATCGGCCCGATTATCGTATGTGGCCGTGAAAAAGTCTCCGCCTAGCTGCGTCAGCTTTTTGATTCCGCTGATGCTTTTGATGCCAGCAACGGGTGGGGCCGCGGATGCGAAGAAGTCTGGCCATCTCGCGCGGCCTGCGACTGCAAACCCGACAGAGCGGTTGGGAAGCAGCGATGCCTGGACCGCTTTCACTTATAGAGAGAGATCCGGTAAGGTTTGCTACATCGCTGGCGCACCGCAGAAGAGCGAGCCCGCGACCGCAAAACGCAGGCCTCCGGTCGCGATGGTCACCCATCGGCCGGCTGAGAAGGCGGCTAATGTCGTCAGCTTTGACGCAGGATACCCGCTCAAGGAAGGCAGCGACGTCTCCCTCGACATAGGGGGTGAGAAATTCGACCTGTTCACAAAGGATGACAGCGCCTGGGCCCGCACTTCCGAGCTCGATAAGACGATCGTCGAGACACTGGCAAAGGGCAAACAAGCCGTGGTCAAAGCGACGCCGCAGAAGGGGCCCGCGACCACCGACACCTATTCGCTCGCCGGTTTCGCGCAGGCGCTTGCGATGATCGACAAAGCTTGCGAGATCAAGCGTTAAAAGCGCGCTATATCTAGCAAGTCATGCCGACCGCCATCCTTCTGGAAACCCGACGCTGCAACCTCGTCGGGCATAGTCGCGAGGCTCTCGTCGCCGAAATGGCGGCGTTTGGAGCCGAACCGTTTCGCGCGCGCCAGCTCTGGCACTGGATCTATCATCGCGGCGCCACCGATTTCGCGGCGATGACTTCGCTGGCGAAGCCGTTTCGCGACAAGCTGGCAGCGAGTTACGAGCTAAGCCGGCCAAGTATATCCCGCCTGCTCACCTCGGTCGACGGGACCCGCAAATGGCTGCTGCGCTTCCCTGATGGTGAGGAGGTCGAGACGGTCCACATCCCTGAGGAAGACCGTGGTACGTTGTGCATCTCCACGCAGGTCGGCTGCACCCTGACCTGTTCGTTTTGCCATACCGGCACGCAACTCCTGGTTCGCAATTTGACGTCCGTGGAAATCGTCGACCAGGTCATGATTGCCCGGGATGCACTCGGAGAGTGGCCGTCACCACAATACGACCGTCAGATCACCAACATCGTGCTGATGGGGATGGGCGAGCCGCTCTACAATTTCGACAACGTCGCGGCGGCGCTGAAGATCATCATGGACCCTGAAGGTTTGTCGATTTCGCGCCGCAAGATTACGCTGTCGACTTCGGGGGTTGTGCCGATGATCCTCCGTTGCGGCAGAGAGCTCGGCGTCAATCTCGCTGTCTCGCTGCATGCGGTGTCCGATGACGTTCGAGACCGCTTGGTGCCCCTCAACCGCAAATATCCGATCGCTGAGCTGCTCGATGCCTGTCGGAACTATCCGGGAGCGAGCAATGCGCGACGGATCACTTTCGAGTATGTGATGCTCAAAGGCATCAACGACAGCTCGAGCGATGCCCGCGAGCTGGTGCGGTTGCTGGCAGGCATTCCCGCTAAAGTCAATCTGATCCCGTTCAACCCGTGGCCGGGCGCTCCTTACGAGTGCTCTTCGGAGGCAGTAATCAAGTCATTTTCCGACATCGTGTTCGCGGCCGGCTTTTCGGCGCCGGTGCGCACGCCGCGCGGGCGCGACATCCTTGCCGCGTGCGGCCAGCTCAAATCTGCGAGCGTCAAGCCGCGCAGGGCCGAGCGGTCGCCGGTCCACGCTGCCTGACCTCCATTGCCGCGTCGCGGTCGGCTCTCTGGGGTGCTGTATCTGATCTTCGGCTCTGCGCTTGCAGTCTACGGGGTGTTGGTCGGCAGCCTCTATGTGTTTCAGCGCCATCTGCTCTATTTCCCCGGCGGTGGCCGGCCGGTTCTTGGAGAACTCGCGGCATTTGGGGTCCGTGAAGTCGGGGTGACGACAGCCGACGGGTTGTCCCTGCTTTCCTGGTACCTGCCGCCCCGCGCCGGCCATCCCGCGATTGTGTATTTTCACGGCAATGGTGGCCATATCGGCTACCGCGCCGAGCGCCTGAGTTGGTTTGCGCGGTACGGCTACGGGGTGCTGATGCTTGAATATCGCGGCTACGGCGGGAACTCAGGCGCGCCGAGCGAGGCCGGCTTCTATGCCGACGGCGCAGCGGCGCTCGATTTTCTTGCGAGCTGCGGCATCACGCCGAACCGCATCGTTCTCTACGGCGAGTCGCTGGGATCGGGGGTTGCCGTGCGATTGGCCGCGCAGCGGGAGGTCGCGGGCCTGATTCTGGAAGCGCCGTTCACTAGCGTGGCCGAAGTCGCGCAATACCATTATTCCTTCATGCCGGCCGCGGCGATGGTGTGGGACCGTTTCGACTCGCTCTCCTGGATCGGCAAGGTCAGAGCCCCGATCCTGTTTTTGCACGGCGAGCGCGATCGGGTCGTGCCGATACGCTTCGGTCGCGCGCTGTTCGATGCAGCGCCGGAACCGAAGGAGTTTTGGACTGCCCAAGATGCCGGTCACGAAACCCTTGCCCAATTCGGCGCTCTCGATGCCGTGCTCGGATTCCTGGAGCGGCGCGTCGGTTGATTGCACTTGCGAACTGGAGGAGGCGATGACCGAAGCGGTGAAAAAGGTAGTGCTCGCCTATTCCGGCGGACTCGACACATCGGTGATCCTGCGCTGGCTGCAGGAAACCTGCCGCTGTGAGGTCGTCACCTTCACTGCCGATCTGGGCCAAGGCGAGGAACTCGAGCCGGCGCGTAAGAAGGCCGAGATGCTCGGTGTGCGCGAAATCTTTGTCGATGATCTCCGAGAGGAGTTTGTCCGTGATTTCGTCTTCCCGATGTTTCGCGCCAACACCCTCTACGAGGGCGCCTATCTCCTCGGCACCTCGATCGCACGGCCACTGATCGCCAAGCGCCAGATTGAGATCGCCCGCCAAGTCGGAGCCGACGCCGTTGCCCATGGCGCCACCGGCAAGGGCAACGACCAGGTCCGTTTTGAGCTCAGTTATTATGCGCTCGCGCCTGACATTAAGGTCATCGCGCCGTGGCGCGTGTGGGATCTGACCTCGCGTACCCGGCTTATGGATTATGCCGAAAAACACCAGATCCCGGTCGCCCGGGACAAGCGCGGGGAGGCCCCGTTCTCGCTCGACGCCAACCTTTTGCATGTTTCTGCCGAGGGTAAGATGCTCGAAGATCCGTGGATTGAGCCGCAGGAGCTCGTCTTCGGCCGCACCGTTGCTCCCGAAGCCGCGCCCGACGCCCCTGAATATCTCGAGATCGCGTTCGAACACGGCGATCCGATCGCGATCGATGGCGAAATTCTGTCTCCGGCGGCTTTGGTCCAACGGTTAAACGAGATCGGAGGCAAACACGGGATCGGACGGCTCGATCTTGTCGAGAACCGCTTTGTCGGCATGAAATCACGCGGCGTGTATGAGACACCGGGCGGCACAATCCTGCAGGCGGCCCACCGCGGCATCGAGAGCTTGACCCTCGACCGTGGCGCCGCGCATCTGAAAGACGAGCTGATGCCGCGCTACGCGGAGCTGATCTACAACGGCTTTTGGTTTTCTCCCGAGCGTGAAATGCTGCAGGCGCTCGTCGACAAGAGCCAGGAATGTGTCGACGGCATCGTGCGCTTGAAGCTCTACAAAGGCTCTGTGCGCGTCGTCGGAAGGAAATCACCTCGGAGCCTCTACAGCCTAGCCCACGTCACCTTCGAAGAAGACGCCGTCTACGATCAGCGCGACGCCGAGGGTTTCATCAGGCTGAATGCGTTGCGCCTGCGCCTCGCCGCCCGCCGGCGCTGAATCTCCGCTCGATCAGCGCGCTCCTCGTTGCGCTTCGAGCCAGCTGATCATGATCCGATTGAAGACGTCCGGGCGCTCGACATTAGGGAAATGGCGGGCGTTCGGGATTTCCTCGTAGCGGCCGCCTGGAACCAGCTCGGCGAGGCGTCGATTTTCGCTAGGCGGGGTGCCCGGATCGTCGGTGCCGCACACCACCAGCACCGGCAAGCGCAGCGACGACAACCGCCCGGTGAAGTCGAAATTCATGATTGCCGCCGAGCAGCCGAGATAACCCGCCGGTGTCGTCGCCGCGACGGTATCGCGGATCTGTTTCCAGCGTCCCGGGTTGCGCGGCCTGAAAGCATCGGTGAACCAGCGTTCTACGGTCGCATCGGCGAGCGGCTCCAGCGAGTTCGCCCGGCGCACCGTGTTCATGCGCTCCTCCCACAATGCCGCCGCAGCCGACGGGCTGGCCGGTAGCGTGTCGCACCACATTGCGGAAATCAGCTTGTCGCCATGGTCGAGCGCGAACGCCTGGCCAATCATGCCGCCGATCGACAGGCCGATGTAGTGGACGCGCGCGAGCGAGAGGGCGTCGAGCATTACGGCGACGTCGTCCGCCAGCGCCTTCATCGTGTAGTCGCCGGCGACCGGGTCGCTGCCGCCGTGACCGCGCATGTCGAGGCGCAGCACCCGAAATCCTTCTTGCAGCAGCGCCGGCAGCTGCTCGGCCCAGCTGCCGCCGTCGGAAGCCAGCGAGTGCGTGATGCAGACGACCGGACCATTCTCGGGCCCGGTGAGATCGTAATAGAGGCAGCGTTCCCTAAGTCCCAGCGGCAACAGCATGGCATATCCTCCTTTTCGCGTTACGGGATGACCACCGGAGCCCCAGCAATCAGCGCGTGAGCGTTGTAAAGAACCGCATACAGCAACAAACCGGCGATGAGGCGCAACAAGCTGATGTCGCGCCAGCGCAAGCGGGTGCGGCCGGTGACGAGCGCGGCAAAGGGTAGGTTTGAGGTAACTTCGGCGAGCCGTGACCAGTTGCTGCCGAGCGCAAGCCGCTTTTTGCGGTCGATCAAGAGCGTACCGCCGAGCGAGAGCGCGGCAAAGGCACCGAAGAACAACAGTGAGCGTAGATCGCCGTTGGCAATCATATGGCTGATCGCCCACAGGCCGATGGCCCACATCACCGGATGACGCGTCACGCGCAGCATACCCGGCGCCGGATCGTCCGCCCGGGCCGCCCGCTCCATACCGACCGCGGTCGGGTTGGGCGTCGTATAGCCCGCAACCAGCAGAACTGTCGCCAGGGGCATGACGACGATCGGAACGAGCGCCATCCACATCTGACGCGGCCACAAGAGAATCGTGGGTGCGTGAGCATATGCCATGAGAAACCACGCGAAGGTCACCAATGCCGTCAGCGAGTAGACCGCGAGAAAACCGCGCTCGCCGAGCTGATCGCGCAATGACCCCCGCAAACCGGTGCTCGACAGCAGGACATGGCTGCCGCAGAACGCGATCCCGGCGATTACCAGCGAGATGAGGCCATGGCTCACTGTACGCCCTTCTCACCACCCGGGCAGGCGTTCGATCTCGGGCGTGATCTTCTCGATCAGTTGCTGCGGGTCGCCGGCAACGCGCACTGCCTTGTTGCGGCTGGTGAACCCCTGAATGATCGAGAGATCCCGGCGCGGAATGCGCCACACCCTTGCGAGCAACTGTAACAGCGCCTCGTTTGCTCGCCCGGCTTCCGCCGGTGCGGTCATTGCTGCCCTCAGAGCGCGCCCGCCCTCGGCCGCCGCGCCAATCGCGACCAGTCGATCGGCATTGGCCCGGGGGACGAGGCGAATTGCCACCCGCAGACCGTTGCTGGCGATGGTGAGCGGTCCTTCAGACAAGATATTCGAACATCAAGTCGCGCGCGAACCACAGCAAGAGGATCAGGATTACCGGCGAGATGTCGAGACCGCCGAGATCCGGGAGGACACGTCGTATCGGGCGGAGCAATGGTTCGGTTATCCGCCAGAGAAAATCCCCGATCGTGGCGACCGCGCGATTGTAGCGGTTGACGACACCAAAAGCGACGAGCCAGCTCAAAACCGCTTGGGCGATCAGCAGCCAGATATAGATCGTGATCACCGTGTTGACGAGGTGGAGTAAAGCATACATCTGACGGATGGCCCGGACGGCGAATGGCGCACAGACCCTAGCGTCAGCCGCCGGTGTCCGCAAGGTTTGGGGGAACATGGCGGGGCCTGCGCTTGACAGGGACCGAGGCAATCACCATAGTCCGCCGGCCTTGCGAGAGGCGACAGACGCGATGGGGCCGTAGCTCAGCTGGGAGAGCGTCGCGTTCGCAATGCGAAGGTCAGGGGTTCGATCCCCCTCGGCTCCACCACCAAGCGCCCGAAAATATAGAAGATTTTCTGCTGCTTAGGGGAAGTGTCTTGGTTGGTCGTCACAAATAGGTTCCATATAGGTTCCTGGCAGCTGCGTTTTGCACCAGGCTAGGCCGCAGGGTCCATGGCGCCTGATTGATGATCGCCGCGCGCCCGTGGGGATAACAGTTACCCACGAGCGAGCTGCCGTTGCCGTCCGAGTCGCGGCCACAATGTCATTGCGGCCCTCCGTCGCGCATCTAATTCAGGCCCGATCAACTCAACGCGTTCTTTGACGAGCAAAAAGACCTGGGCTTTCCGCGCCTCGGGGCCGGCCACGACACGAAGAGGACTTCCTTTGCTCGCACATGGATACGCCCTTCATCGCGACGCGCATGGGAGAAATGTCAGAGACCAGCTTTTCCGGCCCACGGATCGGGTGAGGTCCGGGCGGGCAACACGGCGAAGCTCAGGATTTCCCCTCCGGTCAATAGTGGATCACCGGAACCACCGCCGCCACCACGACCGGCGTGAACCGGAGGTCGTTTCCGGTCGCGGCACCGCCGGCACGCTGCCGGCCTGTCGGCGCGTCAGCGGCGCCATCAGCCGCTCCTGTACCCGCCGCCGCTCCTCTACTTCCGAATCGAGCCGGGCGCGGAGATCACGAATCGTCGCCTCATGTGCCGCAATTGTGCGGTCGCGCTCTTCTAGGACACATTGCAACGTGCGAATCGCCTCGCTGTCATCCCTGTCATCATCCCTGATGTCAGGGGGAGCCGCGTCGGCAATTTCCCGAATGACCTCCCTGATAATCGCCCTGACATTCGGAGTATCCGGGACGGATGTCCGGCGCGGACGTCCGGGGGCGGACACAGGCCCATTTTTGCGAACTCTCACTGTCCGCTTGCGAGCCTCTGTCAGGGGGACAAGGACGCGGACAATCCCGTCATTGCCGACCTGGCGCGGCCAATTCCGACGACGCACCAGGCGTTCGGCTGACAGGGCTGATATCCCCCTGACAGTCGCAAGCTCTGCATAGGTCATGCGGCGCGCGCCATCGCCGACCGCAAGCGTTATGTCCGACGCCATGAATCCCCCCTTCCGGCCAAGAACCGGCCTTGACAATGGTCCCGGCGGCGGGGCAAGCACCGCGCGGTCGCCGACAGCACGCCGATTCGCGGGCCATTGGGGGGACCAGCCCGTGGGAGTGCCGCAGCGCGATCAGCCTAACACAAAAGCGAAAGAGCGGCCGGACAGACCCGGACGTGCGAGGAGCCGGGGCTGGCGCACGTGTGGGGCACGGCGCCGCTCTCTGACCACCAACGTGATCGGAGCACGTTTATGGCCGACGACGATCTATCCTGGCTCACCGACGATGAAAAGACAGCGTTGACGGCGCTGCTGAAGCTTATGCCTAGCCTGACCCGCGTAATTCGGGTTTCCCTAATGGCCATGTGCCTGTTCATTAAGGGCGCGCAGGCGCAGGGGGTAGGGGCTACGGCTACCGCTCAGATGCTGTATGGCATGTGCAGCACGACTGCGAGTGATTTTTGCAATGGGGTCTTTGCCGGTTGGTGGTCGGTTTTATCGGTTCTAACAGTCCCACCAGCCCTTATCCTCAGGTCACCGTACAGTTCTGCGTCCCGACCGGAATCACGCCGTTTCATCTTGCACCAAGTAATTCCCCAGGTCATCGAGGGTGGTCGTGCCCCCGAGGAGGACGGCCGGGTCACGGTCGCCGGTTCCGCGCGTCCAGATCTTGTTGGCGAGGGTCTCTGTAATGAGAAGCGACGGGGAAAAAAGTTTCAGAACCTTTACCTTTTTTCCAAGCAACGCCCAATGAGCTCGCTCGCGGCTACCTATCCGCAGCACTCTCAGCATGCCAGGGTTTCTGCGGCTTTCAGAGGCCTTGTCGTGGCCATGTCACAGCCCTGGTTTGACGCCCGCCGCCCCCAGGAGCCTCTGGCTTGGCCGCCCGCCAGTATGGCGGCTCTAATTCGCGCTCATAGAGCTGCCCGCCATGCTTGCGCCGCCATAGCTCCGCCATGGTGCGGTTCAAAAAATACGTCAGTGTCTCATATGATCCCTTGTCAATAACGACAAGCCAGTGCGGCGCTTGCAGTGTGGTGACTCTCATCGCTTGGACACGTCCTCTGCTGTTCGGCGGACAATGCCCAATGGGGGTCAGGCCTGCCTTGACCTAGTAGAGTAGAGGGCCGGGTTTCCCCGGCCGCCGAGTTTGGACGCACTATCGCCGGAGCAGCGGAGCCTGATGCGATCCGACTGCTCGGTTGAAGCAACGCGGGCTCGCGATATGGTGTCGTCTTTAGACTGCCTCGAAATTGGGTGCTGGTATACTACCGGCGAGTGGATTGCGTCGATTTAATTCTTATGTCGATTTAACCTAGATTTAACCTATTAACCTATGAGTGATCCGCGTGCGGCTTCCCGCGGTGCACAGCTTCCACAGCGTGAGCTTCGCCACAACTTGCCTCTCGCCACAACTTGCGGCTGAGGTGCCGCTTCGCTCGCGGTTCGCTAAAGCGCCTTGACAAAAATAAGGGGCCGCGATGGGCTGACTGCGCACGAGACGCCGTCAAGGAAATTCGAAACCTTGCGCGCAGTTTCCGAGGCGGGTCTCGCAATTTTTCGCGATCCTCCCCCGCACCCCGGTTCTCCCCGTACCGGGCTATGCCGATGAGGCGACCCGTAGTCTGCGCGCAACTTCTTCCCGCGGGTGGCAGGTGTGAGGTAGCTCACACATGCTACGGTATTGGCAAGCTATTGATGGCGCCGCTCCCGCTTGGGAGCGCTCCGTAGCTATGGAGGGCGCCATATCGAAAACCAATCTATCGAGCCGGACGGTGCCAAGGGTCGAACTCGACCACCGCTCGCGCGAGGCGCGGCTCCGCCTTGAGCGGATAGCCCAGCTGTTCATACTGCGTGTTACAGCGACGCATTTCCGGCTGCGACAACTACTCTGTTTTTTCGGGCTCGGAAGATACGGCGGGCTGCCGCAAGAGGGGGGCGATAAAAAGCTCCTCAGCGATCGGGGGCCTTCCGGATTACCGATAATTCTCGGGCTCTTGCTAGAGAATACCGAACTCTATAACTCGTCCGGTGTTTTCAACTTCTAGCGGTCAAACTCTGACGCTTGGTACCCGGCTCGTCGGGCGGCTCTCGACCCAAAGCCGTCCCTGAGCCGGCCGGGGTTTGCGGCTCATTCAGGTTATTGGTCCATTGTGACATGCAGGGCCACATTGCATATGCAGATAGTGATCCGGTCTACCCAAGCTGCAGAAGCTTCGCACGCCCGCTCGCGGCAAGAGAACGGCTAGCTTCGACTCATCGCCATCAACCGTCGGCGCTATTCCTGTGGCGGCAGCGATCTTAGATAGGCGACAAGGTCATGCTTGTCACGTTCGGTTAGTCGAGCCCAGATGGCAGCACGCCCGCTCATGGGCGGCGCGAGGCGACGCTCATCGGCTGAGATGCCCTGTGTCAGAACATGGATGATTTGGTCGTCGGTCCAGTTCCCAATGCCGTGTTCCTTACTGGACGTGATGTTGCGGGTGACCGCCGCGCCCCACGGACCCTCGAAGGGAACACCTCCCGCGCCTATCCGTGACCAGTCTTTCCGACGTTCGCCCGGCAGCGGCGGCGTGTGGCAATCCATGCAATGCGCGACTGGGCCGGCGAGGTAGGCGCCACGCGCCACCGCGTCATCCTTGGGCGGGTCCGGCACGCCTACTACTGGTGGGCCATACGGGGTGAGCGGGAAGGGGTAGGTCGACCGCTCCGTCACCGCATGATGCACCGGCGGCACGGCGCGCAGGTAAGCTA
>Ga0318528_10000261_pt1 | contig 15863 bp, 10 predicted proteins | sample GRESIP052b4f26_FD_202500 | JGI IMG/M metagenome (GOLD analysis project Ga0318528, IMG submission 202500) | Tropical soil microbial communities from Luquillo Experimental Forest, Puerto Rico - GRE.SIPMG.052b4f26 | ecosystem: Environmental > Terrestrial > Soil > Tropical forest > Bulk soil...
GACTTCTTGAAGGTGCCGATATTTGCCATGTCACTTCTCCTTGGCTGTTCGAGCCCGCGACCATCGCGGCCTCGATGGCGATCTGCAGGCCGAAGGCGATCGACGACGCACCCTCTTTGGGCCGGAGCGCAGCGGAGGATGGCGGCGGAGAGACTTTCTTGCTTCGCGAGGAATGGGCGAACCGGGGTCCCCGCGCGCTTGCGCGCGGGGTGGCACGCCCAGGGGAAGAAAGTCTCGCCGCCGCCATTGCGGCAGAGGCGATCGAGGCATAGCCGTCCTTTGGCCAGATCAAGCCATCGGAGGCCGTATGGCTCGCCTGGTCCGAGATACTCAAGGAGAACACGTGGCGGATATCGAGCGGTCCGCACAAGAGGCCGTGCCCATCGGGCGAAGAAAAAGAAACTCCTGCGTAGAGAAAGGCGGTCTCTCGTTGCCGTCCAAACGGGGCGACAGCGCGCCGGCATCATCATTGGTATCGGGGCAACCGAGGTCGCGACTTGGCTCGCCGTGAAGCGCCGCAACAAAACGGACTGGATCAGGACTCAACGATCTGATTCACGTCAATCGCACTCGACACGAGGCATGGCGTCGCAATCTGTCTGGTCCGTGCCGTTAGCAGGGTGAGCGACCTCACGTAGGCGGCAAAGGCCGGCTCGGATCGTTCGGGGCAGACAAGTTTATGCGCGCCCACGCGATCGTCGCGACCATGATTGCGCCGGCGACTGCCATGGTTTGACGCCAACCTTCAATGGGTACGACGAGATAGGCGAGCCCATGGGCGGCATGATAGCCCGCAACGGCGGCCGGCATCGCGAACAACAGCGCGATTGCTGCGCGAACGGGCGTCGAGCGCAACGTCCTAAAGGCAATCTGTCCGGCAAACAGGACCATGACGCTCATAATTGCACCGACTGCAATCGCTGCGATCGGCCCCGAATCGCTGCGATACGCGGCAAGTGCTGCGGTAAAGCCCGCGAACAATGGAAGCGCATCGACTGCCAGCGCAAAGATGAGCCAACACAGGTAGCCGAGGCCAACAAAGCTGAGAATAATGCCGATGATGAGCATGGCGGTAGGTCTCCGTGCAGGTAGACGGCTTGCGCCTCCCACCACCACCACGGCGCAACCCGAGATTAGCAGATCTCCTTCATCTTTGGAATCCATCTCAGGGCGATGCAGCCGTGAGGAAGTGGAGCGCGACTTAGCCGGCGCAAGGCGGCAAGTCACGTTCCGCAATTGCGTCAGATGCAGTGGCGGCGCTTAGGCGCCGCCGAACCTCCATACCGGGATGCCGAGCCTCCGGGCCTTATCGGCCAGGTTGGCCGAGATACCGGAGCCAGGAAAGACGATCACGCCGATCGGCAGCACCGCGAGAATCTGGTCATTGCGCTTGAACGGCGCCGCCTTGGCGTAGCGTGTCCAGTCAGGCTTGAAGGCGATCTGGGGAATCTTGCGGTTGTTGGCCCAGCAGGCGGCGATGCGTTCGGCGCCTTTTGGGCTGCCTCCGTGCAGCAGCACCATGTCGGGATGCTTGGCGCGGACTTTGTCGAGCGTGTCCCAGATAGCGCGATGATCGTTGAATTCGAGGCCGCCGGTGAAGGCGATCTTGGCGCCGGCGGGCAGCAAGAGCTCGGTTTCCGCGCGGCGTTTGGCGGCGAGAAAATCGCGGCTGTCGATCATGGCTGCGGTCATGCTGCGATGATTGACCATGGACCCGGAGCGCGGTCGCCAGCACGAGCCGGTGTGGTGCTCGAAGTGATCGGCAGCCTGGTCGCGGAAGAGCTCCATGCTGTTGCGGCGCTCGATGAGTGTGAGGCCCTCGGCAATGAGCCGCTCCAGTTCGACCGAGCGGATTTCAGAGCCGTCCTGTTCCTTCTGGCTGCGCTTTTGCGCGACCTCGTTGTTGTCGAGCTCGCGTTGCACGCGGTCGGCGGCGCGGTGGAAGAGGTTGACCGTCGACCAGAGTAGATCATCGAGATCGGGCTCGAGGCGCGTGTCGGAGAGCGTCGCGATCAGCGCATCGAAGATGTCGGCGACGGCGCCCGCGATGGCGTTGGCTTCCGGCAGTGGCCGCGGATCGGGCTCGTCCTGGAACGGGCGATGTCCATGCAGCTGCAGCTCGGTGAGGACGCTGTCGGTTGGTGATGACGTGTGCAGGGATGAGAATTCAAGGTCGTCGCGATCGGTCGTCATGGTGAGCTCCTTCTCGGATCGGCCGCGCGCAACAGCGGCCTTCACGGCGATCAGAAGACGGCGGGCGGACCGGGCCTGCACCGCGGAGCGTAAGCGACAGCGGCCGGAGCACAGCGGAGGACGGCGGGCAGCAGCTATTTTGCTTCGCGCTGCAAAGCCGGAGACCTGCTTGTCGCGCCGCGTGGGCAGAATCGCTCTCCGGCGGCGGAAAATAGCCGCCGCCCGCCGTTGCGGGCGCGGTCCGCTTGCCGTCCGATCGCCCTCTTGAAGGCCGCGTCGCGGCCGCATTCCGGGAAGCGAGGATCGCCGCAAACCGATACGATCGGCGGAGTCGAGAGCCTGGATCGCATTCGTCATCCCGGCTCGACGGCGTCCGTCGCATGCAGGAACCGCTGCACGTCTTCCGGGACAAGCTGGATGCGCAAAGCAGCGCGAAGCTCATCGTTGCCCAGGTGACGCAAATCTTCGTTGAAGTCGGCGAGCACCGGCGAGAGCGCAAGCGCTTCGATGCCGGCCGCGCGTGCCCGCTCAGTCAAGGCCGCAACCGCAACGTCGCCGGCGGGATCGCGGTCGCGGGCGACGTAAAGGCGCCGTAGCGTTGCCGGAAGCAGAATGGCAGCGAGGTGATTGGCCGAGAGTGCCGCGAGCATGGGCATACGCAGGAGAACGCTACGCAGCGACAGCATGGTCTCGATGCCCTCCCCGGCGGCCATCACGTCAGCTGCGGTGCCAAAGCGAACGCCATGACCAAGCAGATGGCCCATCGCCCGCCGCGGCGTATCGACGGGTGCTTTGTCGCCGCTGGCTGGGTCGAGCCACGTGCGATGTGCGCCGGTGATCGTGCCGGCGAGGTCGGTTACTGCCGCGATCAGCGCCGGCCACACCTCGGTCGCCGCGTCGGCGTCCGGCCGATAGTAGCAGCGCGGGTGGAAGCGCAGCGCCGCCGTTTCGTGGAAAGCCGTAATGCCGCGGTTACGCAAATAAGCTTCCGCGATGGTGCCCGGAATCGGCCGCGATGCCGCAAACAGACGGCGCGCGGATTCCGGCGATCCGATCGGAGCCGGTGACCGCGGTGCGCGGCAATCATATGTCGGTCCGACGCGTGGCAGGCTAAGAAACGCCCGCGCCTCATCGAGCACATCAGTGAAGCGATCGAATCCCATGCTGAGCGCAATGAGATCGAGCAAGTCACCGTGCTCGCCGGTGGCGGCGTCGGTCCATTTGCCGGCGGCGCCCTTGCCGCTCTCCGGACCAGTGAGCCGAACGAACAGGCTGCGGCCCGGCGTGTTGGCGACATCGCCGACCACCCAATAGCGGCCTTGGCGGCGGCCATTGGAGAGGTAGCGGCGGCACACCGCCTCGGCATCGCGCGCGAGGCGGCGCGCCAGTTCGGCAGCTTGTGAGGCCATGGCTCCCGCCTCACGCTGCCGTCTTGTCGGCGAGGCCAACGAGCGGATGGCGCTCCATGAGCTTGGCGAGAATTGCCGGGCCGGCGGTGCCGGTCGGCACGAACAGCCGAAGCTTCCAGGAGATGATTTCGGAGATGAGACCGATGGCTTTCAGCCGCTCGACCATGCCGTCTGAGAAGGCGGACAGCTCGATGCGGAATTCGCCCATGACCTTGACGCGGCGGAGCTCCAGTCCGTCCTGGAGCTGCAAGACGGCGCGTCCATCGAGCACGGCCGCGAAGGCGTCGGCCGGAGCGAGCATCGGCGCGTCGGTCTCAACCGTCTCGGCCACCCACGCCGGCGAGACTAGCCGCCCGATGATGCGCTCGCCGTCGTTGGTCTGCAGCCGATAGACGCGCATCGAGTCATTCGGCAGCCGTTTCCAGATCGGCAGCAGCAGCCCAGTGACGACGTGAAGAGTGCTATCGGCGAACGTAGGCACCTGCGGGATCTCAGCCTCCCAGGCCTGCTCGAATTCAGCGGGATTGGCCTCGCGCCAATGGCTGTGCGCCAGGTCGTCGAGCGCAATGGCTGGACGCTCCATCGGCCGCAGCAGGCGCGCGCGCCGTTCGACAGTGCCGTCGTCGCGCATCAGGCTCGCCGCCGGCACCTGCACAGCGGCGCGTTTAGACTGGTCGTTGACTAAAATCTTGGCGTGCCGATCCCGCGCGCGCTCGAGAGCCTCGGCAAGAGTGAACGGCCGGTTGCGATCGCGGCGGGTGATGGTGAAGACGCTGGTCTCGGCGCCGCCCTGCGGGTGGGTGTAAAGCGTCCGGCGATCGGTGACGGTGAGACTCTCGGCGATGATGGTCTCGACGCCGATGTCGTAGGTGCCAGACGCAATGGCGCCTTCGACCTTGGCCCGGAGCAGATCATCGAACACGCCGAACAGCGTGTTCTGCAGATCGATGGTGAGCGCCAGCAGCCGATTGAGGAAGGTGGTGATCGGCGGCAGATCTTCGCGCAAGCTCCCGTCGTTGTCGGTCAAGCGTAGGCCGGTCGCGTCTTCGAACATTTGCAGCGAGCAGCCCACGACCTTGCCGGTAAAGATGAGGAGGTAGAGCTGGCGCAGCGCCGCCCGCGCATAGACGGACTCGAGATTGTCGTTGGCGCGGAACAAGCCTTGGCCGCCGGTCTGCCGCTGCCCCTTGGTGATGGCGCCGAGCGTATCGAGCCGCCGTGCGATGGTGGAGAGAAAGCGCTTCTCGGCTTTCACATCCGTGGCGATCGGCCGGAACAGCGGCGGCTGCGCCTGGTTGGTGCGGTTGGAGCGGCCGAGGCCTTGGATCGCGGTGTCGGCTTTCCAGCCGGCCTCTAAAAGGTAGTGCACGCGCAGGCGCTGGTTCTTGGCGGCGAGGTCGGCGTGATAGGAGCGGCCGGTGCCGCCGGCGTCGGAGAAGACGAGAATGCGTTTCTCGTCGTCCATGAAGGCCTGTGCTTCGGCGAGATTGGCGGAAGCCGCGCGCGCCTCGACGGCGAAGCGGTCAAGACCACCTGCCCCGGTCTTGCGCACGATGCGGCGTGAGCGGCCGGTGATCTCGGCGACATTGTCGGTGCCGAAGCGCTGCACGATCTGGTCCAGCGCGCCCTGCACCGGTGGCAGGGACGCGAGCCGCTCGATCATGCGGTCGCGCCGCTCGATGGCCTCGCGGCATTGCACCGGCTGGCCGTGACGAAACACCGAGCGGGAGAAGAGATTGCCCTCGCCGTCGGTGAACGGCTCGTAGAGCTGGGTCGGAAAGCCGTGCTCCAAGTAATCGAGAACGTATTCGCGCGGCGTGATATCGACCTGAACGTCGCCCCACTCTTCGGTCGGAATTTCGGCAAGGCGCCGCTCCATCAGCGCTTCGCCCGTTGAGACGATCTGGATGACGGCGGCATGTCCTTGCTGGAGATCACGGTCCACGGCGGCGATCAGGGTCGGAGTCTTCATCGCCGTGATCAGATGATTGAAGAAGCGCTGCTTGGCGCTCTCGAACGCCGAACGCGCCGCCGACTTGGCCTGGCTGTTGAGCGTGCCGGTCTCGCCGGTGACGTTAGCGGCCTGCAGCGCCGCATTGAGATTGTTGTGGATGACCTGGAACGCGGCCGCATAGGCGTCGTAGACGCGGACCTGCTCGTCGGTGAGCTGATGTTCGAGGAGTTCATATTCGATGCCCGCGAAGGAGAGCGAGCGGGCCGCATAAAGGCCGAGCGCCTTGAGGTCGCGGGCGAGCACTTCCATGGCGGCGACACCGCCGGTTTCGATCGCCTCGACGAATTCGACGCGGGTGGCGAAGGGAAAATCGGCTCCGCCCCAGAGCCCGAGCCGCTGGGCATAGGCAAGATTGTGGACCGTGGTCGCTCCGGTCGCCGACACATAGAGCACACGCGCATTCGGCAAGGCGTGCTGCAGGCGCAAGCCCGCCCTCCCCTGAAGCGATGGCGCGCGCTCGCCGCGTTCGGATTTTTCGCCAGCCGCGTTCTGCATGGCGTGGCTCTCGTCGAAGACGATGACCCCATCAAAGTCGCGGCCCAACCAATCGACGATCTGTTGCACGCGCGAAAGCTTTTCCTCGCGGGCGTCGGACCGTAGCGTGGCGTAGGTTGTAAAAAGGATGCCGTGCTCAAGCCGGATCGGACTTCCCGGACGGAAGCGCGAGAGCGGCGTGATGAGCAATCGCTCTTGGCCGAGTGCCGACCAATCACGCTGCGCATCTTCGATCAGCTTGTCCGATTTCGAGAGCCAGACGGCGCGGCGGCGGCCTTTGAGCCAATTGTCGAGAAGAATGCCGGCAACCTGACGGCCCTTGCCGGCGCCGGTGCCGTCGCCCAGAAACCAGCCGCGGCGGAAGTGGATAGCATTGTCGGCGTCATCCGATGCAGCCGATACGACGTCGAATGTTTCGTCGACCGTCCACGCGCCAGAGACATATCCGGCGTGGACTTCACCCGCATAGATGACGCTCTCGAGCTGCGCATCGGACAGCAAGCCATCCGTAATGACCACCGGCGGAAGATGTGGGCGATAGCTGGGTTTCGGCGGCGCGACCGATGCCATGGCAGCTGATTGCACGAGCCGTGTCGGGTGCGCTCTCGCGCCAGGAATATGGATCGACTGAAGCGCGTATTCTTCATAGAGCGCATCAGTGATGCGGCCGCCGGACTGCGGCGCCCAGTCAATAGTCTCGTAAGTGAGTTCAACAGCACCCGGATCACCTGCCGCCGCGGAACACTTGGTCCGGGAAAGGAGAATACGCTGCGCGTTGCGTATTCGCGGAGCGACCCGCTGCATCCTCGGCGCGACGGTAGCTGCTGCCGTCACGGCGGGTCGCGACGGAACGAGCGCCGTCACCCAGTCGAGCAGCACTCCCGCGTCGGATGCCGTGCCAGGCGAAGTGGGGAATGCTGTCGGATCGTCACCCGGTATACGGTCGATAACGGTCAGACGCGTCTCAGTGGTGGTGCCATGGCGGGCATAAACGCGCCCATCGATTGCCGCTGAAAACACGACGTGTGCGCGTTCCTGCAGCCGAACGAAGTTATCGCGCCACGTCGGATTGTCGGGAGAAAGATTGGCGCCCGTTATGGCGACCAGGCGTCCGCCGTCGGCAAGACGCGCCAGCGCCGACGCAACGTGCCGGAACGCGGCATCGGCGACCCGGCCATCGACATGCGCCGCCACCGAGAACGGCGGGTTCATCAGCACGACGGTCGGATGGATGTCTCCATCGAGATGATCGTGGATGTGCGCGGCGTCATGCCGAGTGACGCCGATGCCTCCGAACAGCTGATCGAGCAGACATGCGCGTGCGTCAGCGAGCTCGTTGAGATGCAGCTGCGCAGCGAGCTCGGCATGAATCGCAAGGAGCCCGATGCCAGCCGATGGTTCGAGCACGAGATCGTCGGACGTAAGCGCGGCCGCCATGCTGGCGACGAAGCCGAGCTCAATCGGCGTGGAGAACTGCTGGAGCGCTTCACTCTCCTCGGAGCGGCGCGTATGCGAAGGAACGAGCGCCGCGAGCTTTGTCAGCATGGCGAGGAATGCCGCAGGCGATGCGGCGCGTTTGCGCATCGCCGGTCCGAACTTGCGCAGGAACAGAATCTGCGCCCCCTCACAGGCGTCGTAGGCGGTCTTCCAATTCCACGCGCCTTCAGCATCCGAGCCGTGGAAGGCCGTCCTCATCACATTGCGCAATTTCTGCGCATCGATGGCGCGGCCGTGTTCGAGATCGGCGACAAGCAATCTGGCCGCGGTGACAAGTGCCGCGCCGGTATCCGGTGAAGCAGCTGCAGGCGCGGTGCAGCGAGCGGCCGCCAGCGCGGCCGGCGAGAGAAGCATGGAATGCATGGGAGGAAATCCAGGAGAGCGAGGACGGGGATGAGCCGCTGGGCGCTCTCTCGACCCCAGCCGGCTCAAACCCGTTCCGGCCGTCCTCTCACTTTCAGCGCAGCAGGCTCGCTCTCCGTCGGGCTGCGCCGTCATGAAAAAAGCCCGGCGCAAAGCCGGGCTTCGGAGGTTGGAAGATGCGGGGCGGATATTGCGCCCCGCTGGTATGACTCATTCCGCCGCGACGGGGTGAAAGGGCTCCTCGGCCTCGGCCGGATCCTCCGGATTGCCGTCTTCCGCGTCGGCGAGGAACGCCGGCAGAGCGTCCGTTGAGGTTTCGGATTCGGCGTCGCCGCAGCCGACCTGGGCATCCGTCGTGCGCAGTGGTTCGGGGAGCCAGCCCGTATCCGTCAATAGCCGCTCGGCCTCCCTGGCCATTTCCGGTTTCTTTAGACGATCGATCAGCTGCGCAGATGCCTTGCCCCTCGCTTCGCGCACGGCTTCGAGAATGCGCGCCTTCGGGACGCGGCCGAGATAATTGTCAACAGTGGGCTTCCAGCCGGCTGCCGCCATGTCGAGGTTTACGGCGCGAGCAAGCGCGTCGGCATGGGCAAGGCGCGCCGGGCTGCGGTTCCACGGTTCATGCACGGCATTGATGCTGAGCGCGGCGCAGTGCGCGAACAGTGCCGCCTGGCTGTCGCTGTCCAATGCCACCAGCGTCGGCCAGAAATCATCGTCGTCGTGCGGCAGCTGCTTCGCCCATTGCTGATGGCGCGCCTCGATCGCCTTGGCGGAGGCACTGTCGGCGAGACCCGGCGCCTGGGCATTGAAGCCTGCGCTCTTGGTGGAGATCTCGAGGCACGTGCCTGATGACATCCGATAGAATGTCCCCAGGCAGAGCGCATGCAGCACTGCGGCAAATGCGACGCTCGGATCGTTGGCCAGTGCATCGCGCAGCGCCAGCGTCCGGTGCGCCGTCAGCTCGGTGATGAGGCGCTCCGACAGCGGCTTGAGGCCGTCGTCTTCATCGGCTTCGGCTTGCGGCTCAGACACTCCATTGGTGTGCACGGTGATGACGGGTCGCGTCGTGGTACTTGGTTCGGCGACCGCAGGATCACGTCCATCGGTCTCGGTGGGTTGCGCCGGCGGCTCGTCTACCGGATTGACGTAGCCGCGGTCGATGCGGAGCTTGCCCTCGCTGTCGATGCTGACGAACGCGCCAGCGCGTCCGACATCCGCCGGATCGTAGATGACGGGGCGCTCTTCCAACGCGATGAGCGCCGTTTCGATCTCGTCGAGCCGCTGGTCCACCTCGTCCGGCAGTTCATCGGCATCGGCGTATTCGGCTTCGAGACGGTCGAGTTCCGCCCGCAAGGCCTCCCGGGTCGCGCGCTCCTCGTCGGTCAGATCGACCATCGTTCCGTCGAGCCGGCGCAGACCTGCCGTGTGGCTGTACGGAAACTCGACCGCGACCGCGATCCACTTCCAGCCCTCGGCGCGAAGCGTCTCCGCTTCGGCCTTAAGCTTCTCCGTGACTAGGCGGTCGAGAAGCGTCGGGTCCTGCAGCCAGCCGCCGTCGTCATGCTCGAACAGGTCGCGCAGGACCACGCCACCCGCGGCTTCATAGACATCGACCCCGACGAATTGCGCCCGCTTGTCGGCCGCACGCACCGCGCCTTCGGTCAGTTGGCGGCGAATGTGGTACGGCTCCTTGTTGTAGCAGTGGTCGAGCGCCTCCCAGACCTGCTCCTGGCGCGCGTGGTCGTTGGTCACCGTGAACGCCATCAGCTGCTCCAGCGTCATGCCATCTTCGGCGTAGACGTCGAGCAGTTTCTGGGAGACCGCAGCAAGCTTCAGCCGCTGCTTGACGACACTCGGGCTGACGAAGAACCGCGCGGCGATGTCCTCCTCGCTCAAGCCCTTCTCGCGCAAGATCTGGAATGCGCGAAATTGGTCGAGCGGATGAAGATCCGCGCGCTGGACATTCTCCGCAAGCGAATCTTCCTCGGCCAAGCCCTCGGTCCGCACCACGCACGGTACGGGCTGGGTCTTGTTCATGCGCTTCTGCTTGACCAGGAGTTCGAGGGCCCGGTAGCGGCGGCCACCCGCCGGCACCTCGAACATGCCGGTCTCCTGGCTGTCGGCGTCCATCACCGGCCGGACATTGAGGCTTTGGAGAAGCGAGCGCCGGGCAATGTCTTCGGCAAGCTCCTCGATGGAGATGCCGGCCTTGACCCGGCGCACGTTGGACTGGCTGAGCACCAGCTTGTTGAAGGGGATGTCGCGCGAGGCGCTGAGCGTAATCTTGGCGGTTGCCATGTGGATATTCTCCGCGACGGGCGGCCGAAAGCCTTTCTCTCGACCTCCAACCCGTCGTGGACGACCCTCCTTCCTCTCACTCTTTCGACACCGCCACTGCCGCGGCGGCGCGACTGTTGAACACCTCACATCGCCGGAATGAGTGTGAAGTGGCGGAGTCGGCGCCAAGCGCTCAGCCTGCGCATGCTGCCGGGGCGGCGGTCGCATCCGGGCGGTCGACAGCCCTCGCGGCTTCCAAGGCATCGTCAGTATTGGGGCGAAACGCGAGCAGATAGTCGGCCGCCTTCGAAGCGGCGCTGGCAGCGCGCACGATGGCGCGATCGTCTTCGCGTAATACCTCGAGCCACGATCCGATGTAATCGGCGTGGCGCACCGTCGGCACGATACCGAGCGAGGCGCACACAAAGGCGCTGGTAATCTCCGCGACCAGCTCTTCCTTGGCGTACAGCGCCGAGCCGAAGTGACCCGACAAATCGCGGCCAAGCCGTGACGGATGACCAGTCCAATGACCAAGCTCATGTACCGCCGTGCGGTGCCAGTTGATCGGCTCGAAATACGCCTCGGGCCGCGGGACCTGTATGAAGTCATACGCCGGGCTGTAGAAGGCGCGATCGCCACCGATACGGAAGTCGGCGGCGGTCGCGTCGATGAGCGCTTCAGCGTGCGGCAGAATGAGACCGTCTGGTACAGGTGCGGGAGCGCTAGTCAATTCCGCAGGCAGACCGTCGCATTGATCGGTGTTGAACACCGTAAACCGCTTGAGGAATGGGATCGTATTCGGCTCATCGCCGTCGCGCTCGGCGCGCTCGCGTTCCTCGTCCGGTACAAAGCGGTCGGCATAGACGACCGTGGTGCCGTGCTCGCCCTTGCGGACATTTCCGCCGAGCCGCAGCGCTTGGCGGAAGGTGAGCCAATTCTGGGTGCTGAAACCGTGTTCGATTACCGCCTCCCAAAGGATCAGCACGTTGATCCCTGAGTATCGGCGCTGGGTGGCCGCGTTCTTCGGCATCGTGAGCGACGCCTTCGCCGCTACAGTCCCCCAGGGCTGGACCCAAGGTACCCGGCCGGCCTCGAGCTCGGCGATGATCTTGTCGGTGATTTCCTGATAGAGGCTCGGCCGGTCCCGGCCGGCGCGAGCGCGAGCAGTGTGTGTGGACATCGCGGATCTCCGCGACGGGCGCCGCGAGCCTCTCTCGCGACTTTGAACCCGTCACGGCCGATCTCGACCGAACCCCTCACTCTCGGGGCGTTGCGGTTGTCTCCGCAGAAGCGGGCGGCTGAGACCAGAAGCTCGGGCCGCGGGGAAGCCTTTTGATTGTGCCGGTGCCGACAAGAGGACACATCAGCAGGCTTGGGCAGCTAGATATAGAACCTGAATGGCATGGGTGGTGCTTCCAATCCACGCGGCGAGGCAGTCAAGATTTCGCCGACGCGATCGGCAAACTTCAAAGTGACAGGCAAGCCGCTGGCATAGTCGCAGGCGTTGTAGTTGATCTTGGTCAACGCCAGCACGTCGCGCATGATGGCCACGAGGTCGCCGTCGCCGCGATTCATTTCAATCAATAGCGGCTTGGGTGTTTCGAATCCGGGATAGGTCCGGATGCGGGGCACATAACCAGTTGTCCAGAGGTAGCCCTCTTTGCGAGACATTGTCACGGACGTGCCGCGGAGCACGGGCATATCCGTGTCTGCGCGAAACAGTCTGAGGTCTTGCGTCGGTCGAATGCGGACACCGACGAGCTTCGTTTCGGGCGAAACGGCTGAAGCAAATCCATCCCATTCTTCGTCCTTAAAGCGCTGCCGACCATGAATGAAAAGCTCGGCTGGAGGCCCGCCATGGTCTTTGGTATAGGCTTTGATGACTTCCGTGGCCAAATCCCTCGCTGGCTCGCGGCGAAGATGAAATTCCCGGCTCTTCGATGAATGCCACGGCCCCAGCGCGCCGCGAAAGACGACGCCATTGCCGGAATTGAGAAACATCTGCGCGGCGCAGCAAGCGTCGCCCTGCTCCTTGGGCGAAGGGTCTTCTTTGAAGACGAGGCCGACATAACAAACGCGCGGTCTCACATCGGCAATTTGCCAAGGTTCGACGCGGGCTCCCTTAAAGTAAAGCGTCGTCGAAAAATTCCACGCTATGCGAGCGCGTTCTTGCAAAGAGCGCGTCGGGTTGCCGAAACGGTCAAGCTCAAGCTCGGGATCAAGTGTGGTTTCGCGGACGACTTGAATGACGACCTCTTTGTGAAGAAGCTGCGCCTTGAGCTGATGGTGGAAATTTCGGGCAAACATATAGATTTGAGCCTCGTCCGCCATATCAGGAAACAACGATCCACCACTGCGGAGAATCTCTGCGGCGGCTTTTTCGGACATCAGTGTGGATGGCGTGGAATCTTTCGGACCACCGACTTGCGGTCGTCCGTACCGATGAACGATTTCAGGCACGATCGTGATCCAAAGGTCGGGCCACCGGTCGTCGGAGCGAAGATGCTCAAGAATTGCGTTCTCGAAGAGCTGAACGGCGGACCGAACGGCGTCGTGGCGGTTGGTCTTGCGTATTGCGTTTGAAATGTCGTTGCTCGAGAGGGGAATCGTGACGAGCGGTTTGGTTTCTAGACGGATGCCAAAGGCGGCCTGAAACCCCGGCCATGGTGAACTGTGCAATTGCTCGGGCCGCTCCGCCGGCAATCGCCGCATCAGAATTTCGAGCCATTTGGTGACGAGCTGGATGCCGTCGGCGGTGCCGACAATGCCCACGTGGATAACCCCGGGGCTACCCTGACTGGCAACTGGGCCATAGAGAAACAGTCCATCCTGCCGATGTTCGAGCTTCTGGCAGCTCCCGAATTCGAGCAAAGGCTCGTCGATGAAATGGGTTTGGATGGTCATTCGTTATCCTCGCCATCGTCGTCAGGCTCTGGCTCGTCGAGGTCTTCGAATTCGTCTTCGAGCGCCGCACTAGGAACGATATTGCCTTCATCGTCCTCTTCGGTTGGTAAGGGCGGATCGACGGCGTCGTAGGATACAGGGACTTTCAGGAGAAGCGGCCAGATAGAAATCTGGAAAGAGTCATTCCCGGCCGCCGCTGCAATTGCCGGATTCCCGTCAGCAAGAAAATGCATCGCCGCGACCAGCCGGTCGCGCCATACGTCATTCCACCACGATTTGGTCAATCGGCGTCGGCGCTTGTGCGTCCTCTCCCCCGGTAGCGCCGTTTTGCCGTCGGCGCTAAGGACGACGTTCGCGTGAACCCGATAGACGAGTTCGGGCCATACGCGGGGTTTGGCAAGAAGACAAACATGCCATCGCAAACCTTTGAACTTGCCGCTCATGGAACGGCGGACGCGCCGTCCATCGGGAGCGTCAAAGGCAATCTTATTTTCGGGCAAAATTCCATCGGAAAGAACCAGCCGACTTCTTTGGAGGCAAACTCGACCGGCAGCAACCCACGACTTCGCGCAATCGCATCGAAGCGCTGGCGCAGCAGGTTGACAACGTCATTCGTGGCGCTGCTCCGGTCAAGAAAAGGACCGAGGTTGTCAGCGCCAATAAAGTCTCCGAAAGCAATATCGTAGGCGGTTGGCGTCTGTTGCTCAAAGGTGCTGCCTGCTGAAAAAGCGGCGGGCGGCTGGTTTCTTGGGCAATTTCTTGGGCGCGAGTTTTGCGGGATCAGTTAAGTACTTAGTATTTTGGTCGGAATGGCAGGATTTGAACCTGCGACCCCCTCGTCCCGAACAAGGTGCTCTACCTCGGCACCACTGATTCCACCGCTGCTCGCGGTTTTGGCGAGCTTGTCGCAGGAACGAAAGCGAAGGAAAAGTAGAACAGGCTTGTGCAGAAATCGCACACCGCTCTCGCCAATGCGTTGATCAAGCTAATCTTTCGCTCCAATCCACCATGGGATGGACTGGTCCACTGATAAGAGCTGCGACGGAGCGCAGTAGGCTATAACTGTCCGCCGACTTTGTCTGATGAATAGCTGTCCGATTTGCACGCTGTGGCCGCCGACGGCCCGACGCCCGTTGAATTGCCCTTCCCTATCGGCGCCCTCTCATGTGGTGTCGAGGCCATATTCGTGGGATGTCAGCGATCGTGAGCGAGACTAAGTCAGCCGTGCCATTGCAAGCGGTTTCTGGCCTAGTGGGCTGCAGAAAGCCATCGGGGCCATCACTCGGCACTAAACGAGCCATCCGGAGGCCCGAATTACGCCAGATCGTGCCGCTTGCCGACACAACGATTTACGAGATGGAGCAGCGAGGGGAATTTCCTCGCCGATTCTACCTTACAACACGGTGTGTAGCTTGGGACCTCGCAGAAGTGGAAGCTTGGCTCGACGCGCGTCGGCGCACATCCGATGCCGAGATGATCAACCGTGCCCCTGCTCCCGATGTACGTCGGCGAAAAGCGAGACCGGTCCGGCAATAGCTTAAGACGCCGACAACTGCATTGACGGTGGGTAGAGAGTTGGCGTGCGCTTCTGCCCCTGGACCCAGGAATCAATCACGTCAGCCCGGCACTTCTCGATCCAATCGCTGTTAAAACCAAGCTCATTCAGGAGGGTCGACCCAGTGCGACGCAAGTCGTGCACGGTGAATGGCTCAAGCGGCAGACCCTTCTTTTTAGCACGCTCCACAACTGCCATCGTTATGCGGTTGAACGTAGCCCGCGACAAGGGAGCGTCCGCGTCATAGCGCGACGGCAGCACATAACGTGAGTTGGCTGCGCAGGTCTTGAGTGCAATCAAGATGTCCAGCGACTGCCGGGAGAGATAGACATTGTGTGGTTTGCCGCGCTTCATTCGCTGCTTCGGAATGCTCCAGACTGCATTTTCAAAATCCACCTCATCCCATGTTGCATCTAGCAATTCGCTTTTGCGAACCATTGTCAGCAGAATTAGTCGTAGGCCCAGGCGGATCGTAGGCAGTGTGGCGATGTGCTCGATCTCCTGAAACAAGATCCGGATTTCAGCCGGCGAAAGCGACCTGTCTTTTGGCACAAACGTGGCAATCGAAGCGGGACCAACCGCGTCCGCCGGATTCGCAACCTTCTCGCCATGGAGGATCGCGAAACCATAAATTTGTTTGACGATATCGCGAACATGAATGGCCGTCGCTGGCGCTCCACGATCCTTCACTTTATTGCTGAGGCGAGCAACGCCCATGCCATAGGGGAGCCGGCCATCGGTACTGTCTCTGCGAGCGGCCGGAAGGCCGCGACAGCTCGATTTTTACCGTCAAAGAAAATACCGTCACCCATCCAGGGAATGCTTTGTTTACCAATGACATGCGGCGAATTTTTGGAGGTTGCTTGGTCGCATTAGCCTGACGGTATGGTGAGAATGAGGTCGACGGCCAGGGCGCATACCGTCACCTATACCGTCAACTCTCTGCGCTTAGGCACGATAGTCGGCGATCCATGCCGAACGTTTATTTGAATAATTTCAGGCTGTTATTTGCAGGGAGCGATAGGCGGCGATAGCTCGTGGCGAAGGTCGGACTACTCCCACTCGATCGTGCCCGGCGGCTTCGACGTCACGTCATAGACGACGCGATTGACGCCCTTGACCTCGTTGACGATGCGGGTCGCGACTTGCCCAAGGA
>Ga0318528_10000263_pt1 | contig 15856 bp, 11 predicted proteins | sample GRESIP052b4f26_FD_202500 | JGI IMG/M metagenome (GOLD analysis project Ga0318528, IMG submission 202500) | Tropical soil microbial communities from Luquillo Experimental Forest, Puerto Rico - GRE.SIPMG.052b4f26 | ecosystem: Environmental > Terrestrial > Soil > Tropical forest > Bulk soil...
GTGCATGACTTCGACTACTTCGCGGGCGCCTGGACGACGCGTCAACACCGTCTGAAGGCGCGCGGTGTCGGCAGCACCGACTGGGAGGACTTTCCTGCGACGCTGTGCATGACGCCGTACCTCGGCGGCATGGCGACCGTGGACGAGCTCTATATGCCCACCAAGGATCGTGCGGGTCTGACGCTGCGCACGTTTGACCCCGCGAAGCGTCAGTGGTCGATCTATTGGGTGAGCAGCGTCACCGGCAAGCTGGATCCGGTGCCCGTGGTAGGCGGCTTTGCGGGCAAGCACGGCGAGTTTTATGCTGCTGATGAGGAGAACGGTCGCCCGATAAAAGTGCGCTTCACGTGGAACAAGATTGATCAGAACCACGCTCGCTGGGAGCAGGCATTCTCGTACGATGACCGGACCTGGGAAACCAACTGGACGGCCGACTTCGAGCGAGCCGATCCGGCGAAAGCCTGTGAGAACGGTCGCCCGCGGCGCGAGAAGTCGTAAGTGCGAACGGAGAGTTAGGCATGGCCAGTTACGAGGGCGGATGCCTGTGCGGAAGCGTCAGGTACCGGGTCACTGCAGCGGCCATTGAAACCGGTTATTGCCACTGCCGCATGTGCCAACGCAACAGCGGTGCGCCGGTAGTCGCCTGGACGACGTTTCCGGCGACGAGTTTTTCCTGGATGGCGGGATCGCCCGCCAGTTACGCGTCTTCGCCGCAGATTCAGCGGCAGTTCTGCGCCCACTGTGGAAGCTATCTGGTCTTTCGCCAGGAGAACTCCACGGAGGTGAGCGTCAATACGGCCTCATTGGACGATCCCGGCCCGTTTCAACCGCGGCTCCACATCTTCGTTGAGAGCCGGATTCCGTGGTTCAGGACGGACGACGATTTGCCGCAGCACATCGGTTACGGACCTCTGCGGCCGGCCGGCAGCGACTGAGGAGCGCCAGCGAACGATCTGCGTCAAAAAAACAAAGGGGGTGCCATGAATATCCGAACACTGCAGCGCGGGCTCAAATACCGTGGCCGTGTGAAGGCAATCCGTCAGACCTACCATGTGTTCGAGGCTCAGGGCTATTTCTTCGTACTTTCGTTTGCGCTCTCGAAGGCGCGGCGCGGCTCCGGCTACTTCAATGTGATCGACACGCGCGCCGTGGACTACGTGCAGCAGCGCATGGGCGGAACGCGCGGCGTGACGGCGAAAGATGTCGTGGCCGCGGCGCGACGCACGGGCTACATTGCCACCACGCTTGCCGCGCTCAACGTGCTCTACATTCTGGTCGCGCTCCGAGCGGCGAGCATCGTGCGCGCCGGCGAACACCGGCAGCTGTTCTTCTCGGTGAGAAAAGGCCCGCGAACGTAGCGCATGCATTCGGGTCGTCGTTGGCGCGCTGTCAGGGTGACAGCGGAAATCAGTCGGGGCCGAAGCCATTGGTGCCGATCCAGAACTGAGCGAGCCCCTTGAGATTGTCGCGGTACGTCCGGCTGACGTGGTATTCCTTGCCCACGCTCGTCTGCAGGATGTAATTGCCCCCCGACCCGCATTGAATCGTGTGCACGAAGGCCCTGTTCACCAGCACCGAACGGTGTATGCGAATGAAACCGTAGGGCTTGAGCTTTTCGGCGATGCCCGCCACGGTCTCACGCAGCAGGTAAGAGCCCGCCTTTTTCTGGAGCAGGACGTAGTTGCCATGCGCTTCGGCGCTGATCAGTTCCGTCGCATCGATGAGGATGATGCGCCCTTTGTCCTTGATCGCGATGCGGTTGGCTCGCTCCGGCTGCAACTTGATGCTCCCCATCACATCGAGCAGTCTCGCTGCACGCTCCTGTGACGATCGCCGTTTGGCGACATCGAGCGCCTCATGAACACGTTTGGGCACAAAAGGCTTCAGTACGTAGTCGACCGCCTGCCGCTCGAAGGCTGCAACGGCGTGCTCCGGGTACGCGGTGATGAAAACTACCGCTGGTGACGGGTGCTGTTGCTCGCTCAGGCTCTCGATCAGTTCCAAACCAGAGAGACCTGGCATGTGAATGTCGAGCAGCAGGACGTCAAATGCATGATCACGCAGCGTCGCTAATGCCTGATGCGCATCATCGGCGACACTGAACTCCTCGACGTCGGAGCGTTGCGAGAGAAGGGCGGCCAGGGCAGCGCGCGTCAGCGGCTCGTCATCGACAACAAGGACTCGCATCTGAGTGTCTCCTCGTTGGACCCGGCGCCGTTCTCCCCGGGCGTCCTGAAGGCGGGAATCGTGATGTGTGCCGCCGCTCCCTGTCCGTTCAAGACCTCGAACTCGAAACTCGCATCGTTCCCATACAGGTACCGCAGGCGCGCCCTGGTATTCGCGATGCCGACACCCAGGCCAGGTTGAGACACGCCGCCGATGCTGTTGCGGATCACTACGTGCAGGCGCTCATCGAGGGTGCTGGCCTCGATCTGCACCCAGCCCGGGCTTTGCGAGCACGAGACGCCATGCACTATGGAATTCTCGATCAGCGGTTGCAGCAAGAGCTGTGGGATGAATGCATCGTGCACGGCCGGCGATATACGCCAGCGAACCTCGAGGCGTTTGCCGAGCCGCAACTGTTCCAGGTACAGATACGCCTTCAGAAAGTCGAGCTCTTCGCGGACGCTCACCAGGTCGGCAGTGCCGTGCTTGAGGGCCGTGCGCAGCAGCTCGGCGAGCGTAAACAGCACCGTCTGGGCGGTTTGCTGATCCGTGTTGATCAGCGTCGAGAGACCCTGCAGCGTGTTGAAGAGAAAGTGTGGATGCAACTGAGCGCGAAGTGTCTGCAGCTCGCTCTGGGCGAGACTCTGGCGCAATTCGAGGCTCTCAATCTCCTGTCGCTGGCCGAGTACAAAGTAGGCATAAGCGTGTGCACAGACAACCACGCTCAGATACAGGAACAGCACGTCGGCGAAAGTCCCGTAAGTCAGCTGGATCAGGGACTCCAGGGTTCGGGGACCGAAGGACAACGTTTCTTCCATCCAGGGCGGCAGTAACAGCCAGCGAATCAGCGCGAAGGCAAGTGAAAACGGCAGGTATCCCAGCACGTAAGCCGCAGAGCGGCGCAATACGGTGCCCCCTGTAACGGGCCAGCGGTTGACGAAATAAAAGATCGGCGGTGTGAGAAGCGCAACCGTCAGGTATCGTGCCCCGTACACCAGAAGAAGGTCGTGGTAAGCGACGGGCAAATGCTCCCTGCGCTCGAGCGAAAACATCTGCCAGCTGATGAGGGGTGCGGCGGCAAGCCAGACGACGACGGAGAGTGCGTAGGCGCCTGCAACCTGATGCTTCGAGAAGCTGGGCTTCCGCATACAACTGAACATTCTACCGCGTGAACGCATCGACTATTACGGGCGCTTACCGATGGCGACGCAACAGTGCCACAAGCCGAGTGGACTACTGACCTGGCCGGGAGGCGATCCCGGGCGTAACTGCCGCTCCGGCTCTTGCAGCCTGTCCCTGAAAATCCACGTTCCAGCCCTCGATCGAGTGTGCTGGTCACATTCGGCTCTCAGCGATATCCGGATCGCTATTCTTCGAGGCACTCTCGTGGTGCCCGAATTCCCATTCTCAGGATGTGTGGTTACGCGCCAACCGGAAGCCGGGCGGGGCTGCGGGCCTGCCGGGCAAACCGCCACCGCGTGTCGATCCGTGCCTGGCTCGTTCGTCGTGTGACGGGAGCGTCCACCCGAGGGTGTGCCGGCACCGCTGAAGGGAGAAATGTCATGAGAACTCGGGCAATGTCGCGCCGAACGGTAATCGAGGCAGGGGTCTGCGCAATGGCTGCGACGGCGGCCATTCCGGGAGTTGCCGGCGCGCATGAGGAGACGGGGCTGAGTGCGAAAAATGACGAAACGATCCGCAAATACTATGCGGCATGGGAGAAGAAGGACTGGCACCCGCTCGACATCCTGCTGGCGAACAACTTCACATTTTCGAGCGCAAACAACGACGACCACATCAGTAAGACCGCTTTCAAAGCGCGATGCTGGGAGTCGCAGATCGATTTCATAGAGCGCTTCGAGCTGGAACGGGTGGTTGGAACCGGCAATGAGGCGTTCGTGATGTACGTCGGTCGGACCAAAAACGGCAAGACGTTCCGCAATGTGGAGTATTTCCGGCTTAGCGATCACAAGGTGCAGTCCATCGAGTGCTATTTCGGTGGGCCGTCCAGCTTTCCCTCTGCAGTCAGCACCGGCCGGAGGTGACAGCGTGGTCGGTCCGATCGGTCTGACAAAGCGCCTGATTCCGGGCACCCGCACTGATGTGCGAGCACCGTCCTCCATGGCAATCCCCCCGCTTGCGCTTACGCTTGCGCCGAAGCGGTCCAAAAGTGCGATGAAACGGACGAGCGACCCCGTCGAGATGCGTGACACCCGGATACGTACGGTAGACTCCTTATGCAGCGACATGGCGGATCTTCGCCCATGCGGCCCTCGTGCGGACGGGACGTATATCAGCACCGATAACCGCATAAGCGTGGCTTCCGGCGAGACACCCTCTAAAGCAGCGCTCTTCAGGGTGCGGCTGCTTTATTTTGGGGGTTGGATTGGCTTTGGGTTCTTCGTTTGGATGTTCAGGTCTACGGAAGTCGGGCGAGTCCCGGCGGCCCTCGGGGCAGGGATCTGGCTGTTGGGGGGAGTTGCGCTGACCCTTGGACTTCGCGAAGTATTCAGGCGCAGTCGCTCGGCTGGCTGGTCGTTCACGTCATTGGTCATTCTTGCGGTGGCATCGAGCATCCTGGCCGCCCCACTCTGGTACGTAATCGTTCACACGCTGGTGCGCACGAGTCTTGGCGGCATGCAGGCGCTGGGCCTCGGTGCGATGTTTGCGCGTATGGTAAGCGAATATTCAGCAGAATCGCGGTGGTGGATTCCGCTCCCTAACTGGATGACGTACACGAGCCTGCTGTTGACGTGGTCTTTCATGTACCTCGGCATCAACGCCATGCTGGAGGACCTGGAGTCTGAACATGCGCGCTCGGCCCACGCGCTGAAGCTCGCCGACAGCGCCCGGCTGCGTGCGCTGCAGTCACAATTGAACCCGCATTTCCTGTTCAATGCCCTCAACGGCATCGCCACACTGATTCGGGAGGGCGACCGTACGAGGGCCGCTGACACCGTCGACACGCTGAGTGACTTCCTGAGATTGACTCTGCAAAAGCTCGACTCACCGGAGATCCCCGTTCGCGAGGAGCTCGCATTCGTCGAGCAATATTTGCGCATCCAGCGCCTGCGGTTTGGCAGCTCCTTTCGTACGAGCGTGAACGCCGACCCCGAAACGCACGACGCACTCGTTCCGACGCTCATTCTGCAACCACTGGTGGAGAACGCCGTGCGGCATGGAGTCCGGGCGCGCGCGCAGGGCGGGGTGCTGTCCGTATCGATACGCCGGCGCGACGACGTGCTGGTGATGACAGTCGAGGACGATGGCCCGGGACTCGGGGACGAAAGCGGGCACGCTTATGGCGTCGGATTCAGGAACTCGGCCGCGCGGCTAGCCGCACTGTACGGCGACGACGCGCACATGTCCGTCGGCGCACCACCCAACGGACGCGGCTTCGTGGTGGTTGTCTTCCTGCCATTCCGTGAGGCGCCCGGGATGCCTGCCCAACCGGCGCGGGTGGCGGTCGCGGTATGAACATGCGTGCCATCATCGTCGATGACGAGGAACTTGCGCGTCGCGGCATTCGCGCTCTGCTGAAGCGCGCCGGGGATGTCGAGATCGTCTCGGAGTGCGGCAGCTGCGAGGAGGCCATCAGGGCCATCAGCGCGGCGGAGCCGGAACTCGTGTACCTGGACATCCAGATGCAGGGGAAGACAGGGTTCGACGTGATTGCCGCGCTGCCAAAAACCAATTGTCCCCACGTAATCTTCGTTACGGCGTTTGACCGTTTCGCGGTGCGGGCGTTCGAGATACACGCCCTGGACTATCTGCTGAAACCCGTCAAAGAAGAGCGCTTCAACGCCTCGCTGGCGCGGGCCCGCGCCGCCGTTGCGGGGGCGCGTGACGGCTCCATGACCCGACGTTTCTGGCAAGTGGCGACGGAGTTGCGCGCGTCATCGGGTCAGGACCTGGTGCCCGCGATGACGGATCGAATTCCAGTGAAGACACACGGTCGCGTCATGATCCTGAATGTCCCCGAGATCGACTGGGTCGAAGCCGATGGTGATTACGTGTCGGTACACGTCGGAGCCAAGTGCTGGCTACTGCGCGAGACCATCGCGGCTGCGGAAGCGCGCCTGGCTCTATCCGGTTTCGTGCGCATACATCGCTCCACGTTGGTCAATATCGGTCGCGTGCGGGAACTGCTGCCGTTGTCGAAGGGCGAATTTACAGTCGTGCTGCTCAATGGCACGGAACTGAAGCTGAGTCGCAATTACCGGTTCGCCCTGGAGCGCTTGTGGGGGAAAACCCTGTAAACCGTCAGTGAAACGACAGCTGCACGGTTCGCGACCGCACCACCCCCAGGCGAGCGCTGCCGCGCAAGTGCGGCACGCGCCAAAACACTTTATCTCCGCGACGGGCGATGTGGCCGCGCACATGGTGCAAGCGCGGTCCGCGGCGTCGATTGGCATCAGCGGCGGGCGACGCCGGGCATTGGTAGCCCGCGACAAGGGGTGCCCGCACTTCGATGTGTTCCAGCAATGCGCGTTTTCCCGAGCGGCACCGGGCGCGATTCAGACGCTCCAGGTCCGCTGCCCGGCGTTGCAGCCCGTCTTTCGCTGCAAACAGCAGGAACACCGCCAGTAGCATCGGCATATCAAAGGCCATCGTACCAAGCACCTCATGCAGCACCTGCAACTGCTGGCTTTGCGTGAGGTCCGCGGCGCGGTAGTACTTTGCCCAGGCGGGATCGAGGCGGAAGCAGACGTGGCTCAGTAGTTCATCGAGCGCCGGCTCCACCGGCATCACCACTCCGAACGCGGCACCGCTGAAGACGGCGTCGATCTCGAGTGCAGGACGCACGACCCGGTCCAGGTCGAAGTCGGTGAGCAGCGCGGCGGAATAAACCTGCTCATTCTGCGTGGACCAGAAGGTTCGCATCGTGCCGGCGCGGCCGGCAGGATCGGCAGCGATGAGAACCCCGGTGCGTCGGACGCCGTAACAAGGTGTGCTGGTGCACGCCGGCATCTCGCTCAATGTTGACTGCCGTGGCGCCTCCAGCCACTCGAGCCATAACTGCTGCGCGGGGACGTGGACCAGATCCAGACAACCGCTCAGCCTTTCCCCCTCCGCGTACGCCAACTGGATCGTGTATTGAATCAGATCGTCCGCCAGCACCAGCCGCAAGGGACAGGTGCGCACGGCGTCGGCAAACTGATGCGCGCCCGGGAACCCCCAGCCTCCCGGCAGCATCGGCGCAGCCGACGTGCTCTGTGCCACGAGATCAAGTAGTCGCAATGAGCGCACTCATAGCCATGACCCCGGCACAGAGTAAACATAGATTCGAAGAGCCGGCACGTGTTTGCGGGGAGGCGGGTCTGCCGTGCGACGAACGGCGTTAGACGCTCGCTGAGATGCTGCGCCCGTGCGCCGAGTCGTTCTGACTTTGTTTGCGCACAACCACGCCGTGCGTACTCTCACACTTACCCTAAACGCCGCAGACTGTGACCACGTGCCTGCGTGGCTGCCTGGCGTGTGGGCCGGGCTTGCCCCGGTCGCCGCATTGTTGCCGTGGCGCGACGCGCGGACTACCAGCGGATTCGCGTTCTGTCATCGGCAGCCAACGAGTCGGTGTCGCAGTTGTTGAGCGCGAATTCGGCGGCTCTATTCGTCGCGGGAAAGGACCTGTTCGTCGGAAAGCAAACCCGCTGCACCGCAAAGCTGAGCGAGCGATGCAGGCCTTCTCCTAGACTCCGCGCAGCAAGGGTTCCTGAGGCGGAGTACGGAGATCGAAGGCAGGGTCGAAAGTAACAACGCAACGGTTGGGAGAACCATCAGCGATCCCCGGCAAATACCAAGCAAATGACAAGCAGGGTCGTCCGCCGCATCGAATCGCCTCAAGCGGCACGTCCGCCCGCAGACGTCGGTACTCAAACTTGGGGAGTGATGACAACATGACGACGGGAAACAATCGCCTCCTGAGGCAGGCTGTACGAGCCGCCTTTTTCTACAGTGGCACGGTTGCCGCAGCCCTGGCGACGCACACGTCGGCCGCGCAGACGGCGTCTACGCCGGCCGCCGACCAGCCTGAGACCACGCCTGCCATGTCAGAGGTCGTGGTAACGGGTTCGCGCATCTCAACGCCCGCCCTTGCATCGGTGAGTCCCATCACCGCGGTCTCCTCCCAGGAGATCAGGGATTCGGGAGTCACTCGCATCGAGGATCTGCTCAACAGTCTGCCGCAGGTCGTCGCGGATCAGGGCTCGGGGTTGTCGATGGCCTCGACCGGTGTGGCGAACGTCAATCTGCGCGGCCTCGGTGTGCAGCGCACACTGGTGCTGGTCAACGGCCGGCGCCTGATGGGCGGAGACCCCGCCGCCGGGGCACCTTCCACTACGACCCTGGGCTACGCCTCCGCAGCCGACATAAACCAGATTCCCGTGGCGCTGGTCGATCGCGTGGACGTGCTCACCGGCGGTGCCTCCTCGACCTATGGCGCGGATGCCGTCGCGGGCGTCGTGAACTTCATCATGAACGATCACTTCCAGGGCGTGCGGATCGACGCCACCGCCGGCATCTACAACCACAACAACCACAACACCTGGATCAACCCCCTGCTCGAGCAGGCGGGTTTCCCCACCGTCACCGGCACCAACTGGGACGGCGCGACTAAAGACATCACCCTCATCGTGGGACAGAACTTCGCCGACGGCGCGGGGAACTTCGAAGGATATTTGGGCTATCGGCGCGCGTCGCCCATCACAGCGGATCACCGCGATCATTCCGCCTGTGTGCTGAACAACGGCTTGAATTTAAGCAGCGGCGCCTCGTTCGCGCCTTACACCTGCGCTGGCTCGAGCAACTCGGCGCCGGCTGTTTTCTACAATCAGCAGACCTTCGCGTCCCGCCAGATCTGCGATCCCGCACTGGGCTGCACGACGGGGGGCAGCGGCGACGTGGTTCACAAGTATACCCTCTTCAACTACGCCGCCGCGCATTATCTGCAGCGCATCGACGAGCGCTATACGGCAGGGTTCTTCGGACACTTGAAGTTCAACGATCACGCCGAGGTGTACACGGAGTTCATGTTCATGGACGACGCCACCCGCGGTAACTACGCGCCGGCGGGCATATTCCTCGGCAGTGGTTTCGCCACTTCCGGTACACCGGCCCTGCGAGACGGAAACTGGTATACCAACTGCGGCGTTGGCGCCTACGGCAACTCGGGAATGAACCCCTACCTCACGCAGGGCGTGTTCAACGCCATTTGCACTCCCGGTTCGCCTTACACTGCGGTGAACGCCGGCACCGTGCCGGTGCCGGGCGATGTGCAATTGCTGCTGGGCCGTCGCAACGTCGAGGGGGGGCCGCGCGAAGACGAGTATGTGCACACGACGTTTCGCGGTGTGGCCGGGGTGCGCGGGGAGATCACACAAGACTGGACGTACGATGCGTCCCTCACCTTTGGCCAGACGCGGGACACCGACTATCACAACAACGATGTGTCTTCGAGCCGCGCGCAGGATGCACTGCTCGCAGTCCCCGGTGCCGGTGGCGTGCCCGTTTGCCGGAGCGGTAACACAGGCTGCGTTCCCTGGAACATCTGGAATCCGGCGATCCCTATTTCCCAGGCCGCATTAAATTACATCTCCGTGCCCGGCCTCCTGCAGGGCGTGAGCGACGAGCAAATCTTCACGGCCTTCGTGTCCGGCGACCTGACAAAGTCCATCAAGCTGCCGACGGCGGATGAGGGCCTGAAGCTCGTGGTCGGCACCGAATACCGCCAGGAGAGTGACACGTTCCGCCCTGATCAGGAATTCATTTCAGCTGACTTGTCCGGTATCGGCTCACCCGTCATCGGTTTCAATGCCGGCTACCACGTGTGGGAAGGCTTCACGGAGCTGCGCATGCCGCTGGCGAGCAATCTGCCCGGCTTCAAGAGCCTCGATTTCGAGGCCGGCTATCGCTACTCGAGCTACACGATCGGCTTCAACACCAACACCTACAAGTTGGGCCTCACGTGGTCGCCGATCGACGACGTTCGCTTTCGCGGCAGCTACAACCGTGCGGTGCGCGTCCCCAACATTGCCGAACTCTACAAGCCCATCTACGTCGGGCTCGATACCGGCAGCGATCTTTGTGCCGGTACGGCCCATACTGCAGCGGAGTGTGCGCTGACGAACTACGGTATGCCGATCGCTGTTCCGACACCGGCCTCACCCGCAGGCCAGTATAACGGTCTGCTAGGTGGCAACCCGAAACTCAAGCCCGAGGTCGGCACTACCACGAACGTGGGTATCGTGTTGACGCCGAGGTTCCTGCCGGGATTCAGCGCCACGGTCGACTACGCGGACATCAAGATTACGGATGTCATCACGTCCTACGGTCCGAACCTCATCCAGCTCGAGTGCATTCTGAGCGGCAGCGCGACCAGCCAGTTCTGCCAGATGGTGCATCGCGACCCGAATGGAACGCTATGGGCGAGCCCGCAGGGCTACACCGAGGATCCGCAACTCAACCTCGCCGCTCTGCAGAACAAGTCGATCGACGTAGGTCTGGCGTATCGGCTCGATATGGGGCACGCGGGCAGGCTCCGTTCACGCCTGGACGGCACCTACTTGCTCAATCTCCTGACCACCATAGGTGGTGTCGTCCCGACGTATGACTGCGCAGGTAAATTCGGACCGTCCTGCTCGCCCGTCACGCCGAAGTCGCGGCTTCGGTTCAGCATGGACTGGGACACGCCGTTCGCCGGTTTGTCGGGGGGAGCAACCTGGCGCTACTTCGGACCCGCGACCAACACCTATCTGGACCCGTCGAGTCCCGACTACGTGGGCGCGAAGGTCATCGCGGCGAATGGGCCGCCGCCCGATGCTCGCATTCCGTCGATCAGCTATCTCGATCTGCGTGCCTCGTACACGTGGAGCAAGGTCACGCTGCGCGTGGGCTGCAACAACGTGCTCGACAAGGATCCGCCGAGTATCGATACCCTCAACACGGGCGGCAACACGAACTACGCGGAGAGCAACACCTACCCGTCTGTTTACGACGTGGCCGGACGCTTCCTGTATGCCAACGTGACGGTGGACTTCTAAGAGCTCGGTCCAGGGTGTGGGTGTAGTGTGAATACGGTCGCTCGCCTGTTGCCTGTAATCTGCACTGTTGTAATCTCGGGTGCATTTGCGGCTGACCCGGTTGTGAATAAATCAGATGAGCCGTCATCGCAACCGGCCGCGGCGACCCCTCCGCAGACTGGTGCGCAACCCGCCGCGGTGGCGCCGACTGGCCCGGACATCACGAGGGCGGCAAGTCCGGATCCCGCCTCCAACGGCAAACCGGATACGGCCACGCAACCTGTTGCCAACAAGCCAGGCAAGAAAGTCCTGGTGGACAACACGGTGACGGATGCACAACTCAAGCAGATACTCAGCAAGGGTTACAAGCCAGAAAGTCAAGCACGTGGCAACGAGGTGTACTACTGCCGCAGCGAGCGTGAGTTAGGGACGCGTTTCGAAAGGAAAATATGCAGGACCGGCGCGCGAATTCTCGAGGAAGAGCAGCAGGGCAAGGAGGAGACGGCTAAGCTCGAAGAAACCGGCGGAAACAGGCTGGCGAAGTGATGGCGTGCTCGTGCTGTGCCTGCGTGTAGGGTGCGGATCAACGCCAGGGTGGTGATACCTCGAGTCGTACCATCGGCAGTGATTTGCGCGAGTCATTCGGGGCGCAACGAGGCTGCTCGTCTAGGCGAGGGAATAGCCCCAGCGCTCGATCCAGGGCATGAGCAGAGCCAACACCTCGCTGTCGAAGTGCTGCTCGTAGTGCTTCCATCGGCCCACGGAGCGGGCATTGACCGGCTCGATGACCTGAGCGTAGCTCGGCGTGCTGATGAACCCCTTGGCGCGGGCGTGCTCCCCGGGAGCAAGCATCGCCTCGTGCCGAGGCAACTGCAGAAATGCGCACAGCCTGTCGACCTCGGTCGCGAAGTCCGTGGTGAGCTGTTCGTATCGCAGCTCGTGGGTGGCGGGTCGCAGCAAGCACGATTGCGAGTACCAGAAGCCGAAGGCGCGGGAGTAAGACCTCGCGAGCGCAGAGAGATCATGGCCGAGCAGTGCAAGATCCGAGCGGAAGTGCTGCAGGAAACAGCTCAGGACGGTGTCGCAGGGATGGCGAATGGCGAGGATGATGGGCGCGTTGGGGAACAAGCGGCGAATGATCGGCAGCAGAACCATGTTCATGGGATTCTTGTCCACCAGCCGCCGATCCGGAGCCAGAGGCACCCTGTTCCGCACGGCCTCCCAATAGTCGGCGCGCATGTCGTTCAGGTCGTTGCCGGTCAACCTGCCGAGCTCGGTGGGGTAACCGATATCCTGATCCGTGACTCGTGCGACGGCTCGCAACAGGAATGGCTGCTCGTCCATAGACTGCAGCAGCGGATGTGCATCGAGCATCTGCTCGAGCAGGGTCGTCCCGGAGCGTGGAAAGCCCACGATGAAGATTGGACTGCCCTGCATGGCGGTCCCCGTGCTCTCCCAGAGCGCGACATCGTCGGGGTCGCATCCTTTCGCGGTCAGTGCCCAAAGTTGCGACTGCTCTTCGGATGCCTTGCCCGTCGCGCGCTCGAGAAATGCGAGCTGCGAGCGGTGCGCTTCTGCCGCTGCGGAGTAGGCCTCCCCGTAACGCCCCAGCGCGTCACAAGCCTTGGCAAGTGGATAGAGCAGATGGTACCGATGCACGAATTCCTGCTGCTTCGCCAGCGCCAAGGTGAGCTGTCGATGCGCGTCCTCGTGCCGGCCGGTCCTGTCGGCCAGCACCGCCCACATCGCGAGCCGCTCCGAATCGCCGGTCGGACTCGGGTCGTCGAGCTCGAGCCGCTGCATGACGGTGCGCGCCTCGTCGAGCCGATGCAAGCGCTCGAGGAGAGATGCAAATCCCACTGCTGCGCGCCCGGTTGTCGGAGGATTCGCCCTGAGCCGCTGCAGCGCCCGCTGCGCCAGATGCGCCGCGCCCGAGGTGACGAGGAGAAGGGCGATGGATACGGTGATCTCGACGCTCAGGCCTTCGAACGTTTCCCAGTCTTCCACTGCCGTTACCGCTTCCTGGCGGTAGCCCATGTCGTAACAGCACTGAGCGTAGGTCCAACGAATCCGGGCGTCGCGCGGCGCAAGAGCCACGGCGTCTCGCAGGGCGAGGTAGGCCGCACCGTACTCCAGACGATCCATTTGCAACGCGCCGAGGTTGTACAGCAGGCCGACGGTCGGCGGACCCAGCCGCAGGGCGCGCTCGAACGCCTCGAGAGACTGCGCGTGTCGGCCGGCTGGACGCAGCACGGTACCGAGATTTTGCCAGTGTGCGGCGATCGTCGGCTGGATCAGCGTGAGCGCATGGAAGACTCGCACCGCCTCCTCGTGCCGCCCTTGAGAACAAAGGACCTCCCCGAGCACTTCCAAAGCGCCAGGGTGATGCTGGTGTGCACCGAGCACCTGCAGGCATTTTTCCTGCGCGGCTGCAATCTGGCCGCTGGCCAGATCCTGTCGCGCAAGATTCAGCAGCGCTGCGGGATCGGACGGGGAGGACACCTGTGACGAATTCCTGGCTGATGTCAACGCGAGTTACCGCAGTGGTCGAGCAATGATGCAGTCCCCGAATGCAGCCGATCAAGCCGAGCAGGCGAAGCTCGCTGCCGCAGTGCGCGCCCATCGTGCTGGCCGCTTGCGTGAGGCAGTAGTGGGTTACGAGGCGCTGCTGCAGCGTACACCCGACGATGCCGATCTCCTGCAGCTGCTGGGCGTGGCGCTGGCCCAATCGGGAAGTTGTGCGGATGCCGTCGCGTTTCTCGCCAGGTCTCTGGAACTAAAGCCCGAGCGCCCGACCGTTCTGCTGAATCTCGCCCAGGCGCTACACACGCTCGGGCGTGAAGAACAGGCGCTGCAGGCCTGTAATCGCGCGCTCGCCCTGGATGCTTCGCTCGTCGGTGGGTATCGCACCCGTGCCGCGGCATTTACCGCCCTTGGCTGTCGCGAAGAAGCGCTCGCGAACGCCGGGCAAGCGGTGCGGCTTGCGCCCCAGGACGCAGGCGCGCATGCGGACCTCGGTGTCGCACTCGAGGCAGTCGGACGCGCGCAGGTGGCCCTGGAGTGTTTCGAACGGGCCATTGCTCTCGACCCGAGCCTGGCGGCCGCACTTCACAACCGCGCCATGTTATTGGCTCGCTTCGGTGAACATGAGCGCGCGCTGCAGAGCTTCGATCGGGCACTCGCCTTGCAGCCGCACCACGCGGCCCTCAACGCAAATCGCGGCAATACCCTCAAAGCGCTCGGACGTCTGTCGGAAGCGGAGCAGAGCTATTCACTGGCGCTCGCGATCGAGCCTCACGACCCCGTGACGCTTCACAGCCGCGCGCTCGTGCGGTATCTGCAGCGCCGGCATGTTGACGCGCTGCGGGACTACGATGAGCTCGTTGCTCGAGGCAAGGAGAATGCACCGGCTCTGGTCGGTCGCGGCGCGACGCTGGTCGCGCTGCGCCGCTACGGCGAAGCGCTCGCACCGCTCGAGCGCGCCATCCAACTCCTGCCCGGAGACGCGGACGCACACATCCAGCGGGGCGTCGCGCTGCTCAACCTCGAGCGCCACCCCGAGGCGCTCGCGAGCTTCGATTGGGCGCTTACCATTCGCCCCGACGCTTCCGAGGTGTTGAACAACCGGGGTATCGCCCTCGCCGCGACAGGGCGGGTGTCGGAGGCGCTCGAGAGTTTCATCCGCTCTGCGGTCGTGGGTGGCATGACTGCCGACAACCACACCAACATAGGCATCGTCCTCAAGATTCTCGGGCGTCATCGCGAAGCGGCCGCGAGCTTCGGCCGTGCGCTCGCTTACAAGCCGGATGACGCGTCCGCCAAATTTGCGCTGGCTTTCCTGTATCTGACACTTGCTGAATTCGCCCTGGGATGGCCTCTCTACGAGGCGCGCTTCGATGTGCCGGCGCTCGGCAACCCTGCGCGACACTTCGGTGCGCCACGCTGGACCGGGACCGAGCGGCTCGCAGGCAAGACGCTGCTGGTACATGCCGAGCAGGGTTTGGGCGATGTGATCCATTTTTGCCGCTACCTGCCCTTGCTCGCGGCGCAGGGGGCGTCCGTCGTGTTCGAGGTGATGCCCTCGCTCAAGGCGCTGTTGCGCACTCTGCCGCCTGCTATCCGGCTCGTCTGTCGTGGTGAGCCACTGCCGCACGTCGATTATTACTGTCCTCTTCTGAGTCTTCCGCTCGCCTTCAACACTCGATTCGATACGATCCCGGTCCAGGTGCCGTACCTCACGGCGGAGCCACAGCGCACAGCGAGCTGGATGCAGCGGCTGCACGCGCTCCCGGGTCTGCGCGTCGGGGTCGCCTGGCAGGGCAACCCCGCGGTGGAGAAACTGATCTGGGCTCGCGGGCGCTCGATTCCACTTGCGGCTCTGGAGCCGCTGGCGCAACTGCCCGGTGTCCGCCTCGTATCGCTTCAGAAGGGGCCTGGCCGCGAGCAGTTGCGCAACGTCCCGTTCGCCGAGCGGATCATCGATTTGAGTGCCGATCTCGATCGCGGACCGGACGCGTTTCTTGATACGGCGGCCGTGATGGCGGGACTCGACCTCGTCATCAGCTCCGACACCGCTGTCGCGCACCTGGCCGGAGCCCTGGGCCGCCCGGTGTGGACGGTCCTTGCCGCCTCCCCGGAGTGGCGCTGGGGGCTCGAGCGCAGCGACAGTCCCT
>Ga0318528_10000278_pt1 | contig 15618 bp, 12 predicted proteins | sample GRESIP052b4f26_FD_202500 | JGI IMG/M metagenome (GOLD analysis project Ga0318528, IMG submission 202500) | Tropical soil microbial communities from Luquillo Experimental Forest, Puerto Rico - GRE.SIPMG.052b4f26 | ecosystem: Environmental > Terrestrial > Soil > Tropical forest > Bulk soil...
ATTGCAGGGGGCAAGGATGGCGGAGAGGTCTGGTAATCCCCTCGCGTTGGGGCTGGTGCTCGTCGGCGCAGCCGCCCTAGCAATCGCGGCATTCCTGCCACTCGACGAACCGACAGGCATCATCCCACACCGGTCGAGAGGCCGGAAATTCCTAGCCCTTGAAGGGCACCTCCTACCCCTGTGCCGCAACGGATCTCGTTGGGTAACCATACGATGGTATGGTGGCGGGCTGGGACCCCCAGCGATTTCGCTAGCAGAACTCCAAATTGATGAACCAGTCGCCGTCTGGCTGAGCCGGTACGTGGCGCTGTCGGCGCTAGCAGCGGACCGCAGCGCGTCTCTGATGGTCCTGTCGGCCGATCACGCCCCGCAATCCGCAGGGTTGGCGGAGTTGCCGTTGACCAGCTTGCAGAACGGGAACATGTTGTCGGCTCCGGCAATGCTCACCAGCAGTCCTCGGCCCCCATCGGTGAGCTGCAACTCCACGATGCTGCCGCGTTGAGCATGACTGAAGCTGGCCGTGGTGACGTTGCCCTCTGCGACACCGTTATTGAGATCAACCAGCCGGAACGCAATCCAGCCGTTACTGGCCGTCTCCACTCCCGTGCCATCGGGGTAGACCGTCAAACTCTCTGTGTGAGCGCCCCAACTGCCGATGAAGGGGGCCAGCCCCGGAAACACGTCGGCCGAGGCCGGGGCGGCAAGGACGAGTGCCCCGGCCGCCGCGACCAGAACTGCCAGGGGGAGCCAGCACGAGGCCGGCTCCCAGACCTGCGGCTATTTTGCGCTTCGTGACCACTCGTTTACGACCCGGTGTCACTGCACGCCTCGCCCACCCAAACGTGAGGATTGGGTACAAGGTGGCCATCGAGCTGACTCTCCATGTGGCACGGTGGTTTGCACGAAAGGGCGAAAGCACCACATGACCCGTTCTGGTCCGCGCCGCCGCGATACCCGTCCGGCAGCACCAACGGCCATTTGTTCGGGTCGTCCGAGTGGCACCTCATGGTCACGCCTCGGCCAGAGCAGGTCTCGCCGTTGTCTGCATGTGCCAGAGGGGCCACAAATGGGACTGCAAAGAGGGCAGCCGATGCGACTGCTGCTGCGATTCTCATTGTCCTGCCAGCTTGCTGTCACCGCAGATGGCCCGCTCATACGCCGAGCCGACCACGCACGGGTCACCCGGCGTGCAGCCCCGGGCATCAGTGCAGAGATTCTGGTTTCGCTCTGCCTGCAAACACTGCTGGTGCAGCTGCTCGTACCGAGGATTGCCCGCCAAGTTGGGGTATTCGGGACACAGCGGCCCTGCCTGGGCCACACCACCGGCCACCAGCGACAACGGTGCGAAACCGATCACTGCTGCTGCGGCCATGCACAGGGGGGAGGGGATTTTCATGGCACTGCCTTTCTTGCACAGAAGTTTGCGGACCGTGCGATCTCTTGACATCCCGAGGCGTGGCGCTGTGGTGCGCATAACAGACTAAGAGTCTAGCCGGTCGCGTAGATCCTGACAATTAGTCTGTACTACCCGATTCCAGTGCATCATCGGTATGGATGCAACCAGGTGCTAGAAGCCCTCGGCCAACGTCCCGATGTCATCATCGCAGTGCGAGGCGAGGTCTACCCCCGGCTTGTCCAGCTCTACAGCGAGGTCGCCGCCGCCAACTACGCCAGGGTCGGCAAGCAATTCGACACGGTCGCAGGCAGATTCACCACCGCTGCCGTTGCCGGCAATCCCGAGGCCGACGCCAGCGCCCTGGTGAGCGAACCCGATCCGGTGAGGAAGGGCTGGCTCGACGCCGCCGTGTACGCCGCCGAGCTCGACCGGCTGACACCGGTGCTGCAGGCCGCAGCCGAGCTGTGCGGGATCGACACCCGCGACGACACCTGGCTGCTGCCGCTGGTGATTAACACCACCGGGCTGCACCGGCGCCGGGTCTGGGAAGCCTGGCGAGTCGAGGGTGGCCGCTGCGGGCACTGGGCCGCCCTGGCCGGGTTGGGCGCGCAGATCCGCGCCGCCGACCTCGACGGCTTCGAGCCCTACCGCACACCGAAACCGTTGATTCACAAGCAGTTCCCGATACCCGGCCCGAACAACCGGGGCATTTACCGCCCCGAGATTATTGACCCGGAAGACCCGGACTACACGCCGCCGGTCGAGGAACCTAAGCGCCGCCGGGCCCTCGGCCACTAGCGCCAGCTGGCGTTAGTCCGAAACGGCGATGGTCTACAACTGCACCGGTCTAGGCGACCGTACCGGGGTGGCGGCTGGCGATCACCCCCGCAACCATGTCGTGAATGTGCTTGGGCGCCTTGGATGGGGCGCCCGCGTCGAAGGGCGGCTGCGGGTCGTATTCGATGCCGAGTTGGATTGCCTGGGCAATTTCGGGGTTGGTGAGTTTCGCGGCCACGGTGAGGGCGAGATCGATTCCGGCGGAGACACCGGCGCCTGTGAGGATACGTCCAGCCTGGACGACCCGTTGTTCGGTCGGTCGCGCGCCGTAACTGGCGAGGTCGTCGTAGGCGGCCCAGTGGGTGGTGGCGAGTTGTCCGTCGAGTAGCCCCGCGCCACCTAGGATCAGGGCGCCGGTGCATACCGAGGTCGTCCAGGTCGTATGGGGGTGGGCACGGCGCACCCAATCGAGCACCGGATGTCCTTCACGTGCAAATCTTCTCGCGGAATCACCACCCGGCACGAGGAGCACATCGGGACGCGAGATGTCGTCGAATGTGGCTTCGATGCACAGGTGTAGCAGGTCGTTGTCGTCGTCGACCGTCGCCTTTTGTGCTGCGCAGAGCACCACGTCGGCACCGGGGATGTTGGTGAACACCTGATATGGGCCGATGGCATCTAGGGCGGTGAAGCCAGGGTAGAGGCCGATGGCGATGATCATGAAACGCTCCTTTGGAAGTGTTGACGGTAATTACCAGGGGTCGGACACCGGTTTACAGGTTGCGGTAGTCGTCGAGCTGCGACACCGAGCTGTCCTCGTCCGAATCCTCGACCGGGGCAACGTATCTCAGCCTCATGCCTTGTCTGCTATCCCAGGTGCAGCCCATCGCCTTCTCGCGGGCCCGCAGCTCGACCCACGCCGACACCGGGGCGCCCTCGGCGCTGCAGCGCACCGCCAGCTCGAGGGCCTCAAGGCAGAACGCCCAGTCGCTGGCCGTCCAGTGGATCGTGTGCGGCTGGCTCGACCACACCGCCCAGAGCTGCCGGGCGTAGTCCGGCCAGCCGCGGCCGTTGCGGCGCCGCGGCGGCAGCTCGGGCGCGTCCCGGTTGGGCTGATCCGGCACCTCGGTCCAGCCGTGCAGCGGCCGGTTGCGGTTGATCGCCACACCGGGCGGCTTGGGTCGGCGGCCGCTGATTGCCATGCGGCTAGCGTAAGCCCGGGCCTGGCGGTTCCGGCGGATCCGGCGGTCGGTGTGACGCCTGTGACCGCGGATCCGGCGGCTGCGGGCCCGGGACCTGGCGATTCATGCAGGGCTTTGAGCTCTATGCGGCCCGCGCGCCAGGCGCCCGGGAGGGAGGGGTAAGAGGCAGGTCAGAGCGTAATCCGTTATAGCGTAGCTTTATTCGCGCCGCCGCCTTCGAGTTCTCTTCGGGCCTGATCGATTTGGTCGTAGGCGTACGTCACCATCGCGGCGGTGGTCATCGTTTCGCCCTTGCGGGCGAGCGATTCGTAGGTCTGGTCGCCAAGGACATCGCGTAGGTGGGCGATTGTGGTGTTGACCTCGGGAAAGGCCGCGACAGTCAGGGGACTGAACGCGAAACCGGCGATGGTGGCCGCCGGTTCGTAATGTCCGAGCCGGTCGAAAAGTGCCGCGAGGACGGCCAGCGGGGCGCGCATATTGATGGTATTGCCCGAATCGTGGAAGTGGCGGACGGCCAGAGTGAGGTGATCGAACGCGGACGCGGTGTCGCCGTGGACGGCCTCGAGGCGTGCGAGAACAGAAGCCAGATTTGACTCGATGAAGCGGTTGCCGCTGTCGTGAGCGATCACTAGGCCCCGACGCAGGGCGTCCATTGCTCGGAGGGGATTAGCATGGCCGAAGGCAATGCCGTAGGCGAGCAGCGCGTACGAGAGCGCCCACGGATTGCGGGTGGCTTCGGCCGCGTCGATCAGGCCGTGCGCGGCGGCTATCGCCTCATCACCGGAACCGGCCACTGTCAGTGCGATGACCAGTCCTGCCCATATGGATGTGTGCCTGTCGCGACCGCCCTCAAGCTGGGCGCGGTACCACTCGACCGCTCGTTCCGGCTGGCCGACATACACATACGAAGCGCCAAGCAAGCCCTCGAGGCCGTAGGGCACCTCGCGGCTGCAACTGCGCATCGCCATCTGGCCTGCGTCGCTGTAGCCGATAGCCTCATTGATCCGTCCCGTCGTGTAGCCCAGCGACGCACCCACGTACAGGAACGCCAGCCGGGGATGGTCGACCGCGCGGGCGCGCTCGATGAGCTCCTCCGCCCAGGCGATCGGTTCAAAATTGTCGACCATATAGCCGAGGAGCCCCGCGTAGGTGGCGATGGTGGCGGCGTCGTCGAGGTCGGCATGGTCGGCGGCCCACCGAAACGCGGTGCGCAGATTGGCGAACTCGACGGTGAGCCGGGTGTAGGCATCCCGCTGGCGGGGGCTATCCCATAGAGCCATGATGTCGGTTTCCCGTTGCGCGAAGTGGCGAGCATGAGCGGCCCGAACCTCGGTAGCTTCGCCTCGTGCAACGAGTTGCTCTTCGGCGAACTGGCGGATCGTTTCCAGCACCGAATATCGGGTCCGCCCGGCTGATCGATCGGCGACCAGGAGAGATTTGCGCACCAGAGCGTCGAGCAGATCGAGGATGGCGTAGTCGTCGACGTCATCGGATCCCGCTACCGCGCAGGCGCTTTGGAAGTCAAATCCCCCGGCGAACACCGAACAACGGTCCAGCAGGGCCTTCTCTGCGCTATCGAGCAGGTCGTAGGACCACATCACCGCGTGGCGCAGCGTGTGATGCCGTTCCAGCCCGCGTCGTGATCCGACCAACAGCCGGAACCGGTGATCAAGACGATCTCGCACCTCGATCGGCGTCATCGATGCCATCCGCGAAGCCGCTAACTCGATGGCCAACGGGATCCCATCCAGTCGGCGGCAGATCTCTACCACCGCGGCCGCCTCATCAGCCTCGGCCACCGAGAAGCGGGAGGCCACACTGCGGGCGCGTTCGACGAACAGCGCCACCGCGGCCGAGTCGATGCCCGCGGCCATGTCCAGCGACGGCACCAGCCACAACTGCTCGTCGACGACCCCTAATCCCTCGCGGCTCGTCGCGAGCATCTTCACCGTCGCCGAATGCGCGAGGATGGCCTCGATCAGGTCGGCCACGTCACCAAGCACGTGCTCGCAGTTGTCGAACACCAGCAACCGGACTCTGCCCTCCAGCGCGGCGGCAATCGACTCGCTCACGCTCTTCCCGGGTTGTTGGATGATGCCCAGCACAGCTGAGACCGCGTCGGGCACCGCCGCCGGATCGGCGACCGCGGCTAAGTCGAAAAACCACACCCCGTCGGGAAACTCATCGGCCAGCCGCGCCGCGACCTCGGTCGCCAGGCGGGTCTTGCCGACCCCGCCCACCCCGGTCAACGTCACCAACCGATGCCCCTTCACCGCGCCTTGCAGCTCGGCGACCTCGGACTCGCGCCCGATGAAGCTCGTGGTCGCAGCCCGCAGGTTCCCCGGACTCACATCCAGCGCCCGCAACGGCGGAAAGTCCGTGCGCAGGCCCGCCGCTCGGACCTGAAATACCCCGACCGCGGTGGGCAGATCCCGCAACCGTCGCGGCCCCAGATCCACCAGATCCACTCCGCTGAGCAGACCCGCCGTCGACTCGGCCAACAGGATCTGCCCGCCGTGCCCGGCGGCCATCACTCGTGCGGCGCGATTGAGCACCGTTCCGAAGTAGTCCCCGTCGCGCAGCTCGGCCTCGCCGGTTGCCAATCCCATCCGCACCGGCAACCCCAACTCCCGTTGCGCGTCGATCGCGGCGTTTACGGCGGAGGTCGGCGACGCGAAGGCCGCTACGAAACCGTCGCCGGTGTGGCTGAACAAGAACCCGTCATAGGCCTCGATCGCGGTGCGCAACACCTTGTCGTGCACGACTAGCGCCGCCCGCATGGATTGCGCGTCGGCTTCCCACCGACGGGTCGAACCCTCGACATCGGTGAACAAAAACGTCACCACCCCCGAAGGAGCAGCGGCCGCCGGAGCGGACACCCCAGCAGAATCTCACACCAGACACGCTCCCACCACGCGCATCGGCGGAATCCGCCGCCGGACCCCGCCGCGAGGCGCGGTGCGGCGCGCTACTCGTTGGCCGGATCGCAACCGCGATAAGACACATGCCGTTTGGCCAGCGGTGACACGATATTAAAGAGGTGACACGATGTTGGCGTGCGCGATGCTCATGACGGCATTGGGGCCATATTGACGGCGACGGCATGACCGCAACAGGGTTCCGGTGCGGCTCGTGTGGTGCGCAGCTGCCGCCGGACTCACGGTTCTGCAACAAGTGCGGCGCGCCCATCGCGCCAGCCGCTACATCGGCGGAGTACAAGCAAGTCACGGTGCTGTTCGCCGACGTGGTCCACTCGATGGACATCGCGGCGGCGGTCGGTCCGGAGCGGCTGCGCGAGATCATGGCCGACCTCGCCGACCGCTGTGCCGCCGTTGTGCAGCGCTATGGCGGGACTGTGGACAAGTTCACCGGCGACGGGATCATGGCCGTGTTCGGTGCACCGGCGGCGTTGGAAGACCACGCCATCCGGGCTTGCATGGCGGCCTTGGGCGTTCAGGAGGAGACCACCCGGCTGGCCGCTGAGGTCAAAGACCGCGACGGTGTGGATCTTCAGTTGCGGGTCGGACTGAACTCCGGTGAGGTGATCGCCGGTGAAATCGGTTCGGGGCCTTTCGGTTACACCGCCGTCGGTGAGCAAGTCGGCATGGCACAACGGATGGAATCGGTGGCCCCGCCGGGTGGGGTGATGCTCAGCGCATCCACGGCGCGACTGGTTGATGGCGCTGCGACGCTCGGCGAATCCGAGCTGGTTCAGATCAAGGGTGGCGAAGCGCCAGTGTCCGCCCATCGGCTGCTGGGCGTGCCAGAAGGGCGTCACGCTGCCGGGCGTGCCGAGTCGAATCTCGTAGGTCGGCAATGGGAGATGGCCGCCGTCGAAGGTCTGCTTAAACGTGTGCTCGACGGCCACGGGGCGGTGGTCACGGTGGTGGGATCACCGGGTATTGGCAAGAGCCGCCTAGTACGTGAGGTCGCCGCGCTGGCCGCCGCTCGCGATGTGGAGGTGTTCAGCGCCTACTGCGAATCGCACGCCATCGACATTCCCTTTCATGTCGTGTCGCGGTTGCTGCGGGCCGCCATCGGTGTGCGTGGTCTGGATGCTCCGGCCGCTCGTGAGCGAGTGCGCTCCCGGGTGCCCGATGCAGACCCCGAGGACTTGTTGTTGCTCGATGACTTGTTGGGCATCGCCGATCCCGCGTTGCAGCTGCCGAAGATCGATCCGGATGCTCGGCGGCGGCGGTTGACCGCGCTAGTCAATGCCGCCTCGTTGGCGCGTCAAGCCCCAGCGGTCTATGTCATCGAGGACGCGCACTGGATTGATGAGGTCAGCGAGTCGATGCTGGCCGAGTTCTTCACGGTGATCCCGCAGACGCCCTCGCTGGTGCTGGTCACCTACCGCCCCGAGTATGAGGGGGCGTTGGCTCGAATACACGGCGCTCAAACCATCGCCCTTGCGCCGCTGAGTAATTCAGAAACAACAGCACTGGTCTTCGAGCTGCTCGGGTCGGACCCCTCGGTCGGCGGGGTGATCACCGTGATCACCGAGAAGGCCGCCGGAAACCCGTTTTTCGCCGAGGAGATCGTTCGCGACTTGGCCGAGCGCGGCGTGCTACACGGCGACCGCAGCGCCTACGAATCGACCGCCGATGTGAGCGTGGTCAGTGTGCCCGCCACCCTGCAGGCAACCATCGCCGCCCGCATCGACCGACTTGCCCCGGCGGCCAAGCGCACCTTGAGTGCTGCGGCGGTCATCGGCTCACGGTTCAGCCGGGACCTGCTGGAAACGCTGGGGATTGATCCTGTTTTTGACAGCCTAGTGGGCGGCGAGTTGATCGATCAGATCCGATTCGCCCGACAACCCGAGTATGTGTTCCATCATCCTCTGGTCCGCACGGTGGCCTACGAATCACAGCTCAAATCGGATCGCGCCGAGCTGCACCGGCGCGTCGCAGCCGCGATTGAAGTCCGTGAGCCGGAATCGGCGGAGGAGCACGCGGCGTTGATCGCCGAACATTTGGAGGCTGCGGGTGATCTTGGTGAGGCGTTCGGCTGGCATATGCGGGCAGGCACGTGGTTGACCGTCCGGGACATCAGCGCGGCGCTGACTAGCTGGCGGCGGGCGCGTCAGGTCGCCGACGCACTGCCCGCCGATGATCCGGGCGGGCTGGCGATGCGGATCGCGCCGCGCGCCCTGATCTGCGCAACCAGTTGGCGGGCCGGAGGTAGCGCGGCGGAGGCCGCCGGTTTTGACGAACTGCGTGACTTGGCCTCCGCGGCCGGTGACAAGGCATCTCTGGCTATGGGCATGGCAGGGCTCGTGCCCGGGCTTCTCGTGCGTGCTCGCTATCGCGAATCATCGCAGCTGGCATCGGAATTCACCAGCCTGGTGGAATCGATAGGCGACCCGAGTTTGACGGCGGCGCTGCTCTGGGCGGCGCTAGCCCCCAAGCTGCAGGTGGGCGAGATAACAGGAATCATCCGTTTGGCCCAGCGGGTGATCGACCTCGCCGACGGCGATCCCCACAAGGGCTACCTCGTCATCGAGTCACCGTTGGCCCTCGCCACCGTGTGGCGCGGCCTCGCATGGGCGTGCCGCGCGGAGCCCGGATGGAAGGACGAGGTCGAGCGGGGAGTCGACCTGGCCCGGGTGTTCGCTCCGATGGGCCATCCCGTGATGTTGGCTGTCGCATACGGCGGCGGTATATCGAACGGGATGCTGCGGGCCGATGCGGCGGTGTTGCGGGAGACCGCCGCGGCGCTCGAGTTCGCCCAACGCCAGGGCGACGACATGGCGCTGGCGTCGGCGCAGTTGGCGCGAGGCATCGCCCTGGTGCAGCAGGACGGTCCGCAGCGAGCGGAAGGCCTCGATCTGCTCGCCAAGGCCCGCGAACCCGCCGTGCAGGGGCGGTTCAACATGGTTGTCCTGTCTCTCATGGACATCGAGGTTGCCAAGCAGAAGGCGCGCACCGGCGACCTCGACGGTGCTATCAAGCTGCTGCAGTTTGCCGTCGAAGACGAGTTCAACAGCGGAGAGATGATTTGGCGCGGCGCTGTAGTGGCCGCGCTGGTGGAATTATTGCTGGACCGGGGCGCTCAGGGAGACATTCCCGCAGCGGAGGCCGCGGTCCAGCGATTGGCGGCCGTTCCGGTTGAACCGGGCTTCGTCTTATTCGAGGTGGCATTGCTGCGGCTGCGCGCACTGCTGGCCCGCGCCCATGGCGACGACACCGCCTACGCGCACTTACGGGATCGCTACCGCGACATGGCGAAAACGCTTGGCTTCGAGGGGCATATCGCGTGGGCCGAGGCGATGTTATGACGGCGGCTGCCCCGTCGGGGGTGGTGACGTTTTTGTTCACCGATGTGGAGGGTTCGACCCGTCGGTGGGAGAACGACGCGGATGCGATGCGGGCGGCGCTGGCCGCCCATGACGTGGTGTTGCGCCAGGTGATTGAGGCGCACGGAGGCTGGTTGTTCAAGCACACCGGCGACGGTGTATGTGCCGCCTTCGCCTCGCCGAGTTGTGCGGTCAACGCGGCGATAACTGCGCAGCGGACACTTGAGTTGCCGGTGCGGATGGGGATTGCGACGGGGGAAGCCGAACTGCGCGATGGGGATTACTTCGGCGCGGTGCTCAATCGCGCCGCACGGGTGATGGCCGCCGGGCACGGCGGGCAGATTCTTTTGGCCGACTCGACGGCGGTTCTGCTCAGCGGGGTTGATATGGTCGATCTTGGGCCGCGACGGCTGCGGGACCTACCCACCCCGGTGGGAGTGTTTCAGGTCCGAGCGGAGGGCCTGCGCACGGAGTTCCCACCCCTGCGGGCACTGGATGCGGGTCCGGGGAATCTGCGCCCCGCGCTGACGAGCTTCGTCGGACGCGAGTCCGAACTCGACGAGGTGCAAGCGGCGGTCAAGGCGCATCGGTTGGTGACGTTGACCGGTGTCGGCGGGGTCGGCAAGACCCGCCTGGCGCTGGAGGTCGCGGCGCGTCTCGTCGATGAGTTTCCCGACGGTGTCTGGTTTTTCGAACTCGCCGCAGTCACCGACTCCGCGGCGATACCCGATGCGGTCGCGGCGGTGCTGGGCATCACCCAGCAGCCGGGAAAGACCGTCAGTGAGTCGGTGGCCTCTGCGTTGGAGGGCAGAGTCCGGTTGTTGGTGTTCGACAATTGCGAGCACGTGGTCGACATTGCCGCGGGTTTGGTCGAGGCGATCTTGTCCGCGTCGGCGACGGTCAAAATTTTGGCGACCAGCCGGGAGGGCTTGGGGCTCAGCGACGAACAGCTCTGGCGTGTGCCCTCGCTCGACGTCAACTCTGGGACCGACTCGGCCGCCGTGAACCTGTTCGTCGACCGTGCGCACAGTGTGGTGTCGGACTTCTCGCTGGCCCAGCCCGGCGATGCGGACGCTGTAGTGGAAATCTGCCGCCGCCTGGACGGCATCCCGTTGGCAATCGAGTTGGCCGCCTCACGGATGGCGTCGATGACCGCGCGCGAGGTGCGTGATCGTCTCAATCAGCGGTTCCGGCTGCTGGTCGGCTCGCGGCGCGGCCTGGAACGCCACCACACGCTGCGTCATGCGGTGGCCTGGTCCTACGACCTTCTCGACGACACCGAAAAGATGGTGCTGAACCGCTGTTCGGTCTTCGCGGGCGGATTCGACCTGCACAGCGCCTGCGCCGTAGTCGGATCAGACGACGCCGATGACTTCGCCATCCTGGACCTGCTGGATGCGCTGGTGCGCAAGTCGCTGCTGGTCGCTGACAGGTCTGCGGGACGGACCCGGTTTTCGATGCTGGAGACGATCCGCCAGTTCGCCGAGGAGCAACTCGTCGCAAGCGGCGAAGCCACCGAAGCTCGCACCGCCCATGCCCGTTACTTCGCCGAACGCGAGGCCGACATCATGGCCCTGTGGGACACCCCCCGCCAGCGCGAGGCGTACACGTGGTTCTCCACGGAGTTCGCCAATCTCCGCGCCGCGTTTCGGTGGGCCGCTGACCAGGGCGACCTCGACGCCGCCGCCGCCATCGCCAGCTCCTACGGGGTGCTCGGCTATCTGGTCGAGAATTATGAGCCGATAGCCTGGGCCGAGCAGCTCATCGAGCCCGCCCGCGCCGTCGACCATCCCCGGCTCGCATCCCTCTATGTGGGGGCGTCGATGTGCTGGGTCGTGGGACGGATCGAGGAGGCTGTCGGCTACGCCGACGTAGGTCAGACGGTTGTCGCCAATGGCGGCGAGGTGCCGCTCGGCGTCGAGGGCGCGCTCGGCGCTGTGTACGTGGTCATCGGCCAGCCCGAACGATGCGTCGAGTGGTGTCGCGCCAGGCTCGCACGCGGCCACGACCCCCTTACACAAACCCGGGCATCGCTGGTCATGGCATTGCTGGTCGCCGGGGCCGGTGAGGAGGCGCGGGGCGCCGCGAATGGGCTGATCGAGGCCGCCGAGGCCACCCACAACCCCTTTGCGCTCTCGTTCGCGCTCACCGCCTACGGCTACGCCTTCGGTGGTGCTGATCCGGTCCGCGCACTGGAGGCCCTGCGCCGGGGCCTGGTGATCGCCCAAGACAGCGGCAACCGCATCGTCGAATCACAGCTGGCGAACGCTTTGTCTCCGCTTGAGGCCAAACACGGCGACCCGCTGGCGGCGCTCGATCACATCACTCTGGCCATCCGCGACTTCTACGAGTCAGGCCACGTCGCCTACATCCCTTCCGCCCTGGCAACTCTCGCGGTATTTCTCGACCGCCTCGGACGCCTCGAACCGGCGGCCACCATCGCCGGTTTCGCATTTAATCCCTTGACCGCGACGGTTCCTGACTTCAACACCGCCATCGCCCACCTCCGCGAAGTCCTGGGCGAGGCGACCTACGAATCACTCGCCCGCAAGGGTGAAACGATGACCACCGCCGCCATGGTGACGTACGCCTACGACCAAATCGACCAGGCCCGAGCGGCACTGAACACTGTCGCGAAATAGAGCACATCTGCGACATGCCCGGATCGGGCTGTCGGCCAAGCGATTCCCCAGGTCGCCGTGTCTCAAATGTCCGTCTCATCCAGAACGTCTCAAAAAGCTGTCTTGGGAATAACTATGCAGTCCTGGTTGTTGTTATGCGTCATGAAGGCTGATCTGGACGTAACCGCGCCACCTGGTGGTGGCGCGTATGTAGGTTATGTGCGAGTCAGTACCGTCGCCCAAACGTTGGATCAGCAGAACGCCGCTCTGGAGGCTGCTGGTGTGACGAAGACGTTCTCCGACACCATGTCTGGCGTATGTGATGACCGTCCAGGTCTGGCCGCCCTCCTCGATTACGTTCGTGAGGGCGACTCCGTTGTGGTGTGGAAGCTCGACCGCCTGGGCCGCAATACCCTGCACATCCTGGAAACCGCCAAGGCTTTGACGGATCGCGGCGTCACACTGATCTCCACCACCGACGGCATCGACTCGTCTACCGCTGCCGGGCGCATGATGATCGGGGTGCTTGGGTCCTTAGCGGAGTACGAGCGCGAACTCGTGAAGGAACGCACCGCGCTCAAGAGGGCGATGTCCTTGGCCAACGGCACCAAGTTCGGACGGCGGAAGAAAGTTGCCCACCCGAGTCACATCGCCACGGCGAGGCGGATGAAGATCGACGGCCATGTCGCGAAGGACATAGCCAAGTACCTCGGCGTCAGCAGAGCGACGTTATACCGCTATCTCGCCGACGAAGCCGCTTAGGCCCCCGGCGGGGGCCACCACCAAGCTGCGGGGCCCCCAGCGGGGGCCCCAGTGCCCCGCTTGGCCCCCTTCGGGGGCCACCACATCCGCTCATGCCCACCTGCCGGTGGGCGAAAGGAGACGCTGCTTATGAAATGGACTACCGCACAACTTGACCGGAGCTGTGGCGTTCTGCTGGGTACCGCAGCCGGTGATGCCCTCGGTGCTGCCTATGAGTTCGGCCCGCCACGCGGGCCGGAATTAGACGTGGCCATGGTCGGGGGCGGCAGCTTCGACTGGGAGCCCGGCGAGTGGACCGACGACACCTCTATGGCGATTGCAATAGCCGAGGTGGCGGCCACCGGGGCGGACCTGCGCCAGGAAGAAACGCTCGATGCAATAGTCAAGCGGTGGTATGAGTGGTCTCTTAACGCCAAAGACGTTGGTGTACAAACCCGATCAGTCCTGAACCGCGCAGGCCGACAGGGCATCTCGGCGCAGACGGCACGTGAAGAGTCTGCCGCACTGCACCAACGTAGTGGCCGCACGGCAGGCAACGGCTCGCTGATGCGGACCGCACCAGTGGCGCTGGCTTACCTCGACAACGAAGCAGCTCTCGTAGAAGCGGCCCGTGCCGTCAGTGATCTCACGCATTACGACCCTGAGGCGGGCGACGCCTGCGTGCTGTGGTGCCTGGCGATTCGCCACGCCGTCCTCACCGGCGTTTTGGATGCTCGGATCGGGCTGCAGCACATCCCTATAGAGCGACGGGACCTCTGGGCCACCCGACTGGATGTCGCTGAGGCGTCGCACCCTTCTGACTTCAAGAACAACGGCTGGGTTGTTGAGGCACTGCAGGGCGCGTGGGCGGCTATCGCGACAACTCCCGTCCCGCAGAATGATCCGGCCAAGGGAGTCTTCTGCGCAGATCATTTGCGCCTCGCCCTGGACGCAGCGGTGAGAGGCGGCGGGGACACCGACACCGTCGCCGCCATTGCGGGCGGATTGCTCGGTGCAGCCTACGGGGCGTCAGCGGTCCCAGCTGAGTGGCGTCGATTGTTGCACGGCTGGCCGGGCGTGCGAACCCGTGACCTGGTGGCTCTGGCGACTCGAATCGTCAAGGCCGACAAACCGTTCAGCTACGACATAGATCCCATGGCCGCGGTGCGGCATCCACATGACGACGGCGTGTGGCTGGGCGACGTTGGGACGCTGCGGGGACTGCCGCCCGGTGTGGACACCGTGGTGTCCCTATGCCGAGTGAACGACGATGACCTGCCGGTGGGCGTCGAGCAAATCGACGTACGCCTGATCGACATCGAAGGCCAGGACGCTAATCCCAATCTGGATTTTGTGTTGACCGACACCGTGCGGCTCATCGAGCAGCTGCGCAACGAGGGACGCACGGTACTCCTGCACTGCGTGGCCTGTCAGAGCCGAACACCGACTGTTGCGGCGCTCTACGGTGCGCGTCGGCAAGGCACTAGTGGCTTGGTGGCATTGCAGGACATCACGGAAGTCGTGTCAGATGCCTGGCCCAACAGCGGCTTCAGGAAAGCGATAGAGCGATTAGCGCCCTGAGAGGGCTGCGTTGGAAAGGTCGCGGGGACTTAAACCGCCAGATCGCGTGATAGCCGTCCGAACAGCGGCGTGTTTGACCACGCCCCATCCGCCGGGCCAGTCCATCGGGTCGTCCTCCGCCTCGCCGAAGCTGGTCTGTTGGTTCCGCTCAGGTTCATTCGGTGGCGGTTGTTGGCTTGAAATCGACCTTGACGGGGACTTTCTTGGGGGGCGTCGCGTTCGGATCATCCGGCCACTTATAACCCGAGATGGGCCGGAATGATTGCGCCATCGCAGTATTCCCGCCGAGTGTTTGGCTTCTGGGTGGCCAGGACACGGCGTCGAGCATTTGATCAGTCAGCCCCTGCTGTTTTAGGACGTTGGCGACGGGAAGGCTGACGCCGCAAAGAATCACGCACGGCAGGCGCTTCATCCAGTCCTACTGTCTCACCCGCAACCACTACCAAACACCCAGTCATCCTGGCAATTGTGCCGTCCGACCCTTTGGTAGTGGCGCGTGAACCGTTGGACTTTAGTCGGCAGCAGCACGCATCCGCTCCGACAATCGAAGCAGATCGTTCTCGCCCACCCCGCTGGGCAGGGTCTAGGCCAGCTGCCGTAACTCGACAGCATAGTTGCGCAACTCCTGGCGGAGCCACGCTTCAACAGTGAGCACGAAGCCCATGTCACGCCGCCTGGTCACGCTCGATCCGTTCGCGCTCCAGTTCAAGAAGCTGCTCAAGCAGTGTGCGGATGGCGTGCAATTCCTTGTGGAATCCGTCGAGCATCTTTTGGATGTCGCCGGGTTTCGGCAGTCCTACCATGACAGCCTCCTGCGTTTCCCTTGCCCGCAGTATCCGGGGCAGCGGGGGCGGGCATCTAGCGTAGGCGGCTACTTCATTTTTGATTTTGCGTACTCGGTAGAGATGCGTTCGACCGCTCCTGGGCTCTCTGCCTACGGCGAAAACACCCCTTCCGCGGGGCTTACGGCGGTTTTAGACCGCCGCGTCGGTATCACCCCCCAAC